>Ga0206131_10001751_pt1 | contig 27241 bp, 27 predicted proteins | sample Helgoland_Spring_FD_148636 | JGI IMG/M metagenome (GOLD analysis project Ga0206131, IMG submission 148636) | Pelagic subsurface seawater microbial communities from Kabeltonne, Helgoland, North Sea - Helgoland_Spring_Bloom_20160517_1 | ecosystem: Environmental > Aquatic > Marine > Epipelagic ...
TACATGAGATTTATTCCTATGAACTTCGCAGCATTGAGGCCCAGGATTTTGGCGCGCTGGCCGTCCGTTAGCCCGGGCATTGTGCGCTCAATGGCTTCGGCGGAATGGGGCCAGGTGCCTTCGTGGTGGGGGTAGTCATTCGCCCACATGAAGTTATCGACCAAGTTATATTGCTCGGCCAGTGCTAGGCCCGCCGGGTCTTCCTGGAAGGTGGACCAGCCGTGAGCGCGGTAGTAGTCGCTCGGCAAGCCTTGCAGCTTTGGGCGGACCCACATGTGATGCTTGCGGTAAGCCTCATCCATCGCATCGAGCAGCCATGGCACCCAGCCAATACCCGCTTCGACCGTTGCAAACCGGAGTTTCGGAAACCGCTCCAACACGCCAGAGGCGCACAAATTGGCGACAGGTTCAATCGTCGGCGACAGTGAGTGGCTGACATAGTTGATAATCGCGCCGCCATTGCCCCTGGCCGCACGCGGATCGCGACCGGTGGAGACATGGAACGTAAAGGGCAGATCGACTTCTGAAATCAGTTCCCACATGGGGTCAAAATGCGGGAGGTTATAGTTCACATGGTCCACATCATGGGCACCCCACATTGGTTTGCAGGGGAAGCTGAGGCAGCGGTAGCCCATCTTCGCAACCCGCTCTATCTCCTTCAGCGAACCTTCAAGATCACCTGTCGCGATTGAAGCAACCGGAACCATCTCAGCCTTGTGCGGCCCAAACTGTTCCCATGCCCAATCGTTCCACACAGCGCACTGGGCGTTGGCGAACACAGGGTCCGGCGTCGCCCACATGGCGAGGCCTTTGTTTGGGAAGATGATTTCAACGTCGATGCCGTCTTTCTTGTTGTCGGCAATACGTTGCGCTGGATCAGCACCCGCTTTGGAACGCACCCAATCCTCACCCTCGAAACTCATCACGCGGACACGGTCCGGGCGGTAACCTTCGCAATAGCGCCACTGCACGCCTTTTTCGTCTGTGATAACCCGGGGTGCCCGCTCGCGGTATTTTTCAGGCAACCGGGTCGCCCAAAGGTCCGGCGGTTCATTCGCATGGCAATCGGTTGAGACCATGAAGTATTTCTTCGGGTCTTCAACGCGCGCCGTGCGTTCCCAGTCATCAGCACCCGGCGTTTCAAGCCGCCAAAGGTTTTCGTCGTTAATCGGAACGTTGGCTATGTCATCCATGGAATCGGTTCCCTTCGTTCAAGTTCAGACTAAGCGCCAATGGGCCAGCGAATAGGCCGGATCAGCGTCATTGTGATGTTCGAATGCGACCTCGACCGCGGCACCTATGGGAATGTGCTGCTCCGGGTCACCCAAGAGATTGCCGATCATGCGGATATTCTGCGCATCCGGCAGCTCCACCAGGACGACGATATACGGCCCGTGGTCCTTCAATGCTGGATGCACAGGGTGCCATACCCGTTCCCAGCTATAGATGCGGCCCTTCCCGGCCACTTCTTCCCACGCGAGGTCAAACGATCGGCATTGATGGCACATCCACTCCGGCCCCCACACATATGTGCCGCAGCCTTGGCATTTCTGCACCATCAGCTTGGACTGGCGAAGCCCCTCCCAATAGGGCTTAGAGAGATCGTCATTCTCCGGCACGGGGATCGGCATGCCTTCGGGCAGGTGATATTTGCTCATAGGGTGGCCTCCGAACCGAAGATCAGACTGGATACTGGCGTCACCATCGGTCCGGCTGTGACCATGGAGACATTCACTTCAGGGGCTTGTGCGGTTGATGTGCCGCGCAATTGCCGAACCGCCTCAATCTGTAATTCCAGCCCGTGCATGTAGCATTCCGCCAGATTACCGCCGCTGGTGTTGAGCGGAAGTTGCCCTGTTGGGGATAGCAAATTCTCTGGTTTCAGGAAGTCATTGGCGGCTTCTGGCGGGAAGAAACCATGCTCGACCAGGCTCATCATCACACCACCGGTGAAGTTCTCATAAGACTGCACGACGTCCACATCTGATGGCTTCAAGCCCGCCATCTCATACAGATTGGGAGCTACGGTCGCGAAGTTGGAACTGGCGTAGTTTGGGTGGTTATGGCTGGGCGCACCACAGCGATAGTCGGAACCGCCAGCCGCGCTCAACAGGTAACTTGGCTTGTGCGGCATATCTTTCGCACGCTCCGCCGAAACCACAATCAGGGCAGCAGCGCCATCATTCTCCATGCAGCAATCAAACAGATGAAACGGCTCCACAATCCAGCGGGATGCGTCATAGGTTTCCTCATCCAACGGGCGGCCATTCATAACCGCGCGCGGGTTGGACTGCGCGTGGTGGTATGAGGCAAGCGCGATTGCCCGAAGTGCTTCTTGCTCCACCCCATGCTCATGCATAAAGCGGATCACCTTCATGGCGTAGCGCTGGCCGGGGGACATCAGGCCATAGGGGGCTTGCATCGCCAAGTCGCCCGAAATCGTCGGGACCTGCGGACCCTGGCCAAAGCGCGCGAACTGGCCCTGCGCCAGCGCCCGGAACACAACTACGCAATCTGCCATACCTGTTGCAACAGCGGCTGCTGCATTGCCAACCGCTGCCGCACCGCCACCACCGCCGCCGCCCCATTGCATGTTTGAGAAGCGGAGTTGCTTTGTGCCCAGCGCTGCCGCAAGCCTGGATGGGTCATTGCGGTCATTGCTGTAGGAGGCGAAGCCGTCGATGTCTGTCGGGTCTATGCCTGCGTCTTCCGCTGCCGCCAGGATAGCCTTCAGTGCCAGCTTGAACTCAGGGTCAGGCGCTTGGCCGTGCCTATAATATGTCGTCTCGCCAATACCCGCGACGGCGACCTGGCCGCGTAATGTCCGCCTACCCATAAGCAATTCTCCCCTGTTTCAAGAGAAAGCCTAGAGCCGCTCAGCGCAAAGAGTCCAGCAGCGACAATCTAGCTTGATACGCGCGGGATTAGTCTTCCACCTTCCATTGGGCACCCGAATTATAGAGCAGCACGACGGAGAGTGACATCTTTGCAGACCCATCTTTCACCTGCCGCGCATGGGCCAGATAGATCAATGTCTTGTTCGCCTCGTCATAAACCCGGCGCACATTAACCGATTTCCAGATTAGCGATTGGCGCTGGCGGAAAACGTTCTCACCGTCCTCACTGCGATCAATATCACCGACAATGATTGGGCCAGTCTGGCGACAGGCGATGGACGAATTCGACGGGTCTTCAAACCAATTGCCGTTTTGAGCCGGTCAACCAGCCCCCGCTCGAAATATGCGACATGGCACGTCACGCCTTGGACCTTTGGGTCCGCGATAGCCTCCACGATGATGTCACTGCCGAGCCAATCAACACCAACCTCCCCCACCTTCTCCGCCGCTGCGGGCATTGTAGCGAATGTGGCGGCTGCCAGTAACGTAATCACAGCGAGCTTCATAGGAAATGCGCCTCTTCATGGTTTCTCTATAACAATAACGACATAAAGATATCACTGGAGTAGGCAACAATACCACCGAATCAAGATTCACATTGGAGCAGGCTTTAAACTGCTTACATATTTGAATTTACCAAATATCAGGTGGTACAGTATTTTTCATATTTCAATATATAAGAATGCAATATTTTTTATACCATCAATTTTGTGGATTTTTATTTCATATTGATATATAAATATGCTCGTACAAGATCGAAATTCGCAGTCAATCACCAAATTTTGCTGCGCAATGCTGGATTTGAAGGCCGTCACGGTGCCAGTAGTCGTGAGAAATTGGCACTGTACGGGCCCAGTCGCGATCAATTTCGTCGGCTTCCAATTTGTCTTTCACATTAATCAGCCTGCGAACCCTGCACGACCGTCGGTGGCCTACTGTCGCTCACGGAGCATTCTCAAAGGACGTAAAATGGACGCCGGAAACCAGACTATTGCGCTGGGCAACCCTCAACAAACGAAAAAGTTAGCGGTTCCAGCCCCCACGCTTGCTCAGATTATCCGGCATAAACTGCCTGCAGATACGCCAACTGCGATCGTCTATTGCGAGGGGAATTTCGCCAAAATAGACGGTAAAACGGCAAACGGGCTTATCCGGCATTCCGAGACATTTCGCATTGTCTCCGTCATTGATAGCGACTTGGCTGGCCAGGACAGCGGCATGGTGCTCGACGGGGCACTGAACGAAATACCGATCTTCCGCGATTTGGGGACAGCCGTTGCAAGCATAGTGGACGTCCCCGACACACTCATCTATGGCATGGCACCGTCTACCGGTCGGCTGTCACCGCAGGATCGCAGCGTCATCCTTGAGGCAATCGCGCTCGGTATGAATATCATCAGCGGATTGCACGAATATCTGGGCGATGATCCAGAGTTCATCACTGCGGCAAACGCCGTGCCTGGCGTGACCATTCGCGATATCCGCAAACCGCGTGCTAGCAAAGATATGCGCCTGTTTGATGGCGGCATCAAAGCTGTCACATCGATCAGAATAGCCGTACTCGGCACAGATTGCGCCATTGGGAAACGCACCACTGCGACCGTTCTGACACGGGCTTTGAATGCACGGGGGATCAGAACGGTTCTTGTCGGCACCGGCCAAACGGGCCTGATGCAAGGTGCGCGCTTCGGCGTAGCAATGGACGCAGTTCCGCCGCAGTTTTGTTGCGGTGAATTGGAGGGTGCGGTTATTGAAGCCTACCAAGCGGAGCAGCCCGAAGTTATCGTGATTGAGGGTCAGGGCGCACTCAGCCATCCAGCCTTTTGCACGTCCGCTTTCATACTGCGCGGCAGCCAGCCCGACGCGGTCATTCTGCAGCACGCCCCAAAACGCGCGTACAGATGCGACTTCCCAGACATGCCAATGCCTGAGCCAGAATCAGAAATTGCACTGATCGAAGCGTTTGCAGACACAAGAGTGGTCGGCATGACAATCAATCATGAACACATGGACACTGCCGAAATTGTGGCTGCCATTAATACCTATTCTTCAAGACTCGCGCTCCCCGTAACCGACGCATTGACCTGCCCGGAGGATGAGTTGGCAGAGATGGTCATCGGTGCATTTCCATCGCTCGGCTTGCGCCCGCTTGCAGCGGCCTGATGACCGCTCCGCGCATCGAAGTAGATTTGGATAAAATCCGGCAGAACACGCGGCATTTGGTTCAACGGCTCGCGCGTGATGGCATCAGCGTTACCGCCGTTACAAAAGCTATTTGCGGCCAAACGGACATTGTTAAAGCCATGTTGGCTGGCGGCGTTGCCGGGCTCGCAGACTCCCACATCGAGAATGTCGAGCGAATGCGGCAGTCCGGCATTACATCGCCCATCTGTCTCATCAGAACTCCAATGATCAGCCAGGCAGAACGGGTCGTCGCGGTCTGTAACTCCAGCTACAACACTGAACTGGATGTGATCCATCGGCTCGCGCAGTCAGCACTGCGCGCGAATACCGTCCATGACATCATTCTGATGGTTGAAATGGGTGACCTTCGTGAGGGCATTATGCCGGGCGACCTAAATTCCGTCGCGCGCGCCGTAAACACAATGACCGGCGTCACCCTGAAAGGCATTGGCGCAAACTTCGCCTGCCTTCGTGGGGTTGCTCCTGATCAAGAGAGCATGAACGAGCTCTCTTGCTTAGCGAAATCAGTGGAGGCTTCTTGCGGATTGCGCCTTCAGACAATATCGGGCGGCAATTCAGCAAACCTCGCCTTCTTAACAGCCGGCGGGCAATCTGGAAGGGTCAATGATCTGAGACTGGGCGAGGCGATTCTACTTGGCGTTGATCCGATCTCCATAAAGCCAATCGAAGGCCTGCATACAGACGCATTTAGCCTCGTCGCTGAAGTTATTGAGAGCAGACTCCATCGGACTGATGGGCAATCAATTCTAGCAATGGGCCAACAGGATACCGATATCGCGGGTCTAACACTACCGCCAGGCTTAAAGGTCAGTGGAGCAACCAGTGACCATCTGGTCGTGCAAACATTCGATGAGCGATTACCAATTGGCGCAGAGATATCTTGCCAACCAAACTATTCAGCACTTATGCGCGCCATGGCGGCACCCAATATCGAAAAGATCGCCCGACCTGCCCAACTTCAGAATTACCGCCGAATAACTGCGCAGGGTAACGTCAGTTTGGCGGTGGTCTGACAACGCTCAGAGGATTGCGCTTTGTGGCCAAACATGCTAGGCGTCGGCTTGTGGATCGACGCCCCTTTTGTCACGATGCATCTCGCCAACGCCAAGAGTGGCCACGGGCCGAACAATGATACCATATGCACCATCGCAGACCTCCACTTCGTCCGCCGCAGCGTTACCAATACGTGACTGAATTGCGCCTGCTATGCAGCCACCCGCATATACCGCCAAAGACGTAGGAAACAAAAACTCAAACGGCGGTGCCCCGGCTGCCAACCAGGGTCCGCCAGCGCTGTACCAGGCCTTTACGATCGGCACCAGCGGGATCGTATCCGGGGCGGTAGTATTTCAGGAAATACGGCAAGCCCATCAAGATAAATCCAGGCGATATAAACATTCGCCGCAAGCATCGCATAGTGAAGCGGAAACCGGGCTTTACGCCATCGGCCTCTGCGTAGAGCTTCAGATTATGGATATAGGCCCGGGCGATCGTATAGACGGTCATATTCATCGCCATCGTACGGAACAGGTACCGCTTCCACGCGGGCAACCGCACCATCACTGCCGCATAGACTTCAAGGGCGACGGACCTATGCTCAAGCTCCTCCAGCGCATGCCATAGCCATAAGTCGCGATAAGGCTCATGGGCACCATCCAGCAAATCTGGTCTTTGCAGCAAAGTGCGGGAAAATATTGTGGTCAAATGCTCCAGCGCGCAGGTGACGGCTAGGCGGCTGGAATTGGTCTTGATATCGCCCAGCAACGCGGCACCGAACGCTTCCATGCGAGTCACGTCATATCCCAGCGATGACATTGCGGCGTTGTATCCAGCATGCTCGCGGCTGTGAAAAGCTTCCTGCTGATAGAACCCGCGCATTTCTTCAATGAGCATTGGGTCTTCGATTTTCGGCTCATAGAACTTGAGCGAGCGGATAAAGAACCGCTCCCCCTCCGGCAACAACACGCCGAAACAGTCCACCAACGCCGTGAGCTCCATATCACCACGAAGCCAATGGCGCTTCGGCGCGTCCGCTAAACCGAACCTGTAGTCACGTGGCTGGATATCACCCACGGCGGAACCTACACAGCACGCAAAAGCACATGCCGCTTTTTACCTGCGGAGAGTTTGATGGCACCATTCGGCCCGGCGTCTTTGAGCGATATCGTCTGGTCGTCTGCCGTGATCGGCTTATCATTTACCCTGGCACCACCGCCCTTGATCAAACGCCGCCCCTCGCCGTTAGATTTCACCAACCCAGCCAGGTTCAGCGCCACAAATGCAGGAACACCGGCTTCCAGTTGGTCGCGAGGCGCATCGGCTGTCGGCAGGTCCGCTTCCTGGCTGCCCAGCTCAAAGGCTTGGCGGGCCGTCTCCGCCGCCGCCGCAGCAGCAGCCTGACCATGGGCCATCGCGGTCGCTGCAGTGGCAAGGATCTTCTTGGCCTCGTTCAACTCAGCACCATCCAAAGCTTCGAGGCGAGCGATCTCGGCTAAGTCCATGTCCGTGAAAAGACGGAGGAACCTGCCTACATCATCATCGCCCGTATTCCGCCAGAACTGCCAATAATCGTAGGCGCTCAAGCGGTCCTCGTTCAGCCAGATCGCACCCGCGGCCGTCTTGCCCATTTTGGCACCGCCAGAGGTCGTGATCAGCGGCGTGGTCAGGCCATAAGCCTCACTGCCGTCCATGCGGCGGGCAAGGTCCGCGCCCATGACAATATTGCCCCACTGGTCGGATCCGCCCATCTGCAACGCACAGCCATGGCGACGCGCCAGTTCCGCGAAGTCATATGCCTGCAATATCATGTAGTTGAATTCCAGGAATGATAACGGTTGATCCCGCTCCAACCGTGTTTTAACGCTGTCCATAGTCAGCATGCGATTGACAGAGAAGTGCCGGCCTACGTCTCGCAGCAGTGGGATATATTTAAGCTCATCCAGCCATTCTGCATTATCGACCATAACGGCGTCCGTCGGGCCATCCCCGAAGGTCAGGAATTTTTCGAAGACGCTACGGATGCCAGCCATATTCTGCTGGATTTGCTCGACCGTAATAAGCTGGCGCGCTTCATCCTTGCCGGACGGGTCGCCAATCTTTGTGGTGCCGCCGCCCATCAGGACGATTGGCTTATGGCCGGTTTTTTGCAGCCAACGCAGCATCATAATCTGAACAAGGCTGCCAACATGCAGGCTGTCGGCCGTGCAATCAAAGCCGATATAGGCTGTCACTGGCTCCCTGACGGCCTTAGCGTCGAGTGCCGCAAAATCCGTGCATTGGTGCATAAACCCGCGCTCAGTCATGGCGCGAAGGAATTCTGATTGTGCCTCTGGTGTGGGCGTGGTCATGGCATTGATCCGGGGATATTGAAGCAGGCGCTGGCCAAGCGCCCCAACCTGGGTCGCCTCAACGCCTGCCGCGAATTAGCACGCCTGCGGCCCGTGAGGCAACGCAGCCCTATGCCGCAACCCATTTATCGCGCCGTCTGAAACACCGTGCGCATCATTGTCCGGACCATGGTCAGGGTCGTTTCAGGCAATCGTTTTTCCAGCGCATCAAGGTCAAAATGAAAGCTCTGCAGCTCCGGCAAGCTGTTGTCCTGCCGAAAGCCCATGCTCCATTCACCAAAAAGCCGTTGAGCAACTGGCCCCTCGGAAAGCTTGAGCATACCGCTATGTCGGTCATCCAATGCGATCCGCTGCCGCGTCGCGACCACGCCTGTTTGCGGCCCTTCCAAATACTGGATGAAAGAGCCTTCGTGGAACAACAGCATTCCCGTCACGTCAACTTTCACATTGTTGCGGCGGGACGCTGCTAGAATTGCATCAATCTCATCTGACACAGAAGTAGAGCGCGCTTAGCTGAGATAGAAAAAGTGGTAATAAACTTCTGATTCTAGCGGCTTAGAGGACGTTATGGATTGGTCCTGCATGGCAGTCCTAACTCCAATTGCGTTCGCAAAAAAAAGCTATAGAAAATGTATTTATTGGGCAATCGTTAACATTTCTTAACGCTAGGGTCAGGCCCCATTGGAGGATTGTGATTTGGCGCTCAGCTTAGGGCTGATGAGTGGCACATCCTTGGATGGCGTCGATGCAGCACTCCTCGAAACAGATGGCGGTGCGCATGCAGAACCGCTTGGCGTGTTCTTTGCGCCCTATTCCGACGCATTCCGGTCCGACCTTCGGCGCGCAATCGCTGGCGACATTGATCCAGGTACATTGGAAGTCGAACTGACAGACCTCCATGCAGACGCCGTGGCGCATCTCTTGCAAACAACTGGGCGGAAGGCAGTAGACATAGATCTGATTGGATTCCACGGCCAAACCGTCGCCCATGATCCTGCAAATGGGCGGACCTGGCAGATCGGCGATGGCCAGCGATTAGCGGACGCCACAGGCATTCCAACAGCATTTGATTTCAGAACTGCCGATGTCGCTGCCGGCGGTGAAGGTGCCCCGCTAGCACCAATTTATCATGTGGCGATTGCGGCCTCCGTCCCGGAACGTCCCATCGCCATCCTTAACATCGGCGGTGTAGCGAATATCACCTGGATCGGTGCGCGCGGTGCGTTGATCGCCTGCGACACCGGCCCTGGCAATGGCCCGCTCGATGACTGGATGCAGACCCACACGAACCATCTCGTTGATCAGGACGGCGGGTTTGCAAGGACAGGCCACATTGATCAATCGCGCGTGAAGCAAGCACTGGCCGCCGATTTCTTCAGCAATGCTGCGCCTAAGTCACTGGACCGTTTGGACTTCACCATGGCGATGGCCGATGGCCTTAGTCCACGCGATGGCACCGCCACGCTGACGGAAATTACCGTCGCGGCTATCGCTCAGAGCATTGAGATTTTGCCAGAGCCACCAAAACGCTGGCTCGTCACCGGCGGTGGTCGGCTGAACAGTTGGATGATGGAACGGCTGGCGGCAAACCTTGAAGCGCCGGTTGATCCTATCGAAGCCATTGGCCGCGATGGCGATAACCTTGAAGCAGAGGCTTTTGCCTATTTGGCGGTGCGCACGAAAGCAGGCTTGCCGATCAGCTTCCCTGGAACAACCGGTGCGCCCAGCCCAATGACGGGCGGTCGTATTGCCTACCCGTCACCGCCAAAAACAGGTAGTTATTTGGCCGTGGAGGCTTCGTCTGCATCGCCTTCTGCTTCTTCCGCCTCTTCTTCAGGCGGCGCCAATAGCAGCGCTTCGTCTTCCAGGCGCCTGTCGACATAAACGGCGACGCGCCCAAGCATCATTTCCAGGTCTTTCATGAAGACGTGGCCAGCCCCTTCGATATTCTCGTAATCGATGACGATGCCTTTTTGGAGCGAAAGCTTATCGACAAGTCGCAGCACGGCTTCCTGTGGCACAATCTCATCAGCGTCGCCATGGATGATCAGCCCGGATGACGGGCACGGTGCCAGGAATGAGAAGTCATACATATTGGCCGGTGGGGAGACCGAGATGAACCCACCGATTTCTGGCCGGCGCATCAGCAATTGCATGCCGATCCAGGCACCGAAGGAGAATCCAGCAACCCAAACGTTCTTCGCATCAGGCTTTAGCGTCTGCAGCCAATCAAGGGCCGCCGCCGCATCCGTGAGCTCGCCCTCACCGCGGGAATAGGTTCCCTGGCTGCGGCCAACGCCGCGGAAGTTAAAGCGGAGTGTCGAAAACCCGCGCTTGATGTAAATCTGCGCCAGGCCCTGCACGACCTTGTTGTGCATGTTCCCGCCATATTGCGGATGCGGGTGCAAGATGATCGCCAGTGGAGAATCGCTTCCCTCCACATGATGATAGCGACCTTCGAGCCTGCCTTCTGGCCCCGGGATAATGACTTCTGCCATGAACTACCTGCTTCTCAAATGTCGCTGCGCTGCTAGGTCCCGAGCGCCGGAGGAAGCGCTAAAGACCACAAATCGCGGACAATTTCAAGAATTTGGGTCAATCCGTCGCACTTTAAGACTGCCCTCTATGCCGCGCACCCGGATACATATGGCTTTATGCGGATTTACCTAGATCATAATGCAGCGGCACCACTCCTGCCGGAAGCAGCTGCGGCGATCGCAGAGGCAATGGCCTTGTGTGGAAATCCATCATCCATCCACGGCCACGGTCGCGCTGTCCGTCGGATGGTTGAGGATGCACGCGCTGCGCTTGCAGAGTGCACAAGTGCTAGGGCTGAAGACATCGCATTCACTGCGTCTGGATCAGAAGCCTGCCAGTTGATGCTCAATATTCCCGGCAGATCACGCATTCTCGCGTCAGCAACAGAGCATGCCGCCATTCTTGAAGCGGCACCTCATGCTGAAACCTTGCCAGTCCTTCCGAACGGGTTGCTGGATATTGCGGCGCTTGAGAATACACTCACCGATGATGCTTCGAACGCAATCGTCGCTGTCATGCTTGCCAATAATGAGACTGGCACCATTCAACCTATCGCCGACATCGCTGAATGCGTCCACGCCAAAGGCGGCTTGCTGGCTGTAGATGCGGCCCAAGCGTTTGGTAAAATGCCTGTCGTCCTGGCTGATCTCGACGCGGATATGCTGGCGTTCTCCTCTGCCAAAATCGGCGGACCCTTGGGTGCAGGCGCTGCCGTATTTCGCAAAGGTGTCGTCCCAAAAGCGCTGTTGACCGGCGGTGGGCAGGAGCGCGGGCTGCGTGGCGGGTCTGAAAACGTGCTTGGCATCGCAGGCTTTGGCGGCGCGCTTACTGCACTGGACGCGAGCTTGGCTGCACAGCCTCAAATCGCGCACCTCAGGGATCAAATGGAAGCGGCAGTTCTGGCAGCCGCACCCAGCACCGTTCTAAACGGTTTGGATGCACCGCGCCTCGCCACGACAGCATCCATCGCCATGCCGGGCGTGGATGCGGCGACCCAAGTGATGGCCATGGACCTTGCGGGCATTGCTGTGTCTGCTGGTGCTGCCTGCTCATCGGGCAAAGTCGGGGCAAGCCATGTGCTTGAAGCGATGGGTCTTCGCGACGATATCGCAGCTGGCACAATTCGCGTCAGCCTCGGCCTCTCCACCACGGAAGCTGAAATTGAGGCCTTCGTTGCAGCCTGGACCGCGCTATATATGAGACGAAACGCGAATTCCGCTGGGACCTGAAGCGCCATGACCGCAAGCGCAGACGCAATCTATTTGGATTATCAAGCGACAACGCCGATGGACGCGCGGGTGTTGGAAGCCATGCTGCCCTACCTCACGTCCAATTTCGGCAACCCGCATTCTACACAGCACGTGTTTGGTCAGGATGCTGAGAATGCCGTTGAAACAGCGCGGAAAGAGATTGCGACGCTGATCGGTGCCGACAGTCGCGAAATCATTTTCACATCGGGTGCAACTGAAGCCAACAACTTGGCGATCATCGGCGCTGGCCGGTTTCGTCAACGCATGGGTGATGGTGTTGCCCGTGTGCTCACATTCGCGACCGAACATAAATGCGTCCTCGCCTCCGTCGCAGCATTGGCTGAGGAAGGTTTTGAGACCGAAGTTTTGCCTGTTCAGCCAGATGGCCTGATCGACCTAGATCTGTTGGAAGAAAAGCTGCAGGCACCGACAACGCTTGTTTCTCTCATGGCAGTGAATAACGAAATCGGGACCATCCAGCCAATCGCCGAGGCCGCGCGGCTGACCCGCGCGGCAGGCGCGCTCTTGCATGTTGATGCAGCCCAGGCGACTGGCAAAATCCCACTGGATATGTCCACAACAGATATCGACCTACTCAGCATCTCTGCGCACAAGATGTACGGCCCTAAAGGTATTGGCGCGCTCTACATTCGTCGTCGCCCACGGGCCCGGGTACTGCCGCTAATCCATGGCGGCGGGCAAGAACGCGGGTTCCGGTCTGGCACATTGCCGGCACCTTTATGCGTTGGATTTGGCAAGGCCGCAGTATTGGCAAAAGCGGAGATGGCTGCGGAGGCCGAGCGGCTGGCCCGCATCCGCTCAAGCTTTCTATCGGCACTCAATAAGGCCGGCGCGCGCTATACGATCAACGCAAGTATGGAACGACGCACAACTGGCAACCTGAACCTGCAGTTCGACGGCGCAGATGCGTTGCCGCTCATCAATGCAGCACCTGATGTGGCGATCTCCACGGGCTCCGCCTGCTCGTCCGCATCTGTCGAGCCATCCTACGTCCTAAAAGCAATCGGCCTCTCTCCAATAGACGCCGCACGATCCGTCCGCATCGCCTTCGGGCGGCAAACGACGGAGGCCGAAGCTGTGCGCGCGGCGGAGCTATTGGCAAGAGCAGCAGCAGATATCGCCCGTATCAATGCAGCAGCGGAATAGACCGATGCCAAAGGTAACATTCATATATGCAGACGGACGCCGCATGGATGCCGAGGCGCATATTGGCGAATCGATCCTTGCACTTGCATGGCGCTTAGACGCAGGCATTGAAGGCGACTGTGAGGGCGCGATGGCATGCTCCACCTGCCATGTCATCTTGGAGGAGAATGCCTTCGACGCCCTCCCCCAGCCCAGCGAAGAAGAGGAGTCGATCCTTGATCTAGCACCAGGTGCCGGTGAGACATCGCGCTTAGGCTGTCAGATCGTCATAACGGCAGAGATGGACGAATTGCTTATTCGTTTACCTGCAACAGCACCGTCATTGCTTTGAAATGCCCAAGTGGCCTAAAATTGATTTGAAACAATGCTTTCTGTTTCAGTACTAGAGCGCCGTGCGTCGCTTGGCCACGCAGCCCGGCGCTCTATCACATTGATTGCGGGCAATTTATCCCGACTAATCTGGTTCAGATTGGTCGGGAATTGCCCTAGCTGACATTCAGGATTGATATGAGTAAGACCAATTTAGGCTGCATCTTTCAGCGCCATGTTGGGCATGACCGCCCGGCTATTGTTGATCTTAAAGACCCCAAGGCACCCCTTAGCATCACCTATGAACAGTTGAGCGATATGGCTGATGCCGTAGCGCGTGGCTTGGTTTCACGCGGCTTGGTTGCGGGTGATCGCGTGGGCATCCTTGCGTTGAACCGTGTTGAATATTTGGCAGTCTTCTTTGGTGCGATGCGCGCTGGCGTAATTCCTGCCCCGATTAACATCAAATTATCTGTCGAGATGGTCGCTTATGTGCTTGGTGATGCAGGCTGCAAGCTGGCATTTGTGGAGGACGCCTTTGCCGACTTAGCACCAGCGGACTTGCCGAATATTTCGTTCGACACGGAATTCCAAGACTTTCTTGATTTTGGGCCGTTTGAAGCCATCGAAACCACGCCGGACATGCCCGCCCTTCAGCCCTATACGTCAGGCTCAACCGGCAAGCCAAAAGGTGTCCTGTTGAGCCATACCGGCCAAATGTGGGGACCTTCCACGGCGGATTGGATGCGACCGGATGGGGCCTACCTCATCGCCGCACCGCTCTACCACAAGAACGCGCTGATGGTGACGAAGAGCGCATTTTACACTGGCGCACGCATCGTGTTGATGCCCCGTTTCAACGCCAAGACCTACCTGAAAGCCATTGAAGACTATCGTCCGACAACCGTATCCGGTGTCCCAGCGATGGTCGCCATGTTGATGCTGGAGCAGGAAACGCTCGCCACAACGGATCTCTCATCGGTGACTGAAGTGTCCATGGGTTCTGCGCCAGCGTCCGAACTGCTGCTGGCGCAAGTGAAACAGGTCTTCAACAATCCTCGCATCATGATCCAATATGGCGTGACGGAAGCTGGCCCCCGGATGTTCGGCGCACATCCAGATGGCATTCCCCGCCCGCTCGGCTCTTGCGGCTACCCCCTGCCTGGCGGCGAAGTGAAGCTCGTCATGGATGAAGACAATCCGGCTGACCCTGGCGGCGAAATGGCTGGCGAGCTTTGGGTGCGAAACCCTGGTGTCCTGCTGGCCTACCACAATCTACCAGAAGCCACGGCGGCGAAGCTGCCCGGCGATGGCTGGTTCCGTACCGGCGACGTGCTCCGCCGGGATGCCCAAGGTTTCTACTGGTTCGTCAGCCGCGCCGACGATATGTTTAACTCCGGCGGCGAGAACATTTATCCGGCTGAAGTTGAAGCCGTTCTGGAAAAACACGGCGATGTTCTGCAGAGCGCCGTGGTGCCTATCCCGCATGCGGTTAAGGGCGAAGTTCCAGTGGCATTCGTGGTGTTGGCAGACGGCGCGGCGGTTAGCGAGGATGACCTGAAGCAATTCACCCTCGCCAATGGCCCCGCCTATGCCCACCCACGCCGCATCTTCTTCCTAGAAGCATTGCCGCTTGCCAGCACAAACAAGGTGGACAGGCGTGCCCTGCTGGAAGATGCGCTGGCGCGTACTGACGCTTAATCGAGCGCCGGTCAGTCCCGATAGATCGGATCTATCCATTTGACGGATTCTGGTTTCTCAATCGGCTCAACATCCAGGTTCACGACGACTGATTCTTGGTCGCTGCGAACAAGCACGCATTCCAGCACTTCATCCGCTGATGCGTTGATTTCTTGGTGCGGCACATAGGGCGGTACGAAAATAAAATCCCCCGGACCCGCTTCAGCCACATATTCCAACTTCTCACCCCAACGCATGCGGGCCTTGCCTTTCAACACATAAATCACGCTCTCAAGCGCGCCGTGGTGGTGGACGCCAGTCTTGGCATCAGCATGGATGTGAACCGTCCCCGCCCATAATTGCTTCGCCCCGGCCCGTGCGAAATTGATTGCGGCGGCGCGGTTCATGCCAGGGGTTTGCGGTGTGTTGGTATCGAGCTCATCGCCTGGAATGACCTGAACGCCGCCATGCTTCCATTGATCTGTCACGAGAAGTTTCCTTATTTTACGGTATCTTCGCTAAGGAAATTGCGATCAGAATCGGGCCCAATCAATGCCGGTGAAAGAATATGGACATTTACCCATCGGCTGAGTTCAACCGCTACAATGCGCCTGGAATTGGCAAGTTTTCTAAACAATCCGTCGTGCGGCAGCCGGGTGCCCCTTTCCCTTTGCCGCAAGGCCGCCATATTCTATCCGGAATGTCGTATACTGACGGTGAGAGACCGAAATGATCGCGTGGACTTCATGAGCGACGACAATGACAAATCTGGCGACGGCGGTTCTGATACCGGCGTCACCGTCCGCACCAAACCGGCCACGAAAAAGCCGGCGATGTACAAAGTGCTGATGCTGAATGATGACTACACGCCCATGGAATTCGTGGTGCATGTGCTGGAATCCCACTTCCGTAAAACGCGGGAAGAGGCAACCCAGGTCATGCTGCATGTCCACCGGCGCGGCATCGGCATCTGTGGCGTCTATACCTATGAGATCGCTGAAACAAAGGTGACCGAAGTCGTTGAATTCGCCCGTCGGAACGAACACCCTCTCCAGCTGACGCTGGAAAAAGATTAACGAAACCCAGGAGCGCCCGTGCCTATGCTGTCGCGCACATTGGAAGAAACCCTGCACCGCGCCATCGGCTATGCGCGGGAGCGAAACCACGAATACGCAACGCTGGAGCATCTGCTCCTAGCGCTTGGAGATGATAGCGACGCCATTGCTGTTCTCCGCGCCTGCGCCGTCGATGTAAAGAAACTCCGCGCGGATGTAGCGGAGTATGTCGAGAGCGAATTCGAAACCGTTGATTATGATGACGCCGACGCGCCAGACCCGAAACCAACGGCCGGATTCCAGCGTGTTCTCCAGCGTGCCGCGATCCACGTGCAGTCATCGGGCCGGGAAGAAGTGAACGGCGCCAATGTTCTGGTCGCCATCTTCTCCGAACGGGAAAGCCATGCTGTATATTTCCTCCACCTGCAGGAAATGACACGGCTGGACGCGGTTCAGTACATCTCCCACGGCGTCGCCAAAGCCCCTGGCCGCAGCGAACGCCGTCGCCCAAATGGCGAAGGATCCCGTCGGGCTTCAGAACCCAACGGCGGCGGTAATGGCGGCGACGAGCCAGAGGACGAAAAGGTCGAAGCCGAAGCGCTGGAAGCCTATTGCGTTGACCTCAATGAAAAAGCGGCTGACGGCAAGATCGACCCGCTGATTGGCCGTGGCCCAGAGCTTGAGCGCGTCATTCAAATTCTATGCCGCCGCACCAAGAATAATCCCCTGCTGGTTGGCGACCCTGGCGTTGGTAAAACTGCCATCGCAGAAGGTCTCGCACGCCGTATCCTTGAAGGGGATACGCCGGAAGTATTGGCGCACTGCACCATCTACTCGCTCGATTTGGGCGCGTTGCTGGCGGGTACCCGCTATCGCGGTGACTTTGAGGAGCGGATCAAAGCTGTCCTTAAAGAGCTCGAAGAACGCCCCGGTGCAATCCTGTTCATCGATGAAATCCACACGGTCATCGGTGCTGGTGCTACATCCGGCGGGTCCATGGACGCCTCCAATCTTCTCAAGCCAGCGCTTGCCTCGGGCACGCTCCGCTGCATTGGGTCCACGACCTACAAGGAATATCGCTCTTACTTCGAGAAGGACCGCGCCCTGGTGCGCCGTTTCCAGAAGATCGATGTGAACGAGCCTTCTGTGCCGGACGCCATCAAGATCATGCTGGGCCTTAAGCCGGTTTACGAAGAGCATCATAAAGTCCGCTACACCCGGGACGCGATCAAATCAGCGGTCGAGCTTTCGGCCAGATACATCAATGACCGGAAGCTGCCGGACAAGGCAATTGATGTGATTGACGAAGTCGGCGCCGCGCAGATGCTCTTGCCAGAAGCTAAGCGCAAGAAAACCATCACAGTGAAGGACGTCGAGGATATCGTCGCGAAAATTGCGCGCATTCCAGCGAAATCCGTCAGCAAAGACGACAAGACCGTTCTGGCCAATCTGGAAGAGCAGCTGAAAAGCACGGTATTCGGCCAAGATCAGGCGCTGGACGCCCTTGCGAGCGCCGTCAAACTTGCCCGCGCTGGCCTGCGCCAGCCAGAGAAGCCAATTGGCTCCTACCTGTTTGCTGGTCCTACCGGTGTCGGCAAGACGGAAGCGGCCAAGCAATTGGCCAATGTCATGGGTGTTGAGCTCGTACGCTTCGATATGTCGGAATATATGGAGCGTCACTCCGTATCCCGCCTGATTGGCGCACCGCCGGGCTATGTCGGCTTTGATCAGGGCGGCATGTTGACCGATGCGGTTGATAAGAACCCACATGTGGTGCTGCTGCTGGATGAGATCGAAAAAGCGCATCCGGATGTCTACAACGTGCTGCTGCAGATCATGGATCACGGCAAGCTGACGGATCATAACGGCAAACAGATCGATTTCCGTAATGTCGTGCTGATCATGACGACCAACGCAGGTGCGGCAGACCTGGCAAAACCCGCCATGGGCTTTGGCCGTAGCGTGCGAGAAGGTGACGATACCGAAGCGATCAACCGTATGTTCACCCCGGAATTCCGGAATCGGTTGGATGCGACGATCTCCTTCAAGGCGCTGCCTGTTGAAGTGATTGACCGCGTTGTCGATAAGTTCATTGCGGAGCTTGAAGGCCAGTTGGCTGAACGCGCCGTTTCTATCGAACTGTCAGGCCCAGCCCGCAAATGGCTCGGTAAGAAGGGCTATAGCCCTGAATATGGTGCCAGGCCGCTCACCCGTGTCATTCAGGAGCACATTAAGAAGCCGCTGGCGGAGGAACTTCTCTTCGGTAAGCTCGCTAATGGTGGTGCAGTTGAAGTGGTTGTCCAGAAGGGCGGCAAGGCGCTAGGCTTTAAGTTCCCGGGCATCGAGAAAAAGCCCGCCAAGAAGCCGCCACCCAAACGCGCCCGCAAACCAAAGGCGCCAGCTAAGGTAAAATAAGCCCATGCCGACAGTTTCCGCAGAGCGCCTCCGCGCCATCGCCGCCGATCTTTTAGAGGGCGCTGGCGCCCCTAGGAGCGAGGCGGAAACTGTCGCTCGGCATTGCGTTGGCGCTAACCTGGCCGGGCACGACAGCCACGGCATCATCCAAATTCCCACATATATTGACCGCATTGAAAAAGGGCACATCGTGCCCGGTGCAGCGTTCGATATCGTGCAGGAATCGGGCACGACAACAGTCGTCGATGGCAATTGGGGCTTCGGCTACGTGCAGACCGAGCGCGCTATGGCCATGACGATCGAAAAGGCGAAGACCCAAAACGTCGCCGCAACCACAATCTACAAGCAAGGCCATGTTGGCCGGGTCGCAGCCTATCCGCTGATGGCGGCAGAAGCGGGCATGATCGGTATCATGACAGCCGATTCTGGCCGCGCGCCGAAACAGGTCGCCCCTTTTGGCGGCCGCGAAGCCCGGCTTGGCACAAATCCCATCTCCATCGCTGTCCCGTCTGACCTCGACGGCCCCTTCTTCTTCGATCTTTCAACGGCAGCCGCAGCAGCAGGCAAGATCAAACTCGCCCAAGCCCGCGGCGAAACCGTGCCCGAAGGCTGGTTAATCGGCGCAGATGGCCAACCGACTGACGATCCCGGAGTCCTTGGTAAGGGCGGCGCCCTGTTACCGCTTGGCGGCAATGTCGGGTTCAAGGGCTATGCGCTCTCCTCCATGGTCGAAGTGCTGTCAGCGGTGCTGACTGGCCTCGGCTTCGGGGTGGAGCCGACTGGCCGCCACAATGACGGCTGCTTCATTGCTTGCTTCAAGGTGGAGGCCTTCCGCCCATTGGCGACATTCAAGCAAGACGTCCGCGATTTCGCCGAATATCTTAAATCTACACCGACTGCTGATGGCTTCGATGAAGTGCTATATCCAGGCGAGATTGAGCATAACCGCCAACAAGCCCGCCTCGCGAGCGGTATCCAGATTGAGGACAAAACTTGGGATGCGCTCGGCTCCCTTGCCCAGAAATTCAACCTTCCAGCCATTTCCGCTAACTAAGGCCTGACACATGACCATGAAAATTCACCACGCGCCCAACACCCGCTCTGTCCGCACTGTGTGGCTGTTCGAAGAATTGGGCCTGCCGTACGACATCCAATTCCACAAGCTTGGCGATCCCGAAATGCGGTCGCCGGAATACCGCAAAATCCATCCCATGGGCCGGGTGCCGGCACTGGAAGATGGTGATGTGACGATCCTGGAATCTGGTGCCATCGTTGAATATGTACTGTCGAAATATGGCGAAGGCCGGATGCGCCCAACGCCAGATTCAGCCAATTTCGCCGGATACCTGCAGTGGCTGCACTACGCGGAAGGCATGATCATGCCGCCGGTGAACATCATCGTCGTCGAAACCATCCTGCTGCCGCCAGACCGCCGCAATGACGTCAACGTCAACCGCGCGACCAAGCTGCTCGGCCAGATGCTCTCTGCCGTAAACACCCACATGGAAGGCCGCGAATTCCTGGCCGGTGATTTCTCGGGCGCTGACATCATGACCGGCCACGCCTGCACCGTAGCCCGCCGCCTGGGTGCCGATGTCTCCGACAAACCAAACGTCGAAGCCTACATAGAACGCCTAAACGCCCGCCCTGCGATGAAAGCGGCTTGGGCGGCGACGGCTTAAACTAAATATTCGTTGATCCGCTAAAACTCGGCACCTGAGAGCATCGCCTCTCTCCCAAAAGGGAGAGGCGTTAGCGTCTTACGACGCAATCGCATTCTCTCAATTGTACAGCGCCAGCTAGGCTACTTTAGTTCAGCAACATCAGCTCTTCATCAGCGCATCAATGTCCCGTGCTGCACCTTCTGAGGCAGAGCGGGCGAAGGCGGCGTAGAGTTTTAGGGCGGCTGTCACTTTGCGCTCGCGGACTTCTGTTGGCTTCCAGGCGGCGTCGCCTTTGGCTTCCATAGCGGCACGGCGTTTGGCGATTTCTTCATCGCTGACGGCCCAATGGATTGAGCGATCCGCGATGTTGATTTGGATTGTGTCGCCGTCCTCAACCAAGCCAATTTCACCGCCAAGTGCTGCTTCCGGTGAGATATGGCCGATGGAAAGCCCGGAGGAACCGCCAGAGAAGCGGCCATCGGTGATGAGCGCGCATGCGGCACCCAAGCCAACGGCTTTGATATAGCTGGTTGGATACAGCATTTCCTGCATACCGGGACCACCGCGTGGGCCTTCATACCGCACGACAACAACGTCGCCTGCTTTCACCTCTTTGCTGAGAATGCCTTTAACGGCGCTGTCCTGGCTTTCGAATATCTTGGCTGGGCCAGAGAACACGAGGCATTCTGCGGGCACACCTGCCGTTTTCACGATGCAGCCATCTTTCGCGATGTTGCCGTAAAGCACGGCCAAACCGCCATCTTGGGAATAGGCATGCTCACCAGAGCGGACGCAGCCATCTGCCTGGTCCTTATCAAGCTCTTTCCAGAGATTGCTGGAAGAGAATGCATGAACGGTGCGCACGCCGCCGGGAGCCGCTTTATAGAACGTCTCTACGTCCTCAGACGGATCGCGCATGATGTCCCACTTATCCAGCGCTTCGCCCATGGTGGCTGCGTGGACAGTCGGGCGGTCACGGTGGATCAGGCCAAGCCGGTCAAGCTCCCCCATGATGCGCATGATGCCGCCTGCGCGATGCACGTCTTCCATGTGATAAATGCTGGTGGACGGTGCCAGCTTGGATAGATGTGGGACGCCGCGGCTCAAGCGGTCGATATCTTTCATCGTGAACGGCACCTCGCCTTCCCGCGCCATGGCGAGCAGATGGAGGATGGTGTTGGTGGATCCACCCATGGCGATATCCACGATCATCGCGTTCTCAAAGCTTCTGAAATCAGCAATGCCGCGCGGTGTGGCGGTTTCGTCATCCTGCTCATAATACCGCTTGGCGAGACTGACGATCCGACGCCCAGCGCGCTTAAACAGGTCCTCACGATAGGCATGGGTGGCCAGCATGGAGCCATTGCCCGGCAGCGCCAAACCAAGCGCTTCGGCAAGGCAGTTCATGGAATTGGCGGTGAACATGCCAGAGCAAGAACCGCATGTTGGGCAGGCGGAACGCTCCGTCTTTTCGCTGTCTTCCTCAGACACATCTGGGTTCACAGCGTTCATCATGGCGTCGATCAGATCGACCTTCCGTTCCTTGCCATCAAGGATAACCTTGCCGGCCTCCATCGGGCCGCCGGAAACGAAGATCGCTGGAATGTTCAGGCGCATCGCCGCCATCAACATGCCTGGCGTAATTTTATCGCAGTTAGAAATGCAAACGACCGCATCTGCACAATGGGCGTTGCACATATATTCAATGGCGTCAGCGATCACCTCACGGGAGGGCAGCGAATACAGCATTCCGTCATGGCCCATGGCGATGCCATCATCGACTGCAATCGTATTGAATTCCTTGGCGACGCCGCCTGCTTCTTCAATTTCCTTCGCGACCAGCTGGCCCATATCCTTCAAGTGCACATGGCCTGGCACGAACTGTGTGAAGGAGTTGGCGATGGCGATAATCGGCTTGCCAAACTGCCCATCCGTCATGCCTGTAGCGCGCCAAAGTGCGCGGGCACCAGCCATGTTACGGCCGTGGGTGGAGGTGCGTGAACGATAAGCTGGCATGGATCAAAGCCTCAGATCATGAAAACAATTTCGCGCACCATATTCCGCGCGCGCCGGATTGCAAAGTGCGGCGGCCTCTAGATTTTCTTTTCAACCAGCCGCCCTTCAACATATTGATGCACGATAGATGTAAGAAGCGTCTGATAAGGAATTCCAAGCTCAGCCGCGCGCGCTTTCAGCTTGATGATATCATGCTCAAACAGGCGCGCTGAAATCTGCTTTTTGATTGGGTTGAGCGTACGTCGTGCAGCCGATTCCAGTTCTCGTTTTCGGTCTTCCGTCAGCGTTGATTTGAAAGCCCCTGATTCCAAGCTAGCTTCAAACGCTTCCACGCTCTCCCGCTCATCATCATCGATATATGCTGGGTTCTCCCTAGTTTCACGACCGTCCATGTTCAGCCTCCAAGATATTTTCGTCGAGCGACCCGGCTCGGGAATGCCGTTTTCAGAAATAGGTCTTCGCCGTCCTGTACATATGGGACGACCAATACAACATCGCCCATCGCTACGATGAATTGACCTTGATGCTCATACCCCGGGCGAAGGTTTGGCCAATCAGCCAATAGCCCTCCATTCTCAATGGCAACAACAACATCCATAAAGCCAAAACCGCGCTGCTGCCTTAGCAAGGCATCCTTCTCCGAGCTCCAGAGGAAGTCCATTTTCTCTAACTCTTATGTAGATGCATTGAATATACAGCAGGGTCCATTTTCAATCAATGTTGGAATAGGTTCGCTGCTTTGTTTCTAGCTATCCACAGACCACTAGGGTAGCCGGACCAATCTTTCTCATTTACCAATCCGCCTCAATTCAAACCTATTCAGTTGCAGACACTACATTAAGGAGCGCCACCATGGCCGACCCTCGTGATCATCTCTGTCTAGCCCTCGACACCGCTGATGCTGATAGCGCGCGCGCAATGGCTGAAACCGTTGGCGACGCTGTTATGTGGCATAAGGTCGGCTCCGCCTTAGCGTTGCAAGGCGGTGAGGCGTTGGTTCGAGATTTGAAGGCTGCAGGCAAGAAGGTCTTCCTGGATTATAAATTCCATGACATCGACCAAACCGTTGCCAATGCGGTTTCGGGTGCGCTGCGGGCTGGCGCAGATTTGGTGACCGTCCATGCCGTGGCACCGGTTGTGCGCGCTGCTGCTTCCGTCAAGGCAGGGTCCGATATGAAGGTCGTCGGCGTCACGGTGCTAACATCGCTGGACGCAGAGGATCTGGAAGCCGAAGGCTGGCGGGATGGCGTGCCAGCCCTGGTCCGTGCTCGTGCGCAGACAGCGATTGCTGCAGGGGCAGATGGTGTCGTTGCCTCGGCGCAAGAAGCAAAAATGCTTAGAGAATTGCTCGCACCCGGTGCCTTTCTCGTAACACCTGGCATTCGCCCTGCTGGTGGCGATGTCCAGGACCAAAAGCGCGTCGCCACACCTGCTAAGGCCATTCAAGACGGCGCTGATTTGCTCGTCATCGGCAGGCCCATTCTGCAAGCGGCGGACCCGCGCGCCGCCGCAATGGCGATAAACGATGAGATTGACGCCGCAATTCGGTCATGATCGACGCGCACCCGTGCCTTAATCTGTCCTATGATGGGTGCCAGTGAATGAGCATACGGGGTGAGGAATAGATCATGCGGAAGACAATGATGGCGGCCGCAGCGCTGCTGGCGATGGGGTGGAGCGGACATGCAGCGGCGTTCTGCGGCTTCTACGTCGCGAAGGCGGGCTCCAGCCTGTTTAATGAGGCGTCCAAGGTCGCCATTGCACGATCTGAGGACCGAACGGTCATCACCATGGCCAATGATTATCAGGGTGACCCGACGGAATTTGCCATCGTCATTCCCACACCTGTGGTGCTGCAAGAAACCCAGGTCAATGTGGCTGAGCCCGCACTGATTGACCACCTGGATGCTTATACCGCACCCCGGTTAGTTGAGTACTTCGACGGCAATCCCTGCCAGCTTCGGATGATGGCACGGCGGGGCATGGTGCTAGATTCAGCAGCTCCAACGGCTGCCGAAAGCGTAAAGTCACGGGCTACCGCACTTGGTGTGAAGATTGAAGCTGAATACAGCGTCGGTGAATATGACATCCAGATTTTGTCCGCTGAACAATCAGATGGTCTAACCACGTTCCTGACCGAAAACGGCTACACCTTGCCCAAAGGTGCAGAGAGCACACTGAGCGGATATTTGAAGCAGGGCATGAAGTTCTTCGTCGCTAAGGTGAACTTGGAAGCCCACGCAAAGCGGAATGCCACATATCTCCGCCCACTGCAGATCGCGTTTGAAAGCAAGATGTTCATGCTGCCAATTCGCCTTGGCATGCTAAACGCGCGTGGTGAGCAGGAACTGTTTGTCTTCACGCTAACCCGCAATGGCCGGGTTGAGACCGAAAACTATCGAACGGTCGAGATGCCAACGGGCATGGATATTCCAGTCCATGTGAAATCCGAATTCGATGACTTCTATCGGGATATGTTTAAGCGACAGGCGGCGAATGAGCCTGGTGTTGCCTTCCTCGAGTACGCCTGGAACATGAGCTGGTGTGACCCCTGCGCTGCTGATCCATTAAGTCGCGCAGAACTCCGCAAGCTTGGCGCTTGGTGGGTGCAGCCAGACGGCGGCGGTGTGCGCCCGCAACCGCGCCCGATCCCAGGTCAACGCATCATGCCACGCCCACCTTCTGGCCCGGTGGATGTGTATGTCACCCGCTTGCATCTTCGGTATTCCGGTGAAACGCACCCGGATGACTTGATGTTCAAGGAGACAAACAACACATCTAACTTCCAAGGCCGGTATGTGCTGCGCCACGCTTGGTTGGGCAAGGATCAGTGCGAGGCAGCGACCAACTACCGCCGCCAATTGGTTGACCGGTGGGAAAAGGAATCCCAAACACTGGCGAACCTGACAGGCTGGAAGATTGACGATATCCGTCAAAAACAGCCCCGCCTGGCGGATGTCGGTAAGCCAAAGCCTTGGTGGGAAGATATTTGGAACAAGTAGGTATTAAACGATGAATGATCCCCGGCTTTCAGACGGCAATCAGGGTGGCGGCCAAGCTTGGCGCGCGCCGCCCTCCCCTGCACCTATTGCTAATGATGACGAGCGGATGGTCGTCCTATTAGCGTGGGGATTTCTGCTAGCCGGGATATTTACGTTCATATTTGGGATCGTCGCCGTCGTGATCGCATATGCAAAACGCGGTGATGCCCCGCCGCTCTGGCAAAGCCATTACAGTGCCGTGATCCGCATGTTTTGGATTTGGTTGGTGCTCACCTGCATCGGCGTACCGCTCACACTGATCTTGATTGGCTACATTCCACTTGCCATAGCGGCTGTATGGACAGCTGCAGTCGGCGTTGTCGGCTTTATTAAAGCGCTGGAGAGCCGACCCGCGTAACGCGCGCCAGCTCCCCGTGAAGTTCAGATTGAGCCATTCAGCTTAGCTTAGGCTGTCGACTTCGCGCTCGGCTTCTTCTTTCGATTTGCCGTAGCGTTCTTGGATTTTGCCGACCAACTGGTCGCGGCGGCCTTCGATCTGATCAAGTTCATCGTCGGTAATTTCGCCCCATTTCTCTTTGGCCTTGCCTTTGAGCTGCTTCCACTGGCCTTTGAGTTCGTCCGCGTTCATCGCTACCTCCATCGGGTTTGGGTGATGTGGAGGCAACGGTCAGAAAGCCATACTGTTCCCAGTAAAATTTCTGTAATTCTATGGAACTATTCAGCGCCTACCCGTTGACGAGAATGCCGTCTTCCATCCGCACGGTCCTGTCCATCATTCCGGCCAGTTCGGGATTATGGGTGGCGACAAGCATGCCAACCCCAGCGCCGTGCGATAATTGCAGTAACCGCTCCGTCACGGCGATAGCGGTTGCGTGATCGAGGTTTCCAGTCGGCTCATCCGCCAGCACCACCTTCGGCGCATTCGCCAATGCGCGGGCAATCGCAACCCGTTGCTGTTCGCCGCCGGAAAGTGCGGATGGTTTGTGGCTCATGCGGTCTGCCAGGCCAAGCATGGCCAGCAATTCCTGCCCTCGTGATTTCGCCTCGCCTTTGGAAAGTCCGGCGATCGTTTGCGGCACGATAACGTTTTCAAGTGCGGTGAATTCCGGCAGCAGGTGATGGAACTGGAAGATAAATCCCAGTGAGCCGCGGCGTTTGCGACTTCGGCTTGCGTCATCAAGCTTGCCAACTGCGTCGCCGCCAAGCAGCACATCCCCTGAATCCGGCCTGTCCAACAGGCCAGCGATCTGCAGAAGCGTCGTTTTCCCTGCGCCGCTAGGGGCCACAAGAGCGATTACTTCGCCCGGTTGGATCACCAAGTTTACGCCGCGCAAAACCTCCAGGCGGTTATCACCCTGTCGGTAAGCTTTCGTAACGTCCTTGAGTTCGAGTGCGGCGGTCATTCGTACCTCAATGCGGACGCGGGCTCGGCCTGTGCGGCGCGCCATGCGGGATAAAGACTGGCGAGGAATGACAGCACCAACGCCATGACGACGACCATCCCCACCTCAAAACTATCGACCTTCGCCGGAAGTTTGGAGAGGAAGAAAATCTCCGCTGAGAACAATTCCGTCCCCGTTAGACTCTCAAGGCCGCGCTTGATAGCGTTGATGTTCAGCACAAATGCCATGCCCAGCCCAAAGCCAGCCAGCGTTCCGATAACGCCGATGGCGGTGCCCGTGAACACGAACACCCG
>Ga0206131_10001756_pt1 | contig 27208 bp, 19 predicted proteins | sample Helgoland_Spring_FD_148636 | JGI IMG/M metagenome (GOLD analysis project Ga0206131, IMG submission 148636) | Pelagic subsurface seawater microbial communities from Kabeltonne, Helgoland, North Sea - Helgoland_Spring_Bloom_20160517_1 | ecosystem: Environmental > Aquatic > Marine > Epipelagic ...
GCGTTAGTCTAAAAGAACTGAGTTTAAACTTTGGCTTAAAAGAGTAAAGTTTAAATTAGAAATCCGCCGTGCAGGGCATAGTACATAAAAACTCTAGTTAACATAATGTTAATTATAGGACATTTTAATATGCTGGGAGCATATTAAAAGAGTTCCAGTATTTGGGCTTATTGGTAATTAATAAAGGTTTACGTTAAATATTAGATTCTCCTGCGCTTAAATTCTTTTGTCAACTATAATATACATTATGTCTGCACTCATTCTTCGTTTGCTTTCGCCTAGATCGCTCAAGTAAATAGTTCGCACTTGCCAACGCTCTTACTAGATTTAAAATTTACGTCCTGTACTACAATTATTTCTAAATATGCGATTCTCGTTAAATCTAGATTTCGTCTCCGTAGAATGTTTGTCCTATAATTAGTCATTATATTAAGTAGCCGCTCATTTTTCGTTTTTGTTCAGAATTCTTCTGTGGGTTTGCTATCATTCTAATAATGGAATTTCCTGCAAGTTTTGCCGACGCGCTTTAAGGTTTTAGTTTTCAATTAAAGATTTCGGTTGGTTTAGAAATTTCGTAAAATTGCGAATGGCATTTTTATCTTTATTGGTATTCGCTTTTACTACGTAATTCTCTCTCTTTTCCAGCCGCACGCATAAGTATTAGCAAATTATTCACGCATTTTTATCTTTTTAAAGGTGTTCATGAACCCTACGGGTTTCGTCATTCTTCCTCAGTTTGCCATACACATGCTTTTCCCGTGCGCTTTTTAGATTTCGTTGTTTCATATTATGTTAAGTAGACTTTTTAAGATTTCGTTATTGTATTCTTTCATTTTGTCTTGAAACAAAACGAAACAAAAATTCAAGAAGAAAATATGCTCCACGCGCTCTTTCCAATTTCACGCCTTTCGCATTACAGCTGCTCAGGCTAAATTGGAAATTCACTCCAACCCTCGCCCGCATTTTCTTCTGGCCTACGCTCGGTTTACGTTAATCAACTACATTTTCTATCCTTAGTAATATTTCCTTCAGACGGCAAAGCTCCTGTGGAGGTTTGAGCGGGAAAGTGCTACTGCGCTACGCTTCCCTCCCACTATCTGGCTCATTCAGGCATAGCCTAAATGCCCTGCCCCGCAAGTAAACTCCGCACTCCTGCGTCGTTTGTCAAACATACTTGCTTTCACTAGGCTCAGCTTAAAAGCTTTCGCTGCTTTTTAACCTTCATGAAATAAGACCGAGTAACTGACCCTGCATTATCGTTATTCAATTATAAATAGTAAGAATCCAAGAAGGCTGAAAGACTTGAAAATGATACTCGAATCTAGCTGCCTAGAATAACAATGAAAAGTTATTTTTAAGTTCTTATGTTTGCAACTAAGTGTCTAGAATTATTAAAATAAAAGCAATTTTGTTACTGTTTGTCCTTCTGGGCATACTACTGCATAATTCTGTACCTCATATTCATCACGAACATTCTGAACTAATTTCAGAGGAGGCTTCAGAAGAAGCTAGCATTCACCACCATGGCCATTCTCATAAATCTCACCAGCATCGTAACAATGGTCTTGATTTTGAGTTTTTATGGCAATTATTAATTGACATTCATGCACACGGAGATCAGGAGAGTGATTTCTACCTTACTCATTATGAGTTAATAAAAAATAATGAGCATCCATCAAAAATTCAATTAGTTGCATTAACCAACAGTCTTACTTGTTTTCCTTCTCCTGTTTATTTTGAAAACCAATTAATACCACTAAACTGCCAATTACTTCCTCCCCCCTATTTCGATTGCATCGATTTACGGGGTCCCCCTTCTTTAGGTTAATTATTGTAGGATTCTTCCTACGAAACGGTGCTTGCCGTTAAAAATCTCTATCGAAGTAATCAAATAATTTTTACATGTATATTTTTAAAGCTATTGCACTATTATGTGCGAGCTTTCTATTCCTTGGGCTGCAAGCTCAAGTATCGAATATAGAAGGTATTCTAGAGGAAATAGAAAAGAACAATTCCGAACTTAAGAGCATAGCTCATTATTATGAAAGCAAAAAGCTTCTTCTGAAATCTGGAAACAATTTACCAGACCCTCAGATTGGCGGTTATTTCCTTCCTTTTGGTGAGTATACAGGCGATGCTTATACAGAATTTCAAATTAGTCAATCGTTTGATTTTCCGACGGTATACAGCGCCAGAAATAAAATGATTAAGCAAAATGGATTAAGTCTGGACATAGAATATCGCAAAAAGCGACAGGGATTATTGTTACAAGCTCAACAGCATTGTATTGCACTGATTAGTATAAATAAGCGCCTTGAAATCGAGAAAAAGAGAGCTACAGATTCCAAAAAAGTGTATCAACATAATGAAGCTTTATTTGAAAAAAAGCAAGTAGGAACGCTTGACCTCAATAAAGCTAAAATTGCTTGGCTGCAAGGTCGGTTTAAGTTAGAACAACTTGAAAAAGAAAGAAGTAATTCAATATTGGTTCTGAAAACACTTAATGGAGGAAAGCCAATTGATTTTAGCGTTACGGACTTTAATGACGTTCCAATTGCGCTTGAAAAGGATAGTCTGTGGAAAGCTAAATTATCAAGTGATCCACGACACGAACAGTTTCAACAACAACGACTAATCGCAGAACAACAACTAAAATTATCCAAGAGCTATGCTTTACCAAAAATTACTGCGGGGTATAATTATCAGGGAAATGCAGCTGAGAATTATTCGGGTTTGTATGCAGGAATTTCCATACCACTTTGGAGCAATCGTAATAAGGTAAACGCTGCTAAATCGAATTTAGAATTTCGAGAAACGTCCATTACTTTTAAAACAGAAATTGCCTATTCTGAATTTGAAAAGCAATTCCAAGAATACGAGGTTCTCCTCAGCGAATTCACCGAATACAAGAAAACGTTGAACGCACTAAATAGCGAAGAACTCTTATTCAAAGCTTACGATTTAGGTGAAATTTCTTTTCTGGAATATTATCTAGAACTACAGTTTTATCGAACTGCTGTTGATTCTTTTTTGGACATAGAAAAAAGACTTTTTCAAGTTCAAGCTCAATTATTAAAACATCAATTATAATCTCTTAAAACACATAAAATGAAAAGTTTACAATTATTATTCGTCGTATTAGCACTAACATTTGGTGCCTGTTCTAACAATGAACAAAACCCCGAATCAGGTCATTCGCACGGTACTGAAGGGGAACATCATAGCCATGATGGTAAAGAACATCAGCACGCTGAAGAATCTAAACCTGTACAAGAAGAGTTTGTTATCACTAGCGATTCTAGTCAAGAAGAGAACTCAACTCAAACGGAAGAAGTGGAAAGTCATGACCACGATCACGGACACGATCACGGAGGTCATGATCATAACTAGAATTATAGAAATAAAAATGATGAGAATATTAATAGTTTTTATAGGATTTCTGGTTGTTTCTTGTCAAACAAGTGACGACCATGGACATGCACACGATGAACATGGCAACCACATGTCAGATGATTCGGAGGTTCCTGCGGTTGACTACACCATTTGGACGGATAACACAGAACTCTTTGTGGAGTTTCCTGCCTTGGTTGTTGGACAACCAAGTCGTTTTGCCGCCCACTTTACCAAGATGGATAAGCACAAGGCCGTAACTGAAGGAAGTTTGACAGTTAGTATTATCAAAGGCAAAAACGGGATTCGCGTTACAGAAGAGGCTCCAGCTCGACCGGGAATATTCACCCCTACCCTTCAGCCTAAGGAAGCTGGAGTGTATGAAGTGGTATTTGATTTAAAGACATCGGAATACTCAGATAGAATTGTCATTAAAAATGTGATGGTGTATGCTTCTATTTCTGAGGCTGTTGAAAGTTTGGGTGATAATGCGGACGATGTAAGTATCTCTTTTTTAAAGGAACAGGCTTGGAAAATGGAATTCCAAACGACACCAGTAATTCAGAAAGAAGTCTATAATGTTATTTCTACTTCTGGGGTTTGGAAGGTAGCGCCATCCGATCATTTAACCTTGGTGGCACCTACAAATGGTAGGATTAGCTTTATGCACACCAATCTCATGGTTGGTAGCAAAGTAAAAAAGGGTCTCGTGCTTCTAACAGTGCAAGGAAAAGGATTAAGCCACGACAACATTGAAGTTGAACTTGAAAAAGCAAAAGTGAACTACGATCAGGCAAAATCCGAATTTGAACGTAAAAAGTCTTTGTTCGAGTCGAAAATTATTCCTGAGTCTGCAATGGAAAAAGCCCAGCAAAAGTTTGACTTGGCGGCATCAGAATATGAGAATCTCAATTCGGACTACAGTTCAAATGGTAAATTGGTTACTATTCCGTTCGACGGTTATATTAAGTCTATTGATGTGGACAATGGCAAGTTCGTAAATCAAGGAGATCCTCTATTTACAATTGCACACCACACCACGAGTCTACTTGAAGTTCAGATTAGTCCTTCATTTGCGGCTGACCTCTCCACTATTCAAGATTTGTGGTATGAACCTAAAAAAGGAATCTGGTCGAGCTTGAATAATAAAGGCGGAAAAATCATATCCATAACGGATGAAGTAGATAGTAAACGCCCCATGTTGTCTGTATTTGCAGAAATATTAGATGATGTAGACATGCCTGAAGGCAGTTTTACAGAAGTTCAAATAAGTACAGGCTCTCCTTTAAAATCTTTAGTGGTACCCACTTCTTCATTACTGGAGAGTTACGGAAATTACTCAGTAATAGTCCAACTTACAGGTGAAAAATATGAACGCCGTCCAATTTCCATTGGCAATAGAAATGGTTCAGAGGTCGCTGTGCTTTCAGGGTTAATGCAAGACGAAATTGTAGTTTCTATTGGCGCTTACCAAGTAAAAATGGCTTCCATGTCTGGAGAAGTTCCTAGTCATGGTCATGCTCACTAATTTTTAGGCGATATGTTGAACAAAATTTTATCATTTTCATTAAACAACAGACTCATTGTATTGTTAGGTGCAACGGTATTGGCTGTAGTTGGAGTAAATGTTACTCGAACAATGAACGTAGATGTTTTTCCAGATTTAACAGCTCCTACAGTTGCTATCTTGACTGAGGCTCATGGAATGGAAACCGAAGAGGTTGAAAAACTGGTGACTTTTCAAATTGAGACAGCAATGAATGGCTCGCCAAATGTTAGGAGAATAAGATCTTCATCCACTGTGGGTTTTTCTATCGTTTGGGTGGAATTTGAATGGGGAACCGATATATATCGAGCTCGTCAAATTGTGAGTGAGCGCATTCCTATGGTTCAAGAAAAGCTCCCAATGGGGGTCCAGACACCAACAATGGCTCCTATATCGTCGATAATGGGTGAAATCATGTTAGTTGCGGTTACTTCCGATAGCTTGAGTCCAATGGAAATTAGAACATTAGCAGATTGGACTATTAGCCCAAGACTAAAATCAGTAGGTGGTGTTGCTAACGTGTCAGCAATTGGAGGCGACTATAAACAATATCAAGTACTTGTCCATCCTGAAAAACTAAAATACTACCACTTAAATATCAAAGATTTGGCGGATAAAGTAGCAGAGAGCAACCTAAATGTCGCTGGTGGACTTTTGAATGAATACGGAAATCAATATGTTATTAAAGGTAGCGGTAGAACTTATCATATCAATGATTTGGAAGAATCGATAGTTAAACAAGTCAATGGACAAAACATAAAAATTAAGGATGTCGCAACAGTTGTCGTTGGGGTGCCAGATAAAATTGGTGAAGGGTCGTTAAATGCCTCCCCTTCGGTCATATTAACGATTACAAAACAACCTGATGTAAATACGCTAGAACTCACGAATCGATTACAAGAGGCTGTTAACGAAATGCAATTATCGCTACCTCCCAGAGTTACCCTTCACAGTGACATTTTTAAGCAAAGTAATTTTATTGAAGCGTCAATTTCAAATCTGAAAACAACCCTATTGGAGGGGGCTTTCTTTGTGGCTTTAGTGCTTTTCATATTTTTAATGAATTGGCGAACAACAATCATCTCCTTAATTGCGATACCAATTTCACTTGTCGTATCCATAATCGTGCTGAAAATTATGGGCTACACTATCAATACTATGAGTCTAGGGGGCATGGCCATAGCTATTGGGGCTTTAGTTGATGATGCTATTATTGATGTGGAAAATGTATTTAAAAGGCTTAGAGAAAACATAAAATTGCCTATTAATGAGAGGTTACCGGCCTTGACCGTAATTTACGACGCCTCCATGGAGATTCGAAGTTCAATTATTATCGCTACACTTATTATTATTGTGTCGTTTGTTCCACTCTTTTTTCTCAGCGGAATGGAAGGACGACTCCTAACTCCCCTTGGAATTTCATTTATTACTTCTGTGCTCACTTCTCTAGTTGTAGCAGTTACCTTAACACCTGTGCTCTGCTCTTACCTGCTCAATAACGCAGGTGTATTGAACAAGCAAGCAGATGGAACATGGGTAGAAAAAATTATTAAAACCTATTATTCAAAATTGCTTAATGAAGCCCTACGTAATTCCAAGTTGATTATTGGAATGACCATTATTTTATTTGTCACTAGTATTGGTTTACTAAGTACATTGGGTCGGAGTTTTTTACCTGAATTCAATGAAGGTTCTTTAGTAATAAACGCTACAGGCATACCAGGTATGTCTCTTGATGAAAGCAATAAGGCAGGCATTCAAATAGAAAAAATACTACTAGATTTTGATGAAATAGATGTAGTCACTCGAAGAACTGGGAGGGCTGAATTGGCAGAACACACTCAAGGAGTTAATTCTTCTGAACTAGAATTACCCTATACTTTGAACGGAAAAAGTAAGGAACAATTTTATGAAGAAATTAGAGAAAAATTAAGCATTGTACCCGGAATCAATATAACCATTGGGCAGCCTATAGGTCATCGTATAGATCACATGCTTTCAGGCACTAGAGCTAACATTGCTGTCAAAATATTCGGTAACGACTTACAAACACTATTTGAAATTGGCAAACGAATTGAAACTCAAATTAAGACTATCGATGGTGCAGTTGACGTAGCTGTAGATCAGCAAATTGAAGTTCCACAAATTCTGATAACTCCTAATCGCCAAATGTTAGCAGCCTACGGTATGACGGCCAATGATATTTTAGAACAAATAGACATAGGACTGGCGGGACATAAAGTAGGGCAGATTTATGAGGGTCAGAAATATTTTGATTTGGTTGTTCGCTATGAAAAAGGTGCTAGAGACAATAAAACTGATATTGAAAACACACTTATCGCACTTCCTAATGGAGGCTATGCCAGTTTATCGATGTTGGCAGAAGTTTCTTCCGTAGGTAGTCCAAATTCGATAAGTAGAGAAAATGTTCAACGCAAAATTGTAGTTGCAGCGAATGTGCAAGGACGTGATTTACGAAGTTCTGTTCAAGAGATTCAAGAACTGGTGAAAAACGAAATTGTACTACCACAAGGATACCGTATTGAATATGGAGGTCAATTTGAAAGTGAAAGCCGTGCTTCACGAATGCTAATGCTCACCGCCTTGTTCGCAATCGGAATAATATTCTTGCTGCTTTATGTTGAGTTTTCATCTGTTAAGTTGGCGTTTATCGTACTTATCAATTTACCTCTTGCGTTAATTGGAGGAATTTTAATAATTTATTTCACCTCAGGTGTCATTAGCATAGCGGCCACCATTGGTTTTATTAGCCTGTTTGGAATAGCCGCGCGCAATGGTATTTTATTGGTCTCAAAATATGAAGACTTAAAAAAGAAAGGAATGAATTCAATCGAATTATTGAAAACTGGAGCTATGGATCGACTGAATCCCATCCTGATGACTGCTTTCACTACAGGATTAGCTTTAATTCCATTAGCTATAAAAGGTGCAGAAGCAGGAAATGAAATACAAAGTCCAATGGCGATAGTTATTCTTGGAGGATTGTTCACTGCTACCCTATTGAATTTAATTGTAATTCCATGTGTTTATTCTCTGCTTGCGGAAATAAAAAGTTGATTTATTCCTTTGTCTAACAATCCTAGGTTTTTAAGAATAAAAAAAGCCGAAGGTTCGCTTCATTAACCTCCGGCCTCTTCTTTTTTATTCTATGTTCAGATTATTGCTTTACCAATCTTTCTGAATGTTCAACTTTACCTTGTTGATCAATAATATGAACAAAATATAATCCACTTTGAAATTCACTTAAATCGATTTCTGAAGTCATTTGGTCTTTTCTATAGACTTCTGCCCCACTTATATTATAAATTGAAAGCGAATATTCATTTGAGTTTAAGCCAGAAATTGAAAATTTACTAGTAAAAGGATTCGGGTAAAATGAAATATTTAGATCAGACAATTCTTCCATGCCAACGAAAGCACCATCATCTTCTCTTTTCTTTACATTTTCATTATCGATACGGACAACTTTTTTGGCAGTTTTATCTACAAACCAAATTTTACCTTCTTCGTCAAGTTTAACTCCCATAACATCATTAAAACCTGTGAGCTTTAGTCTGCCGATTTCAGGAAAGCCACTTGCTTGACTTAAGTCGTATACAATAATTTCATTTGTTCCATTGTCTGTAACAACAAGTCTATTGTTTGTTACATCCAGCCCGCACGGTTTATCCAAACCAGTACTTGCAACAACTTCCCAAACAACATCTTTCATATCGACATTTTCAGCTAATGTTTCGCTAGCTCTTACGGTAGATGCTCCTTTTACGCTTCCGCTAGTAATATCAATTCGCACGATCCTTTTATTACCTATGTCGTTTACATAAAGCCACTTTCGTTGTGGGTCGATTTCAATATGCCCCGGAATTAATCCTAATCTCTTTAATGGAATTTCTTGGTAACGCCTTAAACGTCCATCATCATGCCATGAATTACCCGGTCCATGATCCGCGGCAAAATCATACATAGCAATATGGCCGTTATGTCCATCAAATACAAAATATTCGTTTTTCTTGTACCAAGCAATTCCAACACTGTACGGACTTCCATGTAACATATCTAAGTGGCTGCCATTTGTTCCAGGACCAGCATTTTGCGCATAAATAGTAAAATCTGACGACCATAAAGAAGGACCCGTGAATGGACTAGTCGTACCCGATCTGTGATTTGCATCCCAAACTCCAGGGGAAGTTGCCCAATTACTATTTTCACCAAAAGCCAGAGCTGTAGGCAATGACATGAAGTGCCAAGAATTGCCATCTTTCTTTAAAAAAGACTGCTGAGATGCAGTACCTACATTTCTAAAAGTAACGGTATTTCCACCGACCGATTCGGTTCTCATACTAACTACCCATAATTCAGTTGGATCTTTTTTATTAAAATCTAAATCCACAGGGCTATCTAAACCGTCTTGGGCCGTTCCTACTTCAGTGTAGTTGTTAGTAGCGTTTTCAGTGATAAAGTCCTCTGGCCAATAGGTCTGACCAACTATTTGTTGAGTAACAGAATATACTCCCATTAACATCAATAGTGTAATTGTTTTTTTCATAATTCTAATTTTTATTGTTCAACTTTTTTTAATTCCATTTTACAAACTGGGCAACTGCCGGGTTTGTCGTACGTTTTATCAACGCCCTCGCATTTCATAGGGCATTGATACGTTTTTGGTTCGTTAGATGATTCACAGCTAATAAACAGTGCTGTTCCTAATAATAGGTATGCTATTGTTTTCATGTTTTAATGTTTAGTTCTTTAAAGAATCTAGTACTTTTTGTATTTCTTCTTCATCGCCCGAATTGAATCCATTAAATGACCATACAACTTCTCGATTTCCATTAAGAATAAATAAGTGCGGAGGTTGATTTACTCCCATTGCTCTTTTGAAGTCAGCATTCGGGTCTAGATAGTGTTCATAATCCCATCCGTTACCATTTACCATAGGAGCAACCTTAGGAATATTGCGAGCATCATCAACGGATATACTCACTACCTTAAGGCCATATTCTTCTACCCAGTCATCAAAATAGTCGTCAGTAATACTTGTCATACCATCAACAGAATGGTGGCACCATGTTGCCCAGACAATTATCAAAATAGGTTTGCCATTATTTTGAATTTCATTTGTGGAAACTTGCTCGCCACTTAGGCTCTTAAGATTTACTTCTGGAAACGATCGAATCGATTGAGAGTAGCTATTAACACTACACAACAGTGTGATCGCAAATGCAACTAGGATAATTTTCATATCATTTTTTTTTAAATAATGGAAATTGTTGGTGGTTTAAAGCTGGTTAGCTAGTTCTATAGTCGGTAAACTTGGATAAGAGCTAGTTGTTCTGAAACTGGTTTTGGCGGTGGCAGGCTGTAGTGGTTGTTTTGCTCTACAAGGTTAATTTTAATTTCATTTGATAAAGCTAGAATGCGAGGGAGACTTTGTAAAACCTGCGTTTTATTCTTAAGTTGAAATTTCCTAACCTGATTATCCGATTTAAAAGCTAAGTCTTTATTCGAACAGCAAGTTTTATCAATCGAATCACGATTTTGTGCAGCTTCACAAGTATTGTCAAACTCTTCCATTCCACAACTTTCTGCTTCCCCAAAGAGTGCGTAGTTAATCAACTCAGTGCCGCAGTAATGTACGTTTACAGTCCAATTTATGGAAGACACTAAAACAAATAGCGACAAAGATAAAGACAGTATCTCAACTAAGTTTTTTTTGGAGATTAAACTTGATGCAAAATTCATAGCAAGGCTGTAAATTTACAAATTTTATCTTGATAAAACTTAAATAACTGAATACTTAGGGATTTTTGTTCTAAACGTCCCAAATATGATTTTTACATTTTAACGTTCCAACTGGAGGTCTTTAATTAATTCTCTCAGCGGATTCTTAAAGTTTAATACCTGTATAAAAGGCTTAAATGATACATAACAAGGGATAATTTTCTATTTTTATAAACTTATTGTACTGCACTATGATTAGATATATAATAGTTTTTTTTATACTCCCGATTGGTTCCTTTGCCCAAAATTCTCCCTTTTCGTATCAACTGCATAAAACTTCAGAATCTTATGTAAAACAGAAAGTATCTAGCCGCTCTCAAAAACAAATACATCTTTTTTTAAAAGGCGACCCACAGTCCATTTCTTCCTTTATAAAGGAGAACTCTGGTACAATTAAATACCATTATGACAATCTTTTTGCCATTCGAATGCCTCTCAACGCATTGTCAAAATTAGCAACACTTGAAGGACTTATTAAAGCAGAAGTTCATAACTCTCCACTTTCTGTACAAGACGCTACTGCCTTGCGTTTTACTTCAACAGATTCTGTACACGTTGGTTCTGGGTTACTTCAACAGGCCTACACAGGGGAAGGAGTTGTAGTTGGTATTATTGATTCCGGAATTGATCCAACTCATCCTGATTTTAAGAATGACGATGGTACAACAAGAATTTTGGCCTTTTGGGATCAAAACAATTTTGATTCGACACTTGCCCCCTACGGTTATGGAAATGAATATACAGCCTCTGAAATTGATGCAGGATTGATGGCCAATTATAAAGATACTACCTACAATGGTCATGGAACTGCTGTTACTGGCATGGCGGCTGGAGGTGGAAAACACAGAAAGGAGATAAAAGGTATGGCTCCTGATGCTGATATAGTTGTCGTTGGTATTCGTCCTTCTGATTTAGATTACGTTAATCGTACGCCATCTATGATGAAGATAGTGGACGGTATTAATTACATATTTAAGGTTGCAGAAGCTGCTGGCAAGCCTGCTGTTATTAATATCAGCCTTGGTGGAATTGAGGGAAGCCATGATGCTAAAGACTTGCCAACCCAATTAATAGAAAAAATGCTGGACGATAAAAATGGACGTGTTTTGGTCGTAAGTGCTGGGAATTCTGGAGCAGTTAGGCATCACGTCGGGTATGAGGTAAATAATGATACAGCTTTTACGTGGTTTAGGCCTATGGTTTCAAATACTTCGGTTTGCAAGCGCGAAACTGGGGCATACATGAGTTTTTATGGTGATGAAAATAAAGTCCAGAATTTGAAAATAAATATTGCGGCTGAAAATCTTAGCCCTTGCTGCACGGCAATAGACGAGACTGGATTTAGGCCTTTTAAGCAACCAATCGGCCAAAAGATTATCGATACCCTCAATAATGGATCAACTATTATTGGTGTGGTAACAACCTTCGTTGAAAAAATAGGATCAACTTATGGCTATTTTGCTGAAATAAAAACTAGTGATTTATCTATGTTTTGGCGTTTTCAATTTTCAGGAACTGGAAAGGTTGACGGATGGGCGGGACCTACTTCCAGGCGGTCTTGTAATTCTGACTTCATCTATAATCCATTAGCATTCGGACCTCCTGAAAAAACAAGAAGATTAGGTAGGTATGTAGAACCCGATTTTTCTCAGAACATTGGTAACGCATACGCATGCTCAGAAAAGGTAATTACAGTTGGAGCCTATTCAGTAAATACCGCAATGTTTGATGTTGATTCTATTCGTCGTACCTTTTCGGTAAAAGCGAAAGAACGAGCAAGTTTTAGCAGTATAGGACCAACCAGAATTGGGATTACAAAACCCGATATTATGGGCCCAGGAAGTAGAGTAATTACCACTCAGGCTGGCCAAGTGTTAGCCACAATGGCTACAAGCAATCGTCCTAACCTATATTTAGGTGGCCAGCATTCGGTTACGGATGGCACCAGTTTCTCCTCACCGGCCGTGGCCGGTATTGTAGCACTGTACTTAGAAAAATATCCAACGGCTAATTATTCTGAAGTAAAGCAAGCTATGATTATGACAGCTGACCAGGATAGCCTTACTGGTAGTGCAATACCAAATAATGAGCATGGATATGGAAGAATTAATGCTTATCAAATGTTATTATATCAAAATCCTGCTAGCGTTGAAGAAATACAAGAGTTAGAAGCACTTATTTATCCTAATCCAAGTTATGGACAGTTTTACATAGAACTTTCTAGAAAGACAAAAAGCCGACAATTCAATTTAAAAATTATTGATTTGCAAGGGCAATTGGTCTACTCCAGTGATTTTAGTGGTAACTCTCATCAATTCAACATCACGAATTCGGGAATTTACTTGGTTGAAATTATTGATCAAGAAGGTATTCAACTGCGTAAGAAAATAATTGTTCAGTAATTTTTAGCAAAGAAGCCGAAGGTTCGCTTCATTAACCTCCAGCCTCTTCTGTTTAATTCTATGTTCAGATTCTTATTTTACAAGGTTTTCTGAATTATCGTTTCCAACCCTTTGATTAATGATAAGCAAATGGCATAACAAAGATTGAAACTCACTTATTTTTTCTCAGTCATTATCATTTTCTATATACTTCTACTTTAGCCAAGTAATAATTTGAAAAGGAGAATTCATTTGCGTTTAAATCATTTACCTAGAAATCACGATTTTCTTGTTATAAACATGACCAACATTCGTTTTCAGCTGAATAAAGTATGAGCCAATTGGAAGTTTATCTACGGATAAATTGATGTTGTTTTTCTTTTTAAGAAAGGACTTTTCGTAAACAATACCCCCCATTATGTTAGTGATCCTTATTTCATGAATGCTTTGGTTGCCAATCAAATTAATGTTCAGTTTAGTTGAAGTAGGATTCGGATATGCAATAACTTGTTTTGATATATCAATATTTTTAATTGATGTAGGAAAGGTCGGCATGGTACCATCGCCTACATAGATATTGTCTAAGTACAGATTGTTACCACCATCGGTAACATTTACAAATTTAAGAAGAACCCTGTTTTCTGTTCTAAATGGTGACAAATCAATATTTATGTTTTTCCATTCGCTTGAATCGGGAACAAATGGTGTTGTTTGAGTCATACCGGTTGCCAAAGCAGATTGAGAGCGATTAAAAATTGGGATGTAGTTTAGGCCACAATCAGTGCTCATTAGCACAAGTAATTGATCTGAAAATGTTGGATCTGATTTTGCGTACGCCCAATCAAATTGAAGATATAGGCTTGAATCTATATGAATGCTGGAAAAATCAACCGGTGGAAGAACTAATTCATCAGCAGAACCATAATTTGTATTTATTAGATTATCGATTTTTATTGAGAACCTACTCTTTCGTCCTACAGTGGAATCAATTTCCCAAGTAATACCACTGTCAAGATTATCAATTCTTAACTGATTCAGGGATTGCGTTTCAATTTCAAATCCTTCAAAAAAAGGCAATTTATTTCCGCTTTCTTTAGGCACCACATTGATATAGTTATTAAAAGTGATTGAATCTTTCCCATTGCTATCGGCAACCGTCAAAGAAACCTCATAACCACCTGGATTCGAATAGAGTATTTCTGGGTTTTGAAGAGTTGATGTTGAAGGGGTTCCACCTTCAAATCTCCATTGCCAAGAGATTACCGTATTTAAAGACTTATCATGAAATTGTGTTTTGCTTCCCAGGCAAATTGTTCGATTGAGCGATACAAAATCTGCAATCACATTACAAAATCTAGGAGCTACATAATTACTGTCACAACCCGTGCTAATTAAATTTGAAGTTTTCCAAATGTTCGTTCTAATATTATCTAAGGTTGAGTGGATTCGGTCGGATTGTCCTTCTGTAAAAGAATTTTGACAATTATCACTGGTGTAATCCATGTAATTCTCTATTTGATCGGGAACATCCGGTAAATCATTGTTACAAGAGTTAGCGCCAATAACACAGTTTCGATTTGGTAACGCAACTGGTGGCGTATCGCACACGTAATCACCATCAGTGCAGGTATCTGTTCCACATCCATTGTTAAAAGTATGGTATAACCCAAGCCAATGCCCCAGCTCATGAGTAGCTGTTCGTCCTTTAGTGGAAGATGTTCCCCTTGTTCCTACTAAATTGTGCCTAACGACAATACCGTCTGCATCATCCGGTGCGCCAGGGAACGAAGCATATCCTCCTACATTACCATTAATTGAGCCTACTATATAAAAGTTTAAATAATTTTTGTTATTCCAGAAGCTTAAGTCTTTTAGCTTGGCTCGTTCGTGGCTCTTATGACTAGATAATTTGGAATTAACCCTAACAATACCGTCAGTGCAATTTCCAGAAGGATCTATTTTCGCTCTACAAAACCTTACCCTTGTATCTACCCCTTTTCCATCTCCATTACTACCTTTCTTTTTCCCAAAGTCCTCATTTAAAACCTTAATTTGACTATCTATTTGTTCTAATGAAATGTTTTCCCTTCCCCCTTGATGTATGACATGAAATACAACGGGAATTACTTTAATAGGCCTAAGGTTCTCCGTCCAATTATTTTCCTGAGAATCAAACTTATTGGTAATGATAATTTGATTTATAGAGTCAAGGCCACCTCTATTATACATCTGATCGAATAAGCAATTATCAAGAATCTGTTGGGACTGTCCGTTTAAAGAAACAATTCCAAACAATGCGATTGCAATTAAGCACCAAATTCGACTTTTCAACATATTTCTTATCATACTTCTTATTATACTTTAATTACTAACAACTTTAATATTTAAGGTTGGCTATCAAAAACTTTGATTCATAACTATTTTTTAAAATGCATTTTAGGAAGATTGGAAAGCGCAAATACGACTATAAAAAAACTAAGTGAAATTTCTAACATGACAACAGTTTTTGCTTCTAAGGAAACGGGCACTAGGTCCCCATAACCCACCGTTGAAAAAGTAATAAAGCTGAAATAGAAAAAGTCAAATAGGTTAGTAAATATACTATTCCCGATAAACCCTTCAACCTTAAACGAATTACTTTGCACTTCAAACAAACAATTAAAATCTAAAGCAAATGAACTTATTGTAAGAAAAATTAATACTGCAAACACCAGTAAAATTTGATTTATTGAATGACACGTTTCAATTAATTGAGTGCTCTTTTTGAGTGTGGTATTTGCAATAAGATATGACTTTATTATAGCCATAAAAACCACAATGAAACTGAAATATTCGCCTTTGTGATCCATAAAAGACATACTGATTGTGTAAATAAGTATACTAGCGATTAGACCAATGATACTGTGTAAATTGAGATTAATTAATTCAATAAAAAATATATGCGGTTTAACCTCTTTCATTTTGATTTTTTTATTTATTTGCTGCAACTATCAATCTAAATTAGAATTAAGTGCATAGTGATTTTTGACCATTCCGTCGTGCTTAGCCGAAATTTCCTATTCAAATTGTAGTAATTCGGATTCCCCACATTCTAACATTTCTGCCCCGAAATATGGGTTTAATATCTTCTCTGAAATACTTAACCAGTAGGCTCCTCTACCCTCATCCGCCATGGGACAGTGCTGAACATATATTGGATCGGTAAGAGAATCAAAAGTTCTGGCTAATGCCAACATGGAATTAGATATAAGAATAAAACTCTTTCTTAGAGCGCTAATGTCACTCATGTGATTAACGTGTTTTAAATGATTCTTTAAAGCAGAAGAATATTCCATCCAAGCAATGTGAGCATCTCCTTTAAACAAATTCATGTTTACTTTTCCCAACTCCGTTTTCATAGTTATTGCTGCCTTTTGAGCCGCTTCAAAATCATCTTCGGTTAAAGCATTTTTCAATTCAAAATAATAGTCAAATATGGGTTCAAAGGCTTTCTTCGCTTCGGTACTCGTCTTCATCACCTCAATCTTGGTTTTTGGTTTTGTTTTTGATGGTGCAGATGCTTTAGAATCGTTAGAACCACCATGGTTATGCCCTGTCATAGAAACTCCGCCTTCCGGATTCATCATGCTGGGCTTGCCCGCCAGTTGGGCAGCTGCATCAATGCTAAATGTACCATTAATGGCAATTTCTTCACCGGCTTCTAGTCCTGATTCTATTACATAGCTCTCACCTAGCTTCGGACCAAGATTTACTTCTCGCATCATAAAACTTGCTCCTTTTGAGTTGTTGGACATGATGTAAACCACGGAGCGTTTACCTGTCCACATAACAGCAGTTTTTGGAACGGTTAAATATTTGTCTTTGCTAGCCACTTTGGCTTTAATCGTGCCACTGGCAAACATTTCAGGTCTTAAAAGTAGATTCGAGTTATTATATTCCAATCGTGCTTTCGCAACCCTGGTTTTAGGATCAATTACGGGATCGAGATAGCTTATTACCCCATTAAAGGTTTTACCTGGAACCGATTGTACCGTAAATTCTACTGACTCACCGCCCTTAATCCAATTTATATCCGATTCATATACATCAAATAAAACCCATACTTTAGATAAATCCGCTATTTCGTATACGGATTGTCCTTGTTTGATGTAATCACCAAGATTGACCAGTTTTTTGGTGACATAACCAGATACGTTTGCAAGAATTGGAAACTGTTCTACTGCCTCTTTTGAGGATATGATTTGTTCAATTTGTTGCTCAGAAAGTTTCCAGTTTTTTAATTTCTCTATCGCTCCCTGATACAGACTGGGCTGGCTTTCTTTCATTTTCCTAGCCTCAAAGAGTTCTTCTTGTGCAGTTACCAACTCTGGTGAATAAATGTAGGCTATAACCTCACCCTCTGAAATAAACTCTCCAGTAAAATTCACTTCAAGCTTTTCAATTCTACCAGGTATGTGCGATGCTTGAGTGAATAACAATCGTTCATCGATTTCCACTTTACCATTTAGTCGTATTGATTTAAGTGCATCGTTTTTACCTACTACCATTGATTGTACTTGAGCCAATTGCATGGCGGTTTGCGACATACTAATTGCCATTGGGCCTTGTTCTTCACCCTGTTCTGAAGCTAACGGTATTAAATCCATTCCGCAAATGGGACAGTCGCCGGGTTCGTTTTGCCGAATTTGAGGATGCATAGAGCAGGTCCAAACGGAAGCTGCATCACTCGTTTCGTGCTTATGTTCTTCTTTGACTTTGTCGTTTGATTTTCCAAATAACATCCAGCCAAGAGCAAGACCAATCGTCAAAGTGCATAGTGCAATGATTACTGTCTTCTTATTTATATTTTTCATCTTATTTTTTTATTTGTTTTTTTAATAATTGAGCGTTTATGGCCACTATTACCGTGCTTAAACTCATTAATACTGCGCCAACTGCTGGGCTCAGAATTATTCCTACACCCGCTAATACTCCGGCAGCTAGAGGAACCGCAATAATGTTATAGCCTGCAGCCCACCAGAGGTTTTGCATCATTTTCTTGTAGGTAGCGGTGCCAAATAGAATCAAATTGCTTATATCTTTAGGATTGCTGTTAACCAAAATGATGTCTGCGGTTTCCGCAGCAACATCGGTACCTGAACCTACTGCAATACCTACATTAGCCTGAGCAAGTGCAGGAGCATCATTAACTCCATCGCCTGTCATTGCCACAAATTCACCTTGGTTCTGTAGCTCTTGAATAATCCGTTGCTTATCCTCTGGAAGAACCTCAGCGTAGTAATCGTCTAATTCCAGTTGCTTGCTAACTGCTTTGGCAACCCGTTGATTATCTCCGGTGGCCATGAGTATTTTTATCCCTCTTGACTTTAGCGTTTGAACCGCTTCTATAGATTCTGGACGAATTTGATCTGCCAAGGCAATAAAACCCGATAGTATTCCTTTTACCAGTACAAATACTACGGTTTCATCATCTGTTTTAAATGCTTCTGATGGTGGTACAATATCCAATTCTTTCAACATACCAGGGCTTGCGATTTTAATTTCCTTACCATTTAAGTTCGCCTGAATGCCTTTACCTGTAATGTTTTGGAAATTTTCCGGTTCTTTCAGCTTGAGCCCTTCCGCTTTTGCTTTTCTAACGATACCTGCCGCAATGGGATGTTCTGAACTGTTTTCTACAGAAGCTGCTATTTGCAACAACTCATTATTCTTTATGGTATCGCTTGTTGATTTATATCGAGTTACACCGAAATCACCTTGAGTTAAGGTTCCCGTTTTATCGAAAATAATAGAAGTAATTTTTCGGGCATTTTCAAATGCAGTACGGTTTCTAATGAGTAATCCGTTTTTTGCAGAAACAGCCGTAGAAATCGCCACAACAAGTGGTACTGCTAATCCCAAGGCGTGTGGGCATGAAATAATCATTACCGTTACCATTCGCTCCAAGGCATATTCAGAATCTGCGCCTAGCCCAAGCCAAACTATCAGTGTAGTTATTCCCGCAGCTAGTGCAATGTAAAACAACCATGCTGCTGCTTTGTTGGCTAAGTTTTGTGTTTTAGATTTAGTTTCTTGTGCTTCTTTAACCAACCCAATAACCTTTGAAAGATAGGAATCGTCGCCAATGTGTTTAACCTCAATTTTTAAAGTGCCCTTGTCATTGACTGAGCCTCCTATCACCTCATCTCCCTTCTTTTTAGATACCGGTTTTGATTCTCCTGTGAGCATTGATTCATTTACATGGCTTTCCCCCTCTACAACTTTGCCATCTGCTGCTATCTTTTCTCCGGGCCTTACCAGTATAATGTCATTGCTTTTTAAGTCTGAAATAGATACATCTTCATGTTCTCCACCTGCACTTATTCTTCTTGCTTTTGAAGGCATCATTTTCGCTAGTTCTTGAAGAGCATTTGAAGCTCCCATTACAGATTTCATTTCAATCCAATGCCCCAAAAGCATGATGACAATCAAACTAGCAAGTTCCCAGAAAAATATTTTTCCATCTATGATAAATACAACGGCAGAACTGTAGAAATAAGCAACTGAGATGGCTAAGGCAATCAACGTCATCATGCCAGGGCTTTTCTTCTTAACTTCATCAACCAATCCATTTAAAAAAGGCCAACCTCCGTAAAAAAATAGGATTGACGAAAGTGCAAATTGAACATATCGATCACCGTTAAAGCGAAGCTCATACCCTATAAATCCTTGAATCATAGGAGCTAGCACCACTATTGGGAGCATAATGAATAACGAAACCCAAAAGCGTTTTTTAAAATCTTCAATCATATGCGCATGATGATCATGGTGAGAGCCATCATTGTGTTTATGCTCTGAATGTTTGTGTTTATGTTCAGCGTGTTCCATGATTACATTGTTTTAGCTGTTATATAATCTAGTTCTGCTATGGCCGTATTGTAATTTGCCTCAGCAGAAGCTCTCAATTTTTGATATTTTAAAATTTGTTGCTGCATCCTTAATACCTCTTCAAAATCTTTCCCTGAGTTGGCGTAAGCCTTATAAAGTAAGCTTAAGGACTGTTTAGACTCTTGAATTTGCAACTCGTATAATTGGATTAGTTCAAGTTGTTTTTGAATTTTAAAGGAAACCATGCTATACGAAGCAATAAGACTATTTGATACTTCTTCTTTTTGCAAAGTGTATGACTCTTGCATAAGGATGGCTTCTTTTTGGGCCGATTTATATTTGCCTCTGAAAATGGGAATACTCATAGTAGCCATAGGCATGATAACATCCTTTCCATTGTCGGGTATTGAAACATCAGTTCGTTTGTCAACCAATACATAATCTAATCCAACACCAAATTTTGGAAGCCCTTGTTTATTTGAAGCTTTTTCCTGAGCCTCGCTTGCTTTTACTTTTAAGTTTAACTCCTCTAACAACGGATTAGAGACCAACAAAGAGTCTTTGCGATAATCTTCAACAATACCCGATACTTCTATTGAATTTTGAATTTGAACTACTTCATTTTCATCTCGATTTAACAGTTTATTGAATTGGGCTGTTAATGGCTTTTTTTTCTGCTTGAGTATAGACAAATTAGTGCTTGCATCTTTCAGCATAATATCCACTCTCAAAACATCCACCATGGACCCCTTATCGTTTCGAAATTGAACGGTAGATATGGCTTTGTACGATTGTAATATTTCTACATTCTCGTTTTCTATCTCAATTAACTGTTGCAATTCATAAAGTGGGTAATACGCAGCAGAAACTTGATAAAACAACTTGTTACGGGCATCCAAAAACACTTGAAATTTTGCTTCAGCAAACAAGGTAGCTGCATCTTCTTGTGCTTTTAGTGTTCCAAACCACGGAAACATTTGAGTTAGGGAAAATCGAGCACGTTGTGGGCCTACTCGTGTTTCAACTGGAGATATAAAATATCCAAAGGACAAGTTTGGGTCTGGTAAGCTGCTCACTTGTGTTACACGCTGCATGGCAGCTTCAAAAGATTTGTACTTAGCCTGCAAACCTGGATTACTATCTGCTGCCATTTTAAAATAGGCATCTAGTGATTGCGCATTTGCTATAAAAGCAAAACCCAAGATTGAAAGTATAATTAAAATATATTTCTTCATGATTGAGCTTTTAAAGTTTTGCGCTCCTCTCTCCAACAATAGATTACAGGAACAATAAAATAGGTTATGGCGGCGAATAACATTCCACCAAATGCTGGAATAGCCATGGGAATCATGATGTCTGAACCACGCCCAGTTGATGTAAGAATAGGTAGTAAAGCAATGATGGTAGTCGCCGAAGTCATAACTGCGGGTTTAATTCTGCGTTGACCCGCCTCTATCGTAGCTGCTCTTATTGTTTTTAAATCATTGGTTTTGTTTCGTTTAAAACTTTGATCTAAGTACGTAGCCATAAGCACACCATCGTCGGTGGCTATGCCAAATAGAGCAATAAACCCAACCCAAACGGCCACGCTCAAGTTGATAGTATGGATTTGAAATAAGTCTCGGAAATTGGTGCCGAACATATTGAAATCTGCAAACCAACTTTGACTATACAGCCAAAGAATGATAAAACCACCACTAAAAGCCATTGCAATACCAGTAAATACCATTAATGAAGTGGAAACCGAACTGAACTGGAAGTAAAGGATGAGAAATACAATACACAATACAAGTGGAACCACGATAGCCAACCTTTTTTCTGCTCGGACTTGATTCTCGTAGCTGCCAGAAAACTTATAACTAACCCCAGAGGGAACAACCAACTCACCAGATTCAATTTTCTCTTCAATCGCCTTTTGTGCTGCATTAACTACAGTTACCTCTGAAAACCCATCACGCCTATCAAACAGTACATACCCCACTAAAAAGGTTTCTTCACTCTTAATGGCCTGTGGGCCTCGAACGTATTCGAACTCCACGATTTGAGAAATTGGTATTTGAGCTCCTGTTAGTGTTGGTATTAATATTTTGCCAATGGTTTCTGGATTATCTCTTAACTCTCTTGGATAGCGTACTCTAACTGGAAATCGTTCTCTTCCCTCTACAGTAGAAGTGATTTTCATACCACCAATAGCCGTTTCAATGGTTTGTTGTACATCTTCTATGTTTAATCCGTAGCGAGAAATCTCATCTCGGTTAATGTTGAGATGTAAATAGGGTTTCCCGACAATTCTATCGGCAAAGACGGCTTCTTCTTTTACCGAAGGCACCCCTTTTAGAATCTCCTCCAATTGCATTCCAAAGTTTTCAATGGTGCTTAAGTCGGGTCCATATACTTTTATTCCCATGGGTGCGCGCATACCTGTTTGCAGCATTACCAGCCGTGTTTCTATAGGTTGTAGTTTTGGCGCAGAGGTAATTCCAGGTATCTTGGTTACTTTGATTATTTCACTCCAAATATCATCAGGTGATTGAATTTTGTTACGCCAGTTCCTATAATACTTTCCATTGTTATCTTCAATTAGGTCTTTGGAAGTAATCCCTTGTTGCAATCCTTCTTCGTTACCCAGAATGTCTCCTGACACAGTTATAAAACGATTGTTTTTATCGACCTTAAATCGTTGACGGTGTCCCTTCTTATTTAGGATGTATTCCGATTTATAATTAATGATGTTTTCATACATAGAAATGGGTGCTGGATCTAATGCTGACTCTACTCGACCTAATTTTCCGACCGTTAATTCAACCTCTGGTATATTGGTTAATAACATATCCAGCTGGCCAATTACCTTTCTGTTGTAGGCAACTCCTGAATGAGGCATTGAGGTGGGCATAAGTAGAAAGCTACCTTCATCCAAAGACGGCATAAACTCCTTCCCTATTCCCGGGAAAATTTGCGAAACCTTGTTCCAACCCGAAGTTTCATCTATGCTCCACCCTACTTTATTTAACCCATAAGACACAAAACCAAATACAGTGGAAAAACCCAACCAAATGTTAGCCGCTAATAGAATCAATATGGCTGGTAATAGTAAAAACTTGATTTTGTTTTCAAGGCACCACTTTAGGATTCTTTTGTATTGGTACTCCAACAATGAGAATCCACCAAGAATTAACCCAACCAACATAGCCACGAATAGAAAGTTTAGAAAAAGCGATTGCGATGCACCAAGGGGCAACCAATACTTAGCTAGCAGCCATATTATACCTATCAGAACTATGATTAATTCAGCGTAATTGTATAGAAACATTAAAAAAGGAGGAAAGCTTTCTTTTTTGAACTCGAAAAGACTCTTTAGAATTCCAATGATTCCAAATAGAATAAGCAATATACCTCCCCATACTTGCCCAGCTAAAAGGCCTATGATGCCGATGAGTAATAATGCATAGCTCCCATACTTACTCAAATATTTATTCTTGATCTTAAAACCAAAAAACCAATGGGCAAGCGTTGGCATGATAATTAAACTCACCAATAGCGCGGCCAAAAGGGCAAACGTTTTTGTAAATGCGAGCGGACCAAATAGTTTTCCTTCAGCAGCCTGCATGGTAAATACGGGTATAAAACTGACAATGGTTGTAGAAACAGCAGTCAGAATAGCCGTTGCAACTTCGGAAGCTCCTTTATACACTGTTTCTATCAATTTTTGACCAGTAGGGGCTGTTTCAATGTGTTTAATGATGTTTTCCGAAAGGATGACTCCTAAATCAACCATAGTGCCTATTGCGATGGCAATTCCTGAAAGGGCGACAATATTGGCATCTACGCCAAAATAACGCATAGCAATAAACACCATGAGCACTGCTATGGGTAAAATGCTGGAAATGAGGAATGAAGCCCTTAGGTTATACACCATTACAATAACTACGAGTATGGTTATTAATACTTGAAGTGAAATGGCTTCTTCTAAGGTACCCAGTGTTTCATAAATCAATTCTGAACGATCGTAAAATGGAACAATAGTTAATTGGCTCACCCTTCCATCCTTTAATGTTTTCTTGGGTAAACCAGGGGCTATTTCTATAATCTTATCCTTAAGGTTATTAATGACTTGAAGCGGGTTTGCCCCGTATCTCGCCACAACTACCCCACCAACTACTTCAGCCCCATCCTTGTCTAAAATGCCTCTACGGGTTGCTGGTCCTAGAGAAACCACACCAATATCTTTTATTCTAATGGGCACATTATCTTGAACAGCAACAACTGCTTTTTCAATGTCTTCTACCTTTTTGACATAACCCAAGCCTCGTACTAAATACTCTGCTTGATTGATTTCTATCGTTTTTGCACCGACATCTTTGTTTGATTTTTTAACCGCCAACATGACCTTATGTAGAGGAATGTCATAAGCTTTTAGGGCATCGGGGTTTACGTCGATTTGATATTCCTGAACAAAACCACCTATGGAAGCAACTTCTGAAACGCCCGATGTGGCATTTAGCCCATATTTCACATAAAAATCTTGTACAGTTCGTATCTCATGCAAATCCCAACCTCCCGTTGGGTTGCCTAGTTCATCTCTTCCCTCGATAGTATACCAATACACCTGTCCCAATGCCGTGGCATCCGGCCCAAGTGCTGGTTGAACTTCACTAGGAAGTAAATCAGAAGGTAGTGAGTTAAGTTTTTCAAGGATTCTAGAGCGAGACCAATAGAATTCAATATCTTCTGAGAAAATGATATATATGCTAGAAAAACCAAATATGGAGGAACTTCGTATGGACTTAACGCCCGGTATTCCTAGTAAATATGTAGTGAGTGGATAAGATATTTGATCTTCAATATCTTGAGGAGACCGACCTTGCCATGAGGTGAACACAATTTGTTGATTTTCACCTATATCTGGGATTGCGTCTACTGGGACAGGGTCAGACGGTAAAGCGCCAACTTTCCACCCAAAAGGTGCCGTAACAATACCCCATGTTACGAATGAGATAAGGATAAGTACTGTAACCAGTTTATTATTTAGGAAATATTTTATGATTTTGTTAAGCATATTATAATTGAATTAAATGAACAAGAAGAAAGAGTTCATCGGTGTAAATCACCAATAGATTACGCCAGTTGCAAACAGCGCTATCAAATTATAATATGTGACCTATATGAGAAAAGTCTGGAAAAGGACTTGAACATCCTTCACATCTGTTGGCGATGAGTTTATTGAGAATTGAATCTGATTTTTCTCGATAAATACTTGTGGGTTTATGAATACGCTTACAAAGGCGACAAAAAATATTGAAGAAGCACTGGCGTGTGCGTTTTTAATACTGAAGTTTTCATCCAACTGCAATACCGTATGTTCGTTTTGACAGCATGATTTTGAAATACTTTGCTCTTCGCCACAAGGTGTATTCATATCTTTCATTCCACACCCTAAGTCTTGTAAACCTAATGTAAAAGAAGATTCAACGGCTTCGCCTCCACAATAATGGGTGTTTATTGCAAACCCCATATTGGTGAATAACAAAATGAATGATAATGATATGGATACTATTTTTTTCAACGTAACAAAGGTAAGAATATAATATCGGCCAGTATTTTCAACATTTTGTTCTATTGTTATACAATTTAGTGTACGATTAGCATAATCACCGCCATTATAACCATGCTCACATCCTCTACTATGGTCACCGTACTCATTGGTAGGTTGAATATATCTCCAAGGCAAGCACATTTGATTTTACTCTTATTTAAGTTGCTTTGAATTACACCAATGCTACTCAAACTTAATACTAGAGCGGTACTTAAATAGGTAATTACAGGAAATAAATCCAATAAATACAATATACCTAAGGTAAGTTCCATGAACGGATATAAATCTCCCCAAATGTTCCAACGTTTGGCAACTATATCATACATTTTGTATGAATTAGCAAAACCTTCGAGATTGAGCAATTTGAAAAAAGCAAAAACAATGAAAAAACCAGCCATAAAATGGCGCATCCATAGCATTATCGAAAATGAGCCAAAAGGAAACTGCACCAATAAACAAACTCCGGCTATAAAGGCAACAATTAGGATTAGTGGCTTATAGGTTAAAAATGATTTTTCCTCCACGATACCTCTTCGTTCTGAATGGTGATGTTCAATTTCCTTTATTTGGTACTTTTCGTCTTGACCCAATAAATTTTGAAGGGATGCCAGATCCATCTTCTCTTTAAACTTGATTGTGGCTTGCGGTGCTTCTAATTGTATGGTAGCCTTCGCGATGGCATTAGACTTTTCTAGTTTATTTTTTACGTTGGAGACACAGCCCATGCATGTCATTCCCTCTACCTTATATTCCTTTTCCATAAATTGAATTTATGAGACAAAGGTGATGGGAGAAAAGAGTAAAACTGTTATACGATTTTGTCTATCCGTTATAACATTGCGCTGTGCTAGATTTCATCAAGCCCTTTGCGTGTTGGCTTTGATTGATTTTTAAATTGAGTGGGCGTCATTCCAGTTTCCTTTTTAAACTGGGCAGACAAATAAGCTACACTGCTATAATTCATTTCATAAGCTATTTCGGATAGTGTTTTTTGGTTGTAAATAATAAGCTCCTTTATTTTTTCAATTTTTTGGAGTGCTATGTATTTTTCAATAGTAATGCCCTCAACACTTGAGAAAAGACGGCTTAGGTATGAGTATTCATAATAAAGCATATCAGATAAATAAGTAGAGAAATTAACGTTGATCTTTTTCTCGGGGTAATGAATTTGTTCAATAACAACTGTTTTTATTTTGGAAATAAGAGCAGATTTCCCAGACTCAAGCAATTCAAAACCAAGCTCATTTGCTTTCTTTTCAAATTTTTTTAGTGTTTCATTATCAATCGGGTTGGATGTTTTAATCTGCCCTAGTTGAATGTCCTGAAAACCTATTTCTAGTTCTTCCAAAACATTGCATATCGCTTTAATGCATCTTGGACAAACCATATTTTTTATATACAGAACCATTTTTCAAATATACTTCACACACAACTCTTTCCGCTCTGCTCCACTCGTTAAGTGTTTCGTATGGAAAGCTAAAAGAGAGAGAATTTTAAATCAAAGATTCAGATAAACGGAAGGAAAACCTTAAATCATTTCTTTCGTGCTGAAGCACTTTAGAAATGAACCCGAAGCATACATTAACATAATGCTAGTCCATTATAGGGCATTTTAATATAAAGAGCGTA
>Ga0206131_10001757_pt1 | contig 27208 bp, 22 predicted proteins | sample Helgoland_Spring_FD_148636 | JGI IMG/M metagenome (GOLD analysis project Ga0206131, IMG submission 148636) | Pelagic subsurface seawater microbial communities from Kabeltonne, Helgoland, North Sea - Helgoland_Spring_Bloom_20160517_1 | ecosystem: Environmental > Aquatic > Marine > Epipelagic ...
GATGCCCGCATCGGTGAACACGGTTTTCAGCGCATCGCCCGTCTTCCACGTGCCATCGGCGTTGAACGCGCGATCATAGGGCAGGTTCTTCGACCCGGGGATGTGGCCCGCATGCGTCGCGGGGCGCGGATCGGGTTCCTCACCGGTGAAGCGTGCGGCGGAACGGGCGTCGACGACCTGTTCGGCGTTGCTGTCGACATTTGCCTTCATCTGGTCGAGCGTCCGCAGGCCCTTGTCGTCGGCCCAGACGGTGAAGTGGCGATGGCGCAGCTGTTCCTTGCCGGTCGCGACGTCGCGGCCCTCCGCCTGCCATTTGGCGAGCCCGCCGTCGAGGATCGCGACATCATGCGCGCCGAACGTGCGCAGCATCAGCCACGCGCGCGCCGCGGTGTGCCAGGGCGAGGTATCGTACAGGACGATGCGGCTGCCATCGCCCAGACCCAGCGACTGCATCCGGCTGGCGAATTTCTCCGCGGTCGGCATCATCATCGGGAGGTCGCTGTCGGTATCGCGCAATTCGGCGAGGTTCATGAACACCGCGCCGGGGATATGCGCCGCCTCATACTCCGCCGCCGCGTCGTGCCCGAGGCTCGGGTCGAGCAAAGTCGCATCGACGATGCGCAGGTCGTTCGCCTCCAGCTCGCCTGCCAGCCATTCGGTCGTCACCAACGCGTCCATGAATCATCCTCCTCGGGGTTTCCCCGCGTCCTAGCCAGCCGAACCGGCCCCGTCGAGGGATGTCGGGCCGGGGGGCGGCACGGGCGTCGATCGTCATCCCCCGTTTTCTTTGCTGCACCGCCGTTATAGAAGCGGCGGCATGACCCCAAAATTCCTCGGCCAATCCGCCCCGATGCCAGCATCGCCCGATGAAGCGGTGCTCGATTATGTTCCCAATCCGCGCGTCGGCACGACCTATCTGGTGCGGTTCGCGGTGCCCGAATTCACCTCGCTCTGCCCCGTCACCGGCCAGCCCGATTTCGCGCATCTGGTCATCGATTACGCACCCGCCGCGACGATCGTCGAATCGAAATCGCTGAAGCTGTTTCTCGGCAGCTTTCGCAATCATGCCGCGTTTCACGAGGATTGCACGGTCGGCATCGGCCAGCGGTTGTTCAGCGAAATGGCGCCGCAATGGCTGCGGATCGGGGGCTATTGGTATCCGCGTGGCGGCATCCCGATCGACGTGTTCTGGCAATCCGGCCCCCCGCCCGCCGACCTGTGGCTGCCCGATCAGGCCGTCCCGGGATATCGCGGGCGGGGGTGAGCCCGCGGACTTGATCCAGGTCAGGTCGAAAAAACCTGTTGCGCCGCAGCATCCTCGCAACCATCTTGTCGATTAACGGTTCGTTCAAGTGCGGACAAACGGCCCGGGTCGTTTTACGCACATTTCGAGGAACCCCCATGGCGAAACCGCAACTACCGGTAACGATCACTCATCTGGCGCTGATCGGCAATTTCCTGCCCCGGCAATGCGGTTTGGCTACCTTCACGACCGACGTCTATCAGGCGATGCGGGACCGGTTTCCCGATATCCAGGTCGACGTCTATGCGATGGACGATCATCCGGGGCGGTACGATTACCCCGCGGCGGTCGTCGGCGCGATCCCGCAGGACGATCTGTCGGCCTATGTCGATACCGCGCGCACGATCGAGGCGAGCGGCGCGCAGGCGATCTGGTTGCAGCATGAATATGGCATCTACGGCGGCGCGGCGGGCGACCATATCCTGACGTTGCTCGACCGGACGACGCTGCCGCTGATCGTGACGCTCCACACCGTGCTCGAAAAGCCGTCGGTGGACGAACGCCGCGTGCTCGAAGGGCTGCTGCGCCGCGCGTCGAAGATCGTCGTGATGGCCGAACGCGGTCGCGAGATACTGGCGCGCGTCTATGGCGCGAGCGGCAAGCAGGTCGTGATGATCCCGCACGGCGTTCCCGACCGGCCCTTCGTCGATCCCGAGACGCTCAAGGCGCAGTTCGGCTGGCAGGGGCGGGAGGTCGTGCTGACGTTCGGGCTGCTCGCGCCGGGCAAGGGGATCGAAACGATCATCGAGGCGCTGCCCGCCATCACCGCGACCCATCCGAACCTGTTGTACGTCGTGTTGGGCGCGACCCATCCCAATCTGGTCGCGCACGAGGGCGAGAAATATCGGGACGGGCTGAAGGCGCAGGCCGATCGGCTGGGCGTCGGCGACAATATCACCTTCGTCGATGCGTTCGTCGAACATAACGAACTGATCGACTATCTCCAGGCGTCGGATATCTACGCGACGCCCTATCTCAACCCCGCGCAGATCACGAGCGGGACGCTGTCCTATGCGGTCGGCGTGGGCAAGGCCGTGGTGTCGACCCCCTATGTCCACGCGACCGAGATCCTGGCCGACGGTCATGGCGTGCTGGTCCCGTTCCGCGACAGCGCCGCCTTCGCGCGCGAAATCGAGACGTTGCTGTCGAGCGCGCGCGATCGCAAGCGCCTGTCCGAACGCGCCTATCTGCGCGGGCGCACGATGATCTGGCCGCGCCTAGCCGAGGCGATGCTGGAACAGACCGCAGCCTCGGTCGCCGCCCAACCGCGCCGGATCGCGCATCCGGCGCCTGCGATGGCGATCCTCAACCCGGATATTTCCGCGGTCGAACGGATGAGCGATGCGACGGGCATGCTCCAGCATTCGATCTATTCGGTGCCCGATCGTCGCCATGGCTATTGTATCGACGACAATGCCCGGGCGCTGATGCTGATGAGCGCGGTGCCCGAACTGGACCCCGAACGCCGCGACAAATGGATGACGATCTACGCCTCGTTCGTCCAATATGCGTGGAACCCGGACAAGCGCCGGTTTCGCAACTTCATGAATTTCGATCGCACCTGGTGCGAGGACGTCGGGTCGGAGGATTCGAACGGTCGCGCGATCTGGGCGCTGGGCGTCACCGCGCGCGACGCGCATGACAAGAAGCATCGCGACTGGGCGATCGGCCTGTACGACGAAACCGCGAGCATGGCGCTCGACCTGGGGTCGTTGCGCGCGCAATCCTTCGCGATGCTGGGCGCGGCGGCGATGCTGGAGGCGCGGCCCGGCCACGACCTGTCGCTGTCGATCCTCAAACGTTTCCCCGACGACCAGCTGGCGTTGCTCGCGGAGGCGCGGCGGCCCGAATGGCAGTGGTTCGAAATCGTCCTCGCGTACGACAATGCGCGATTGCCGCAGGGGCTGATCCAGGCCGGCCAGGCACTCGGTCGCGCCGATCTGGTCGAATGCGGGCTGTCGACGCTCGCCTGGATCGTCGAGAAACAGACATCACCGCACGGCCGGTTCCGTGCGGTGGGGACCGAAACCTTCCACCGGCCCTATGCCGATCCGCTGAAGTTCGACCAGCAGCCGCTGGAGGCGCAGGCGACGGTCGATGCGTGTCTCGCCGCGCTCGCCGCGACGGGGGACGAGAAATGGGCGATCGAGGCCCGGCGCGCCTATGCCTGGTATCTGGGGGCGAACGATCTCGACCTGCCGCTCGCGACCGTCGCCGATGGCGGCTGTTTCGACGGGTTGATGCCGACCGGGCTCAATCGCAATCAGGGTGCCGAGTCGATTCTGGCGCTGCAATTGGCCAGTTGTGCGATTTCGGGGCTATCAAAGACGGTGCAAGGCGTGGCAGGGACATCGCGCGCCGTCGCTTGAGCGAAGTTAACGGCGTCCGGACTCGAGCGACGAAGCGGACCTGTTTGCGATGGATCAATTCACCCACCGCCTGAAATTGCATGCCGACCCATCGCGGGTCGTGGTTCGCCCGTTCCACATCGCCTGGGCCAGCAATGGCAGCGCGCCGAGCCGTACCGAACGGCTGGTCGGCGAGGTCATGCGGATGACGCAGGACGAGGCGCGCGACGAGCTGGAGGAAGTGCTCAAGGATTTCGAGGCGCGCCACTGGCAGACCCGCCGGGTGTTCATGACCCGCTACGACGAGATCGAGGATCTGCTGAACCTCGACGGGGCGGACATCGGCGATGTGAAACGCCAGCTGATCGGCGCCTATTTCTGTCACGAATACAGCTATGCCGCCGCGGCGCTGATGAACCCCAGCGCGGTGCCGCATTTCGACCAGTCGGGCATGCCCGCGGGATCGATGCGCATCCTGATGTCGCTACGCGCGGTGGGGGAGGGGCATATCTCCTCGGTCGCGTTTCGCGAGGGGATCATCACCGACCAGTCGCAGCTCAAACTGGCGACCGAACCGCCCTTCGCGACCGCGACCGATGTGATCGGGCGCAACGAGGACAGCGTGCCGACCGGCGCGGTGACCGTCCACCGGCATCGCGATTCGACGCTGTCGGGCACGGTGATCTTCCCGATCACCGAGGCGCAGTCGAAGGGGCTGGAGGATCTGCGCCTCGTCCAGTTCACGCATGACGACGGCAGCATCGAATGGATCGGCACCTATACCGCGTACAACGGGTCGGTGATCCAGTCCGAACTGATGCGGACGAAGGATTTCCGCGCGTTCGACCTGGTGCCGATGACCGGCGGCGCGGCGCGGAACAAGGGCATGGCGCTGTTCCCGCGCAAGGTCGCCGGGCAATATATGATGATCGGGCGGTCGGACGGCGAAAATCTGTTCCTGCTGAAATCCGACACGCTGACCCACTGGGAAGAGGGGGAGAAGATCCTGACCCCCGTCTATCCGTGGGAACTCGTCCAGATCGGCAATTGCGGGCCGCCGATCGAGCTCGACGAGGGCTGGCTGCTGCTGACCCACGGCGTCGGCGCGATGCGGAAATATTCGATCGGGGCGGTGCTGCTCGACAAGGACGATCCGTCGAAGATCCTGATGCGGACGCGCGAACCCATTCTCGCGGCGAAGAATCAGGACCGCGAGGGCTATGTCCCCAACGTCGTCTACAGCTGCGGCGCGATCAAGCACGGCGACCTGCTGTTCCTGCCCTATGGCATCGCGGACAGTTCGGTCGGCTTCGCCTTCGTCCCGATCAGCGAGATGCTCGCCGCGATGGAGTGAGCGACCGGCGGGCGTAGCCGCGCCGCCGCCCGCCCAGCCAGGCTATTGCGCGACGACCATCCGGCGCGTGTAGCGATAGAGCGCGGTGACGATCGCGAGGAAGGCGATCGTGCCGCCGATCAGCGCCGGGGTGGCGAAGCCGTCGCCGACCAGCGCCAGCGGCGCGTCGCTGCCCGACAGATAGACGATCACCGCAAAGCCGACGCCCCACAGGCTTTCGCCAACGATCATGCCGGTCGCGGTCAGCACCCCCATCCGGCGCGCATAGTCGGGATCGGGGCGGCGATCCGCCCAGCGATCGTAGAGCGCGCCGATGACCGCGCCGATCACGACGGGCAAGGTCACCGCCATCGGCAGATAGACGCCGAGCCCGATCCCGAGCGGAGGAAGGCGCAGCTTGCCCGCGCGCCCGAGCAGTTCGTCGACCAGGATCGCACCCGCGCCGATCAGCGCGCCGATCCCGATCATCCCCCAGTTGAGGTCGCCGCCGAGCACCCCCTTCGCCAGCGCGGAGATCAGCGCGGCCTGCGGCGCGGCGAGCGCGTTCGGCCCCGCGCCGGGTGCGCCCTGGAACCCCATCGTCGTGGCGAGGAGTTCGAGCACGGGGGGGACGATCAGGCTGCCGAAGATGACCCCGATGACCAGCGCGACCTGCTGTTTCCACGGGGTCGCGCCGACGAGCTGGCCGGTCTTGAGGTCCTGCAGATTATCGTTCGAGATCGTCGCGACGCCGAACACGATGCCCGTCACGATCAATGCATAGGCGACCAGCGCCTGCGTCGTTTCGGGGGGCGTGCCGCGCCCGAACAGCCCGACGAGCATCAGGCTGGCGGCGAGGACGGCGAGAATGCCGATCCCCGACACGGGGCTGTTCGACGCACCGATCAGGCCTGCCATATAGCCGCACACCGCCGCGACGACGAGGCCGATGACGAGGACGAAGACGAGCGCCCCCGCGATCAGCGGGATCGCCATCGGTTGCAGCGGCCCGCCCGCGATCTCCGCCCAACAGAGTGCTGCGATGGGCACAAGGATCACGAGGCTGACCGCGACGACGATCGTGATCGACAGGTCGCGCTCGCCGACCTCCAGCACCGCGCCGTCGCGCTTGGCGCTGCTAGCGGCGATCGAGGATTTGATCCCGGACAGGACCGGGCCGATGATCTTGAGCAACGTCCAGATCGCCGCGACGCCGATGACGCCCGCGCCCAGAAAGCGGACATCGGTGCGGAACACCCCGCCCGCCCAGGCCTCGACCCCGCTCGCCGCCAGCGCGGGGGCGTTGGCGGTCAGGATCGGCAGCGCGACCCACCAGCCGATGCCGACGCCCGCGAACATCGCGAGACCGACCGACAGCCCGACGAGATGCCCCGCGCCGATCAGCGCGAACGACAGCCCGCCCGAAATCCCGGTCGCGCCCGCCCCGACGCGGAAATATTGCGCGGCCTCGGCGACGACGATCTTCGTCTGGGTCAGGATCGCGAACCCCATCGAGGCGACCGCGTTGACCACGATCAGTTTCAGCCCGCGCCCGCTTTCGGCCTCACCCTCCCGACTGCCCGCGCCGACCTTGAGCACCTCGGCGGCGGCGCGCCCCTCGGGATAGGGCAGGTCGGTGTCGACGACGAGCGCGCGGCGCAGAGGGACCGAGAACATCACGCCCAGGATCCCGCCGGTCGCGGTGATCCCCGCGGTCATGACGTAGGGAAAACCCTGCCACCAGCCGATCATGACGAGCCCGGGCAGGACGAAGATGATCGCCGCCAACGTCCCCGCCGCCGACGCGACGGTCTGGACGATGTTGTTTTCGAGGATCGTCGCGCCGGGCAGATAGCGCAGCACCGCCATCGAGATGACCGCGGCGGGAATCGAGGTCGCGAAGGTCAGCCCGACCTTCAGCCCCAGATAGACGTTCGCCGCGGTGAACAGCAGCGTGATCAGCCCGCCCAGGATGATCCCGCGGACGGTCAGTTCGGCGATCGGATGCGGGGCGGAGGGCGCGGTAGGGGGCGCGGCGGGGGAGGTCGTCATGCGCGCCACGATGCCGGATTGCGGGCCGTCGCGATAGTCCCGCTCGACAGGCGGGGGCGCGCTCCGCTAACCGGCGGCGATGACAAGCACCGAACCGTTGCGCGTGGCGCTCGCTGGGCTGGGGACCGTCGGGGGCGGGGTGATCCGCCTGCTCGATGCGAACCGCGATCTGATCACCCGCCGCGCGGGCCGCGGTATCGAGGTCGTCGCGGTATCGGCGCGCGATCGCAGCAAGGATCGGGGCATCGACCTGTCGCGGTTCGACTGGGTCGACGATACCACCGCGCTGGCGACGCATGACCGCGCCGACGTCGTCGTCGAACTGATCGGCGGATCGGACGGCCCCGCGCTGACGCTGGCGCGCGCGACGATGACCGCGGGCAAGGGCTTCGTCACCGCGAACAAGGCGATGCTGGCGCATCACGGGCTCGAACTGGCCGGGGCGGCCGAGGCGGCGGGCGTGCCGCTGAAGTTCGAGGCCGCGGTCGCGGGCGGTATCCCGGTCGTGAAGGGGCTGCGCGAGGGTGCGGCGGCGAACGAGATTTCGCGGGTCTACGGCATCCTCAACGGCACGTGCAATTTCATCCTGTCGAAGATGGAAGCCGAAGGCCGCGATTTCGCCGACGTGCTGGCGGAGGCGCAGGCGCTGGGCTTCGCCGAGGCGGACCCGACGTTCGACATCGACGGGATCGATGCCGCCCATAAATTGTCGCTGCTCGCCAGCATCGCGTTCGGGACGACGCCCGCCTTCGCCGATGTCGATGCGCAGGGCATCCGCCAGGTGATCGCCGCCGACATCGCGGAGGCCGCGGCGCTGGGGTACCGGATCCGGCTGGTCGGGATGGCGGAGGCGGGCGCGCGGGGGCTGTTCCAGCGGGTGCATCCGCATCTGGTGCCGCTCGATCATCCGCTGGCGCATGTCACCGGGTCGCTCAACGCGGTGGTGGCGGAGGGGAATTTCGTCGGGCGATTGTTCTTCCAGGGAGCGGGCGCGGGCGATGGCCCCACCGCCAGCGCGGTCGTCGCCGACCTGATCGATATCGCGCGCGGCGAATATGGCCCCGCCTTCGCGATGCCGACCGACGCGCTGGTCGTGGCGGACAAGGCCGACAGCGGCGAACGGCGCGGGCGCGCCTATCTACGCTTCGCGGTCGAGGATCGGGTCGGCGTGCTGGCGGAAATCGCCGCGGCGATGCGCGATTGCGGCGTGTCGATCGAATCGCTGATCCAGCGCGGCGGGCAGGCGGATGGCGCGGTGATGGTCGCGATCGTCACCCACGAAGGCCCCGAACGCTGCGTCGCGCAGGCGCTCGACAAGCTGCGCGGGTCGACCAGCCTGGCGGGCGATCCGCTGTGGATGCATATCCTCGAATAGAGGCGGTCAGGGCTCCAGCGGCCGCAGCGGCGGATCGTCGAGCGGGATGGCGATGCGGCCCGACTTGTCGGGCTTGCTGTCGAAGGCGCCCTTGATCCCGTTATAGCCGTCCCGCGCCAGCGCCAGCGGGCTGGTCGCTTCCCCCGGTGCGCAGCAATCGTTGCGGGGATTGATCAACTTGGTCAGCAACCGGATCGCGGCGACCGGCGGGCCGAGCACATTGACCCCGACCTGACACCCCGCCTGCAACGTCGCGCAGGGCGGTGCGGCGGCGGCGAGCGCCCCGATGCCCGTGCGGTCGCGGTTACTGGGGACGCCACGGTCGGGCGGACCGGCATCGTCGGGAAGCGGCAGCCGGGCGGCGCCCTCCCGCTGGCCACAGACCAGGATCGTCGCGGGTTCATCGGCGCGGCATTCGGGCAGCAGGATCGAAAAACGCTCGGGCATGGGCGGCGCAGTCGTGGTGCCGGACGTGGCCGTGCTATCGGATTGGGCGGCGATCAGCAGAAACAGGCTGGCGAGCATCATCGGATCCTATCGCGGTTCGCGGGATCATCATGCCGTGGCGCGGCGCCTTTCGTAAGCCCCGCCGCGCCGATTATTCGGCGGTGACTTTGGCGACGCCCAGCCGGGGGATATCCATCGCGGGACACCGGTCCATCACCACTTTCAGCCCGGCGGCCTCGGCACGCGCGGCAGCGGCCTCGTTGACGACGCCCAGCTGCATCCACACCGCCTTGGCCCCGATCGCGATCGCTTCGTCGACCGCCTCACCGGCGGCCTCCGAGCGGCGGAAGATATCGACGATGTCGATCGGATCGCCCAGCTGCGCCAGGTCGCGAAAGACGAATTCGCCGTGGACATGTTCGCCGGTGATCTGCGGATTGACCGGGATCACGCGATAGCCATGCGCCTGGAGCGTCGCCATCACGCGATAGCTGGGGCGATCGGGGCGATCCGACGCGCCCACCATCGCGATCGTGCGGGCGTGTTCGAGCAGATCCTTGATCTCGGCATCGGTGGTCAACGGCATGTCAGCGCTCCTTCAGCCACGCATCGACCTGCGTCGCTATGGCATGGAACGCGGCGGCATCGGGGCCGTTCCCCGCGGCGGGCGGCGCACCCGCATCGGACGCGGTGCGGATCGCGATCGTCAGCGGAATGCGCCCGAGGAACGGGATGTCGAGCCGCGCCGCCGCCGCCTCCGCCCCGCCGCTGCCGAACGGGTCGGAGATTTCGCCGCAATGCGGACAGGCATAGCCCGCCATATTCTCGACCAGCCCGATGATCGGGACGCCCGCCTTGTCGAACAGGTCGATCGCGCGCATCGCATCGATCAGCGCCAGATCCTGCGGCGTCGACACGATCACCGCGCCGGTCGGGGTATATTTCTGGACCATCGTCAGCTGGACGTCGCCGGTGCCGGGCGGCAGGTCGAGCACCAGCGTGTCGGTCGCGCCCCAGTCCGCCTCGACCAGCTGCCCCAGCGCGCCCGCCGCCATCGGCCCGCGCCACGCGAGCGCGCGATCCGCCTCGACCAGCTGCCCCATCGACAACAACGGCACGCCATAGGGGGTGGGGACCGGGTCGAGCACCTTGTCCTTCGCGGTCGGGCGAATCCCCTCCACCTTCATCAGCCGCGGTTGCGAGGGGCCGTAGATATCGGCATCGACCAGCCCGACCCTGCGCGCCGCGCGCGATCCCGCGGGGCGGGCCAGCGCGATCGCCAGATTGGCGGCGAGCGTCGATTTGCCGACGCCGCCCTTGCCGCTCGCCACCGCGACCAGCTGGCGACGGGTGCGTTCGGCGGTGACGATCAGCCGGACCTCGCCCGCGCCCGCGGCGGCGGCGGCATCCTTGATCCGCTGCTCCAGCGTGTCGCGCTCGGCGGCGGCCAGCCCCGTCGCATCGAGGACGATCCCGGCGCGCGCGCCCTCCAGCCGGACGGTCGCCCGGTCACCCGCGACGGCGCGGACGGCTTCGATCACTTTATCGGTCATGCGCGCGAGATAGGGCCAGCGCGGTCGCTTGCCACTGTTTTTCCGCGGTGGGGCTCTTATAAAGGTTCCTATGAGAATTTTGCCGGACTGGTTCCGACTCCCCCCGATCTTCGCCGTCGATGCACCCAAGGGCCCGTGGGGCGGTGGTGACGACACACCCAAGGGCCCGCGCAATCCCTGGGCGGTGCCGCCGGGCGGACGCAAGGCGACGGGGACGTCGAGCGCGCTCGACGATTTCCTGCGCAAGGCACGCGGCGGTGGTGGCGGGGGCGGCAATGGCGGCGGCTTCGGCGGCCTGCCGACCGGCCCCAATGCGCGGTTGCTGTGGGCGATCGGCGCGGTGCTGATCCTGCTGGTCTGGGTCGCCTTCACCTCGATCCACCCGATCGCGCCGCAGGAACGCGGCGTCGTCACCAATTTCGGGCGCTATTCGGGGACGTTGCAGCCGGGGGTCCAGTTCACGCTGCCCGCCCCCTTCGCGACGGTGACGAAGGTCGACGTCCAGAACATCCGCACGGAGGATTTTCCCGAGGGCGGCGGCGAGAATCTGATGCTGACGGGTGACCAGAACATCATCAACCTCGCCTATTCGGTGCGGTGGAAGATCGCGAACCCCGAAGATTATGTGTTCCAGATCGACAAGCCACGCGAAACCGTGCGCGCGACCGCAGAGGCGGCGATGCGCGAAGTCGTCGCGAACGTGACGCTCGATCAGGCGCTTGGGCCGGGGCGCACCTATATCGAAAACCAGGTGCAGGAACGGATGGAAGTCATCCTGCGCGACTATAACTCCGGCATCGTCGTCCAGGGCGTCGCGATCAAACAGGCCGATCCCCCCGAACGCGTCAACGATGCGTTCAAGGACGTGACCGCCGCGCAGCAGGATTCGCAGGCCTATCGCAACCAGGCGCAATCCTATGCGCAACAGGTGCTCGCCGGTGCGCAGGGCGAGGCCGCGCAGTTCGACAAGGTGTACGAGCAATATAAGCTCGCCCCCGAAGTGACGCGCCGCCGGATGTATTATGAAACCATGGAGGCCGTGCTGGCGAAGTCGGACAAGACGATCGTCGAAACCCCGGGCGTCGTCCCGTACCTGCCGCTCGATCGCGCCAAGCGCCTGCCCGAGGTCGCACCCGCGACGCCCGAAACCCCTGCGGCGGGAGGTGGCCAGTGACCGCGGCCCTGTGGCGGCACCCGGTCGCGATCGGACTTGCCGTGCTCTTCGCCTTCGTCCTGATGGCATCGACCTTCACGATCGTGCCGGAGACCGAACAGGTCGTCGTGCTGCGGTTCGAAAAGGTCGTGCGCACGGTCAACGCCTATAAGCCGAACGAGGTGTTCGGGCGGACGGGCGCGGGGATGATCGCCAAGGTGCCGTTCGTCGATCGGCTGGTGTGGATCAACAAACGCGTGCTCGATGTCGATTACGACAACCAGCAGGTGCTCTCGTCCGACCAGCTGCGGCTCGAAGTCGATGCCTATGCGCGGTTCCGCATCACCGACCCGCTGAAGGCGGTGAACGCGACGGGCAGCGTCGGGTCGACCGAGGAACGCGTCCGCGATGCGTTGCAGCCGCTGCTGGGCAGCTCGATCCGCGCCGAACTGGGCAACCAGCCGTTCGCGACGTTGCTGACCCCCGAACGCGACCGGGTGATGGAGAATATCCAGGACCGGTTGCAGAAGCTGGCGACCCAATATGGCGTCCAGATCGTCGATGTGCGGATCAAGCATGCCGACCTGCCCGACGGCAGCCCGCTCGACAGCGCGCTCAAGCGGATGCAGACCGCGCGCCAGCAACAGGCGGTGACGATCCGCGCGCAGGGCCGCAAGGACGCGCAGATCGTCCGCGCGGAGGCCGACGCCAACGCCGCGCGCATCTATGCCGAAAGCTTTTCGAAGGACGCCAGCTTCTACGATTTCTATCGGGCGATGCAGTCGTACCGGCACACGTTCGGCGCCGACGGCACCGACAATGCGACCGGATCGACGTCGATCATCCTGTCGCCGAACAACAGCTATCTGAAGGAATTCGAGGGTCGCGGCCGTTGATGCTGTCGAACCATTCATATTCAAGCGGCGTTCAGCCGGTTTCGGGCACGAACGCCCAAACCCTGACTTGTCCAGTTGAGAGGATCATTATCTAGTGCGCTACGCCTATGCCATCACCGGTGCGCTGCTCCTCGGCGGTGCCACCGCCACCATCGCGCTCAATCCGGGCCAAGCCCAGACCGCGCAGAACGAACCCGGCGCGATCCAGGTCGCCGCCCCCCGTGCGGGTGCGCCGATGAGCTTCGCCGACATGGTCGCGAAGCTTCAGCCCGCGGTCGTCAACATCTCGACCAAGCAGACGATCGTCCAGAAACAGCAGGTAAACCCGTTCGCAGGCACGCCGTTCGGCGACCTGTTCGGGGGCCTGAACGGCGGCGGCCAGGGCGGCGCGCCGGTCAAGCGTGAAGGCGCCTCGCTCGGATCGGGGTTCCTGATCTCGCCCGACGGCTATGTCGTGACGAACAACCACGTGATCTCACCGGGGGCGCAGGGCGCGACGGTCGATTCGATCAGCGTCACGCTCAGCAACAACAAGGAATATGCGGCGAAGGTCATCGGCAAGGACCAGGATTCGGACCTCGCCCTGCTCAAGATCGACGCCACCGACCTGCCGTTCGTGAAGTTCGGCGATTCGTCGAAGGCGCGCGTGGGTGACTGGGTCGTCGCGATCGGCGAACCCTTCGGCCTCGGCGGCACGGTGACCGCAGGCATCATCTCCTCGATCAACCGCGTGACGGGGGCGGGCGGCGCCTATGATCGCTTCATCCAGACCGATGCCTCGATCAACCAGGGCAATTCGGGCGGCCCGATGTTCGACATGAACGGCAACGTCATCGGCATCAATTCGCAGATCTTCAGCCAGTCGGGCGGCAACATCGGCATCGGGTTCGCGATCCCCGCGGCGACGGCCCAGCCGATCATCCAGACCTTCATGAAGGGCGGGAAGATCGAACGCGGCTATATCGGTGTCCAGTTGCAGCCGGGGACGATCGATGACGGTGTCGCCGCGGCCTATGGCATCCCCAAGAACCAGGGCGAGCTGATCGCCGGCGTCACCGAGGGCGGACCGTCGGCGAAGGCGGGCGTCAAGGCGGGTGACGTCGTCATCAAGGTCAACGGGCAGGCGGTGACCCCGCAGCAGACCTTGTCCTACCTCGTGTCGAACGTCGCACCGGGGTCGACCGCGCGTCTCGATATCCTGCGCAACGGCAAGCCCGTCATCGCCAACGTCACGGTCGCGACGCGGCCCAGCAACGAAGCGCTCCAGGCGCTGACGGGCGGCGACGATCAGGGCTTCGGCGGCGACGACGACAATAGCGATGACGGCCCGTCGGTCGCGGCGCCTGCCGCGGGCGGGCTGCTCGGCATGTCGGTCCAGCCCTTGACGCCCGGGATCGCGCGCGCGGTCGGCGTCGATGCGACGACGCAGGGGGTCGTGATCTCCTCCGTCGATAACGGCAGCGACGCGTTCGGCAAGCTGAAGCGCGGCGATGTCATCCTGTCGGTCAACGCTACGCCGGTGAAGACCGCCGCCGACGTCGATCGGCTCGTCCAGGCGGCCAAGGCCGCCGGGCGGCCGCAGGTGCTGCTCCAGGTCAAGCGGGGCCGCGGCAATGCCGCGTTCCTGCCGGTGAAGATCAAGAGCTGATCGGCGGATCACCGATGTGGCCAAGGGGGTCGTCGCTCGATGAGAGCGGCGGCCCTTTTCTTTTGCCGTCACCGCGATGATAGATGGCGGCGCACGACGGTGAAGGAATTGGGCGATGGGTGAGGGCATCTTTATCGGAACCGGCGGCGGCCAGCCGCAGATTCTAGATCTGAAACGCGCCAACCGCCACGGGCTGATCGCGGGCGCGACCGGAACGGGCAAGACCGTCACCGTCCAGGGGATCATCGAGGGATTTTCGCAGGCGGGCGTCCCGTGCTTCGTCGCGGACGTGAAGGGCGATCTGTCGGGCCTGGCGATGCCCGGATCGCCGCAGGGCAAGACCCACGCGATCTTCGCCGCGCGCGCCGCCGAGATCGGCCAGGCGGACTGGGTCTATGCCGACACCCCCGTCCAGTTCTGGGATTTGTTCGGGGAACAGGGTCACCCGGTGCGCACGACGATCAGCGAAATGGGGCCGTTGCTGCTCAGCCGCCTGATGGACCTCAACGCGGTGCAGGAGGGGGTGCTGACGATCGCCTTCCACGTTGCCGACAAGGAAGGGTTGCTGCTGATCGACCTCGACGATCTGCAGGCGATGCTGACCGAATGCGGCGCGCGCGCGGACGAATTGACGACGACCTATGGCAATGTGTCGAAACAGTCGATCGGCGCAATCCAGCGGTCGCTGCTGCAATTGCGGACGCAGGGGGCCGAACATTTCTTCGGCGAACCCGCGCTCGACATCGACGATTTCCTGACGCTGGACGACAAGGGTCGCGGCATCGTCAACATCCTGGCCGCCGACACGCTGATGCAGAGCCCGAAACTCTATTCGACGTTCCTGCTGTGGCTGATGAGCGAATTGTTCGAACAACTGCCCGAGGTCGGCGATCCCGACAAGCCCAAGCTGTGCTTCTTCTTCGACGAGGCGCATCTCTTGTTCGACGGCGTGCCCAAGGCGGTCGAGGAGAAGATCGAACAGGTCGTCCGCCTGATCCGGTCGAAGGGGGTGGGCGTGTATTTCATCACCCAGAACCCGATCGACATCCCCGATACGGTCGCGGGCCAGCTCAACAACCGCATCCAGCACAAGCTCAACGCCTTCACCCCGCGCGATCAGGCCGCGGTGCGCGCCGCGGCGGACACGTTCCGCGCCAATCCCGGGGTCGACGTCGCCACCGTCATCACCGAACTCAAGATCGGCGAGGCGCTCGTCTCGCTGCTCCAGCCCGACGGGTCGCCCACCCCGGTCGAACGCACATTGATCAAGGCGCCTGCGTCGCGGGTCGGGCCGGTGACCCCGGTCGAGCGCGGGGTGCTGATCGAGACCGATGCGATCGGCGCCAAATATGACGGCGTCGTCGATCGCGAGAGCGCGGAGGAGATTCTGGCCGCCAAGACCGCGCAGGCGACCGCGGCGGCGGCGCAGCGACAGGCCTCCACCCAGGCCGAAAAACAGGCCGCCGCCCAGGCGAAGGTCGACGCGATCGCGGCGAAGGAAGCCGCCCGCCAGCAGGCCGCCGCGCAGAAGGAGGCGGATCGCGCCGAGCGCGAGGCGGCGCGCGCCGCGGCGAACAGCCCCTGGTCGAAGATCGCGACCAGCGCGACCCGCGCCGCCGGATCGTCGATCGGGCGCCAGGTCGCGAACGAACTCGGCAAACAGGTGTTCGGCGGCACGTCGCGCAGTAGGTCGTCGGGCGGGATCGTCGGATCGGTCCTGCGCGGGGTGCTCGGCGGGTTGCTGAGGGGGCGGTAGCGCCGCCTTTGCGCGATCGCGCGCGCGGGCCTACATAAGGGGTTAGGCCAAGGAGATAAGCGATGACCCTCGACACGATCGACAGCACCGACTGGACCGCGATCGGCGAAGCCGGGCTCGACGAGGCGATCGACCTGCGCCGCGCGATCCACCGCGAACCCGAGATCGGGCTCCACTGTCCGAACACCACCGCCAAGATCAAGGCGGCGCTGGCGGGTCTGCCGCTGGAAATTCGCGAGGGTAGTTCGACGACGGGGTTCGTCGCGATCCTGCGCGGCCAGCGTGGCGACAACGGGCGTACCGTGTTGCTGCGCGGGGATATGGACGCCCTGCCGATGCAGGAGGAAACGGGGCTCGATTTCGCCTCCACCATCCCCGGTGCGATGCACGCCTGCGGCCATGATTCGCACACCGCGATGCTGGTCGGCGCGGCCAAGGCGCTATGCGCGCGGCGCGACACCTTGCCGGGCACCGTCGTCTTCATGTTCCAGCCGGGGGAGGAGGGGCATCACGGCGCGCGCCACATGATGGCCGATGGGCTGCTTGACGAACCGCGCCCCGATGCAGCGTTCGCGCTCCACATCACCCCCAATGCGCCCGCGGGCGTCTTCGTGTCGCGCCCCGGGCCGCTGCTCGCCTCGACCGACACCGTCCATGCGCGGATCATCGGGCGCGGCGGCCACGCGGCGATGCCGCATGATTGCGCCGACCCGATCCCCGTCGCCTGCGAAATCGTCACCGCGCTCCAGACCTTCGTCGCGCGCCGGATCCCGGTCGCCGATCCGGCGGTGCTGACGATCACGAAGATCAACGCCGGATCGTCGCACAACATCATCCCGGGCGAAGTCGCGCTGATGGGCACGTTGCGGACCTTGTCCGACCGCACCCGCGAAACGATGCGCGCGGCCTTCGCGCGGATCGCGACCGGTATTGCCGAAGCGCATGGCCTGACCGCCGACACGTCGATCGAGGAAGGCTATCCGGTCACGATGAACGACGCGCGCGCGACCGCGCTGATGGAGCAGGTCGCGGTCGAGATGGGCGGGAGCGGGTGGGAGGTCATGCCCGCCCCGATGATGGGGGGCGAGGATTTCTCCTACGTTCTGCGCGACATCCCGGGCGCGATGGCGTTCGTCGGGGTCGCGCCCGAGGGGACCGATCCGCGCACCAACCCGCCGCTCCACAACACGAAGATGACGATCGACGAACGCGTGATGGCCAAGGGGATCGCGATGCACTGCACGCTTGCGACCCGGTTCCTGGATCGCGGCTTCGACGGCGTCTGACGCCTAGAGGTTCGGCTGGCCGAGGTGCCGGAGGAAGTCGGGCTTCCCCAATGCCACCCCGTTCGCGCGCAGGATCGCGTAGGCGGTGGTGGCGTGGAAGAAGAAATTGGGCAGCGCGAAGCCGGTCAGATAGGCCGCGCCGGTAAAGCCGTACCCCTGGCCGTTGGGAAAGCGCAGCTCGACGCGCCGCGTCGCCGCATCGGCGAGCGCGGCGGGGTCGATACCCTCGACATAGGCGATCGTCCGGTCGCATCGTTCGCGTAACGCCGCAAAGCTCTGCTCGGTGTCCGGCATCGCGGGCGCATCGGTGCCCGACAATCGCGCCATCGCGTTCTTGGCGCTGTCCGATGCCATCTGGAACTGCGCGGGCAGCGGCTTCATGTCTGGCGCGAGCGATGCGGCCATCAGCGCCTGTTCCCGCTCGGGTCCCGCCGTGTCCAGCCACGCGCGCATGTTGCGCAGGGTGTTGATGAACACCGGGGCGGACGCGCCGTACAGCGAAAAGGTCATGATGCTCACTTTTTGATCAGGCCGATTTCGACCAGCCGCTCGTACAGATAATCCTGCGCGGTGATCGGGGTCGGATAGCGGTTGGGACGATCCGCGGTGATCGTCTGCGGCAGCGTTTCGATCAGGAAATCGGGCGCGGGGTGGAGGAAGAAGGGCATCGAATAGCGCGAATGGCCGCGGCGTTCGGCGGGCGGGTTGACGACGCGGTGCGTGGTCGATGGCAAAAAGTTATTGGTCAGCCGCTGCAGCATGTCGCCGACGTTGACGACCATCGCGCCCTCGGGCGGCTTGATCGCCAGCCAGCTGTCGTTGGTGCGATCATAGAGTTCGAGGCCTGCTTCCTCCGCGCCCAGCAGCAGCGTGATGAGGTTGATATCCTCATGCGCGCCCGCCCGGACGCCCTCGGCATCGGCGGGGATCGGCGGGTAATGCAGCAGCCGCAGGACGCTGTTGCCGTCGGTCACCGCGGGATCGAACCAGTCGGGGGCCAGCCCCAGGTGCAGCGCGATCGCCGACAACAGGCGATCGCCCGCCCGGTCGAACGCGGCGAACAGGTCGACGAACACCTGTTTGAATCCCTCGGGCCGATCGGGCCAGATGTTGGGCGCCATGTCGGCGGCAAAGCGATGCCCCGCGGGCAATTCGCGCCCGACATGCCAGAATTCCTTGAGGTCGACCGCGCTCGCGCCCTTGGCGATTTCGGTCTTGAACGGCGTATAGCCTCGCGCACCGCCGCCGCCTTCGACGAAATAGCCGCGCTTTTCGGCGTCGGGCAGCGCGAAGAGCTTTTCGGTTTCGGCCCAGGCGCGCGCGATCAGATCGTCCGGGATGCCGTGGTCGGCGACGATGGCGAAACCGAACCGTTCGAACGACCCGCCGAACGCGGCGGCGAAGGCGGCGGGATCGCGCGTCTGGTCGGACAGGCTGAGCGTGGGAACATGGGCGGTGATCGTGGCGGTCATGACGGCAAGTCCGATTGTTAATCAGCGCGCTATACCGGGCCGGGCGGTCGCCGTCATGCCCCCTTCGCGGGACGACCCGGCGCGGATCGGCGAGGGGATCGGCGACGGGATCGCGACCATAGCGGAACAGGTCATCGGCGGCGGCGCATCGATACTTGATTCGCCGCAACGGGCGCATCGCCGATGGTTGCAGGAAAGATCAGCTTTTCCGCGGCATTCGGGCTGTAATTGCGATTGTATCCTCCATTCGCCGCAGGTCGGTTTCGGTTTGCCCCATGTTGACGGCCACCCCTGTTGCAGGTCGCGGCGACATGTCGTTCAACCCGCTCGCGGGACGCGGAAAGGCTGCGACCCGCCGAACTTGAATGAGGCTGCGTCCCGTAACGGACGATCTGGCCGCAATTTATGGGGCAAGATGATCCGTTTCAGTCGATCCGCCGGTGCTTTCGTTCAGCGCGCGCGTTCCCTCTTCACCCCCCGCGAATTCCTGTTCCATGATGGCAAGACGCTGCGCCGGTTGAGCGTCAGCACCCGTAACCAGGCCGCGATCGCGCTGGCCGGGGCGATCACCATCGGTTTTTCGGGCTATGGCGTCGCCAATGCCGCCTATGACGCCGCCGCGATGTCGGGCGTCGTCGCCCCGGCGGTGAGCGATGCGAAGATCGCGACGATGCAGCATCAGGTGGCATCGATGCGCACCCGCATCTCGACGATCCGCCAGGTCGCCGCCGCGCACGCCGAACGGCTCGAACAGCGCCAGGCGCTGATCTCCGCGGCGCTGACCGGATCGGGTGACGAACAGAAGCTCGCGCTCGCCGCGCTGACGATCCAGCCCGCGAACGATCGCCTGACCGCAACCGCGATCGCGCCGCTCGCGAAGGTCGAGGCGCATCAGACCGCCTTCGCGCAGGCCGCGCAGAAACTGCTCGAAAAACGCTACGCCGATACCGCCGCCGAAATCCGCAAGCTGGGCTTGTCGAGCAAGATCAAGGGCGCGCGCGCCGGGGCGATGGGTGGCCCGATGATCGCCGCCGACAGTGCCGAGGCCGCCGCCGACCTGAAGGCCGATGCGCAGTTCCGCACGCTGTTCCAGACGTGGAAGAAACTCGACACGCTGCAACAGGGGACGATCGCGATTCCCTCGGTTCACCCCGTCGCCGATCTTCAGTTCACCAGCAATTTCGGGATCCGGTCCGACCCGTTCCGCGGCACCGCCGCGATGCACGCGGGCGTCGACATCCCCGGCCCGATCGGGACCCCCGTCTATGCGACCGCCGATGGCGTCGTCGACCGCGCCGAACGCGCAGGGGGATACGGCAATCTGGTCGAGATCGACCACGGCAAGGGTATCCAGACCCGCTACGGCCATCTGTCGCGCATCCTGGTCAGCGACGGGACGCGGGTGCATCGCGGCCAGCTGATCGCGCTGATGGGATCGACCGGGCGGTCGACCGGATCGCATCTTCATTACGAAGTGCGGATCGACGGGCATGCGGTCAATCCGGTGCCGTTCCTGACCACCGCGGATTATCTGCTCGCGGCGCAGGACCGGTCGGTGCGCGCGATCCCGGTGTCGACCGACGGCCCCGCCGCGCAGGATTGATCCTGGCGTGACGCGGCCCGGGTCGGGGTAACCCCCTGATCGACCCGCGCCAACGACCTCGCGTGTCGCCACGCAAGACGGCCCGGTTGCCTCCGCCCCGCTGCCCCCCTATCTCGGTGCCATGGCCACCATTCCCGCAGATATCGCCCTGACCGAAGCCGCTGCCTCCCGCGTCGCGACGATCGCGGCCAAACAGGGCAAGCCGGCGATCCTGCGGCTGTCGGTCGATGGCGGGGGCTGTTCGGGCTTCCAATATAAATTCGGCTTTGCCGATGCGGCGGCGGACGACGACAGCATCGCCGAAACCGATGGCGTCAAATTGGTCGTCGACAGCATCAGCCTCGATCTGGTCCGCGGATGCCGCGTCGATTATGTCGAATCGCTGGGCGGCGCGGCGTTTCGCGTCGACAATCCGGTCGCGGCGAGCGGCTGTGGCTGCGGTTCCAGCTTCGCGGTCTGACGTGAAGATCGTCACCTACAACGTCAACGGCATCAAGGCGCGATTGCCCCGACTGGTGGAGTATCTGACCGAGGCGCAACCCGATGTCGTGTGCCTGCAGGAACTCAAATCGAGCGACGACACCTTCCCGATCCGTGAGATCGAGGCGGCGGGATATGGCGCGGTCTGGCATGGGCAGAAGAGTTGGAACGGCGTGGCGGTGCTCGCCAGAAACGCCGTACCGGTCGAACGCCAGCGCGGGCTCGACGGGGAGCCCGACGACGATCACAGCCGCTATCTCGAATGCGCGGTCACCGACGGCCATGGCGCGTCGCTGATCGTCGCGTCGATCTATCTGCCCAACGGCAATCCGCGGCCCGGGCCGAAGTTCGACTATAAATTGCGGTGGATGGACCGGCTGGCGGCGCGCGCGCGGGTCCTGCTCGACGACGAGCTGCCCGCGATCCTGGCGGGGGATTACAACGTCATCCCGAACGACGACGACACCTTCTCCGTCCGCGCGATGCAGGACGATGCGCTGATGCAGCCCGAAAGCCGCGCCGCCTATCGGCGGCTGGTCGCGCAGGGGTGGACCGATGCGCTGCGGACCCGCCACCCCGTCGGCGGAATATGGACGTTCTGGGATTATCAGGCGGGCGCGTGGCAGCGCGACGCCGGGTTCCGGATCGATCACCTGCTGCTCAGCCCCGCGGTCGCCGACCGGTTGGTCGGGGCGGATGTCGACAAGGCATATCGCGGGCGCGAAAAGGCCAGCGACCATGCGCCGACCTATGTGATCATCCGATGAAGCCCTTGATCGGAATCGCGCTGTCGCTCGTCGTCATGCCGGTCGCCGCGGCGGCGCAGGATCCGGCCTATTGCCCCGAACGACCCGGGATCAACACCCCGCCGTGCATCATGGCGCCGGGCCGCGTGTCGGTCGAAACGTCGCTGGTCGACTGGACCCGCAACGATGACGGCGGGGTGCGCGACGACACGGTGCTGATCGGCGATACCAAGCTGCGGCTGGGGCTGAGCGATCGGGTCGAGGCGCAGGTCGGCTGGACGCCGTTCGGCCATGTCCGGTCGCGCGATCCGGGCGGGATCACCGCCGCGAACCGGGTCGGCGATGTCGCGCTGGGCGTCAAGGCGCTGGTGACCGATCCCGCTGGCAGCGGTCGGTTCGCCGCGGCGGTGCTGCCCTATGCGACGCTCCCGGTCGGGCGGACCCCGGTGGGGGCGGGCAACTGGGGTGCGGGGGTGTTGCTGCCGCTGAGCTATACGCTGTCCAACACGATCGCGCTGGCCGCGACGCCCGAGATCGATGCCGCGGTCGACCAGGATGGCGGGGGGCGGCATCTGGCCTATGGCGCCGCGGCGGGGCTGTCTTATGCGCTGACGCGATCGGTCACCGCGACGGGCGAATTCCAGGCGCTGCGCGACGACGATCCGGCGGGTCATGCGACCCAGGCGACCGCGGCGCTGTCCTTCGCCTATCTGGCGACGCCCGACCTGCAATTCGACATTTTCGGCGCCGCGGGGCTGAACCATGATACGCCCGATCTGCAGCTGGCCGCGGGGATCGCGCGCCGTTTTTGAGCGGCTGAATCGCGGCATCGCCGACCGTAACCGGCCCCCCGTTTTTGCCGCACCGCCCGATTGTTGCTAGGGATGCGGCGAAGGGGACATCATGAATAGCCTGTTTCGACGCAAGATCATTACGCCCGTAGCACCCGAAGACCAACTGGCCCGGACGCTGTCCTGGCCGCATCTCGTCGCGCTGGGGGTGGGCGCGATCGTCGGCACGGGTATCCTGACCCTCATCGGCGTCGGTGCCGATCGCGCGGGTCCCGCCGTCATCTTGAGCTTCGTGATCGCGGGTGCGATCTGTTCGTGCGCCGCGCTCTGCTACGCCGAAATGTCGACGATGATCCCCGCCTCGGGCAGCGCCTATACCTATAGCTATGTCGTGCTGGGGGAGATCATCGCCTGGGTCATCGGCTGGTCGCTGATGCTCGAATATTCGCTCGTCGTCTCGACCGTCGCGGTCGGCTGGTCAGGCTATGCCGCGCCGCTGCTCGAAGGGCTGGGCTTTCCGCACAGCCTGACGCAGGGGCCGCCGCTCGGCGGGATCATCAACGCGCCCGCGATCTTCATCATCGCGGTCGTCGCGGGGCTGCTGAGCCTCGGCACGAAGGAAAGCGCGACGCTCAACGCGGTCCTTGTCGTCGTCAAGATGCTCGCGCTCGCGCTGTTCGTGGCCGTCGCGCTGCCGCATTTCGACGCCGCGAACCTCCACCCGTTCATGCCGTTCGGCTTCGCCAAATCGGCGGAGATGGGCCCCGACGGCGTCGTCGTCGCGCGCGGGGTGATGGCGGCCGCCGCGATCATCTTCTTCGCCTTCTATGGCTTCGACGCGATCTCGACCGCGGCGGAGGAGACCAAGAACCCGGGGCGCGATCTCGCGATCGGCATCGTCGGGTCGATGGTCGCGTGTATCGTCATCTACATCCTGATCGGCGTCACCGCGGTCGGCGCGCTCCACTATAGCGCCTTCGCGAACAGCCCCGATCCGCTCGCGCTGATCCTGCGCGAGGTGAACCAGCCCGTCGTCGCGACGATCCTCGCGGTCAGCGCGGTCATCGCCTTGCCGACGGTGCTCCTGGGCTTCCTGTTCGGGCAGAGCCGCATCTTCTTCACGATGGCGCGCGACGGCCTGCTCCCCGAGGGGCTGACCAAGGTGTCGAAGCGCGGGTCGCCCGTGCGGATCACCGTCCTGACCGCGGTGCTGGTCGCCGCGATCGCAGGTTTCGCCCCGATCGACGCGATCGCCGCGCTCGCGAACGCAGGCACGCTCGCGGCGTTCACCGCGGTCTGCGTCTGCGTACTCGTGATGCGCCGCCGCGAACCCGACAAGAAGCGCACGTTCCGCACGCCGCTCGCCTCGGTCGTCGCCCCGCTCGGCATCCTGGGGTGCGCCTATCTCTTTTTCAGCCTGCCGACCCGCACCGAGCTATATTTCCTCGGCTGGAACGCCTTCGGCCTGCTGATCTACTTCTTCTACGCCCGCCCAAGGATGACCGGCGCGGAGGCGTGATGCGTCGGGCTTCCGCGCAAGCGGGGGCTTGATGCGCAAACGATGAGCTGGGCCAAGACCCGCCAGCGTGATGATGGTGATCAGATTGACGACATTCCCATAACTGTATTAGTATGACAATACAGTCGGGAGTCGAGACATGATGGTGCGGTTCGCAGTAGCGTTGCTATCGATGGCAGCAGGGTTTGCAGGAATGGCCGATGCGCAAAGTTATCAGCCACCTTTCCGGCCCGATACGCTGAAAGACCGTCCCGCAGGACGCCTCAACGAGGTGCTTGTCCTCGGTTCTGCGCATCTTTCGACTCTGCCTGCGAGCTTCAAGCTGGAAATGGTTGAACCTCTTGTTCGGCGCCTCGCCCGATGGCGTCCCACTGCTGTCGCCAGCGAAAACATTTCCGGCCTGCAATGCGATGCCATGCGTCTCCAGCGCGAACGGCAGGCGGAGGCGGTTGAAACCTACTGTTATGATCCTGCCGCTGCCGGTCGCGCTGCCGGGCTCGACGTTACTGCCGCTAATGCAGAGGCTGAGCGGATGCTGGCAAACTGGCCGGATACGCCATCGCCAACGCAACGACGCCGTCTGGCTCTCGTCTTCCTGGCCGCGGGAGAGCCGGCATCGGCGACGGTTCAATGGCTGCGCCTCCCCGTCGCGGAACGCCGGGTAGATGGTAGCCTTACGGCGGAACTGGCGGCGGATCTTCAAGCTCGAACGATGAAGAAGAGCGAGACCGAACGGATCGCGGCACAGCTTGCCGCGCGGTCAGGGCTGGAGCGCGTCTGGAGCGTCGATGATCAGTCGTTCGTGGGGGCACCCATTGACGAGAAGGCTTGTGGAATTGCGGTGGAAAAGGCGTGGGACAATCCCGCGACGAAGGCGCGCACCGCTAAAACGACTGCGCTCTACGCCAGGCTCGAACAACCAAATGGCCTGCTCGACATGTACCGGGCTTTCAACGAACCGTCCTACTCTTCTCAGGCGTACAAATCTGATTGGGGCGCTGCATTGACCGAACCCTCCGTACAGGCCTGTGGCCGCCGCTACGTTGCATATTGGGAGACGCGCAATCTCCGGATGGTAGCGAATATTCGCGAGGTCCTCGGCCGCGCGCCGGGCACGAGATTGGTCGCTATCGTGGGTGCATCGCACAAGGGTTATTATGAAGCGTACCTACGCCAGATGCGCGACGTGGCATTGGTCGATGTAATCCCCCTGTTACGCTGACCGCCCTTCTCGATTGGGAACCCATGGCGGCGCAGTCGCCTGGCAATCGCTCGGAAAATTGTCCGGGGCACCCCTTTCCCAACATCTGTTCCCGATCACTCTTGCCCGAAATGGCCTGTCGGGGATGGAAAAGCTGGAAAGATTGCGCATGAAAATACCGGACAGCGGGTTTCCGGATCGCCATCCAAAACGTCCAGCTAGCGGGCGATAGCGGCCATTCCAGATTTTGCGGACACGTCAGCCAGCCAATCAGGTCTCGTATCGACGCTGTCCTACACGACATCATCATGGCATCGTCGGTGCCGCTCTTTCTTACGACGATTCCCCCGACCGGTCGGCATCCGTTCGTCCGTCAGCATCGACCGCCGCTTGGTGGTTATTGGCGTGACCTTATGTAACCTTCGGGCGCCACGACCCCGTTTTGGCGTGACCTTTTGTGACCTTCGGCATCCGAATCGCCCCGATCAGCGGCGCGACTCGCCTAGCGCGCGGATCGTCGCCGGACGACCATCCCCACCAGCGCGGCGATGCCGATCGCGCACCATGCCGCATCCAGTGCCGCCACCGGGATTGCGCGGTGCGCCCAGCCGTTCAGCGTCAGGCCGCCCGCGCCGACGACGTTCATGATCTGGAACGTCGCCGATTTCCCCGACAGCCGACCCGTCGTCACCAGCGCATAGGCCGCCAGGATCAGCGCGCCGCCGATCCAGCCAATGAGCTCGATCGGCGGCATGCGCGTCAGGCCGCCAGGTTGCGCAGGACGTACTGCAGGATGCCGCCGTTGAGGAAATATTCCAGTTCGTTGACGGTATCGATCCGGCATTTGGTCATGAACTTCTCGCTCGTGCCATCGGCGCGGGTGAGGAGCACCTCGACGTCCTGACGCGGACGGATGCCCGCGACGCCGCGGATCGTGAAGCTTTCCGATCCGTCGAGCTTGAGCGTCTGGCGCGTGACACCGTCCGCGAACTGGAGTGGCAACACGCCCATCCCGACCAGGTTCGACCGGTGGATGCGTTCGAAGCTTTCGGTGATGACCGCGCGGACGCCCAAGAGATTGGTGCCCTTCGCCGCCCAGTCGCGCGACGAGCCGGTGCCATATTCCTTGCCCGCGATCACGACGAGCGGGGTGCCGTCCGCCTTGAACCGCATCGCCGCGTCATAGATCGGCATGACCTGGCCTTCATACTTGGTCATGCCGCCCTCGACGCCCGCCACCATCTCGTTCTTGATGCGGATGTTGGCGAAGGTGCCGCGCATCATCACGTCGTGGTTGCCGCGGCGCGCGCCATAGCTGTTGAAGTCCGCCTTCGCGACCTGATGCTCCTGCAGATAGGTGCCCGCCGGGCTGTCCGCCTTGATGCTGCCCGCGGGGCTGATGTGGTCGGTCGTGATCGAATCGCCCAGCACCGCGAGCGGACGCGCCTCGATGATGTCCTGCACCGGGGCGGGGGTCATCCCCATGCCCTCGAAATAGGGCGGGTTGGCGACATAGGTCGATCCCGCGCGCCAGGCGTAGGTGTCCGATCCGGTGACGTCGATCCCGCTCCACTGCGCATCGCCCGCATAGACGTTGCCGTACCGGTCGCGGAACATGCCGTCGTCGATATTGGCTTCCATCAGGGTGCGGACTTCGTCGTTGGTCGGCCAGATGTCCTTCAGGAACACGTCGTTGCCGTCTTGGTCCTGACCCAGCGGCGTCGCGACCATGTCGGTCACGACGCTGCCCTTGATCGCATAGGCGACGACGAGCGGGGGCGAGGCGAGGAAGTTGGCGCGCACGTCCTGGCTGACGCGGCCTTCGAAGTTGCGGTTGCCCGACAGGACCGATGCGGCGACGAGGTTGTTGTCGTTGATCGCCGCCGAGATCGCGGGCGCCAGCGGGCCGGAATTGCCGATGCAGGTCGTGCAGCCATAGCCGACGAGGTTGAAGCCCAAGGCGTTCAGATCCTCGGTCAGCCCCGCCTTGTCGAGATAGTCGGTAACGACCTGCGATCCGGGCGCCAGGCTGGTCTTGACCCAGGGCTTGGCGGTCAGCCCCTTGGCGCGTGCCTTGCGGGCGACGAGCCCCGCGGCGACGAGGACCGAGGGGTTCGACGTGTTGGTGCAGCTGGTGATCGCGGCGATGACGACGTCGCCGTCGCCGATATCATGGTCACGCCCCTCGACCGCGACGCGGGCGGGCGCGTCCTTCTTGTACACCGACGACAGGTCGCGGTTGAATT
>Ga0206131_10001759_pt1 | contig 27193 bp, 18 predicted proteins | sample Helgoland_Spring_FD_148636 | JGI IMG/M metagenome (GOLD analysis project Ga0206131, IMG submission 148636) | Pelagic subsurface seawater microbial communities from Kabeltonne, Helgoland, North Sea - Helgoland_Spring_Bloom_20160517_1 | ecosystem: Environmental > Aquatic > Marine > Epipelagic ...
ACAAGGACTTATAGTGTTACAGACTGTAGTGGTAATTCTATAACTGTTACGCAAGCGATCAATGTAGACGATACAATGGATCCAACAGCAAGTAATCCTGCGGATATCAGTGTTCAATGTTTCAGTGATATACCAGCAGCAGATATAACAGTAGTAACAGACGAGGCAGATAACTGTGATGGTGATCTCACTGTAGCATTTGTAAGTGACGATATCACAAGTGCAGTATGTGATGGAGCTGAGGTAACAGTAACAAGGACTTATAGTGTTACAGACTGTAGTGGTAATTCAACAAATGTTACACAAGCGATCAATGTAGCTGATATAACGTCTCCAACAGGAACAGCTCCTGCAAATTTAACTTATCAATGTATTGATGACGTACTTGTAGCAGATGCGGACGATGTAATAGATGAGATGGATAATTGTGATGGTACTGTAACGGTAGCAGTAGCGGATACTAATAATGGAGGTTCAGGTTGTTCAAGTGATCCTTATATAGTTACGCGTACTTATACATTGACAGATTGCTCAGGTAACAGTACAGAGCTTACTCAGACTATTACTGTGATAGATGATACTGTTCCAACGTATGATGATCCAGCTGGTTTACCAGTTAGTTTTTCACAGGACGTAGCTTCTGGAGAGTGTAATTTCGATTATTTCGTAGGAATCCCTAATGCGTCTGACAATTGTGATGACGACGTATCAGTGACTTTAACAGCTACAGATGCAGATAATAATGTATTAACAGTACAGACCATAAATACAGCAACAGCTGTAGTGACTTTACCAGTAGGAATTAATAATTTAACTCTTACATCGGTAGATGACTGTGGCAATGAAACGGCGCACAGTTGGACAGTAACATTATCAGATAATATTGATCCTGAGATTAGTTGTCCTTCAAATATTACAGTAACATTAACAGAAGATGTACCTGATCCATATGCGAATTATTTTGTATTCCAAATAGCAGGAGGAATATTAGGAGATAACTGTACAATTAATCAATCGACTTTTGATATGATTAGTGAAGTGACTGTAGATGATGCAGGAGGATCTTGTGTAGATACAGTAAAACGAGTATACTATATTGAAGATGTAAGTGGTAACAGTAGTACTTGTGAACAGTTGATTATTGTAAATGATGAAATACCTCCAGTGATTTCTGACGTAGCCGATATCACAGTTGAATGTGGAGGCTCTACAGATCCTTCAGCAACGGGAGAACCAACTGCAAGTGATAATGGTGGTACACCAGTTGTTACTTATGCTGATGTTTCAGATCTAAGTGGATGTGGTGGTTATACGGGCACAATTACTCGTACATGGACTGCTACTGATCTTTGTGACAATGTAGCTACTTCTGTGCAAGTCATTACTATTGAGGATAATACATCTCCAGTAATGCCAGAGTCATGTACAGATATTGCTAGATTGTTGGATGAGACTACAGGAACATATACGCTTACAGAAGCGGATATGATCGAAATGACAGCAGGAGTAACTGATGTTTGTACAGCTGCGTTCACTTACACAGCTAATGTGACGGAATTTGATTGTTCAAGTACTGCAGCACCTATAGAAGTTACTGTGACAGTAACTGATCCGTGTGGAAACTCTTCATCTTGTGCAGCAATTGTAACAATTACCGAAACTACACCGCCAGTTGCGGTATGTAATGACATTACTGTTAATCTAGATGCTACTGGTAATTATGAATTAACAGATGCAGATAAAGATGCTATTTCATTAGGTACGACAGATAACTGTGTTGACTTTACTAGAGATTATAGCCAAGTTACCTTTGATTGTGATGATGTTGCAAATAGTGTAACGTTAACAGTAACTTATACAGATAATAGTGGAAACTCTTCAACTTGTACAATGGAGGTAACAGTTGAAGACAATATAGCTCCAACATTCACATGTGTAGGCGATCAGGCATTTGGAACATCAGCAGATGGGACTAGCGGCGATTGTGTATATAGTGTAACAGATGCCTCATTAGATCCAACAATGGCTGCTGATAACTGTGGAGTTGCGTCAGTAACACACGATTACAATGCTGGAGGAACTACATTATTGGGAGAAGATTTCCCATTAGGTACAACAAATGTAGTATGGACAATCTCTGATGTTAACGGAAATTCTCATACATGTACATATGATGTAGTAGTTACCGACGATGAAGATCCAACATTCACATGTGTAGGCGATCAAGCATTTGGAACATCAGAAGATGGGACTAGCGGCGATTGTGTATATAGTGTAACAGATGATTCATTAGATCCAACAATGGCAGCTGATAACTGTGGAGTTGCATCAGTAACACACGATTATAATGCTGGAGGAACTACACTATTGGGAGAAGATTTCCCAGTAGGTACAACAACTGTCGTATGGACAATCGAAGATGATAACGGACGAACAAATACATGTACATATGATATAGTAGTAACGGATGATGAAAATCCAACATTCACATGTGTAGGCGATCAGGCATTTGGAACATCAGCAGATGGAACAAGTGGTGATTGTGTATATAGTGTAACAGATGCCTCATTAGATCCAACAATGGCAGCTGATAACTGTGGAGTTGCATCAGTAACACACGATTACAATGCTGGAGGAACTACACTATTGGGAGAAGATTTCCCAGTAGGTACAACAACTGTAGTATGGACAATCTCTGATGTTAACGGGAATTCTCATACATGTATATATGATGTGGTAGTAACGGACGATGAAGATCCAACATTCACATGTGTAGGCGATCAAGCATTTGGAACATCAGCAGATGGAACAAGCGGCGATTGTTTATATACTGTAACAGATGCTTCATTAGATCCAACAATGGCAGCTGATAACTGTGGAGTTGCATCAGTAACACACGATTACAATGCTGGAGGAACTACACTATTGGGAGAAGATTTCCCAGTAGGTACAACAACTGTAGTATGGACAGTGACTGATCTGGCAGGATTGACAACGACGTGTACGATTGAAATTGTAATAACAGATGATGAGGCACCGACTATTGATTGCTCAGCAATTGATGTTACACAAGATGCGGATGCAGGTGCCTGTACTTATACAGTGGTTGGGACAGAATTTGATCCGACATTCGTAGACAACTGTTCAGCAACTATAGAGAATGATTTTAATAATGGAGCAAGTCTTGCAGGAGAAGATTTCCCAGTAGGTACTACAGCAGTAGTATGGACAGCGACTGATCCAGCAGGATTGACAGCGACATGTACAATTGAAATTGTAATAACAGATGTTGAAGCACCAGTGATCAGTTGTCTTGATGATTTTGATTATAATCTATTAGATCCAAATGATTGTTTCGCTGATATTGATACTTCTATAGTTGATATCTTAGATGCTTGTACTTCTGAAGCTGATATGAGTCTTACGATTATGGTACAGCTAGAAACTAGTCCTGGTATATTTGCTGCGCCAGCTGCAGAGACTATTTCTATAGTCCATAACCCTGCGACAGATGAATTTGATATCACAGCTACTAATCTTAGAACAGGATTGAACTTGGTAACTTTGACAGCGGAAGATGAGAACGGTAATAGTACTACATGTACATTCTATATTACAGTGAATGATTTATTTGGACCAGTAATTAATAGTTGTCCAGCAGATATTACAGTAACTGCAGGAGAGGGTGAATGTGAAGTTGCAGTGAGTTGGACTCCACCAGCGATTAGTGATCCTTGTGATGCGTTTACATTCACAGCTTCGCATAATCCAAATGATTTATTTGCAGTAGATTCTACTACTACCGTTACTTATGTGGCAATGGATCCAGCAGGAAACGTTACTACGTGTTCATTTGATATTACAGTTGAAGGAGATTGTCCATTGGATATTGATCTGAGAGCGCAATATTCATTACAGGGTAATACATATAATGTTGGTGATTTCAAGGATCAGGTAGTACGTGTTAGAAATATTGGAGCTGATGATTCTGAAGGTGTGATTAGTGTATTTGTTTCAGGACTTACAGCATTTGATGTAGTATTTGATCCTAATATGACTGTAGCAAACATACTAATAGGAACGACTACAGTAAATAACCAAGATTGGACAACTACAGTATTAGCTGGTGGTGTCTTATATACAAGTTCTGTAGTAATACCAGCAGGTAGTGAAAGTAAAATTGGATTATCGACTGAAGCTTTAGTAGCTGGTCAAGATGGAAATTTAAATATTTCAATACTTAATAATTCTGGTGGAGATAATGACAATACTAATAATACAGCTAATAAGTTTTTAGTAATTTCTCTTAATTAAAAAATATTCTAGTGCTGGATAACTTATGAGTTATCCAGCTTTTTACAAAAACAAAAAATATTTAAAATGAAAAATAGAATATTCAAAATTTTATTCTTGTTTGTTTTCGGTTTATCAATGTTACAGGCGCAATCAATTACAGCAGAATTTGATGAGACTGAAATTGGTGTTGAGGGAACTTCAGTGATGACAGTAACTGCAAATCCGTCGAATGTAGATCAGGCTCCTGGAGAATTTCAAATACAAATTGATTTTCCACAGGATGGGTCATATATTGATATAAATGGTGGAGAACCAATTGCAGGAACAGGCTCTCCAGAAATGACTTGGATAACTATTGCTGAATCTGGTGGCTCCGATACTTGGCTAGGTACGAATGTAAATACTGTGCTAGCTACAATAGGTGGTGGATCATGGACTCTAACTGTCGAAGGAGTAGGCCCAGATAGTGGGGGAAGTCAAGTTCTTTCTGTCGTATCATTAATATATGCTGATTCGGATGGAGATGGTAATTTAATAGATGATTCTGCTGGTCTTATTTTAAACGATGCGCTACCAGTTGAATTTTCATATGTAAGTGCTCGTAGCCAAGATTGTGAGAGTGTAGATGTAATATGGCAAACTCAAACAGAGATAAATAGTAAAGGATTCTTTATCGAAAGAAGTGTTGGATCTGTTGACAGATTTGAAGATATGGGTTTTGTAGAAAGCAATGGAAACTCTAACAAAGAGCAGACTTATACTTTTGAAGATAACATCGATGATCTTAGTGGAAATACAAATCTTTACTACAGGATCAAACAAGTAGATATAGATGGAAGAGTTTCTTTTTCAGAAATGGTAGTAATTAGGTTGGATTGTGAAGATCAATCGGTTAGATTTAATGTGCGTCCTAATCCTGCATTTAATGACTTGTATGTAGATGTAGATGGAAGTTTAGATGTAGCTTCAAAAATTGTTGTTCTCAATAGCTTGAGTCAGACAATTGCTACACTGCCAATAAACAAAACAGACTCGCGAACTTTGGTAGATGTAACGAAGTACATTGCAGGTATGTATTATATCAGAATACTCAACAATAATAATGAGGTAATATTTACTGAAAAGATAATAGTAACTAAATAACCTTTGTAGCTTTTGGGATCAGTGCAATCTTGTATCTAATTCTAATTAAGTTATCATTTTATAGATCAAAATATAGTAAGCTAAAACATTCTGTTTTACAGTCTTAATAGATAAATGTTAAACGTCACACTTTATAGTGTGACGTTTTTTTTGCGATATCATGAGGGTTCAGTACTCAGGGACTGATAATTCACATTCAATGGAGGTCTATAATTTTTCTAAGTTTATTCTTCGGTTAGCTAAAGATTTCCTTGTTATGTAATGGATAAAAAATAGTCAATACATTGTAATTTATTGTCATATGTAAAGTATTTATTATCAATACTATATTAACTATAAAAAAATCATTGGTTTATATATTCTCATAGGCTTATTTGACATAGTGAAAATCTATATATTTGTAATCTATGAGATTACGCAGTTTGATGATTAAGGGCTTTAAAAGCTTTGCTGATGAGACGGTTCTTCATTTCGATAAGGACGTAATAGGCGTGGTAGGTCCTAACGGGGCAGGTAAGTCGAATGTAGTGGATGCCATCAGATGGGTGCTAGGAGAGCAAAAAAGTAAGGAGCTAAGACTTAGTAAAATGACAGATGTTATTTTTAATGGAACTAAGAAACGTAAAGCTGGGCAATCTGCGGCCGTTACTTTGACATTTGAGAATACTAAGAATATACTACCTACGGAATATCAGAATGTATCCATATCACGTCACCTATATAGGTCTGGTGAGAGCGAATATAGACTTAATGGTGTTGCTTGTAGACTCAAAGATATCAGATCGCTATTTGTGGATACTGGAATAGGATCTAATTCTTATGCTATCATTGCTCTTGGTATGGTAGATGACATCCTCTCTGATAAGGAGAATGCTCGTCGAAGAATGTTTGAGCAGGCAGCTGGTATATCTAAGTACAAGACTCGTAAGAAAGAGACACTCAATAAGCTAAAAGCCACCACAGTTGATTTGGATAGGATAGAGGATCTACTATTTGAGATTGAAGGTCAGCTAAAATCTCTGAAATCTCAAGCACGTCGTACTCAAAAGTTTTTTGATCTCAAAGAGAAATATAAAGAACTAAGTATTCAATATGCCCTTATTAGTAGTCAAACGCTCAAGGAAAAGTTTGATGCTACTAATAAAAAACTGCAAGAGGAAAAAGATAAATACCTTAAACTTGAAGTTGAGATAAGAACTACAGAGGCAGATCTAGAAAAGATCAAAAAAGATAATTTAGATAACGAACAAACATTATCTAATAGGCAGAAAAAACTTAATGAACTCGTAGCAGCGATAAGAAATAAGGAGAATGAAAAAAGCCTACTCGATCAAAGTATCAAATATAAAACACAATCTCTATCTCAACTTAAAAAGCAGATAGAAGAGCACCAAGTAATCACAGCCAATTATCAAACGGAGATAGCTAAGTTGATGTCTAGCGTGACAGAATCTCAGCAAGTGTTTAATAATCACAAGCAGGAGCTAGACGATGCTAAATTAAAGTTAGACAGCATCAGAACCGAACACTCCTCTGCGAAGAATAGCCATGATGATCGTGAGCGTAAAAGACAGGAGATAGAACGTCGCATTTTTGACTCTGAGAAAGCGATTGCGATATTCACCAATAATCTAGACAATTTAAAATTAGAACTCGAAAGATCCAAAGTGTTTTTTGAAAGTCGCGCGGTGGAATACAATCAGCAAAAAGAACAGAATGAAAAGTTAGATCAACAAATCGAACTAGTCACGAAGGAAATAGAATCTATAAAAACGCTAGAGTCTAATCGTCAAGAGAAATTACAAAATTCTAGACTAGAAATAGAAGTGCTCAAAGAGGAAAAGGGTAGAATAGCTAGAGTCTTAGATTCTAAGAGTAATGAGTATCAGCTGCTCAAGGATATGGTAGAGAGTATGGAAGGTTTTCCAGAGTCTATCAAATTTCTACATAGCAATTGGAAGAAAAATGCATTACTATTATCTGATTTGCTAGATGTAGATGAAGAGTACAAAACTTGTATAGAGCAATACTTAGATCCTTACTTGAACTACTACGTAGTGAAAGATTTGGCTGAGGCGAAACTAGCTATCGATATGCTCACAAAAGCACAGCGAGGAAAAGCAAATTTCTTTCTGCTAGATGAGCTTCTCAGTGTCAAACCTACTAAGTCAAATATGGCTAGCGCTATACCAGCAAGAGATGTTATCACTGTAGATGGTAAATACCAACAGCTCATTGATTATTTATTGCAAAATGTAGTAGTTATTAATGAAGAGCTAGATGACTTCCGTCATTTTTCTTCATCTGATGATCTAGTGTTACTATCCAAATCAGGAAGATTTACACGTAAAAGAAGTTTAGTAAGCGGTGGATCAGTAGGTCTTTTTGAAGGAAAAAAAATTGGTCGTAAAAAGAATTTAGAAAAGCTACAAAAACTAATCTCCAGTAAAAAAAATGAACTGGCCAAAATAGAAGATAAACTTGCTAAAAAGCAAAACGATCTTAAAATATTACAAGACAATAAGCATCAAGGAGATCTATCTCTAAAGCAGGCAGAGTTTAATCAGTATCAGAGATCAAAAGTGCAACTCGATACGCAGATACAAAACTATCTGAGGTTGCAAGCAGAGCAAAATGAGAAGATCAAATTTGCAGAAACTCAGATGGATATTGCATCTAGAGGTATAGTCTATAATGAAGATTTGACTATAAGTCTGCGAGCAGATATGAAAATAGTACTTAGTGCTAGTGGTGAAGAAAATAAGATAGACGAACTAAGTGTAAAGCTCTCTATAGCTTCAGAGGATTATAATACCAAAAATGTATCTTTTATACGTCAGCAAAATCTATTGGCTAATATCCAACGTGATCTTGAATTTAATCAAAAGCGTGTGTCCGGCGCCAATGAAAAATTAGCCATGGACGCCATTAAGGTTGATAGGCTCAGTGAAGAGATCAAATCTGCTGAAAATAAACTAGTACAACTTAAAGAAAATTTATTAAGCGAATATGATCTACGGAAGGAAGCAGAAAACCATCTTGGTCAAGTTGAGCAAGGATATTATACTGCTCGCAATCTGATTATTGAGAAAGAAGAAGACCTTAAAATCAAAAATAGAGTACTTAATAGATTGCAATTAGAAGTGCAAAATTTACGTGATGAGTATACTGGTCTCAAATTTGAGATCAATGCAGTAGGTGATAGGCTCAAAATAGAATTCAACGTAGAGATCAAATCTATACTCGAAGAAAAGATCACAACAGAGTTCTCTTTTGAAGAGCTACAGGAGAAAGTAGAAAAGCTAAAAAATAAGCTTGCCAATTTCGGAGAAATAAATCCTTTGGCCGTGGAAGCATTCAATGAGATGAGTGAGCGATATGAATCTATCTCTACACAACGTGATGATATTATCATAGCCAAAGATTCGCTTCTAGAAACTATCAAGGAAATAGAACAAACAGCGACAAAACAATTTATGAAAGCCTTTGAGCAGATCAGAGAAAATTTCATCAATGTATTCCGTTCGTTATTTACAGAAGATGATAATTGTAATCTTATCCTTGAAGATGAAGATAATCCCTTAGAATCAAAGATTGAGATCATAGCCAAGCCTAAGGGTAAGAAGCCTAAGTCTCTTGCGCAACTGTCAGGAGGGGAGAAGACCTTGACAGCGACAGCCTTACTGTTTGCCCTATACTTGTTGAAACCCGCACCGTTTTGTATTTTCGATGAGGTAGATGCACCATTGGATGATGCTAATATTCAGAAATTTAATAAAATTATCAAGAAATTCTCCAAAGATTCACAATTTATAATCGTGACTCATAATAAGTCTACTATGGCTGCTGTGGACGTACTATACGGTGTATATATGCAACAACAAGGTGTGTCAGGTGTAAGTGCTGTAGATTTCCGTAATTACGAGCATGAGGAAGTCCTTAAAGAGGTAGGTTAATTAAAGACTGAAAACAAGATATTTGTATTTTTGAGTTGATCCTCAGTTAATAAATTAGTGCTTATTTTTTATTAATACAACAGTAATGAAATTCAAATCTTCCATTGTATTTTTTCTTAGTAATGTCTATTGTTATTCAATCTTGTGGAGATGATGAAGTAATTGCTAGATCAGAGCTATCTGGTGAATGAAAAGCTCAAACTTTAGAAGGTACTATAAGAACGGAATCAACATTTAGTGGGTCTAGTATTATTAGTAACTCTACAGTTACAGGAGCGAATATGAATTATTATTTGACTCTTACGATCAGTTATAACAAGTTTACGACTCAAGGATCATATGACATGGAATTAGCTACAACAGCTCAAGGATCTACTTTGTTTATAATTGATTTTTATTCTAATCTTAGTGAAAGTATTACGTATACTAGTACTGATAGGCAAATTAATTTAGATGCTTCTATTTATGATATAAGCCTTAATGGTATGATATTAGATGTTACTGGAGGCAATATACCAGCAACATACTCCTTTACTAATAATATACTAACTGTAACAGAGGTAAGGCAAGAAGAAATGGACAACGGTACAATTAGTTCTTTTACAGATATCAATATGGTAACTACATGGAGTAGGCAGTAGTGTTTTCCTTCTAATTAATATATTTTTCCTCTATTTAATATTATACACAAAAAGAGCCTTCCTCAATGAGAAAAGCTCTTTTTGTGTATAATATTGAAGAGGTTTAGTTCTTCTTCTTTACTTTCTTAGGCGAGATCATTACAATCATACGTCTTCCTTCCATCTTAGGCAGTGCTTCTGCAGCTCCGACTTCTTCTAGCTCCTTGAGAAACTTCAATAAAAGTAACTCACCTCTATCTTTAAATACTATGGCACGTCCACGGAACTGTACATAAGCTTTCACTTTAGCACCTTCCTCTAAAAATTTTTGCGCATGACGACATTTGAATTCGAAATCGTGATCATCAGTGTTAGGGCCGAATCTGATTTCTTTGATTACCGTCTTTGCAGACTTGGCTTTTAACTCCTTTTCTTTCTTCTTCTTGTCATATAGGAACTTCTTGTAATCAATAATCTTACATACGGGAGGATCTGCATTAGGACTAATCTCGACTAGATCAAGATCTAATGCTTCAGCCCATTGTACTGCCTTGTTAGTGTAATAGATATCTGGAGTGATTTCTTTGTCTGCTACTTCACTGATAGCGTTTAGATTGTCTCCTACCAGTCTTATTCTCGGTACTCTGATTTGATTGTTGATTCTTAGAGAAAACTTAGGTTCTCTCGAGACTACTTTACGTCTTTTAGCCAAATGTTTTGTGTTTACTTATAAATATTGTGTGTGCAATTTTCATTTACTCTACCGAATTTACAAAAAAGCCATAACTAAACTTAAATATCCCTAATGTTAATAATTTAGGGTCAAGTCGCTTAATTAATATACCAGGTAGCAAGATAAAAAAGTGTATTCACATAGATGTATATTAAAGTACTTTATATATTATGAAGTTCCGTTATTCTGCGATATCCTCTTCTTCTTTTGCGACTTTCTTGGTGAATGTGATTTTTATGCCATCTTTCTCCTTGTTAAGAGATGCTTTAAATCTAGATCCTTCTCCTGGGTTATTAGCAAGAATAAACTCTGCTAATGGATCCTCCATGTATTTCTGTATTGCTCTGTGTAATGGTCTTGCTCCAAATTGTGGATCGTATCCTTTCTCAGCTACAAACTTCTTAGCATCATCAGCTAAAATAAGTTTATAACCCATATTATCGAGTCTAGCAAAAAGATCGTTGAGAGTGATATCTATAATATTGAAAATATCGTCCTGATCCAAGCTATTAAATATAACTACATCATCAATACGATTGAGAAATTCTGGAGAGAAAGTCTTTTTCAGAGCATTTTGTATTATACCCTTACTGGTCTCTTCAGTTGACTCTTGACGTGACTGAGTTGCAAAACCGACTCCTTGACCAAAGTCCTTCAGTTGTCTTACTCCAATATTAGATGTCATGATGATCATCGTATTCTTAAAATCAACCTTTCGTCCAAGACCATCCGTCAACTGTCCGTCGTCAAGTACTTGTAATAGAATATTATATACATCAGGGTGTGCCTTCTCGATCTCATCTAGTAAGATTACAGAATATGGCTTTCTTCTAACTTTTTCAGTCAGTTGTCCTCCTTCTTCATAGCCTACATATCCTGGAGGTGCGCCTATTAATCTACTGATAGAGAACTTCTCCATATATTCACTCATATCTATACGCAACAGTGCATCTTCTGAGTCAAATACATATTTGGCTAGTGCTTTAGCTAACTCTGTTTTTCCTACACCTGTTGGTCCAAGGAAGATAAACGAACCAATCGGTTTACTTGGATCTTTTAATCCTACACGATTCCGCTGAATTGCTTTAGTGACTTTTATAATGGCTTCATCCTGCCCGATGATCATCTTTTTCATATCTGTTGCCATTTTGACAAGCTTACCGCTTTCGCTCTGAGCCACTTTCATGACTGGAATGCCGGTCATCATAGATACTACTTCTGCTATATCTTTCTCTTCTACCGGATTTCTTCTTGTTTTACTATCTTCATCCCACTGTAGTTTTGCCTCTTCTAGTTTCTTCTGTAGCTTAGTCTCTTGATCTCTTAGTTCGGCAGCTTCTTCGTACTGCTGATTCTTCACAGATTGATTCTTAGCTACTTTGACTTTTCCTATTGAACCTTCTAGCTCTTCTATATGCTCCGGGACATGTATGTTTTTGAGGTGAGTACGTGCACCTACTTCATCCATTACGTCTATTGCTTTATCCGGAAGGAATCGATCACTGATATACCTTGTACTTAAGCTGACACATGCTTCTATTGCCTCATCAGAGTAAGTGACATTGTGGAAATCCTCATATTTCTCTTTGATATTGTGAAGTATGTGTACAGCTTCTTCATTAGAAGGCGGCTCTACTATGACCTTTTGAAACCTTCTATCTAGGGCACCATCTTTTTCGATATGCTGTCTATATTCATCTAGCGTACTTGCACCAATACATTGTAGCTCACCTCTAGCTAGTGCAGGTTTGAAAATGTTAGATGCATCTAGCGAGCCAGTTGCACCTCCAGCTCCTACTATAGTATGTATTTCATCTATGAAGAGTATTACATCTCTAGCTTTTTCAAGCTCAGTCATAATGGCCTTCATTCTTTCTTCAAATTGGCCTCTGTACTTTGTACCCGCAACTAATGCAGCAAGGTCAAGCATTACTATTCTCTTGTCAAAGAGAGTTCGAGATACTTGTTTCTCGTGTATACGGAGTGCAAGTCCTTCTGCTATTGCCGTCTTACCTACTCCTGGTTCGCCGATAAGTATAGGGTTATTCTTTTTACGTCTGCTGAGAATCTGAGAAACACGCTCGATTTCTGTTTCTCTGCCTATAATAGGATCAAGCTTACCATCTTCAGCAAGTTTACTGACATCTCTACCAAAATTATCTAGTACAGGCGTACGACTCTTGCTATTCCCTTTAGGAGCAGCTTGTCCACTACGTCCACTGAATGGGTCGTTTTCTTCATCCATTGGTGAGTCGCTATCTGAAGGGGTTTCATCATAAAACTCAGTATACGAACTATCTGATTCGTGCTTTACATAATCTAGTTCAGACTTGTATGCTTCGTAGTCTACATCAAAGTCTCCCATGATTTGAGAGGCTACATTTTCATTGTGCTTAAGTATCGACAGCATAAGGTGTTCAGGATATATTTCGTCGTTTTGGTACACTTTAGCCTCTAAGAAAGTTACTTTGAGAACTTTCTCTGCATGCTTGTTGAGGGGTATATTACCTACATTATATGCAGTGTCATCAGATTTATTAGGAGTTGTCTTTACTTCGATTTTGTACTTTAACTCTTCTAGGTTTACTTCTAATGAGTCTAGTACTTTTATAGCTAGGCTTTCAGAATCTTGTATCATACCGAGTAGTAGATGTTCAGTTCCTATATAGTTATGACCCATACGTATTGCTTCTTCTCTTGAGAGCTGTATGATCTTCCTTACTTGTGATGAGAATTTTCTGTTCATGGTATTATAATTTCGGTGCTCTACTGTTTTAGATTGATTGTAAATGATAATCGTTTAATTACAATCAAAAAACGTTCTATAATATTCTCTACATATATAGGACTTTCTGTCCATATGTAATAACCTTTGACTTATAATTCTAGTAGTAACAATAATGTGCCAAATGTGTTTTTGGAACATTATGTCAGTTAATTCTTTTACGAATAACATTATGACGTACAAAAAGCTGAAATAGTATCGAATTTAACGAATATTTAAACTTGTATTGTATTTGTTGGAGACTAATAATTCGTGAATGCACTCTTCATGCCTAATGGACGACTAATATTCTGATGGTTTCAAATAATCCATGTGAGTTATTCATTCGAGTTACTATAAATGGGATATAATAAAATCTGTATTGTCCATGGCAAAAGTTAAAGAAACAAGGTTCCAATGTTATCACTTGATATACATTGCTGAAGTAGTTTGATTATATAGTAGATAGTAATTGTACGAGTGTTTGCCACATAAAAAAGAGCCAGCAATTTCTTGCTGACTCTTAAGTGATCGGTCTGGGGCTCGAACCCAGGACCCACGCCTTAAAAGGGCGTTGCTCTACCAACTGAGCTAACCGATCGGTATATCTTGCTTTGAAAGTAGCTCTTTAACTACACTTAATTTCTTAGCGAGTGCAAATATACAAAGTGATTATTATCTGTTGTATGTTTTTTGAGATAAAAAAATGAAAAAAAAGGGGGATCTCGAAATTAGCTGATTTTTAATCTGAAATACGTTGAATTCCTTAATATATATCAAGAATAAGATGCAATACTACTAAGGTAAGCGATAATAGATTCTTTTACTCTTCTTTTCCTCCTGTAAGCTCCCGTTGCATTTCGTCCATCATAACGTAATCTACCGCTTCGTGGAGAGTCGGTACTATCGATAGTATGCTTTCTAATCTAGAAATTTCAATAAGCTTTTTTACTGGAGCATGAGTAGCTTCAGCAAGTACGAAACTTCCATAGTCCTTCCAAAGTCTATTGGCGGTGAGAATAGCGCTAAGCCCTGAAGAGTCTACATAATGGACGTTTCTAAGATCAAATATGAGATTCTTCACACCTTCGTTACGTAGAAATACAAACTCAGACTTTAGGTTTGGTGCCATAAGTGAATTTAGATTCTCTTCATCTAGTTGGAATACAGAGTATCTATCTTTTTTATCTAATGAAAATTTCATTTAGTTATATTTTTTAAATGTTAATGGATTAATGGTATAACATACTTCCATTAAGTTACAAATGTACCATATTTCGATCAATCTTGCGAGCCTATTTAACAATATGTAAAATTCTAAAAATTTGATATTTTGGCTTCGTGATTGACAGTTATAAATGCACTATTAGTACATATTATTGCTCTAGTTATGTTTAGTTGCTTATCTACCTGTCTAGAACGAATGTATTGGCATTCTCTCAAATACATTGAAATGATAGTGTGACAAAGATTTCAAATGGTTTACAATTAAATGTACTCACTTTAATCGAAATGAATTCTTAGATAGTTTACTTTTAATTTTCTTTATTAATCTGTAAATATTAATGTTGAAATATTTTTTTATTCTAGCTAATGCGTTCAGATGTGGCTTACACCCCATAACTTCAATTCAAGAGCATAGTAGAGATAACTATTTAGAAAAAAGGTAAGAACTGATCTTATGTTAGTATTGTTAGAAATTGGATAAAAAATCTCATGGAGTCATTATATTTGCACATAATATGGCTACGTAGTTCAACTGGATAGAATATCAGATTTCGGCTCTGAGGGTTGAGGGTTCGAATCCTTCCGTGGTCACAATAGTTGCAATACAAGCTCCAATTAAGGGGCTTTTCTTGTTTTATGGTAATTTCTCAACAACATATTTGAAATATTTGGTTCCTTATAATGCTCTTAAGTGCTTCTAATGATTTACTGAGTTAAGTCAACAAAACGTTGTTGGGGTAGCAAACTTTGTAATTCTCGTAATTGTGTGAGTGTTTCGAAAATCAAGGTAATATAGTGTAAGAAGGTAAGTGCTAGCACTTGTTTATCAAGTATTATCTCTTTCCTCACTTTCTTTAAGGAATAGGATGTTAACCTGCAGTTTGATAATGAATAGCAATTAATAGACCTTTATATCTAAACACTTTTAGATGCCAATTTACTTACTATCCGTATAGCGAGTTGTAACCATATTAACAGTCATTATCAATTGAGAAATATGGTTTAATTAACGAAAAATCGATTGGTTGAGTAACTGTGGTTACTTAGTTTTTCAGAAAGGCTACTTAGATTTGGAGTAAAAAATAATATTATGAAAATAGAACAAATATATACAGGATGTCTAGCGCAAGGAGCTTATTATATAGAGTCTAATGGTGAAGTAGCTATAGTAGATCCACTAAGAGAAGTACAGTCTTATTTGGATAAAGCGGATAGAGATAATGCTACGATTAAGTATATATTTGAAACGCATTTTCATGCAGATTTCGTTAGTGGACACGTAACACTTGCCGAGAAAACTGGTGCGCAGATCATATATGGTCCTGAGGCAAAGACAAATTTTGATTCTATTACAGCTATTGACGGCCAAGTTTATAAACTAGGTAATATTACCATTACTGTGCTTCATACTCCTGGACATACAATGGAGAGTTCTACTTTTTTATTGAAAGATGAGAACGGAAAGGATTATGCTATATTCACTGGAGATACTTTATTTATCGGAGATGTAGGAAGGCCAGATCTTGCACAAAAGATGGGTAATATTACTATCGATGATCTAGCAGGGTTCTTATTTGATAGTCTAAGGAATAAGATTATGCCTTTGGCTGACGACGTTATCGTATATCCTGCACATGGTGCAGGTTCGGCTTGCGGAAAGAATATGATGAAAGAGACGGTCGATACATTAGGCAATCAAAAGAGCATGAACTATGCACTGCGAGCGGATATGACCAAAGAGGAATTTATCAAAGAACTCACTGATGGTTTGCTGCCTCCGCCTGCATATTTTCCGCTTAACGTCAAACTGAATAAAGAGGGCTATCAGGATATAGAGAAAGTTATCGCTAGAGGGCAATGTGCTTTGAGTCCTAAAGCATTTGAAGCAGCAGCCAATGAAACTGACACAGTAGTGCTTGATGTAAGGCATCAAGATCAGTTTGCGGCAGGACACGTACCAAGATCAATTTTTATTGGACTTAATGGTGACTTCGCTCCATGGGTCGGAGCCTTGATCAAAGATGTAAATCAATCCATTCTATTGGTTGTAGAAAAAGAAAAACTCAAAGAGGCCATTACTAGACTATCAAGAGTTGGTTTTGATAATATATTCGGATATCTTGATGGAGGAATAGAGGCTTGGAAAAGTGAAGGTAAAGAATTAGATAGGGTAAGTGCAATTACAGCATCTGCTTTCAAAGATGTGATTACGTCTAATGTAGATACTAAAGTCGTAGATGTAAGAAAAGCTTCAGAGTATTTATCTGAGCATATCATATCTGCTGTAAATTTTCCATTATCAGAAATCAACGAATATTTAGCTGAGATGCCAAGTGGTGAAGACGTCTATGTACATTGTAAAAGTGGTTATCGATCTATGATAGCTAGTTCTATACTGAAGTCGAGAGGTGTGCATAATGTAATAGATTTAGAAAAAGGGTTTGATGCGATCAAAGAAGTTGATATACCGGTAAGTTACTTGGTCTAACTAAGCAAGGGGATAGTTGTTTTAGCTTGAAAGAAAGTAGATTTTTATCTCGTAAAGAGAGACTTAAATAAAGACTTCGTTTTGTGTAAAGTTCTTTCTTTAGTTATAAAGGGTAAAACTTTATTTTTTATCATAGCGGTTAAAAAAAAGTTGCACTCAAAATGATTTGAATCCAACTTATTGTTCGATCTTTCTACAAGTGTAGCTTCTTCAATAACTAAATGGATTGGTGATATCCCTAATCTACCATTTCGTAATCAATGCCCAACTTACGCAATGCACGGATACCAGAGCTACTATTTTTGTCAGAGACAGATATCTCTACTGGATCACCTTCAAGCAAATATTCTGTAAAATCTTGAGCATCGTAATTGCTTACTCCTTCACCTATCTCTTCGAGCATTTTAGTGATAGCTCTTTTGTCAGGTTTTGCGGCGTCGCATGATAGTAGTCTAATATTCATTTTGTAGTATTTATATTACTAGTATATAACCATCAAGAATCAAAATTAATTCAGTTTGGACGGGTTGACAATTGCTTAACAATAATCCATCCACCAACTTTCAGCCTGATATTCTATTGTAGGACTCACAGCTGTATCATACTTATACGAGCTAAGTAACATCGTGATATCATGTTTTAGAGTTGTCAATGTATCTTCAATGAGATCAGGTCTAAATCCGCTTTCACCAAGACTTACGACCATTTGCGCAGATAACACGCGACTGATGATTTGTCCAAGATCTACTAGTTTTCTCTGTGGCATTTTGTTCTCCACATCGAAGTTGAGCATATCTTTGTATCTATCAGCTACCTTTTCTGATAATTCGTATGTCTTAAGGTATTCAGCAAGATTAGTTTGTTTGCCACGGATCATCGTTTTGACTGTCATCTCTGAGATTTGTGTATAGAGCATTTCATTCGATCCTTCAAATATTCTAAATGGACGAGAATCAGTTATACCCCTCTGACCAAAGCTTTCTTCTAAATAGCCTTTAGCTCCATATAACTGAGTAGTGATCTGTGCAGACTCTTGCATGAGATCGGTTACATAGGCTTTCATAGTATTGGCTTCAATGGCCATGAGCGCAAGATTATTATCAATACTGCTTATTTCTGAACTACGCTTGCAGAATGCTGAAGAGATCACAAATGCCGATTGTACACGACCGATCATATGCTGCACTTGATCCATAGCAATGAGTGGGTGTGTTCCTACAATTCTTGTAGTACAATGTTTGAGGCATTCATCCAGATTACGTTTGATGAACCCCATTCCCATACCTGGGAATTGGAATCTACTTCTATGAAGAAGATCCATCATAAGCTTGAGGCCTGTACTTTCAGGGATCAGTTTATTCTCTTCAGGCACGGTTACATCAACAATGTTTTTACCGTAAGGGATAGGATAAAGACCAGCATTATTGTAGTATTCGTCTACTATGATACGCTGTGCGTCCACTTGTTCATCTGTGACAAAGAAATCGATATCTCTACTCAACTTACCACTTTCACTTTTGGATCTAGACGTCATCAACCAATAGTCAGCAAGACCAGTAAGTCCCTGCCAGTGCTTGATTCCTTTGATTTTATAGTTAGAGCCTTCTTTGACATTAAAAGTTTGCATATTGAGTGCATCACTACCATAGCTAGGCTCCGTAATCATAAGTCCTCCCATATTAGCTTGATTGAGAAACCTCTCAAATACCTTTGGCTTGAGTGATTCGCTTCCATACTTAGCTACAGGCTCCATGAATAGAGCGAAGTTGATTCCGAATGTTAGTGATAGGGCAAGTGATTCGTAACCAGATGCTTCGAATACACCTAAGCATTCTTTTACATTGATGCCACGACCACCGTACTTCTTTGGTATAGATACCGAAAGTGGTTTAGCAGACATGATTTCTCTCCATACCAATGATGGAAAACCTCTTTGTTGTATAAATTGAGTAAGGTCAGCTCTTTCGTAGAATGCCGTCTTAAGCTTCGATTTGTAGTTGTTTAGAAAATCGTGGTAGGGCATTGTGCCTACAGTGTTAGTTAAATCCATTTATCGTAAGTGTTGCTTAGTTTCAAAGCTAAATTAGCAATGAATAGAATTATGTAAAATTACTTTAATTAACGTTAAATTCTGAGTTTAGTTTTGAACGTATATTGTCGTTCTAGAGTAATCTTCATTGTCTACAGTGCATATACCAGCAGATTCATGCAATCTAACACTCGCATAATCGCAAACTCGTAGCTATATTTGCTAGAGTCATGAAATTGGGAGATACACATAACCGAATAGCTAGATACTTGCGAATAGGCGTCACTGATAGATGCAATTTGCGTTGTAGGTACTGTATGCCTGCAGAAGGAATAGATTTTGCGCATCGCGATGATATTCTCAGCTACGAAGAGATCATCAGATTGGCTAAGGTGTTTTCAGACTTAGGCGTAGATAAAGTGAGACTGACAGGTGGAGAGCCCTTTATGCGCAAGGATATAGATGTATTGCTCAGATCATTGTCAGATGTCTTTGCCAAGGTACATATTACGACTAATGCAACCTTGTTCTCAGATCACATTAATTTGTTGAAGGAAATCGAAATTTCCGGTCTCAATATATCTATAGATTCATTAGACAGAGATCGATTCTTTATGATCACACGTAGAGATAGTTATGCTTTAGTGATGAAAAATATTTTGGATTGTATTAAAAACGGAATACCCACGAAGCTCAATATAGTAGTGATGAAAGGAGTCAATGATATGGAGATTATCGACTTCGTTAGATTTGGAATGGAGCATAATGTTGAAGTGAGGTTTATAGAAGCGATGCCATTCAATGATGATGATGGAAATAGAGATGTCTATATGCCAGCCACCGAAATCGCTGAGATGATCGCAGGAGAATTTCCATCGCTACAAAAGTTAGTGGCTGACGGATCTTCATCTGAAAAGTATACTATAAATGGAAAGCAAACAGTAGGAATCATACCAGCATATTCTAGATCACTTTGTAGCTCTTGTGATCGTATCAGATTGACGCCACAAGGAGAACTACTCAATTGTCTATATGCACAGACAGGCACAAATCTGTTGGCGATGGTACGAGATGAAAAAGTATCTGATGGCGATATCCAGCAAGCTATAGTAGACAGTGTTATACTAAAGAAGAGATCAGGATTGGAAGAAGAAGCATTGATAGATAAAAATGCATTTAGAAGCATGACAACTATAGGCGGATGATCAGTGTAAAAGAAGCATTAGCAAGAGTCATTAGTACTGCTCAAGTCATAGGTGTAGAATCTATTTCTATCCATAATGCAATTGGTCGCACCTTGGCGGAAGATATATATGCAGATAGATCTATGCCACCATTTGATAGAGTGACGATGGATGGTATTTGTATCAACTATGATAACTACGAATCAGGTCAACGCATATTTGCTGTAGAATCTATAGCTGCCGCAGGTAGCCCAACCGTAACATTACAAGATAAATCTAAGTGCGTCGAAATCATGACTGGTGCTCCTTTAGCTGTTTCTGCTGATACAGTAATCAGATACGAAGATCTCAAAGAGCTCGACGGTGCATTTGAAATATTAGAACCTACTGTCAGAGGAAAAAATATTCATACCAAAGGGAGTGATCACAGTAAAGGTACTGTGTTACTAAGTAAGAATAAAAGGATAAAAGCAATCGATATTAATATATTAGCTTCTGCAGGCAAATCGATAGTAGAAGTTTATTGCAGTCCCAAAGTAGCGGTTATATCTTCTGGTGATGAATTGGTAGAAATAGATGAAACTCCAACTGACTATCAGATCAGAAAATCGAATGTATATATGCTTCAATCTCGATTGCAAGAACTAGGAGTAGAGTCTAAAACATTTCATTTTGTAGATAATAGCGACTATATTTATTCTGAAATCAAAGTCATTTTAGAAGACTATGATGTCTTGCTAATGAGTGGTGGAGTGAGCAAAGGAAAGTTTGATTTTATTCCAGAAGTATTAGAGCACTTAGGATTCGAAAAGTTATTTCATGGAGTGGCGCAAAGGCCAGGAAAACCATTTTGGTTTGGACGGATGGGAGAGCAAAAAGTATTCGCCTTTCCAGGGAATCCTGTATCTACTTTAGCTTGTTTTCATAAGTATTTTGTGCCTTGGCTCTATAAAGTTAGAGGTTTAGAGTGTCAACCCTTCAAAGTAGTATTAGCCAATAACGTTTCTTTTAAGCCGGATCTAGATTACTTCGCTCAAGCATCTATTTCACAATCAGAAGACGGTAGATACCTAGCGACTGTCAAGCATGGCAATGGATCAGGAGATATGGTAAGTCCGTCAAGTATGGATGGGTTTATAGAGTTGCCTAAAGGGAAAGAAGTTTTTGAAGTGGGAGAGGTGTATGATTTTATAAGGTTTTAATAATGAAAATTTTAAAACTTGATATTTTCATATTGGAAATTAATCAGATTTTAGCATGAGCTCTGATGGATAAACACACGGAACAATTGGTTTGGTCTAATACTCTTAATGTAGAGTATGAAATGAAGAATAAAGTACAATAATGAAAAAAGAACTAACACACATCAACAAAGACGGCCACCCAGGAATGGTAGACGTCAGCGATAAAGCTACTACTATAAGGGTAGCCTCTGCCAGTGGTAATATCATCCTAGGAAACGAAATAATGAAAACTCTATCTGAAGATGGATTTGCAACTAAGAAAGGGTCGATAACACAAACAGCAATTATAGCGGCGACTATGGCGGTGAAAAACACATACAACGCAATACCGCTTTGTCATCAGATTCCGATTACATCTTGTAAAATAAATGTCGATCCGACGACAACAGGATTTAATATATCGTGCACAGTAAAAACTAACGGCCAGACAGGTGTAGAAATGGAAGCATTGCACGGAGTTTCTACTGCAGCATTGACAATATATGACATGTGTAAGGCACTTTCACATAATATGATGATCAGTGATATACAATTGGATAAAAAGGGAGGAGGAAAATCTGATTATGAAAGATAAGCATCACAAACATCCGGCACTGGCTAAACCTGAGAGAGGAATGTATCATTGTAACGAATGGGCTATCTATGGTACCACCTGCGGTCGTATAGAATCATTCGTCAAAGGTTTAAATAATCGATTAGCAGAAAAGTACAATCTCACTTATGTAGATGCAGATCACAATGTAGAAGATTCTGGGACGGATATGCAAATTGGCAAGAAACAATTTTCACAATCAAAGGCAATTTTGTGGAATGAATATGACGACCGATTACAATCATGGCATACAGATGCGGTTATGGTAAATGGAAATCATTATCCAGCACAAAGACAAATCGTATTTATAGATCAGAAAAAAGAAGCTTCGTTACTCAGAAGGGTAGAGCAGTTGAATCTGATAGATGCAGTTATCAGATTAGATGATACGCCTATTTATGGTTTTGTAAAAGAGAAAATAAATGAATCCACTTTAGTAATATCAATCGATGAAATCAACAAAGTAGACCAGCTCATAATAGACCAAATAGAGGGTAACAAATCACCGCTTAAGGCACTCATTCTTGCAGGAGGAAAGAGTAAAAGAATGGGGGAGGACAAATCTCAAATTCATTATCATGGCAAACCACAAGAAGTATTTGCTGCGGATATTTGTTCTGAGTTAGGATTAGAAACATTTATCTCAAAGGCGCACAGTTTTACTGCGGATACTATAGATGGTTATCCAGTAATTAAAGATCGACTGGTAGACATGGGACCATTTGGTGCGATACTATCTGCTATGATGAGCGACCCTGATGCAGCATGGTTGGTGTTGGCCTGTGATCTTCCGTATATCACAAGGACGCATATCAGAATATTGATTGACAATAGAAAAATGAGTCAACAATCGACAGCATACAAACTTATCAATCAGTCATTCCCTGAGCCACTTATTGCAATCTACGAACCTACTATCTATCAGCGTATGCTAAGATTCCTTTCGTTAGGATATGTATGCCCTCGTAAAGTATTGATTAATAGTGATGTATATCATGTAGATCTTTTACAGGCTCAAGTAGGCTATAATGCCAATACTACTGAAGAGAAAGAACAAGCACTAAATATGCTGAGTCAGTAAGATGGAAAGGAATCGATATATCAGACATACCTTACTAGATCAAATAGGAGAGAATGGACAAAAGAAGTTGTCTGCTGCCCATATCGTCTTGATAGGTTGTGGTGGATTAGGATCTATCGCTGCGCCATATCTTGCAGGCGCTGGAGTAGGCAAGATTACATTAGTGGATGCAGACAAACCCCATGTAAGCAATTTGCACAGACAAGTATTCTTCGATGTGTCATCGATTACTCAAACAAAATCTCAAGCACTTGCAGATCATATAAAAATCCTTAATCCTACGATAGAAGTAATCGTAAAAGAGCAAATGGCCTCAAAGAAAAATATAGAAGAAATCATAAAAGGTGCAACAGTTGTCTTAGAATGTACAGATAATATCCAAACAAAGTACCTCGTCAATGACTATTGTCATATCCACAACATTCCTTTAGTCTACGGAGCGATCTACAAGTACGATGGCTATGTATCACTATTTGCAAATGTAGGTAAAGAGTCGATCCATCTAAGAGATATATTTGGCACACCCAATGAAGATATTCCGACTTGCTCCGAAGTGGGAGTAATGGGCACGCTTGCTGGACTCATTGGACTTATGCAAGCCAACGAGGCGATCAAGTATATCACAGATGCAGGACAAGTTCTAATAGATCAGTTGCTGACGTACAATATTCTGGATAATACTCAGATGAAACTCAAACTGAAAAAGTCATATAAAAATGATATTTCAGCGATCTATCAAGTCAGTAGTTATCAATCCAAATCCATGTGCGATATTACAGAAATCACTCTAGAAGAATTGCAATCCGAAAGATCAAAATACGACCTTATCTCCATTCTAGAGGATTATGAACACAAAGATATTGATAATAATGTAAAGCATGTTCCCTTAAGTACCATCCATCCAGAAGAATTAGTCGAAGACCTAGAGGGCCCGACTGTATTTTATTGCATGACAGGAAAGAGAAGCATAGGTTTGGTTAGGATGATAAGGGAAATAGATTCAAGTGTGGAGGTTTATAGCTTGAAAAATGGTCTGAAGAAGTTATGGCGACTGTATGTTTGAGATTTCTTTTGTCAATTAAATCGGCTTCGAAAAGTATTCCCGATAGATTTTTTTTCGAGGATAGAAACCCATAAATATTGCTGGGTACATGAGCACTGTCAAAATAAAATTGGAAGCTGTAAATGTTATATCATCTATGATAATCGAATTATATTCATCAACCTTTTGTACAATGTGACGATGGGTCCATATGGTAAGTGGCCAAGGAAGTGTGCTACCCACATCTACAAATAAAGCCATATCATCAGTAACTTCATCAGCAATAATATCACTTACCCATTCAGTCTTGATAGGACTTAGAAACCTAATGTGTACTCTGTCGCCTTTTTTAGAACCAGTAAACTCTACTATTTTCATTTTACCAAACGGAGGTTTTAGCGCTTCGAATAAGCTAAGGTCAAACGCATCCATGACTTTTATATAGTTACCTTTGATTGAAGTTTTGAATTTTATATTCATTTCTATCTTTGACAATTTTATTTAGAACAATAGACTTTTGGAATAGTTGATAAATCTTTTATTTGATATTATCGGCTTTTTAGGAAAGGTATATATATAACTACCATTAAATTATTCAATGAAGCATCCTAAAGGAATAGAAAAAGTATTAAGCACGATAGTAAAAAGTGAATTGTTACAGAAAGCTATTAATGCGTCTTCTGAAGGAATAACCATAAGTAGTATGTCAACTGAAGATAGACCGCTTATATTTGTCAATAAGGGTTTTCAATGGATGACCGGCTATCTTGACGAAGAGGTGATTGGAACCAACTGTAGATTTCTACAAGGTGAGGGCACGAATCAAGAAACTGTAAAGAAAATAAGAGATGCAGTTAATAATGGAGAGGCTTGTATTGTCGAACTCCTCAATTACAAAAAAGATGGCATTCCATTTTGGAACAGGCTATCCATTACTCCAATAAAAGACGAATACAATAAAGTAACTCATTATGTAGGTGTTCAGTCTGATATTACAGATCTAACTGAAACTAGAAATAGATTAATCGAAGCGAATAATAAACTGAAGATATTTCAAAATCGCATTCTAGAGGATCTAGAACAAGCAAAAATTGCGCAGCAATTTCTATTGCCATCAAATCTTCCCAAATCATCTAAAGTTCTTTTTACTTCTTTATTTGAGCCCATGGAGGAAGTCGGAGGAGATGTATATGATGTAACTAATTTACCAAATGAAAATTATGGTTTATTGGTTGCCGATGTTACTGGTCATGGAATTAATGCAGCTTTATTGACATTTATGTTGTCATCTACTTTTAAAAATGCCGCAGATACACTGAGGTCACCTTCCGAAATAATTACGCTGACCAACGAACAGTTATTTGAAAAAATGCCAGGAGATGCTTTTGTAACCATGTTCTATGCACAGTATGATTCTGTGACTGGTATCTTGACTTATTTGTCAGCGGGTCATCCTGATGCTTATATCTTGCGAAAAGGGGCTAAAAACTCCATATCATTATCTACTCAAGGAACTATTATAGGGGCTTTTTCCAAAGATGAGATCTCATTTGAGGAGAAGGAGATACAATTAGAGCTTGGTGATAAAGTAATTATATATACCGATGCAATAATAGATGTTATTGATAATTCTGAGAATCCGGAGAAGGATGAACTTCCTGTATTTCTTGAAAAAAATGCAGAACTTGATATAGACGAACTTTTTAAATCCATTTATCAATATGGATTGTCATGCTCTAGCTCAGGCGCGTATTCTGATGATTTTACCTTATTGGGAATGGAGGTTATCAGTACCGATTAAGACTAGAATCCATTCACTGAGAAAACACATTGTAGATCACATTTAGTTTATGTATTTTTGTTTCTTTAGCATTTAAAAACTTCTAAGTAGTGAAAAGTATTTCTAACCTAACGCCGGAATTATTCTTTACTAAATCCAATATTTTTAGGAATTGTCGCAATTAAAACAATAAAAAATGAATGCAACAGAATTAGTTGACTATATCAGTATCATACTCAAGATCATTGTAGGTATAAGTATTTTGAATGTTTGGTTAATTCGACCTACCAAGGCTACAAAATGGAGAGGTGGTGCTGCTAAGACTATTTTAGAAGAATTTATGGTTTACGGATTATCGAAGCAGTTTTGTTATTTCATAGGATTTCTGAAAGTAACATTGGCAGTAATCTTATTAGCGTCTATTCAATTTGAGGATATTACTATGACAGGAAGTATTGGTCTGGCTGTTCTACTTTTAGGTTCAATAAGCATGCATTTGAAGGTAGGTGATAAATTTATTAAATCATTTCCAGCACTTCTATTTTTAGTACTTAATCTAGCAATTACATTGATTAGTATAACCTAGTTCTTAAAGTAAATCATAAAGGTCTTTAATGCTATATATAGATTCAGAACAGCGAACGAAAATGATGGGAGGCACTTGAAGAAATTATCATTGATGTTAATTCTTACGATAAATCCACAAATCATTAAAACACCTAACCCTACAGAAGAAAACAATAATATTCTAGAGTCAAAATAAAGACCAATGAGTAGGCCCGCAGCTCCAAGTATTTGGAAAATACCAGTTATAATCCTGAATTTCTCTAGCCCATAGCGAACGAATTCTGAGACAATGAATTCTGAAATTAGACATCCTATCCCAAAATAGATAAAAAATAGGCCTGATAACCATGATAGTACGGTAAGTAATTTCATAAAAAAGACTAATTCGAATTAATTTTGTTAATATAGTTTATTAACAATGTAAAATTGAATATGTTGCCAATATAG
>Ga0206131_10001760_pt1 | contig 27186 bp, 46 predicted proteins | sample Helgoland_Spring_FD_148636 | JGI IMG/M metagenome (GOLD analysis project Ga0206131, IMG submission 148636) | Pelagic subsurface seawater microbial communities from Kabeltonne, Helgoland, North Sea - Helgoland_Spring_Bloom_20160517_1 | ecosystem: Environmental > Aquatic > Marine > Epipelagic ...
AACATCAGCACCTTTAGTATTTAAGATACTTGCTAATGCTACAAATAGTAGCTCATTTTCTTTTTCAAATCTATACATAACCTTATTTTTTAATACCTAATAAAAACATAATACCACCAAACATTGCTGTAAAAGCAAATGCCATTTCATTTAATGGATCAGCAAAGTGAATGTAATTTTGAACAACGCCTGCCATTGTAAGCAAACCTAAACCTAGAGCACCTAGTGCTATTACTAAAAATTTGAAATCGATCTTTTTTAACATAACCTTTATTTTTTAGGCTCGCGCCTCATTTACCCCGTAAATATACGAACTATTCCTCGCTTCTCCAACCCTTTTTGTGTTTTTCTTTGCGATAAAATTTCTTTTTATCACGATAAGGAGCAGGCACACGTAAGGCATCTTGCCATTCATGTTGTGTTAATTGTATTTCCTTAACCTGTTTCATCATACGTAAATATACGAAGGGGATCTAGCTAAGCCAAATCCCCTCGCAATTATTGATTTAGGAGTTTTCTACTTCTTAATTCCTGCTCTATGTTGCCATTTTGTTTTGAGAGATTCTTCCATTGACATTTTATCAGCAATGTATTCATCGTAATCCTCAACCCAATCTTCATTTTCATAATCTAGATAAGCATCCTCACCATTTAAACGAATATCATTTGTTAATGAACTCATGTACATATTTAATTCAGGTTTTCCTTTTAGTGCTGTTTGAGCTTTAACAATCATTTCTGATTTTCCTTCTTCTAAACCTAAAGCATTATCTCCAGGTATGCCTAATGGGTTATCTGGATCATCTTCATAACTATCATCTTCATATCCTCCAGTAAATTGATCAGCAACCCCCGATCCTCTAAATTTATTAATCATTGCTTTTGATTCATTTCTAGAATCTAACCAATCAGCCGCATCAAAATCGTAAATGTAAACATAATCAGCTCCCATTGAATCCGCTATGGCATGAAGTTCATACATTGCTTCCTCAAAATCATCTGGAAGGTTATCTTTACCAGCTTTATCTTTATTTTTAGCATCTATTGCTCCTGTTTCAGGATCTAAGAATGAAATGTATCCTTGATTAGCAATTCTTTTTGCAGATTGAAGCTCATCATAGTGGTTATTTAATGCTACTCCTAAACTTTCAGGGTATCCATCATAGTGATTATAAGTTGAAGTTAAAACTTGATTACCAGCGGCATCTGTTTCTATCATGCCTATTAATGCTCTTGTTGCCATTTTTATTTTGTTTAATTATATGTTATAAATATTATAAATTATACTTAGATCGCCAGTTTTCAATTAAGTTTCTACCTACACCTAATTCTAACACAATCGCTTTTTCAGGTACACCTGGTAATTTATCAGCTGTTATAATATAATCAATGTTTGTATTATTCCAAACCTTCATTTTAATTTTAGCATTTGAATTTTTTGATGTTTTAAACACCATACCTACAGGTTGATTATTATATGTTTTATTTTTTTCAATCTTTACCTTTGGGTGAACATATCCTTTAGGGGGTGTATTTTCTACTTTCCAAGCACCATGAGTGTTTTTACTTCTATCAAAATGCCAGGTTTGCTTCCAACCTAATTCAGGTTTAGATGGTACATCGTAACATTCTAATACCCATTTTTCTTTTACTACTGCAGGTGCTTCTGCTGGTCTACCTCTACTCATTATCTATAAATTTTAGCTACATAATCACCTTCCATATGTGATTTTACAATATGGCAGTGTTTACAATTTAATTGGTAATTATTGGGTTGTTCTCCTTCAGGAGTATGTTTAATATCAGAATTAATATGGTCTACATCCATCATTGATGATTGCCCTTTAGTATGTAAATCTGGGTATGATATTACGGGGTCAAAACCACAACTTTCACATTGATGTTCACCTCGAGTCCATTTTTCTACTTTGTACATCAGATGGGGACGATCTAATCTAGAAGCAGCACCACATATTTGTTTATACTGAATATGAGTTGGACAATAAACATATTTCTGAGATTTATTGTAGAATTCAGTTTCGTTATTACACCAGCTAACTTTACACATTTTTCACCTCTTTAATATGTTTACATTGACGATCCTTAGCTCTCCAAACCCCGGGACAGTTACACTTATAAGTGACACCTACTTTGGTTACTTTGTAAAAATGACCAGGATCGCTGCTTGATTCAAATAACCACTCATCCTTCTGTGGTTTAGGTTTTTCAACCTGTGGTTTAACCCAATTGATATCTTCTAATGTAGTTTCAGGTAATACCTTTTGCCAAGTTGGTACAATCCACTTTTGACCATCGTTATCTGTAAATAAACTAGGGGGTAACATTTCACCTTTATAAGTGTATCTAAATACTTCTACATTAACGAATGAACCAAATCCTTTAGGGTTGAATTTAAACCCTTCACCATCGGGACGATAAATAATACGATGTCTTAGATTACCGTATTTGTTTGTATTTGTAAATTTGTATAGCATAAAACCTTAATTCCTTTATACCATAAATATACGAACTTATTTTGGGGTAACCACGCCTCTCTGAGAAACTACTTCAGCTGATTTACGATTTGCAAATTTAATGGCAGCACCTTCTTCTTGTAATTGATAAAATTTACCTATAAAAGCAGCAGTAAATGTATCCCCCGCTCCTGATACATCAATTGTATCTTGTGGGTTAGGTGATTCATATAATATTCCATTATACTCTGCTCCTCGTTTACCTAATGTAGTAATAATATTAGTAGTTGTTAGATTTGGGTTATTTAAACGTTCAGATTCATTTAATTTAACAAATGTAAAACCTTCAATTATATCATTAGTTAATTTACGTTTACTATCTAAAATGGATAATACGGATTTACGAGCAATTTCCTTTAAATCTAAATCACTTAAAAAACCTTTATTATAATCACTTACAATTACTATATCAGCTTGACCAATACTAGTATCTGTAAAGGAACTCCATTTAAAACTATCATTAAAATTATCTCCTTCATCAACACGGAGATACATATGATTAGATTTTTCTTCTACATAACGGGTTTTTGTAATATTTGGTTTTTGGTGAATTTCAGCTATTACACTTTCGGGGAATAAAGCTTTAACATTTGATGCTGTATTGCCGGCCATTCCCTCATTTTCAGTAGAGTATTTAGGGTTAATTACTGGAACTGGGGCTTCTGGTGATATTCTATTGGCATCGCAATAAATAAATCTATCAACACACGTTTCTCCTATTATTAATATTTTCATTATTTCCTTCTTCTATTAATTGTAAATCTAACGTATAACCAACACATAGAGCTTCTAAAGATACCCAATCATTTAATGTTATATCTACTAGTACATCATCAGGTATGCTATGAAAAAAGCTTATAGCATCTCCCATCATTCGTCAAATAAAGACCAGATTGGTTTTTGGGTTGGTTTTCTTTTACTAGCTGCTTTAAAACTTGGGTATGTTGTTTTAGCCCATTTATGCCATTCAGTAAATGTTTCGTAACGTTGTTTTGCTGATGTTTTACTCATCTTTTTAATTATTATTTAGTTGTTGTTTAGTTGTTGTTCTACTTTTTCCCAATATTTAAGGGTTCTATTTAATTTAGGACCTCTAGGACCTCCATTCCAACTTCTAGCAATTGCTTCAAAATCACTATCTTTATGATGAAATTCTTTCCATATCAAAAACATATGAATTGATTTTTGCCTATCAAACCTATCTTTTAAAGTAAATCGTTGATGTGAACCAATTCGTTTACAAATACGATTTACCTCTCTAACCATAATAGGTCTGATTTGTAATACACCTACTGATGGTTCTTTTAGATGTCTGTCACCAATTGCGCTGTCTATACCGCGAGATTCAACGTATATTAACGCATTAACTAAATTTTCAATGCGTTTGGGTGGTATAATAACAGGTTGTTCTATAACAACTTCTCTAATAGGTTCCAACATTATAGGTTCTAATGAAGGAGTTAAATTCCCACTACTAATAAAAAGGGAAAAACATAATAACATAACCATTTTTTTCATAACTTATTTTTTACTTGAAATTTGACCTAATATATCTGAAATGTTTATATTTTTTAATTTACTAATTGTATCAGCTATACGCTGGCAATCTTCATATTGTTCTTCTCGAACATAATGTGGTAAATTTTCTTCCAATGTTTCAGCAAAATGTTTTCTTTCAATAGTAATATCAAATACTGAACCCTCAGGTTCAATTATTACTGAAATTAAATGGATATTTTTTTTCTTGGTTTCTAAATTTGCAAATATACCATCAACTATTGCTGATGCTATTCTAAAATCTTTCTGCATAACCATTTCCTCAAATTCCTCTGTGCTATCTACTATAAATTCTGCTGCTTTCCACTTCATATTAAAATAAGTCTAAAAATCCTTTATCTATTTTCTTTTCCCGTAATATACTAAGTTTTTCTTGCTTATCCAACATTTTTGTAGCAAGCTTTTCTAAGTGTTTTTCTTTTTGAGTATCGTAATCATTAACAAGTTTATCATGTTTACGATGTTTCTTTTTTTTTAATAAAGGTATTTTTTTCCGTCCCATAATTATAATCTCGATATTATGTCGAGTTCATCATCTTTAGGGTCATCACCTAAACCTAATTCCGCTAATCGTTGTTTAGTATAATCATCTAATTCCCAATCAACTTGTGAATTATTTAATGGTTTATGGTCTTCCATCCCCTCAATTTGTTTGTCACTAAATATATCACCTATTGTTGTGAAATAACAATTATAACATAAAAATTCAACATTATTTAACCCATAATGTTTTTTATTTCCATCCTTAAAATGTAAAAGTAAGGCCATTTTGTAATCAATTACTCTTCGTTCATGATAACCACACTGATTACATTCTTCTTTTAAATATCCCTCTTCAATTAACCTATGTTTGATTTTAGATGGATTAAAAGACGATGAATCTAATCTACCTTCAATAATGTCTAAAACATTAAAATCACTTTTGCCTGGGTTTAGAAATTTAGGTATACCTTTACCTGATTGATTTTTGTGTTGCTCAAATAAATTATCATGGGTATCGCTTTCGTATAACTTTGCCCACTTCTTATAGTGCTGATATGATACATTTAGGTATCTACATGCTGCTCTATTTGATTTAGTTTTAGCCATAGCGGCTAAAATCATTTCTTTTCCAAGTGGTTTTGCTTTTGGCATTGTTAATCAGTTATATTATTGCTTCTACCTGTTGATTTTTGGTGAAAATTATATTCATCTTCATCTACAAATAAAGTTTCAATCCAGGTATCATCTTTTTCAACATTACCATGCATTATAGTAACACTACGTTTTATTCCTGTTGTAGAACAATTTGTGCAAGTTTTAGTGTTTGGTAAAATTTCTACTCGTTTTGGGTTGATTAATTCACCACAACCTATACAATATTTTTTCATTTTTTAATTTTTGTATAAATATAGGAAATTTAATCTTCTTGATTTTCAATTTCTTTTAAAATATCCCATAAATCCTCAGCACATTTTATTAAAACTTCTTTAACTTCTTCAGTTTTTTCATTACTCCATTCTAATAAACCTACTTCTCCAGTAATAAGATTCTTTCTATCCCAAACATACCAAGTTATAATTTCCGTTTTCCACTCTCCGTATTTTAAATAAATTAAATTTTCAATAATTACATAAAATTCTTCATCATATTCAGCTAAATTAATACCTACATCCTCATAAGTATTATGTCCTCTTAAGGCTACGGATTCATATAAATCTACAATTTCACAAAACAATTCCTTTTCATCTAAAGGACTAATTCGTTTTTTTATATTTAAATATTTTCCTAAATCTTTCATTTGTTGATGGAAAACATTGATAAAAATGTTTTTAAATCTAGTTTTTTAATAGCGGCAAAATATTTAGCTGCTTTTAACCTATTATCCGCCTCAACATATGAGATTGGTTCTTGGTTTTTGTCTTTTTTAAAATAAAAATTAAATTTTTTCATATGTTTTTATTTAATATATATAATATTTTTCCATTTATTTTTAAATGCAATATTTGATTGATGTTCTATTTCTTTTGAATTTTTAAGTGAACGAGATGTTTTACTTACAAAATGGTAAACATGAGCTGATGATACTTTTTTCTCAAAACCAGCAATTTTATATCTTAAATGTAAATCATCATCTTCACAAAACATTTTAAAAGTATACCCATCAATACCTATGTAATCTTCTTTCATACAACCGAAAAACAATTGTGAACCTCCATCTTCCATACATTCGTCTATAGAGCAATTTAACCATTTATCTTCATCAAATGTTTCTAAATCACTACCACAATCGTAAATTAATTTACCAGGATATGTATCTGGGAATATGGGTGGTTCTATTCTAGTATATGTAGTGATTCTACCTTTATTTATATGTTTATTCATTGTTTCTACAAACCCAGGTTTTAATACCATATCGTTATGTAGTAAAATAATTTTTTCTCCAGTTGCTCTAGCAACCGCATTGTTATAATTTATCCCTAAACTAACATCATCATTAATTTCTACAATCAATTCAACTTCATCTCTATTAGGATATAGTTTATTAATATTACTAATAATATTATCAGTATATTTTTTATGTTTTGATGTTGCTGGGATTATTAATGAGGTCATTTAGTTTGATTTGGTTACTGCTTTGCCTTCTCCTAAATCAACCCAATCTTGTTCGGGTCTAACTTCTAGATTAGTCTTCCATCCTGCTTCCAATGTATTTAAGGGTACCCCTAATTCTCTACCTAAACTAGTAATTGCATTTACATCTTTAGGAAAACAAACACCACCATAACCTAATTTACCATCAGGACCTGGTACGTGTAAGTGTGAGTCACCTATTCTACAATCCGAAGCAAACCCAAATGAAGCATCTTTCCAATTAGTACCTAAAGCATCTGATAGACGTTTAAATTCATTCATAATTGATACTTTAGTGGCAAAAAATGAATTATTCATGTATTTGATTAATTCGGCTGTAGTAGGGTCTGTATGAATAATATTGCGATTCATAAAACGCTGGTTAAATAAATCTTCTACTCTTTTAGTTAATTTTATATCACCTCCAAATATAATACGAGCTTGTGTTAACATATCTAATTTGGCTGTACGTTGGGTTAAAAACTCAGGACAAAATATAATATCTAATGATGGGTATCTTTTTTGTATTTTTTCTGTAGTACCTGGGAGGATTGTTGATTTTATAATATAAATAGGACCAGATTTAGCATTACTAAATACTTCTTTTATATATGAAACATCTTGTTTTCCATTTTCATACATGGGGGTTGGAACAGCTACAAATACAAAATCACATTGATAAACTTCTTCTAATGTAGCATTAGATTTTAATGGATCTATATCATAAACTTTTAGTTCAGCAATTGGACTAAAAGCAAATGATTGGGCTTCACCTACAAATCCATGACCTATAACTCCTACTTTATATTGTTTCATAAAATAAATTTTGTTTTTCTTGTTTTTCTATTGTTTTATCATGTCGTAATGCTAATTCTGTTTCTTCCATAGGTAAATGAGCAAAGGTAGCATGCCCAATAATTTTTTCATGAACGTTCCCATGCCATTGAATTCTAGGATCCTTTTTATAGATTCTCCATTGGAAGTCTGGGTAGTTAATCCATCCTTGTTCATTTACATTCCATCCCCATTTTTGGATATGTTCTTCAGTTAACCCTTCTACTGTGTTAATACGAGGTACTCGAATTAAATCTACATTATTAGATTCAATTATTTGGGGAATTATTTTTATCATATATTCAGTAGGCATTTCATCAGCATCTATTTGAAATATATAATCACCATTACATGAATTATTTAATATGTTCTTCCATCTAGCAAAATCACCATTAAATTTTTGTTCTGAGAGGATAATATGATTATTAGAACTTAATTTATGTAAGTATCCTAATAATTCAGATGTTGGTGAATTTTTTGATAAATCAACTAATACTACAACTTCATCTTGGGGACGTTTTTTAGCTATAATAAAAGGTAATAATCTTTGAATTTCTAAAAATTCATCACATACTGTTATTGCGTAACTTAATTTCATCTAATAATTTTTTTACTTCTATATTTTTATTACAAAATACTAATTTAATAGTACGTATTCCTTTATTATGTAGATGTTCTAAATTATCTATTAATTTATCTAACTCACTCATTATTCAGGTAATACCCCAATATATGAAAGAGCATCCATATAATCACGTTCACTATATGAAGATATTGTAGTCATATCCATTCTCCATTCATAATATTTTCCTTCTTTACCTGGGATTGGATATTTGGTTTTTTCTTCTTCTGTTACTAGGACTGCTTTAACAGCACTCCATTTCCAATCTGATTGGGAAGAACCATTAGCAAATACCATCCCTTGATTAGGTACATTAACAGCAGATGGAAACCAATTTAATTCATTTTCATCAGTATAGATTAAATCTTTATATAATTCTGGAAGTGAGAGTAATTGTTCATTATAAAATTCTTCATCTTCCTTCATAAGTGAATTCGTTTGAAAACCACACCCATAACAAAGGTATGATTTTATATCTTGATTTACTTCGTCTACGTAACACGCATCCGATTCACAGCGAGGGCAATTTATTAAGTTATCCATTTGGTATATTTAATTTAATTTGTTTTGGAAAAGTAGGTATGTTTTTATCTAATATTGAAGATAATAAATCTTTCATAACATCCCAACTATATTCTGTTTTACTTTTATGTGATTGGCGTTTACCTAAATCTTTATATTTTTTATAATTTTTAAACACTTCAGTAAGTGAATTACCAATTTGTCCATGATTAGGATTAAACCATTGAGATTCGGCTAATAAAAATTTATTTGCTGAAGATGGATGTACATTTTTTAATTCTCCTCCAATAATAATATTAAATTCAGGATTTAAAAAATCCATATGTCCACTCCAACCACTGACTATAATTGGTTTTTTACTTAAACTAAATTCAAGTAATGGACGTCCATAACCTTCACCTTTAGTTAAACTAACCATAGCTTTTACTTTAGAATGATTATATAACTCATTCATTTCAGTATCAGTCAAATCACCATGTAATAAATAAATATTAGGTAAATCTGTTGAATTTACTGTTTGTTTAATACTATTTATACGTTTTAGCACTTCATCTCTATCCATATGGGAAGCACCTACAATAGAGGTTTTTAAAATTAATGCTGGTTTTTTCGATTTATTTTTGAAGGTTTCAAAAAATGCTTTAACTAATAAACCAACATTTTTTCTATCTTCACCTATATCTCCTGGTAACCAATGTCCTACAAATAAGTAAGCAAAATCTTCCTTAATATTAATATCTAATGAACAGGGTGTGTTAATTACTTTATATGTATCTAAATCAGCACCTTCCATTAAAACCTCAATTGGTTTTTCAACTTTGGTTGTACCTAGAACTTTACCATTATTATCTTTCTTTTCAAATTGAGAATTTAAAAATACATTCTTTGAATGATTAGATGATGTTAAAGTAATATCCATTCTATTTACTCCTTCTACAAATTCCCCAGGTACTACTGTTGTTTCAATTCCTGCTGTTACCCCAATATTGTAATTTCCTACTGGTTGAAATTCATTAGGAACTGTTATTTGCATCCAAATATCTGGTTTTGATGTTAAGGGGGATGGAATTACTAATTCTAGTAAATCAGTAAATTGAGGGTTTTCTTTACAAAATCCAAATGGAGTATTACCCCAACGTTGAGAGAGTAATTTAACATCATATTTGTCTGTGGCTATTATTGCTTTAATAACATCACGTGATCTTGCTCCATACCCACTAAAGGTATCAAATGGAGAACTAATTATAAATGTAGGTTTCATTAATATAACAATTTATGGGGTACAACTTTCTTTTTCACTTCATTAGTATTGATAAACTCATACTTAGGTCTTGGTTTCCAAGTTTTAAATAAGGTATTAAATGCTTCTATAACCCTATCGGCTTGATGTTCAGATGTAAAACCAGCTTCATTACTTATAGCCCATTCTCTACCTTTAATTCCATATTCTTTCCTGTTTTTAATAGAATACCAATCAAATATAGCATATGATGCCTCCTCAGGACTACATCTATCATCCCATATATAAGGAGTTTTAGGTGATCCTTGCATTGACCTACTTGTTGGGAATATGGGTTTAACCCATTCACCACAATTTTTATAAGTACCTCTATGGTTTGAAGGTATATTTTCGTCTGGGGTAAACCAATTATCTTTTTTATCTAAGAATCTCATTTGATCCTGCATACCACCAGTTACATTTGCTATAAGTGGAGTACCAGTTAATAACGCTTCGGTTAATGATAATCCCCACCCTTCATTTGAACTTAATAATATTTGTACATCAGCCATATTATATAACCAATTCATTTGTTCAGTAGCAAATTTACCTTCAGTAAAAATTACATTATCCATAAATCCATCGAATAATAATTCTTTTACTGCTAATAAATCAGTTCCGTGGTCACTTACTTTATCTGTGTGTAATAATATAGCACATTTATCTGCTTGTTCTTTAGGTAGTTTATCTAAAAAATATCTAAAGGCTAATAATGTGTCTGGGATTTGCTTACGTCTAATATTTCTAGAATTAAAAAACAGAACGAATTCAAATTCTTTTTTAGTAAATATAGATTTTTTAAATTCAATAAAATCTTTACTAAGTAACTCACTTTCAGACATAGGATAGAATTTATCTTTATCTAATCCATGGGGAATATAACGAAGTACTTTACTATCAGCTTTATCGTCTAATACCAGTCTATTAATGTTTACCGTTTGTTTACTAATACCCATCAACAAATCACACGCTTCATAAAATGCTGAATTATATAACGGAGCTGGATAATCATCCCATATGTTTAGATATGTAATAGGTATTTGTTTACGTATTTCATTTTCCATTTGGAATATAAATTCAAAATACCTTGGATCTGTAATTAACATTATAGCATCCGGATTTTCCAATTTAATTATTTCCCTAATATGATCTGGAGTACCATAACCATCTACAGGATATAACATAGTATAAGCATCATCTATACCAGCATTTTTACTAGTATCTGCTGATAAATCTAAACGTTTATTTTTATCTGGATGGGATACGGAACCTGCTAAGTTAACCCAATTAAAATGATGGGATGTTTTTACAACTATTTCCCTTGCTACTGTTGCTACACCTGAATGGACTCTAATATCATCACAGATGAGTAAAATTTTCTTCCTCTTATCTTGGGGAAGGTGTTCAAAACTACTTTTCATTAATTTAATCGTATTATTCGTTTATATCTAAATTAGTGTGACTATGGACTTTCTTACGAAAATCTTCATCAGTAAGATACAAATGGATAGTGCGGTCGGCAAGTTTTTGTAAAGAAAATTTATATCTTACACAAGATATTTTAAATTCTTCAAATAATTCGGATTGAACTTTAACCGATGTTAGTGTCATGTCTTTTTTACTCATAATCTTTATTATTAATTAATTTTTTATATACATATATGCGGATTCTTAAGAAATACCAACATTACATAATTCTTTTTTATTTTTATATGGACAAAAACCACAATTCCATTTTGATGGGTTTGGGGATAATATTACTTCTTTAAACTTAGCATCCTTAGTAAATACATCTTCAATAAATTCATTCATTGCTTTTTCAGCACGACTCATTTTTATTTTACCAGATGCTGGTTTGAATATTTGGATACGAGGAATAACATAATCCTCACTCTCATACAATTTACGTTTAACTATAAAAAATTCAACATTGATATTTTCTACTGGGAAGTTATATTGTTCTGCGAATAACTTTTTATATAAAATTAATTGGAATTGTTTATCCTCATCTTTTTTAGCCTTATCATTCCATCCACGAGTTGATGTTTTTATATCGATTATTTTAATAGTGTTAGTTGGTTCGTGGTACATGACAACATCCAGATAACCGCGATATAATACGTTTTTATACGTGGGATTAGGTGAAACTAATAATGGTAATTCACATTGAACCAATTTCCATCCTTTTTTATTAAAATATGACCCTCGTTTTTTCTTAAAATAAGTTAATATATTAATCCCATCATCATAGAATTCCTTCATTTCAGCTGGGTTGCTAAAATGAACATTTTTATTTGACTTATAATCTTTTAGGTATGTTTCTCTAAAACGTTCTTCAAAATAATCTTCAATATTAATCCTATCAGCCTCAGCACCACTAACATCATACATTGTATCTAAATAATGTTGGATAGCTTCGTGGATTGCTGTTCCAAAAGTCATATGGATGGATTGTTCGGATATTTTATGTCCGTCTCTGTATTGAAGTGCCCATTTTTTAGGGCAGCTTCTATACATTGACATTTGGGAAAAAGAAATTGCCTTTTCGTACCCGTAATTTACTTCACGTTCAGACTTTTTTCTTATTTCTCTTATTAGAGGTAAAACCTTTTTCTTTTTAGCCAAAATTATATTTTTAAGTCATCTCTAGAACCTCCATGAGTTCCCTCTGTTAATTTAACCGCAATGATATCTGATATATGTAATTCTGGGATTGCTTCTCTTAGTGAGACTGCTGTTCTATAATCAGCACTACTCCATTCATCCCAATAAGTATAATCTTGATATTTTGAATGAAAACACATAGATACACTACTTACCTGTCTGTGAACAAAAGGAAAACCATGTCTATAAGCTTTTACTCGTCTATCATCTGGGATTAAATCTCCATTTGGGTAGGTAAATCTGAATATATGAAAAGTATCTTCATCATATTCATTTATTTCACTTACTACTTGATCTAATACATGGTTTCCATTTAATTGATCATCATCATCAACGTACATAACCCAGCCTGGTTGGATTGCTCGTTCAGCAATTTTCATATACCAATTATAAGGGGCGTGAATAGCATATTCTCTCCAAGTATGAGTGCCTGTCAAATGGTATCTGATGTTTCCTTCTTGCCATTCATATTTATCAGGTTCAACTTCTTTATGTTCAGTCATATACCTATTATTATCATGATCCTCATCATGATTTAAGGCTCTATAATCTAAAAATTCATGATTTGGTGTTAAATATCCTTCAGTTTTAACATTATGATTCCAACATACTTTTAATCCTGGAATTCTTGCTTTATGTGGGACTTTAACTAAAGTTAGATTATCATATTGTTGTAATTCTTCATACATTTCTGGGGTCTCATATGTTACAATATGATTTATATTTTTATAAGTTTGGTTATGAATTGAATCATAATTTAACTTGAAAAAATTAGGACGTGATGCTCTTGTAATAATATTAATTACAGGTTGGTCTTTTTTATTTTTAAATAATTTTTCTAACATAATTTATTTCCATTTATTTCTCATTACCAACATAGCAATGATTCCATAATTAGCAATATCTATAAAACTATCAATCATTGCTTCACCTTGAACGTAATTTTTACCTTGGCGTTTTAACATATTTTTTAGGCGATTGATTTTATCATTACAACGTAACCAAATACCTGTAAGGGAAAGATTTTTATCTTCTTTAGTAGATAAATCGGAACCTAAAGAAATGTTTGATAATCCATAATCTAACATTTTAGAAGCAAATAATTCGTATTGTTCTTTTTGAACTGCTTGAAATTCCTCGGCTAATTCAGGATATAATCTTTCAAAATCCCCTATTGTTGAACCTATAATTTCATCATAGCTTGCTTTACTTTCGACATATGATCCTTTTTTATATTCTACTTTAGGATCTTCTGTTGAATTAGAATACCAAAGGGTTTTATCATCTATACTTTTACCTGGCATGTTTTTATATTTTTGATTCTTTAATTAATTTTTTTATTTTTTTATCTTCAATACCCATCTCAAAAAGGATATCTTGTATTCCTGTTTTTTGGAGGATATCAATATAATGATTAGCTTCACGTAATCCACATTCAAAATAAGTAGCTACATATTCCTTAATATCTTTACTAACTTTTTTATTTTGGTTTTTAATATATTTTAAAAACATTTTTTTCTTAGGTAGCATAGTTTTGTATATAGTATAAATCTTTTCACTCTCAGTCATTGGTAACTTTTGAGCAATGTTTGCTATATCAATATACCCATAATACATGCTTACATATCTATGGACAATATAAGGACTAAATGAAGACTGTTCATCATCCGTAAATGAATCCCAGTCTCGTTTAGTGTAAGTAATCTCGTTAAGCCAATCAAAAAGATTCATTAAGCGTATTCTTCTCTTAATTCTTTTGGTAATGTATCTTGTAAAATATTTCCTGTTTCAGGGTCATAAAATACTGGGATTGGGATGAGTCCATCTTCATCTGCTCCTACTACGAAACGAGATACTTTACGGAGGATTACTCCTTGTTGCCAAATTTTACTCCCACTTGGAGTATCGACTGCTGTTGTTTTGCTCAAATCAATTTGAGGTTGTTGTGGTTGATTCATTTTTATTTATTATTTAATTATATCCATTTGTTTCTTTTAAAGTAGGCAAACATTCCTCCTATTGTAATAATTGTTAATCCTAAAAATACCCAGAATCCATTATCATCTGATATTAAAGGTACGTCATCAAAATTCATTCCCCAAAGTCCAGTATAAAACGATAAAGGAAGAAATATTGTAGACCATACTGTTAAAATATTAATTCTACGATTCATAAGATCATTATGTCTTTTTTCAATCATAGATTCTAACACTTCAAAAATTTGAATTAAATCAAGGTATTCTCCTTTTAATAATTCTCGCTTTAAATTGTAAAAATCATTGGTATCATAATCTTTATTTTCAAAGATTACAACTTCATAATACTCGAGTGCTTTTTTTAATTGTTCTTTTTCCATAAATCTAAAGTCCATAAAGATGATTCTATAAAATATAAAATACCAGTTAATATCATTCCATAATGAGTCCAAGTACCACTATGCCCTGTAGTAAAATCAGCATAAATTGAAGGTATGGCTGAACCCATAATTGATAAACTAAATAATAGTTTGGTGTATTTGTGTTCTAGGAATTGTTTCATTTATATTCTTGTCTTAAGGTACAAATTGGATTCCAATAAACTTTATTATTAGGATGCCAATAATATTCTCCATCTTGTCTTTGGGTTTCTATACTATCAATATGAGGAATATCCATTGGGTGAGTGGATATACTACAAAAATTGTTTAATATTTTAAATGAATCCATAGCCACATGGATCCCATATTCATCACCCCTTGGGTTATTAAAAAATGAGTAAACACCATCTGGTTTGAGCATATTAACAATATTAGAATCAAATTTCATTTGGTCTTCAGCCCAAGTATCAAAGTAAATACCATCAAATTTAGGTAAATGGTATATTACTTCTTGCCAAGGTTTAAAAATAACTTTAACGTGAGGTTTTTTTAACCAACCATCTTCAATAATTTTTCTTTGAACATCAGGATGACCTTCAATAATCCAATGAGTCCTAGGTCTGTGTTCTTCAATATAGGTATCTATAATACCCATTCCAAAACCTACGTTAAGTACATCACCTCCGTTTCTACAAATGGTTTCGGCTCCTATTTTCATTAGTTCATCCTCCCATTCCATCATAACAGAATGACCATTACTATCTAACAAACGACCATCGTCTGTATATGTTAATTTTTCATTCCGATAGCTTTCGTTCATTTTAATTCAATTAATTTAGCTATAAGAGCCATTATGTTAATTTCTTTATCAATCCTAAAATTAGACTGATAGCTATACTCGTTGATGTAAATAGCAACCATTCCTTCGTTACCATCTGCGTATGTAGAAGCATTATCATAAAGATAACGATAAAGACCCTCAAAATCACTAATATTCGCATTTGCTATAATTTGTCTAATTGTTTTCCAATTTGGTTTAGAAGTAGATAATTCTTTTACTACTTGAGGCATATAATTAGAACTTACAATTACCGATTTATCAATTATTAATTTATTATCTTGAGTTGATAATTGTGCTGTGTTGAGCATTTTTCTCAAATCAGGATAAAATTGATTTACTAATACTTTAATATCATCAATTTCATATTCTACCTCTTCCTTTTCAATAATACTAGCAACATGCTTAGCAATATCTGCTTTAGATGGAGGGACAATCTTTAATACCTGACAACGAGATTGTAATGGGTCAATAATACGTTCTACAAAGTTACAAGTTAAAATAAAACGTGTAGTACGTGAATATGTTTCTATTACATTCCTAAGAGCAGCTTGACCTTGAATTGTGATAAAATCAGCCTCATCTAATATAACTACTTTAATCGATTTAAAGGACGCAGCACTAGCAAAACCTGATACTTTATCTCTGATAGTGTCGATACCACGTTCATCACTAGCGTTGATGTAAATATAATCACAATCCAAATTGTTAACAATAAGCTTAGCCAAAGTCGTTTTCCCAGTTCCAGCCGGTCCTGAGAAAATGAAATTTTGAATGTCATTTTGGTCAAGATATTGTTGGATTGTTTTTTTAATATTTTCATTACCGACATAACCATTTAAATCAGTACTTCTATATTTTTCAACCCATAAGGAATGTTGTTTAGACTTCATAATCTCCGTATATTGAATATTTCTTTGGTTTAGGTTCTTTAATCTCTACTTCTTCCGGGAATATAGCGAAGAGCTTACCCTTAGCCAAATCTAAACGAAAGGCTTTGGGTTTGTCTTCTGCTACTTGGAACCAGGATTCTAAAGCTTCTGTTATAGATTTTTGAACACCTTTAACACCTTCAACTTCCCAATGATCCCCTGGGGGTACTCTATCTGCTATTTTTAATAGCTTTTCCTTAATTTCTGTTTTCATTACATCATTCCTCCCATCATTCCTGCCATAGGATCAGCATCATCTTTACTATCAGGATTATCAACTACAACACATTCAGTTAATAAAATAGTTCCTGCTACAGATGCTGCATTTTCAAGGGCAGTACGAGTTACTTTTGACGGATCAATAATACCTGCCTCTTTCATATTAACCACAGATTCTGTTTTAATATTATAACCAATCCATGTATCATTACCTGAGTTAATTAGGTGTTCTTTAGCTAACATTTGGGCATCTACTGAAGTGTATCCGGCATTAGTAAGAATTTGTTCAAATGGTTTACCACAAGCTTGATATACAATTCTAGAACCAATACTATCTTGTGAAATTACTTCACGAGCATATAATAAAGCAGAACCACCTCCAGGTACAATACCTTCTTCAAGTGCTGCTTTTGTAGCATGTAAAGCATCATCTACACGATCTTTTTTCTCTTTCATTTCGGTTTCAGTTAATCCACCTACGTGTACTACTGCTACTCCTCCGACAAATTTCGCGAGTCTTTCTTGGAGTTTTTCTTGTTCGAAAGAGGATGTTGCTTTTTCAATTTGGTATTGTATTTCTTCAATACGTGTTTGTATTGATTCAGCTGATCCTTTTCCATCGACGATTGTTGTTTCATCTTTTGTTACTGTTACTGCACGTGCTTCTCCAAACCAATCCCAAGTGAATTTTTCAAGTTTCATACCTTTTTCAGTACTAAACACTTGTCCACCAGTCAGAACAGCCATGTCTTCTAAAATTAATTTTCTACGATCTCCAAAGTCTGGGGCTTTTACTGCTGCTACTTTAATTGTACCTCTCATTTTATTAACAATAAGAGTTGCTAATGCTTCACTATCAATATCTTCAGCTACAATGAGTAGTGATTTATTTTGATTAGAAACAGCTTCTAAAATTGGTAATAATTCTTTTACTTGAGTAATTTTCTTATCTGCTATCAATACAAGTGTATCCTCTAAATTACAAGTCATTGTATTATTATCAGTTACAAAATAATGTGATTTATAACCTCTATCAAACTGCATACCTTCTACTGTTTCTAGATATGTCTCACCTGTTTTAGATTCTTCAATAGTTACTACTCCTTCACGACCTACTTTACCCATTGCGGTTGCAATAAGTTCTCCTACTTCTTCATCATTATTTGCGGAGATAGTAGCTACTTGTTTTAGTTGCTCTTCTGATGAAATATCTTCTGATATATTTTTACGGATAGATTTCACTACTTCGGTAACGGCTTTATCTATTTCACGCTTAATCTCAACTGCATTAGCACCATTGTTAAGGTGGTTAAGACCTGCTTTTACCATTTCACGGGCTAGTAAGGTTGAAGTTGTTGTTCCATCTCCAGCAACATCAGCTGTTTTGATAGCAGCTTGTTTTACCATCTGTACTCCTACTTCTTCAACATTATCTTCTAATGAAATAGATTTTGCTACAGTTACACCATCTTTAGTTGATTGAGGATAACCTTGTGAGTTTGAAATAACTACGTTACGACCATTTGGTCCTAAAGTTGCTACTACAGCGTCTGCTAATTTATCAATACCTGAGACCAGTTGTTTACGTGCATCGGGTCCGAATTCAATTATTTTACTCATATTTATTTATTAATTTTTGCTAAAATGTCATTTTCTTTACCTATTAAATACTCAATACCTTCCCATTCGAATTTAGTAAAACCCATTGTAGGTAATACTACTGTATCTCCAATTTTAGATACTGTTTCGATAAATGTTCCTGTAACTGAATGATGACCAGGACCAACAGCAACAACTTCTGCTGTTTGGTTTTTTTCTTTACCCATATCTGGGACTACAATGTTACCATACATTGATTCTTCAAATTCTACGGGTTTTACTACAACCGCATTGAATAGTGCTTCTAATTTCATATTTCTATTTTATTTATTGTTTTATTTATTGTTTCTTGTTGTTTATTATATTCATTTAAATATTCCATAACAGATGAATATTCTTCTTTTAAATCAACTTTAGCTTGGGATATTTTTTTAAGAGCACCAGCTATTGAACTATAATGACCTAAAGGTTTTTCATAGTTTTTACCTTGATTACCATTGTCTTTTTTTCCAAATTTACCAATGTTTTTCTCATCAGGTGTAATAGTTTCCATTACTGTGTAACAGTATTGGTCTTTAGAAATGAAAAAAGGTTCGAGTGATGGGTCTTTAATTGTTGTGTTGTTTGCCATATAACTTTATTTTTATTTATAACGTAAATATACGAACAAAATCGCGCTAGGGCACGTTTTAATTGTAAGTAATTTATTTAATTTTAATGGTTTTTGGTAATGATTCCTCAGATACTGGGATATGGAGCTTTAATAATCCATGTTCCATTTCAGCGTTAATTTTTGTTAAATTATACTTTGGAGAAATTTTATATCCTAAGTCAAATGACTTTTTAGATAAACCATGATAAATATAACCTGAGAAATCTAATTCTCCTTCTGGTTTTTTATAACTAATTTTTAATAAATCTCCCTCAACACTAATAGAAACATCTTCTTTAGTGAGACCAGTACAAGCGACTTCAAAGTGTAAGCCTTCATCGTTGTAATAAATGTCTAAGGGGTGGGGTTGTTTTGAATTGAATGCCGGAGCAAATTGTTCTTCAGCGTTGAAGAAATTTCGAAATAGAATGTCGAACGGATTACGTTCATTAATTTTTAATGTACTCATATCATTTTTTTTTATTTGTGAGTGCCTAAGCTACTCGGGTTTAACTTTAAAAAATATAACTTCGTGCCCTAGCTACAATTTTATATTTTCTATACATATATTAAAATTAAGGAATTAATAAATAATTTTTATAAGTTCCTTTTACTTGAATTTTATAATTTAAGTTATTAATTAAATAATTAACAGTTTTCTCAGTAAAATCTTCTATCCATATTACAGGTTTATTTTTTATAATAGTTTTTATAGATCCTTCTATTGCTGATAATTCATGTCCTTCGATGTCTATTTTAATAAATGAAATGTTTTGAATATTTAAAGAATCTAACGTCATAATTGGGCATTTTTCACCAATTTTTGATATGGATGCTCCTCCTTTATTTGAGTTATTATTACTAGATACATGAACTATACCTTCAGTACTTCCTAAAGCTAATTTAAAAGGATAAATATTTGGGTATGGTTTAATATTATATGATAATAAATTATAATTTAAGGAAAAAGGTTCGAAAGAAAAAACTTCAATATTTTTGTAATATGAAGAAAACATTATAGAATGATTCCCAATATTAGCGCCAATGTCTAAAAATACTCCTTTATTAGGAATAAAACTTTTAAAATTATTAAAAATATCAATTTCGTAAAATTGATTTGTGTTTTTAATTATAGAAGAAATTAAATCATTTTCATGAATTAAAAAATCTTGACCTTGAAATGTTATATTTTTTACCATGTCTTATTTTTTCATTTACTTATTTTTCTTTTGATACAAGATAATAACTACTTTTTAAATTATCACCTGTAAATTCAAGTTTCATAATACCTTCTAAATCAATACTCATAGTACCCGAAACCATATCTTTATTACAATACATAATTTCTTTAATCATATTTGAATTATAATGTGGTAAATCAGGTTTATCTAATTGTTTAAATACTTCAGATATGTTAACATCTGATAGGAAGAATGATACTTTGTTTGAATGTTCAATATTACCTCCAAAACACATTTCTACTCTATCCTCACCATCATCATTGGGATTTGGACGAATTACTACTGTATCTGTATCTACTAATGCTCCTTTAGCTTTAACTATAGCACCTATACTTTCATTATCTAATTCAGATATTTCAGTAAAATTAGGTTCCATTTGTAAACCACCTGCTCTAGGTACTAACATTAAATCAGCTAATGAATAATCAAGGGTATAATTATTATCAGATAATATTAATTTGGTTATAAGGTTATGTTGTTTTTTATAACTTAATTCTACATAACCATTTGTAATAGAAATCAGTTTATTTAACTGAGATGTATTGCTTAGGGCAATAGTAGAATCCTCAAGTGGGAAACCTGTAAATTCTAGATTACCAATCATTTCCTTTGAGGGTGAATTAAAACCAATACTTAGGTTTTGGTCTTTAATATCCCAACGTACAGCTTCGATCATACCATTTAAATGATATTTTGAAATAATACTTACTAAATTTAACTTATCTATCATATTTTAAAATTGAAAAAATTTATTTACTTTTGCGTTAAATACTGGCATTCCCCATCCAATATCCATATACACATTTTCTAGTTTATTTTTAATTACTGAATCAAATAATCCATCTCTATCTATATATTTTTCAATAAATTCTAGTATCTCAGGAGGATCATTATAACCATTAAAACCAATTACCTCTATACGATACGGATTATTTTTTAATTTGGCAATGTACATTTTATCTCCTATTTGAAATGTTGGGAAATTTGTATCTTGCTTTTTAAAACGTAACATATCATTATAAAATATAGCTGCTTTGGTGTTAATAGGACATTTTAACTTTAATTTAGAAAATATTTCACCAGCATTTGGAGGACCAGCAATGTATTCCTTCATTTTCTTAAGTCCCGTAGGTTTTAGAATACGTTTCCAATCTACTGTTCTAAGTGATTCTCTAAACTCTAATACTTCCTTATCAATTTGAGCTTTGGGTTTACCAAACATAATTTCTGTTAAAATATGTTCTCCAAATTCCTTAAACATAGGTGGAAAATTAGATTTCATTAGATCTAGACCTTTCATATCTAGTTCATTTGTAGTAACACCTTCTTTATTTACAATGTATTGAGCATATCTACGTTTACCAGCAAAATAACCTCGTTCAAGTACAACCTCTTGTTTTAATTCAAAATAATGAGGTTCATTTGGGTAATCAATATTGAATAAATCTTTAACTAAAGTATGCATATACTCATTAGCTAATTCCTGTACTTCACTTGCTATTTCTAATACAACTTTAATCCATTCATCCTTATCAGCATTTACTAATTCAGGGTTCATTTGTAATGCTAACTCCTTTACTTGAACAAATAATGAATCAGTATCTGATGTTACAACATAATCTATATTATCAGTTCCTAGTTTTTTATTCATCCATTCATTAACAAATGTTATAGAATCCTGTGTTAATCGTTGTCCAGTTAATGTAATTGCCTTACTAATAAATTTATGTCCATCTGTATATCTCCATCCATTAATAGCGAATACACCATAAACATCATTTAATTTAATTTTATACGCGTGTTGACGTTTATTATAAAACTCACCCTTAACGGTATCGCCCGCCTTATATGCTTTTTTCATTAACGCCTTATATTCCTGACGTTTAGCAAACCAATCAGCTAAAATTTCACATACAACACTTGATTTATCCTTACGGAATATAACTCCAGGTGCTGAAATAAGCATATCATTTGATTCGATTAAATGGAGAATATCTCCTACTTTAACTCGAGAACGAGACAATTGCTTATTTGCTTTTACTTTTTCAATTTCAACCTCTTCATTAGGATCCATTGCTCGTAATTCCTTAAGTGACCATTGGTTATCATATTTATCACGATTTACAATACGTCCTACAAGGGTTTCAATACCTATATTAAGTGAACGAATAATTGAAGGATATAGTGAAGTAAAATCAAGATCAATAACCCATTCATATAATCCTGGGTTAGGGTCTTTTAAGTAACCACCAGCATATTCTGCTAATGATTTAATTTCCTCATACTCCGTTTTATCAATACGACCAGCCTTATATTCAAATTCTGCCTTTTTAACACTAATATCTCTTAAGGATGGATTATAAGTAGTAGGTTTATTAGGAGAAACAATACCTTTACGTTTTAGGTAAGTTAAAATTGCTCCATCATTTAATACAGTTGAATAATAAATTGATTCATAAGTTGTATGACATAAATGACCAATTGTAACCGTTAGTTCAATAAATTTCATTACCTGTTCTAACTCAACAATTATTTCAACATCTCGAATGTTATAATCAATAAATTTATTTACATCTTCTTCAAATAATCTATCGAGTGAACCTTGATATTCAATTTTATCTAACTTAACATATTTATTGCCTATTTCCCCTAATCGGTATGTTGGTTCTTGTTTAGTAATAAACTTTTTAAATAACAACATATAATCAAGATGATTTAAACCACCAATTGTAATTGGATTATCTGTGTTATATTCGTTATATGTTACTTTACGAATTGGGGATAAATACAATGCTACTTCCTCACCACAAACTAATCGGATGCGGTTGTATAGATAAGGCATATCGAAAAAGGCACTATTCCATCCTGAAATTATAGTAGGGTCTAAATCAATCCAAATATCTAAAAAACCACTGAGTAGATCTTGCTCAGTTGAATAAGGTATAATTTCCTTATCATCGTTTATAGTTTTAGTCATTTTGCCTTTATCATCTAAAATCAAACAATAGTATTTTTTACTATTATTATCATATAAGGCAATAGAAGTGATTTTACCTTTAGGATCACGAATATTTGAAGGTGTAAGAGCACCTGCAATTTCACACTCAATATCTAAATAAACTATATTATGATAACTTGGGGTATCATCAGATTCATAATACATATCCACTAAAAGACGAGTATTTCTATCTACATCCTTTTCATAATATTTAGGATCTTTCCAGTTATCCATTCGTTTAACTGGGGATACTTTTTCTCCGTGTAGGGTTTCGAATTCACCATCTATATCAGCAGCATAAAACGTAGGCCAGTATTGAAAATGTTTCCAACCTTTTTTATCATCTCTAAGATAGTAGTGTTTTTCGTCCCTATCATAATAGACAGATTGATACATTAAAAGAATTTTTTAAGGTCCGGTCTAAAATAGTTAATGTTTTTCATAACTTTTTTGTCACGTGTTCTATAGACAATAAAATATTCCCCAACCTTTTCGTAGTGACACGGTTCATTTTGCTCTTGGGAACGTCTTTCCACTGTTTGTTGTGCTTCCTCTTCACTAACACAAGCCTTTGACATATTCGACGCTTGTACTTCTTGATAGGCGTCCCATAACTTATCCTTAAGACCATGTAACATAGCTCCGTTACCAATCGAGACGTAGGCAATGTCACATAAAGCATCAAGAACTTCAACAATGTCTCCTGTTTCACAAGCGTGTTTGTACTCTTCAAGTTCTTCAAGGATGAAATCGTAAACAAACATCCATTCTTTTTCCTCTGGTATAACTGGCTCATAGTTATTTGGTTTGCCCATTGTGGTGTTAAATGTTTCTACTTCACTTACAAAAGGAACATAATCTCCTTTAAATTGGTTTGCAATTTTTTTAGCAGTAATAGAAGCCCATTCTGACTCGGGTACCATACTTAGTTGATCTCTATCTCTTAGAGAATTTAATAAACCTAAACTGTTTAGAAGTGCTACTTCTACTTGTTCTTCAAATTGTGTCATAACTTTTTATTATTTAACGAAATATAAGAAAGGAGATTGGATAAACCAACCTCCTTTTTAAAATAATTAATGACCTTTATTATAATTGTTGGTCATTTTTGTAAACTCTACAACCACGTCCCTCTACAAATCTTACAGCATTACCAATATGGGTTGGAAATTGTTCTTCTTCAATATCTGAAGAAAGAGGAAGAGAAGCATCTGGGTAATGGTGTTTAACACTATCAATAAACCCAGCATCATCTGAGGTTCCCCATATTTTGATTTCGTTGTTTTCAACCCATGCTACTGTATACATGGAATCCATGGTTTGGATTTGATGAGTTGATTCATCACAGATAATAATCTGGTTTGATTCGTTTAATCTTAGGTAAATCATATTTTATTTTTATTATAAATATTATACTTGATGTCCTCCGTTATTTATTTTTAGACTATCAAAAAATTCTTTTCTAGATAGGTTATTATTTTCTCTAAATACACCTGATGCTTTGGTTGTAACCATTGAAGCACCCTGATGTTTAACACCTCTACAACTTACACAATTGTGTCCTGCAACAATAGTTACAATAACACCTTTATTACCTTCTGTAATTTTATCTACAGCATTATGGATAGCTGATGTTAGTTGTTCTTGGATAGCACCCCTACGACCAAATAATTCTACAATTCTATTTAGTTTAGATAAACCAATTACTTGACCTTCATCTCCAGCAATATAACCAATGTGGACTACACCTCCAATAGTTTGGTGGTGATGAGAACACATTGATGTAAGTGGAATATTTCTTTCAATAATGATTCCATCATAACCATCTGAAGGGAATGATGTAATTGGAGACATTGCTGTATAACGTCCTGCCCATAAATCATTTACGTATGCTTTAGCTACACGACGAGGAGTTTCCATTGAATTTGGGTCGTTACGCCAGTCACATTTTAGGGCATCTAAAAACTTACCATAAGCCTCTTCGGCTTCATCAATCATTGATAATTTTTCCTTCTCGGTGAATGGGAAACCAGGTGCTACACCATTAGCAAAACCTACTTGTACCACTTCTAATTGTTCGTGGATTTTTCTACGTTTATTTTCCATTAATTATAACTTATTTTGTATGAATATACGAAACTATTTTACAAAGCCCAAATTGAGGGTAGATTTCTCATGTTTCCATTTTCATCATCTAACCCATAACCTACAATCCATTCTTCATCAATATCAAATGCGTGGTAGCATTCTTGAGGTGGGGTAGGTGATGTTTTTCTAACAATAAGGGTAACGATTGAGATAGAGGCTGGTTTTTTAACTTCTAGATAATCAGTAATAGCTTTCATTGTATTACCTGTATCATAAATGTCGTCTACTATGTAAACGTGTTTACCTTTGATAGGTGTTTCTAAATCTTTTGATATAACTATATCGCCTTGTTTGCGGTTTATATACGATTTAACGCGCATAAAATCACATTCCATGTCAATCGGTGTGGTACGAACTAAATCGCTGTAGAACGCAAAACATCCATTTAATAAACCTACCATTACAACAGGAGTTTTATCTCCTCTGTGTTTATCGGCGATTTGTTTACCGATAATTTTAGTTTTGAATTGAATGTCTTCAGCTGTTAATAACTCTTTCATCGTTTTCCTCCGTAATATTCTTTAGCGTGACCTTCGTTAATTAAAATTCTATTAACACTTATCTCTGGAAGGTTTGGGTTGTCATTAAAGGTGTTCTCAACAAAGATTTCTCCTAAACAACGACCATATTTTCCTACCCCATGGGATACTAAAATAAATTCATTTTTATTTAATTCTAAAATTTCAATTAAACGAGCTTTAGCTGCTAATCCTTTTTTCTTTTCTTCTTTATTTCGAGTTCTAGATTCCCAAGCATCCATCCCCATCATTCTAATTCTAACTTTTTTCCAAGTATCGAATCCTAAATCAATTAGGGCATCAACTGTATCTCCATCTACTACTCTATCTACTGTGGCGTGGTAAGTATACATTATTTATTTCTTTTATTTACACAATTTTTACATAACATAGCTGTATAAGCAGGACCTACACTAGACATAGGAACATTATATCTAAGAATAGTTTTGTCAGGAATGCTGTTAAGGCAATCCTGACAAACTGTAGTTAGCTTAGGTTGTTTTTTAGCCATTATACTCCTCTCTTAGTATCAAAGGCAATGATATGATCTCTACCTGTCATATTGTAACCTTTTTCAGCACACATCTCAAATACTAAAGGATACATTTCTACTAATGTTTCTCTAGTATCTCCAGCGGGCATGACATAGGTTTTGTCTTTAGGAATATTGAGCTCTTGTCTGTAAGCTTCGATTTCAGCGAGGCCTTCATCAGTCCCATCCCACACAGGCTTATAATGATAGTCAGTATGATAATCAATACTCGTTCTAATGGCTTCAGTATTAAGGCGAAGACGATTGTGCGTTTTAACCATCTTTTCATCTGTGATAGATCCATTGGGAGTAAGGGCGCCAACAACAGGGACACTATTACTAAACTTAGGTGAGATAGAAAGGAGACCAATCGGATGATCGGTTTCGAGGAAATGAGAGCCTTCAGTCTCGATAGTAATAAGTATTCCTCTTTCATTAGCAAAATGTGTTAGTTCGTTTACTAGTTTTGGGTGCATTGTTGGTGAACCCCCAGTTAACATCATTTCTTTGACGTGAGGATTCTCATCA
>Ga0206131_10001768_pt1 | contig 27096 bp, 16 predicted proteins | sample Helgoland_Spring_FD_148636 | JGI IMG/M metagenome (GOLD analysis project Ga0206131, IMG submission 148636) | Pelagic subsurface seawater microbial communities from Kabeltonne, Helgoland, North Sea - Helgoland_Spring_Bloom_20160517_1 | ecosystem: Environmental > Aquatic > Marine > Epipelagic ...
CAGGCACCGGTGGAACTTTACCTTCCTGGTAGCTGTACTCTCCAGGCGTCGGCCACACGTGCAAGTGCGCGTCTAAAACTTTTCTCGATTTTGACGACGACGACGACGACGACGACGACGATGGGTTTGATGCCATCGAGACGATGATGGTTTTACTTTTACTTTTACTACTCTTACTGCGCGAACTTTTTCGACGAGAACAAAACTTCGACGACGCGGTTAAAGTTTTAAAACCGAAGACTCTGCCCGCGATGAGAGAAGAAGAAGAAGGAGAAGAAGAGAGAAAGTGTTGCAGAAAAAGCATTCGCTCTCACTATTTATTTTCTTTGTGTAAGTGAGGAGAAGAGAGCGGTGACTTTGAATACTACTATAAAAAAATTCGGAAATTCGGCTTGCGTATTACCCTAATGTGAGCGACAGCACTCCGCTCGCTACGTCACGTTTTCAAACGTGTTTCTAATGCATAATCTGTTTTGTATTTCGTCTATTTCTTTTTACTTTACTTAACTTACTCTGCGTCGTGCTTCTTTTTTCCTCTCCTTCACGACTTTCGCTTCGTATTTTTCAATCTTCTTCGAAAGCGCCTTGACTTTTCTCGTATCGGTTCTTTGCTTAAGAAACTTCCATCTGCGGACGATTTGTGTTTGCGAACGACCAGGAACGGTGATAAGACTGAAATCTACATCCACTTCGTTCATTTCGTCCGAAATGCACTGTTCTTTCACTTGTTCCAACAGAGAGGCGTCGTCGTCGTAGCCTCCCCAGGCTCCGTTCTCCACCATGAAATCCCCTTTTTCGCCCGCAGCTAGGACGTTTTTCCAGTGAGTGAAACACGATTTTTCCGAACGATTACCGCCCAACTTCTTCGCGACGACGGTCCAACTAATGTTGTCTAAAAATTCCCCGTGTTTACCGTCTTCCGGGTTCCCGAGCTCGATGTCGTGTTCTTCGTAATACTCCTCCATGATTTTTCGGAACTTTGCTCGTTCCTCATCGCTGAATCGCCCCTTCTTTACTTCTCCTCTGTTTTCGTCAAAAATATCAAAAGTGCTGCGATATTTATCGCGACAATTTTGGCCATCGCGTCCAAGCCTCTTTCCAATCTCATTCCAAGCGGTGTTGCCGTACCTATCCACTAAGCTTTTCAATCGCACCTTTTCTTCGTCGGACCATTCTTTGTTCCTGAGCTCGTCCGCACCTTTCGCCGAACGAATGAGCGTTCTCCGAATGCGTTCATAGCACTGCTGCGGATTTCTCGTGTTTACTTCGGCGCTAATTTCGTAGTATATAGTTTTATCCAGTTCACGTCGACTTTGGTTTCGTTCTCTCAACAAGAACGAGTAGTCTTTGCGGTTGAACTTGTCGAGACAGCGGTTGCTTCTACACCACGTTTCTAAAGCGTTCGTCAACGCTTCCTGCTCCGTCTCCGACCACTGTCCATACTTTTGTCCTTCGAGATTGTGTGCGTTCCACTTCCAATTCTTTCTTCCGTCTTGTTCTCCTGCAACTTGTTCGTCGTCATCGTCGTCGTCGTCGTCGTTGTTGTTTTTCTTTGGCTTTTTTCTCGATTTGTCTGCCCGTGGTTTCAAAATCTCCTTCTTCTTCCGTTTTCTGGGAACGGATTGTCCCCGGTGTTCTTGTACCTCTTCTTCTTCTTCTTCTTCATAAATCTCGTATCCATCTACCTGTTGTAATGGTAGCTCTTGTTGCGTTCGTCCGTTTCGTTGATTCTCTTCTGGTTCTTCTTCTTCTTCAACTTCTTTCTTCTTCTTCTTCTTCTCAATTCGCCGCCCAATTTTCTCCTTCGTCTTGTCCTTCCCCTTCTCCTTTTTCTTTTTCTTCTTCTCCTTTTTTTCCCGCTTCCTTTTGTCCTTCTTCTTGTCCTTGTCCTTCCTTACCTTCTTGGCGCTCTCTTTCCCCAAAAGGGAAGAGAACACCGCCTTCAGGTCACCCATGAGCTATCAAGAGAAGGAGAGAATTTCTGAAGAAAATGCGAGAAACAGGATGGAAGAGAAAATTTGATTTAAAAAGAAACAACGCGTAATTGTGTTATTCCCGGTTTTTTATTAGTTATTAAAGCTTGGAAATTAATTTTATACACATGAACATTTTACACTCGCCTAGATTTCAATGTTCTCGGGAATAAAATTAATTTAGTTTTTTATAAATTCGATGAATTCTCCATATTACACCTAAATAACTAAATAAATACAAATACATTTAATTTATGATATAATCACTTTTTCGCATCATTTACGTGAAATTTAGAAATCGTGTATATCTATTTATCTCTCTTTGTGGTTGTTTTGAAGAATATTTTTTTCAGAAGAATTAAATAATTTCCCAAAATAAAGTGAATTTTATTAGAAATAAATGTGATCGGGATACAAACGAAATATTTATATTATTTCAAATCAGATGACGAAAAGTAGGGGGTCGAATGAAATCGTAATAGTATTTAAAATTAATTTTTATTTTCTAAAATTTTAAAAGTTCCTCACAAGGAAGAGGGAAATCTCTTCTATTTCTTCTCATCCATCATCTCCGATAAAGAAAGAGGAAACTATCATGTCCTTCGCCTCCTCTTTGTGCACGTTTCTGCCCTTTACATCCTCTAGAAGTGATAAGCGCGTCTCCTCTTTGAAAAGAAGCTCAGTTCACCATCGCGTCCGAAAAAGTTGTAATAAAAATGGAAATTCTTGTTCTCCGATTTTGAGAGCTGTTACAAACGATGATGATGGACAAAACAGAGTAGAAGAAAACGAGTGGACGTCCACAACGTTTCAGTTGGACAGGATTCTCGAAGTCGCGATCAAAGCAGCCAACGAAGGTGGCTACATAATGCGTAAGTTTGGTTCTGAGGGTGCGGATATCGTCAAGACTAAAGTAAACACGAGAGATTTGTTAACGCAATACGACAAAGAGGTCCAAGACATCATTTGCTCGAAAATAAAGTCGAACTTTCCTAACCACCGAATACTTGGCGAAGAAGACGTCGCTCCAGGCGCAGATGCAGCCATAAAAGCAACCAAAGACGCTTTCATTCCGAAACAAAATAAAAACGACGATGGCGAAGACCCGAATGGCGATTACGTGTGGGTGATAGATCCAATCGATGGGACAACCAACTTCGTCTCAGGCATGCCACTCTCCGCCATTAGCATCGGTGTCTGTTCGCTCGAGACGAAAGAAGTCGTCGTCGCTGTCATTTACGACCCGTTTCGTCGCGAAACGTTTCACGCGATTAAAGGTCGCGGTGCTTTCATGGATGAACGAAAGATATCCGTCGATAACTGTTCGAAAATAGATGATTGTTTGGTTGCCACCGGGTACGCTCCGACCGAAGAGAGCAGTCGCTTCCTCCTCGAAACGACCACTAACTTGACCAAATACCCCGTCCGCTCGATTCGTATGCTCGGTAGCGCGGCGATAATGTTAGCCTGGGTAGCTTGTGGAAGAGTATCGTGTTACATAGAAGAATCCTTAAACGCGTGGGATACTGCCGCGGGTGCTTTGCTCGTTGCCGAAGCCGGCGGCGTTTTCACCGACTTCTCCGGAAAAGAGTACGACATATTCACTCGAGAAACGCTCGCGAGTTCAGGGAACACGGAGGTGCACAAATTACTTCTAGACGCCGCCGGCACGACGACGACTGCGTCGGCGCAGAGGTAGGAGAAGAGCTCGTCGTTGAAAAAGAGGAGTGTTACAAATATAGAGAGAGTAGCTGCTGCGTTGTTTAAGAACTAGTAAGTACTGTAAAGAAGTCGCCGAATTCCTGAAATCCAAAGCGAGAGAGATTTTTGTCCTCAGAAGAAGACTTACTGAGTTGTTCATCTCGATACCCACAGAACGACAACCCAACACTACGAATACTCATACTAAGAATAACAACAAACACAATAATGACGATTCGAGTCCATCTTCTCCCGTACGCGCCGTCCAAAGAGGAGAAGGAGTTATTCACGAGCGGTTTGAGAGGCGAAAACGTGCACAACAAGCGAGTCACGAAACGGTTTGAAAATCTTCTCTCGAGAAGAGGAATAGGAGAAGGGAATTTTACATCGAACAACAACAACGTCACATCGTCATCCATAATAGCCCGGATGAACCCGTTTAGTACCGATGAAAACAACGCGTCTTGTCTGGTGAGCTGCGAAGGGTCGAAAGGAACTTTACGATTTTCGAAAATCGATTTTGACGACCGCTCGATTGTACGAAAATATCAACTTCAAGTCGAGGACGAGGACGACGACAATAATACTAACGTTGACGATGAAAAGAAAACCGGGAAGAAAAAGAGAGTGGTGAACGCGAGAGATGTCGCACACTTTGAGTTCATAGACGACAATCAGATCGTATTCGCGCAGAGAAACTCAAAGAATATTCTCTACGCCGAGTTGACGAAAGCGGTGCACTCGCCCTCGCAAGTGTACTTGTTCGGCAAACACGAAAATCCCGTCTCGTGCTTAGCGGTTAACGCGAATTCAAAAATTGATATCGTTGCTTCAGGAGCGACAGATGGATCCTTATTCGTGCACACCATCAAAGATGGTAAAAAAGTCGGGTCGTGTCGAAGGGCGCACGATGGAGAAGGCGGCGTGAAGTGCGTTTCGGTAGTTAGAGAGATGGAGGAAGAGGAAGAGGAGAGCAACGGGGATATTATCGTTGCATCCGGCGGTACCGACGGAATCGTCCGGATATGGATCGTAGATTCGGACAATATTCGCCTGAAAATGTTGTGTAGACTAGATAACGGAGTTTCGCCGATTTCGTGCGTTTCCTTGAAGTATTACAAATCTTCTTCGTCTCCGTCTCTGTCGTTTGCGAGAATTTTTGTTGGATCGAGCAACGAGGGAACGTTTCGCGTGTGGAAAAGTACACTATTCAAATCTGGAGGAGATATTAAGAACGCAGATTGGAGCGTCGAGCTTTTACAAAACGCGGTGGCAAAGCGGTTGCGAGGAAATTTCAACAACTCCGTCGACGTTGAGTCTTGTTCGGTGAGCGAAGACGGGAGGTCTGTCGCCTTTTCTTCAAATGGCGTGAACAGTGAAAGCGATGTCGTCGAAAAGTCCATACTACAAGTTATGTGTCTGAAAAGAGATACTAGTAGCGATAATAGCGAAGAGAAACAACAAAAGGAAGAAAAATGGGTTACGCAGGCTGCAACTGAAGATTTAGGCCCGCTTTGCGGTTTGCGCTTCCTCGGTTCTCATCGACTCTTCGCACCGAGCAAAGAGAACGGAGTTCCACGAATCCTGGACGGAAATTTGAAACCAAGCAGGGTAGTGGCAGCGGATGGTGTTACTTCAAAGCCAGTTACTAGAGCAAAACCTCTCCCGCATCTTCCACCCGCTGATAAAGAGGATGAGATAAAGAGAAAGCAAACAACGAGCTCTTCGGAAATAAAGAAATACGAAGACGAGAGCGAGGAAGAAGAGGCAGATTATGACGACGACGGCGACGACAAAAGATCATCGAAAGAGAACGCAAGTATTTCTCCACCAACGATAAAGAAAGTATCGTATCCATCAATGTCATTTTCGCCAACTGTAAACCTCGAGGATATTTGGAATAGTTCGAAAAGAGAACCGCGAGTTTGCGACACCCGACGTTGGTCCCCAACTAGTCTATTGCTGAAAAACGGACATCCGACGCGTGTAGATTATTAGATGTATAAAAGAATATATAATGTACAACAGATTTCTATGTATGTATGTAGCTAACAGAACAGCGTAATTCACTCGCCATTCTCGTCGTAATATCGATCAGAGGCTCCTTTGCTCCCAGTTGGTCTCGAAAAGTGCTTTGACGCGCGCACATTCACGGAGCGCATTACCGCTTCACCTTCTTTGATGCTCATTTCCAAAGCTTTGCTCGCGCTATAACCTCGATGCTCGGTCAAGCGAGAAGAAGCGCTCGAGCTGCGAGACAGCGCAGCGGCTCTCTTTTCAAAAAACGCTTGGAGTTTCCTAGAGTTGTGTAAAAGCTCCGCGTCTCTTTCTTCTCTTTCTTCTTCTTCTTCTTCTTCAGAAGTTGCATTCGTGGTATTCGTCAGAGATAAGATGTCTCCGTCGTCCGTGTAATCGTCGCTTTTTGGAGATGCCGCTGCAGCTTCAAAGCTTGCCCATGAACCAAGAGGTGCGAGGTTCACGTCGTCGTTTGCCGTCTCACGCAAACTGAGCGAAACCGAGGAATCAGTCTTGCGAAGTTTCTCACCCGAGGCTCTGTTCTTCCTATGTGGCGATACTCCGCAATAATACGGAGAATTCAAGAACTCGCGCGCTTCTAAAGACAACTCGTCGTCTTCTGGGATTTGGTGATCATCGAAAGCATTGAAATTATTATTATTTCTGCTGCTCGTTCGAGACAAGGGACGACTCGAGGCGCGAGACGACGGAACAGTCGGAATCCCCTGCGCAGAGTCCGAACGATACAGAGACGCCGAGCTATTACATCGACTCGTTTGACGTTCGAGAAGTCGCCTATTGATATCCCTCAATTCTTCGATTTCATCCTTAGCCATGCGCAAAAGTGAGTCTTGCATCTCGATGCGTTGTTGCTTCATTTGGAGTCTCTTGGTCGCAGATGCCGCCGCCGCTGAATCAGAAGATGTAGCCGAAGATACTGGAGAAGACGGAGAAGATGGAGATGATAGCGATGAAATCATGTTATTATTATCATCCATATCGTTCAATCCGAGGGCATTCGACCACGCCGCGATATTGTCTTTTTCATTCTCAGATGTTCGAGACTTGAGCGCACGTTTGACGTTCTCAAACTCGCTTTTATTTTTGGCCGCTTTTTCCTTTTCGATGCGGAGCTCTTCTTGTACTCTCTCCAACTTTACTTGTTCTCTCGATAGCATCTCTTCGTGCGCCTCCCGCACTTTTCTAAGTTGCGCACCGTAATATGCACCAGCGTCGCTTTCCAACGCAGTTTCGAGTTCCTCGTTTTTACTTTCCAAAAACGTGTTGCGTTTCTCTATTTCCTCAAGCCTCAGGCGCAGAGTGTGCGTTCTCTTATCCTTTTCGTCCATTACCTTTTCGTGTTCTTCTATCGTTTTCGCAAGCGCCGCTCTCATTTCCTTTTCGACTAATGTGAAGTTTTCCTTGGACTCTTCGAGTTCGCGCTTAAACTCTCTCGCTCGGATTCGCGACCGACTGGCTTCAATCATGAGCGCTTCATTTTCTTCTCGAGATGCTTCTTTGTGCGCTACGAGTTCATCTTCGAGCCGTTGCGCTTCTCGCATTGCCTGCACAGATCGATTATCTGCGGCAACATTCGCTTTTGCTGCATTCTCCATCTCTAACGTCGCTTTCTCGAGCACCTCAGATACTACTTTCGCTCTCCTCTTCTTTTCGCTCGCTCTACTATTCTCTTCTGCTTGCTCCTCCTCTTCCTCCTCGTCTCTGTTCGAGGACGAAGATTCAACGTACTCTTGCACTTGCTGCTGAGCGCTGAGCACATCCAAACAGCTCTTCAATTTGAATCGTTCAATCTTTAATTCATTCGTTTCCTTCGTAAGTTCAAAGCGTTCAGTTTCCCATCCCTCGTTTCGTTTTTGCGCCGTGCTGGCGAGTTCTTTATACCGGCGAAGTTGGAGACGTAACGCGGCTACTTTCGAGTATAACTCGGTTTCACCATCTTCCTCATCGATCAAGGATAACGCCACGCGTTCTTGTTTCTTATTTACCGCAAAAATATCCTCGTTTGCTTCTTCTCTTCCTTCTCGTTCTGTACTTCCTTCTTTTTTTGGTGTTGTTGTCGGAGTGAGCGCTAAGATTTCAGCCACTCGTTGCACGCGTTCGAGGACATTCTGCCGTCGCAACTCGCGCTCTTTTTCCTTCTCGACGTCGAATCCAGACTGTTTATCTTCTTTCGTCGTGTGCTCATTTTCTTCTTCTTCTTCCTCGCGAAAAGTCCTATTTTTGTTCCTATTAATTTTTTGGCCTCCCGTTGCTGAAAATGGAGAGGAGGAAGAGGAGGCTGCAGATATTTTCTTCTCTGCCTCTTCGGAAAAAATATTTGTCGAGTCAGCGACTCTTCCTTCCTGTTGTTGGTTGTTTTTTTCCTCCTCTTCCTCTCCCTCTTCTTTTCCATCCTCGAACGACGAGGACAACGACGAGGACGTGGATATAAACACCGACGATGGACTCTTCTTCCCTCGCTCGTGCTTGCACAACACCGATGCTCTTCTCGTCGCTTTTTCTTTTCCTTCTTTCACTTCTTCTTCTTCTTCCTTCTCTGCGATCCTTTCCGGGGAGATATTATTCGTATTGATTGTTTTTGGTGTTGTTTCAAAGGGTGGAAGCGTGTCTTTTCCTTTTTCTTCTTCTTTCGATGACTTTTTGGCGCCAACTCTTCTTTCCGTCCGACAGCGACGACTTTTCTCGGCCGCTGATCGGTCGCAATCTTCCTCCCTCGTGATCATCTCCTCGCACGTTTCGATACCAAACTTGGAAAACGTGACGCCACAATCCTCCTTCTCGTCGAATTCGGTCCACAAAGTCCTCTCCGGATTGTCTGGACGACGGTAGGAGGACATGTTTACCGAGTCGAAAATCTTTTTTTTCTCTCTTTCTCTCCCAGAGAAGATGGGATCGGTTTTCTTCTGATGAGCGACAAAAAAAAGAGCTCTCTTCGCTTTCAAACGAAACGACACTGTTAAAGCTCTCTGTTGTCTTCTCAGGAATCCGGTAAGGCGAGAGAGCAACACACACACGCACTCAGAGAGAGAGAGAGAGAGAGAGTCTCTCTTCTCTTTTCTCTCCTCACGACGACGTGATGAGAAGACTTTTGTGTTGTGAGGAAAAGACTGATGAAAGAAGTTTTTTTGTGCACCTTTTTTGCGAAAAAGCTTCGTGCACGCCCCACTTTTAAACAACCAACAACACCAAGAAAAAAAGAAAGAATACTACGAATACTACGAATGATATCGTCGTCTCACCTCCTCTCCGGGTCGTTCATCATCGTTTCTTCAACTCCTCCTCGAGGTGGACGAAACGTCAGCAGCAGCAGCAACAGCATCAGCAGCAATAATAATAATAATAATAATAATAATATTAATAACAACAACAACAACACTCTTTTGAGGAGAAGGATTTCAACGAAAAGTAATAAAAAACAACGACACCAAAACCAAGGACGATCATCGAAATTCTTCGTCACCGAAGCGGGAAGAAGAGGCAAAGCGAAAGAGGACTTATCATCTTCTCTGAAGGTGGGGGAGAAGATTAAAATTCCAATCGTTGGCGTGGAAGTTCCGAAACCGAAACTGCCGGCGAAAGTGGAAGCGATGGTGAGTGGGAACGAGCGAACGATTGGTATTGTTCTCGCGTCGTTGGCGATCGTCAAGGTGCGCTTTGGCGGGAGAAATAGAAGAGGTTCGATGGGACGATTGGAAGAGAGAGGGATGTTGGACGAAAATCGAGAGGTGGACGAGGAGAAGTTTTTTAAAGGAATGATGAAAACGGTCAGGACGGTGGACATGCCGGAACTTACAGAGCAGCAAATCATGGCGGCGAGGGAACGACGAAGAGCCTCGAGAGCCGGCGACGCAAACTTAGCGAAGGAGTTGGAGACGGTGGAAATTCCCGCGAACCATCCGTTCGCGAGTAACGAGAAGCTCGACGCGACGCAAGAGGCTGAAAGGAAGAAGAAAATAATAGACGCAAACTCGCCGAGACGAAGGACGAGACCTGCGGCGCCGAAACAGAAGTAGAGAGAGAAATTTAAGAGAGAAGAAGAAAGTTGGGGGATTAGAGGTACTATGTGTTAATCAAGCTTTTGTTATTGTATAAAACTATTTTCTATGAACTAAGTTCCTACTATACTATACTATACTATACTATACGAATGAAGTTCATCACTAAAGCTCGGCGTTTTGGTTATACTCGTCGTCGTTCATTGTCGGTTTATACGCGTACTCTTCGCGTCTCGGCGGCGGCGGATTTTTTCCGCTCTCGCTCTCGCTTTGATGATGACTTTTTTTCTCATCGATATCAATCTTTTTGTGATGATGATTAGTATCGTTATTCTTGGTCTTCGAGAAATACAGTCGCGGGTGGAATCGCGCTAGAACTGGCGTTCGCTTTAGAACCACGTGCAAACACGCCGTCACGAAACAGAAAAAGCCGAGCCATAAAACGATTCGTTCCTTCTTCGCCTGCTTTTCCAACGTCTGAATGAGTTGCGATCCATCTTTCAACGTACCCGAGTGCGTATCGTATTCCAAGTCTGTTTTTTTCATCGTGTTACTACTCTCGGTCATTTGCATGAGCGTTGTTTCCCCTTTCTCGAGTTCTTGGTGCATCATTTGTCTCGCTCTGCGTAACGCGTCCGTGGAGTCCTTCGCCGCTTGGACGGACGTTTCTTCGCTATCGGGAAGTTCTCCCGCCCGTAATTGTCGGCGCTTTTGTTTACGAAGCAACAACTCGTCCCGCTTTTTCGTTTCCTCTTCCACGTCTCTCCGTTGTTTCTTCGCTTGCGCTTCGCGAAATAAGCTTTGGACTCTTTTCATGGCAAACTTTCGCTCTCGCACGATGTTTCTGATCTTCTCCTCGCAGTCGTTGTTTTCATCGAAACCGTCTGTCGTCGTCGTACTCCTCCTCCTGCTGCTGCTAAAATTCGTTTCCACGTTCATCAGCACGTCTTCCGCCACAGATTCTAAATCTTGAACCATTCCTTTCAAAGCCTGCACGTATTTCCGAGCGCGTTGCAAAGCAGCTTCTCCCTCTTCTCCTTCTTCTTCTTCTTCCTCGGACGAGACCGTTGTTGTTTTTGTCTTCGGTGTCGTCAAAAATTTCGAGTTGAACGCGTCGATGTTTGAGAGGATATTCCGCTCGCACTTTTTGCACTTCTCCGCGGACTCTCTGACGAGCGCGACGATTTCTTCTTCGCCTTGGTTGTCTCCTTTCTTTTTTTTCCCTCCTTCTCCTCCATCGTAGGAAAAGGAGTTTGTATTATCGCTCGTCATTTCGTCGCCAAAGTGGAAAGAAGGAACGGGCGAAAGGTGGAGAAAACGACGATGGAGAACAAATTTTTGACAAAAGTCTTCCTTCGAAATTTAGGTCGTGGGCGAAAAACGCAGCTTTCTCCAAAAAACTCAAAATCTCTCTCTTTCACACACTTCAACAAGACATCATCGCGTAAGAAAATCCTCACAACAATAGATACGCATAAGGATTCAAGATGTCAACTTCTTGCACCTTACGAACGAGGAAATTCATGTCCAACCGCTTGTTGAAGCGCAGACAATTCGTAAGTGTTCGCATCGTTTAGATTTTCCCGCTTTTCGCGGAAGCATTTCAACTTTCACAGACCCGCCGCTTACGCGTAAAGGAAGAAAGGGAGAGAAATTTTCGCCCTTTTTTTGTTTGGTTGCGAATTGCGCGGGAATAGGTGCACTCGCGAAGTGTTCACTCCAAATCAAACGCTCTTACTGACGACTCTATTCTTTTTCACAACAGATTCTCGATGTTCTTCACCCAGGACGCGCGAATGTCCCGAAGGTACGCACTCAATTTCGTAGATTTTTTTCCCAGCTCGGGAGACCTAGTCACAAGAGCAGAGTTTCTGGGTTGCGTGAAAATGATACATGTGTTTCATCTCAACGCTCCCTCTTTCTCTTTCTCTCTCTTATTAGCCTCTTTCGTTTCTTTGCAATCAACGTCACCGTAGACGTGCATTGAACGCGCTCGATTGGCAAAACGGCGCGTATCGAAGACGATCCGAAACTCACCTCTCTTTCTTCAACACTACAGTCTGAACTCAGAGAAAAGTTAGCCAAGATGTACGACATCGCCGACGCGACGCAAGTCTCGTTGTTTGGCTTCAGAACGGCGTTTGGTGGCGGTAAATCTACTGGATTCGGCTTGATTTACGACGATCTCGACGCGATGAAGAAGTTTGAACCGAAACACAGATTAGTCAGAGCGGGTTTGAAGGAAGCTTCGCAAAAATCGAGAAAGCAAATCAAGGAAAAGAAGAACAGACTCAAGAAGGTGCGCGGCACGAAGAAGGCCAAGACGATGTAAGTTAGGTAGATTTGTATTGGGGAAGAGAGTGATAATAGAGGAGTGCGGACGTACAATGTGTAGCCAAATTATTTGTAAGTTTCGCTTTTTACTTTCATATTAAAAGAAAACAAAAGTAGTTTTGTTGCGTTGGTGGTCGCGACTAAGTATTTTATTGATTCGTGTTTTTTATTCGTAGCACTCTTTTTTTCTTCATTTAAAACGCGAACCCGCCCATTTCCGCCGCTCTTTCCTTCTCAAACGTTTCAAAGTATTGGTAGATGATGGTCACCGCCAACAAAATACCCGTACCACTTCCAATTGCGCCCATAAAATCTGCAATAATCGTCAACATTCCGATGCACATGCCCCCGAACGCCGCCGCCGTCGGGATGTATCTGTTCAACTCTCTTTGTAAACTCGACTCACGGTGACCCGTCATAAACATTTGCTGTTGCTTCAACTGCTTCGCAACGTCACGAGCGGAAGACCCAGAAACTTCGATCCACGTCTTGGAAAACAACGCGCACGCGGAGAGCATGAAGGTGAGATAAAACACCGCGTGTAACGGGTTCGCCGCAATATCCGCCAAAGACGTCGGCGGCGAAATGTAATACACCAATCCACCGACTGGCATTAACTGACCAGAACCTTCGGAGGATTCTTGCCATCTCCCCAATAATTGGACCAGGAAGTTGCCTCCGTATCTTTTGTACAACAACTGCGAGATGAAGTACATGTTGGACACCAAAGCGGATTGGAGGATGATTGGCATGTTCGACGTGTAGAACAATTTGATCGGGTAGTTCGAGACCATCCCACGGTTACGCTTCGATCGAACCGGTAAATCCACGCGAAAGCCTTGGAAATAAATCACGCCGAGAAAAATCAAAACCGTGGACATCAAGTTCGTGATGTTTGGTAAGTTTTGACGGTAAAACGCTTCTTTCAACGCTCTCACTTTGTCCGTTCTCGTGAGCAACAAGTGAAACAAGGCAATGACTGCGCCTTCAAATTCGGTTCCTCTGCCACTGTTAATAGTCGTCGGCGAGAACGCTTTCCAGATGATCGATTCGCACTGGTTCGTCGCGATAAACAACGAAATACCTGAACCCAGACCGTAGCCTTTTTGTAACAAGTCGTCCAAGCAAATGACAATCAAACCAGCCATGAACAACTGCAAAACGATCAAAAACGCGTTACCCATGCCCATATCACGAACATCGCCGTAAATACCCGAGGCTACGTACGCCACGGCTTCACCGATGGTGATCAAAATCCCGAGGAGTTTTTGCGCGCCGTCCAACAAAGCTCTGTCCTCTTTCAAGGAGTGATCGACATCGATAATTTTACTCCCCGTCAACAGCTGCATGACGAGACCGGAGGTAATAATCGGCGATATCCCCAACTCCATGGTTGTTCCTCTGTTTGAAGCCATGATAACCCGCGCCCAATACAAAGGATCCGCCCCGCTCGTGTTTGAAATACCATACAAAGGTAATTGCGAACACACTAAAAACACGAACAACGCGACCGTTGTGTACAAGACCTTCTCTCTGAATGGAATCTTTCTGTCCGCCTGTTTCACCTCTGGGAGGAACGGAAGAAACGGTTTGACTAAATTCAGCAATCGAAAGTTGGAAGACATCTTTTAAATATAATATTATGTTCTTAATATTACGACGACGACGGGGAAGGATGGGGGGAAAAATGTAACGCGCGTGATTCGATGAGAATTATTTTTTCGATCGAGAAATCCAATCTGACGGAAATTTTTTCGATTCGAAAGCATGCAGCAGAGTCTTCTTCATTCAGTTTCGAGCGTGGCAACCCATCACACAAAACACATCATTGGACGACAAATAACACACACTTGCAACGAGAAGACAACAACAACAATAATTAAATAATAATTGAAATACAGAGTATATTAATAATAATGTCGAAAGCGTTCGCAGGTCTCAAAGCGGTGCACGAGTTGCGGTTCCACTTATGCCAAACGTCCAAACACTCGGAAGGGGCGAGAAATTTCCTCCTAAAATCGTACGAAAAGTTAAAAGCGGCGAGTCCGACCACGCCGGTGTTGATCAGAGAAGCGCACGGGGTGGAACCGAAACTGTTCGCGAGATACGGTAAGAAGAAGAGATATTTTGTGTTATAATTTGTATCTGTTTGTTTGTTTGTTCGTTCGTTCGTTCGTTCGAGTAAAAAGAAAAAGAAGAGAGAGAGAGAGATCGAAAAGAGACCTGACTGACTGAAATCCGTTCTTTTCTCAAAACATCAAAACAGATTTCGGAGAGGAAAAGAGCGTGGCTTTAAACGATATGAGCGAGAAAGATATCGAGAAAGCCGTCAATTCATTGTTAAAATAACACTTTAGTTTCTGTAATTCTACACTATTAGCTACATTATATAGAAAGAGTTGAGAAGCACGACGCTGGGGCGCAGTCTCTCACGCGAGGCGCGCGCGCAGACACACACACACACACACACTCTCTCTCTCTTTCTCTATTACTATCTGCTACTTTATGCTCTTCTTCTTCTTCTTCGCTCCACTTCCTCCACCTTCACCTACTCCGTCTGTTCCTAACTTTAACTCTGCGTCTGCCAACTGTTCAAACTCTGCGTTCACTTTGTCCAGTTTCTCTTTCGCTTTTTCCAACTCTTTGTTTAACTCTTTGGAAATTTTCTCGTGCTCCTCTTGTAACTCTTCTATTCGTTTCAGTTGTTCTGCCGGGGTGCCTTCCGCGTCTGGAAGCTGCTCCGCTAACATGTCGATAACTTTCGAGCTCTCGACGAGTTGTTTCGTCATCTCTTCAATCTGTTCCTTCGTGACGCCTTTTTTTATGTTTTGATTTGGAATCTCAATTTGAGGAGGAATAGAATCGCTCAAGGCGTTCGTCGGGTTGAGTCTTTCAGCCGGAAGTGCGTCTCTTTGCAACGTTCCTATGGAGTTGAACATGAGCATGGCCATGTGATTGACTTGATCTTGAAGTTGGGTGACCGTGTCCGCCATCTCTAAATTATTTCTTTTATGTTATAACAAGAGAGAGAGAGAGAGAGAGAAGAAGTTGTGTCCTGATGTGTTTGAAGAAGAAAAAAAATGAAGAAAGAAAGAATTGGTTTTGCGTTTTGTTTTCCTTTTCTTCGCGCGCGTGCTGCGTTCTATGTGTTAATCAAATGATAAACTCTTGCTAATAATCTCTCTGCTACATGTGAATAAATATACACATCAGGTGTTTCCGAAGAAGCACTCGCGTAAACTCGGCGGTAGTTCATCCGCTTCGACTGATAAGCTCCCGTATTTTTCTAAACTATTCAACGCGTTTTTATAGTACCTCCGAAACGTCAAGCACTTGTACACGCCTTTCAAACCTGCCAAGTGGATTAAGAAATCTCCATCCTCGTAAAACGCCAGTTGAGAATTAAACACGCACGCGTTGACAACTTTAGTCCTCGCTCTCACCGTGTTCGCTTTCTCGAACTGTTCGCCTCCAACTTTTTGCCTCCATATGTTCGTCTGGTACAAATAATGAAACGCCCTTTGCTCGAAGTGAAATAGCATTTGCCACGGCGCGGCACCGACGAGTTGCGATTGGGACCACATTTCGTCCAAGAACCACAAGCTCCACTCGGTATTTCTGATCATCCACACTCCACAATTCAAACCGTTTCTATCTGCCGCTAATATTTGATCGTACTCGTAATCGACGATGTCTTCTAATTGCACGTCAAAGTTTACTATAACCGTATCCACGTCCAAGTATAACAAAAAGTCATACTTTGGTAGATACTTTCGCATGGCTAATAACTTACTCCAAGACGCCGGACGACTCGAGTCTACTATTTTTTCGTCATATATCATGTCGTATCCGTGTCTATCCGCGTACGCTTGCTTATTCGCGACAGAACTCGCGCAAATCGAGTGCACGTTCCCGTCGCAAATAACAATAATACCAACTTTTGGATGGTGCACTCGTTGGCCTGGCAAATTAGATAAATCGGGATCGTCCAAGTTTGGTAATATCTTTGGTTTATCGAGTAAATACTCCGGCGCTAACTGTTCAGCTTTACACGGTGTTGGCCTTTTTATGTACCCCCCGAAATATCTTCGTCCGTGCGCTTTATACATTCCCGTGAACACGTGTAAAAAACCAGGAAGGAAATTCCAAATTCCAATAGCCACGAGCATCAGGAGAAAAAACTGCCTGCGTCTCTGTCTCTTCAAAAAAGAGGATTTCCGTCGCAACCGGTGACGAGGCGTCAACAGTTGCGGCATGACGACGTAAACGATAGACGACGATTCAGTCTTTTTCTGTCGCTCTCGTTTGAGTCGTATATCTGCGCACAACAGACAGACAGACAGACAGACAGAGAGGAAGAAGTCAACAAGAAGCAGAAGAATCGGCCAGTCACTTAAGTTTTTATGAAGGAAGATGAGTGAGACCACACTCGATGGCATACGAGTATTAAATTTTTGTCATGCCAAACCAAAGGTCGCGGTCCAGGCTCTTCTTGCTTTTATTATTATTGAGGGAGAGAGAAGAAAATAATGGGGTGAAATTTAGGTCGCGCACAAAAAACAAGAAAATTTCTTTTTCGGTCTCTTCGTCAGTGTTCGTCAAAAACTCTCTTCGAAGCTTTTTGGAAGTTGACAGAAGAATAATACGTTACAAAAGGAAGGCATTCATTTCATTCCGTTCTTAATAACACGCGGCATCATCACTCTCAGTACGTAAAAAGAAGAACACGACGATGGACGAGAATCCGTTCGGCGGCGACGAGGACGATCTCGCCCCAAAAATCGTGAACAAGAACACAGAAGAAGAAGGAGTTGAAGAAGGGAAGAGAATAATTGGCGAAAAGACGACGACGACGACGAAGACGGAGGAGGTGACTTCTTCCATAACTGAACAACCGAATAAAATTCCATCGTCGTCGACGAAGAAGACCTCCTTGTGGGGCGACGAGGACGACGAAAACGACGTTCAGATAGAAAAAGCGACGATGAGTAAGAGGACATCTGCAACAGGAGGAGAAGGAGGAGGAGGAGAAGGAGTGAAAAAGAAGAATTTCTTTGGCGACGAGGACGATGACTCGGCAACGACCAACGTGATGTCTTCGTTTCTTTCGTCAAAAAATGACGGCCCAATGTCGCAAATGGCCAGTTATCACGAACAAACGTCGTATTCATTTCACGGAGGTAGCGGAAATGATGAAATGGCGTCGCCGTTGGCGGCGTTTGAGACGGTTATTCCGGGAAGTAAAACGGCGCTGTTGCGAGAGCAAGAGTTGGCAGCCTCGTCCTCGGCGCAAAAGAAGAAAGAGGAGGAAGAAGATACGACTACTTATAACAACAACAGTAACGAACCGGCACGAGAAAGATCAGAATTCAGGCAAGGAAACATGAACAACGACAGAAAGCAAGTGGAAGACGAAATTGTAGAAATCCAATTAGGGGACGACGATGATGCCACTCATAGTCAACAACAGCACGGAGTCGCGGAGCAGTTTGATTCACCGTTCAATAAACCAGTAGCACCTCCAGCGTCAACCACGAGTGATCCACCACCCCCTTCATACCAGGACTCGGTAATGTACGCAAATCCAGCTATTCAGCCAGGAAATTCCATGATGATGAATTCATCAGCTCCAGCGGTGATGAGGGCCGAGCAGACATTTGAAGCATCTTCAATGCAACAACAACAACAACAACAACAACAACAACAACAACCACAGTATTATCAAACAGCGCCGCCACCGCCAACATTACCTCAGCAGACGTTTAACAGACACGAACTGAGCGGTGCTCTCTCGCCGTCGTTCCAATTTTATCCTCCTTACGATCCAGCCAAAGACGAAACTTTAGTCAATCTCGGCGACGAAAAGAAAACTGAGCTCGTCGCGTACATCACCGAGGCAAAAACGGAACCAGAATTTAATCAACAAGGTGGCCCTGGGCTTTCGAAGAAAGTAACGCGGTATAAAATTAATTTCAAAACGAATTCAGATAAGTTTATGCAAAAAGAAGCGATCGTTTGGCGCCGTTTTTCGGATTTTGTGCAGTTACACGATAGACTGTTAGAATCGCATCGAGGATATTTCATTCCTCCGAGACCGGAGAAATCGATAAAAAGACTCGGCGACGAAGCGTTCGTGCAAGCGCGGAAACTCACGTTGCAAAACTATCTCGAAAAGTTGATCAAACACCCATCGCTTCGCACATCTATGGCATTAAAAGTGTTTTTGACGCAGCAAGATTTACAGCAGTCGCGAGAATGGCACGCACTGGCAGTTCCCGCCGCGGCATCTTCAACGATGATGTCTTCTCCGGCGGGTTACCAGCACCAAGAACAGCAGCAGCAGCAGCAGCAGCACCACCACCAAGAAACACTTCAACCATCAACTCCAAGCATGCAATTTGCGCCGGATAGTCACATGATGGCTTCTTCTCCGATCGGAGGGGTGAATCCTGCTTCTCCAGGAGGCGCCGCCAACGGAGGGAGTGCAATTTTTACGCAGCAAAATGTATCGGCTTCGTCGATGATGACGTCTCCATCCGCGACTTCTCCAGTAACGCCAAACCGATCCTCGGTTGGTAAATTCTTTCGAGAGCTCCGTCAATCAATGGCAACGTCTTCGGCAGTTGCTGCGGTCGGAGGGGCATTTGGGATCGAAGCCGCAAAGCCGAAAATCGTCGAAGAAGATGCAAAATTTTTGGTGGACAAGGAGAAATCGACTAAGTTGGAGACCGAATTGTGCGGTCTGAGCTTGAAAACAGAGAAAATATTGCAACGAGAAGAAAAATTCGCCGATTCGTTGGGTGCCTTTGGATTAGAGTGCATGAAGTTCGCCCGTGTTGAAGAAGAGGCTTCGGGAATCTCCGGTCGATATTCCGAGCCTGGCACTCGACTAGCGACTGCCGCCCAGTTTTTCCGCAAAGTCGGCAATGCCTCTGTTCGTGCCTCTCGTATTGCACGCGCTGCTACTGTGCAATTAGCTAAAGCGATGGATCCGTTGCACGCGCATTTGAACTTGATGCCGTCGGTACGCAGAGCCACGCAGCTCAGAGCGGACACGTTGTTATCGCTGCAGACTTTGCTCTCAGATCAAGAAAGACTAACGAATAGAATTAACAAACTCGCTCCTGATATCACAAAACATGTGAAAATAGAACAGTTAAAGCGAGAACTCGAAGAAACAAACAGATTAGCGGAAAATGCGAAAAGAGAATACGATTGCATCCGCGCTAGACAAGCGAATGAGTTCGCGAGATCAGAGAAAGAGCGCGTCGAAGAGTTTGAACAAATGCTTTTGGGATTAGCGCGAGTGCAAGTCGCCCAAGCAGAAAGAACTTTGAGCGTATGGCGCAGCTTGGCAGAGGAGCTCGGGGCATCCCCTCAAGAATGGTCTCAAACAATCTCCGTAGAAGAATCACCTCCTGAAAAGGAGGCCGTTAACAATAGTGAATAGAAGCGCACGTTGTAATGATGAGGAAGAGAAGGAAGAAAAATACATCCTATTTTATAAAATTTTCAGCATTACAACGCTCCTACGTATCTATTATCTCTATTTATGTCCTCACATTGCAACCTTGAAATTTGGCGTTAATAAAGTGTCGTTATCGGCCATCATTTTTCTGACGCTCACAACTTTTCCATGGTCTAGTATTGGCGCTTCATCTTCACCCTCACCCGCATCTTTATTCTTTCCTTCCTGCTGGAGTTTGCGTTGCTTCTCTGCAATCTCAGTCGCCAACATTCTCACGCCCCAGTGATGCAATAACACGCCGAATAACAGTTTTACGACGACTAATATAAGAAATCCTAACACACTGACTGCTAAAGACTCTGTTGTCGTGTATGTTGTCTCTTCTTTGGAGTCGCGCGATTGATATGAATCTCCAACGCGTAAGGTTTCATACAACGGCGGAACGACTCGCAACAACAGAGCCGCCGGAGCGAGAGGGACAAAACCAACTACTCGGTGTATTTTGTACGACTGCGCCAACTTTACATGTTCTCGACAGAACTGTCTAAAATACCGTCTGTATGTCGCCGGTCGTAAGCTGTTGAATTTTGCCATGAACGAATGCTTGACGATATCCACGAAGACTTCGCTTCCCAAGACCAAGAGGCAGTCGGTGGCAAACTTTTTAGTCAAACCACCGGAAATGGACCCGGCAGCGATTATTCTTTGCGCGGCGACAAAGAGCAAGCACACGGTCAAATGTACGCGTTCAATGATATCCAATCTCGTCACTCCGAACAACTTCGCCTCGTCTTGCTTTTTGAAAACGTGGCCTTTCATTTCCGAAAAGTTATTAGAAATTAAAACCAACAACATCGCGTTGGTGTGTGAATTCATTGCCACGGATAAAGTTACCGCGTGGAGCAATAACACAAACGTATGCGAAGCCGTGGCAAACGTCGACAAGATCACGTCCACAAAAAGTTGTAAACCGCAGACGAAAACGTCCCTTCTTCTCGAAAACTTGTGCTGCGCGGTGTCGACAATTTTATCCACCGAGTGCGTCAACGCGTCTAACACGTTGCCATTGAATGAGCAACATAATTTATCAAAGCACTCTAACACGGATGCTGCCATATAAAGTTTGATAACTTCTTGGCCTCTAACATAATGATACAAAACGGAAACATCCAACGAATAGCTTAAAAATACAGCCGCGGCGAGCATGGAAAGCCAGAGTAAATCGCACAGTTGCTCTCGCGCGAGAGGATGTTTCGCCCACGACTGTCGGCGCGTCATTGGCGATGGCGGATCGCCATCGCCGTCAACATCTGGCGAAGAAGCGTCCATTTTCTTCCTCAATCCAACAGCCGCGGCGTACTTCGCAGGATTGAAAAAGTAACTCGAAATAAGCGCGAATAAACCCCGGGATGTTAACACGAACACTCGCACGGGAAGCGAAGTCAAGATGCCTAAAATCGCATCGCCGCACAACAAACAACCATAAAAACACAAGCGCTCCAACTCTCTCGGCAAGTGCCAGAGCAAATCAAACACTCTCTGCCGAGCGTTTGCTAATTCTGCGTTGCTTTTTTCGTCGTTTTCTCTGTTTGACGGCGCCAAGCCCAACTCGGCTAAAACGTATTCCCTCCAAAAGTAGTTTCTCTTCGCGTTCGATTTCTTTTCTTCACCGTTTTTCTTCTCGTTATTACTGCTCGTTGTATGATTATTATTATTATAAATGGTAGTAGCACTGCTACTACTCGCACCATTATTGGGCAGATGTTGATGCAAAGACCTCGCTATGGTCTGAATATCCGCCGGTAAAACCGGCGATGTCGTTTCCGAACCTCTCTCTTTCTGCAACTCCTCCTCATCCGTCGTCGCGTCCAATTCTTCCTGAGACGTGTTGAATTGAGAGTTGCTCTTGCGTCGGTGTAAGAACCAGTCCGAGGAACCTCTGCTCATGCTCGCACTCGCCGTCTTCCGCATTTTCTGATGAAGAGTTTATTTCTTTCTCTCTTTCTCTCGCTTTGGCGAAGAGACTGATGATGCGTGTGCGGGGGGGAAGGATGGTTTATTATTATTGTGCTTCGCGAAATTTGAAGAAAAGTGCGTTTGAGGAGCAGAAGAGAGAGATGAGAAAAAAGCCGAAAAAACAAGAGCAACGAGGGGCGAAGAAAAAGAAGAAGAAGAAGAAAAACCATTTAGTAGTGGTCTCGCCATAAAAAAACGGTGGTTTACCCCGTGTTGCGACGAAGGAATCGCGGAAACGCGACCTTAATCTCATGGAGTCTTTTTCTAAGAGTAGTCCTCCAGGGAAGGGCGACAATCTGTCAACCTCCCCGTCCTGGCGGTACGTTCGGATTTATTATTATTATTCTTTCCCGTTTTTGCGGGGTGCTCTTTTTGCTCCCTTCTCGTTTTAGCGGAAAAAATTCCGTCTTTTAGACGCGCTAGGGATGTCGCGAAGTCGCGAAATCGTCTGAAAACGCAGAATTTGAAAGTACAAACACTGACAAACGTTTTATTTCCGCTCTCTTGTACTCTCGTGAATACATAAATACATAAACAGGGACTACGAGACTTCTTTTTCGCAGTTATTGAGTGATGAGATTCTTAAAACTGAAACGCGCGGAGATGTGCCGCCACGGAGTGCATCTGCGGTAGACTTGGTACGTTTGGTTACACAATATCGTACTCATGATTGTTCTTCTTTCGAAAACGGGTTTTGATTCGGATTTTAATCTTCGGAGGTGGCCATACGCGCTCGTTTTCCGTGAGCCGCCACCAACAAAATTTCGGTTTTGTGTCCAAGAGGGCGAAAGTTGTGGTCTCAGGTCGACCTGAAAGTGGGCTGCAAACTTCGTGTCAAAGTCAAAAGTCAACATATGTTACTTCACTGCGCACATCTTTTTTTCTCTCTCTCTCTCTCTTTCTCTCTCAAAAAAGTCATTATACTTACTAATTGAACACTATTATTTATAACAACAAAAACAGCCGTATGCAGGAAGTGGTGCGACATCGGCTGTCGGATCCTCGGGTTTACAAGACGGGCGGTTTCGGCGATTCGTTTTACTTGAATCAGCACGCCGGGAGTTTCGCGAATACAAACGATGCCGCTTCGTTGACGTCAAATGGCGGCAATGCAAATAGTCTGTTAGAACCAAGCGGTTCGAGTGGAAAGACCGCTGCTCAAAGTTACGGAGCGGCTTTTAATAACGATGCTCTCGGCACGGACGTGCATCGAGGGTTGAATCCGACGAGCTCGGACGGTTTAGCCTCAGCGTTTGGTAACATCGATTTGGCTGGAGTTGCGAATAGTTTAGCGCGACCATCAACTGCTCCACTACCGCCGCATAGTTCTAGAAATGGATTGAATTCTTTGCAAGCGCATCACTCGTCTCGGCTTGGTGATCAAACGACGAATTCTGCCGGAGTTGCGGCTGTCGCTTCTGGGATGGGCGGCGGCATGGCGGGAGATCTTTCTGGGTTGCAAGCACAACAAGCACTATTGCAGCAGCAAGCCGCGCAGCAAGCGCAAATTAATCAATTCTCTATGCAGCAGATGCAATATAATACAAATGCTGGCGGGGCACACCATCTCCAACAACAAGGGCTTGGCGGCGGTGCTGGTAATTTACCTGGGTTTGATACCTCGGCAGTGAATCAAGTTGCAGCAAACGGAGGTACCGTGGCGGAAGTGTATCAAGCTGCTTACGCGGCTGCCTTGTATGCTCAGCAGCAACAACTCCAGCACTTGGTGCGCATGCAAAGTGGGGCCGGTATGGTTAATCCGCAAAACATGGCGTTCCCCGGTGGAAATGTGAACGCAGCTGCGGCAGCAGCAGCTGCTGCTGCGGGAATTAACGGCATTGGCGGAGCGTACGGAGATTTGACGAACAGCGCGAATGCCGCTGCAGCTGGAATGCTTGCCTCTCAACTCAACGGTAATCCACACTTGGGTTTCACGAACATTGTCAACGGAATGAATCCGCTCATGCATCAGCAACAAAACATGGGTGGTAATCTTGGACGAAACGGTCAAAGAAACGATGGAGGTGGGAATAGGAGAGGTTCCAGAGGTGGACGAAACAACGGAAGAAACTCGGCGTGGGGTAACGATGGGGGTGGCGGTGGTCCGCGCGGCAATCCATTAACGAACAACGCAGAGCTCGCTACTCTGAACTCTGCCGTGCCTGGTGCAAACGGATCACCGACGGCGGAAGAACTCGCGGAGATGGATTCGAGATTTGGGTCCATCGAAGAGTGCGTGGGTCAAATTTCTATCTTGGCCAGAGACCAATATGGTTGCCGCTTCCTCCAGCGTAAGTTTGACGAGGACGGTTCTGCCGCTATCGACGCGTGCTTCGACGAAATTATCGAAGAAGCTGTTGACTTGATGATGGATCCGTTCGGAAATTATCTGTTGCAGAAACTTTTAGAGTGTTGTTCGGATAAACAAAGAGCTGATGTCGTGCGCGCCGTTTCGGTAGTCAACGAGAACGCAAATACAGGCTTACCTGAGTTGGTCTCCATCGCTTTGAACGCACATGGAACGAGAGCAGTACAGAAGCTCATCGAAACTTTAAGCTCGGACGAGGAGATTGAGCTCACCACGAAAGCTTTGCGTCCTGGCGTTGTCACCTTGATCAAAGATTTGAACGGAAACCACGTGGTCCAACGCTGCTTGCAGAGGTTGTCGGCTGAGGATAATCAGTTCATCTATGAGGCCGCGAAGAAGCATTCGGTTGAAATTGCTACTCACCGTCACGGCTGTTGCGTGTTGCAACGATGTATTGACCACGCGACTGAGGAGCAAAAACGACCGCTCGTTCAAGAAATTGCCGACCAAGCGTTGACTTTATCGCGCGATCCTTTTGGGAATTACGTGGTGCAATACATTTTGGACCTCGGATTGTCTTGGGCAAACGCTGAAGTCATGATGCGATTAGTTGGGAATTATGCCGAGTTATCTATGCAGAAGTTCTCTTCAAACGTCGTTGAAAAGTGCTTGAAACTTGCGGATCAGCAATTGGAGGAGCACAGAAACGTCGTCGTTCGCGAAATCATGTCGAGCCCTTTGTTGGATCGACTTTTGATGGATCCGTACGGCAACTACGTCGTTCAAAGCACACTTATGGTCACGAAAGGACCATTACATGCGGATTTAGTGGAGAGAATTCGACCCCACTTACCGCTCATTAAGAATTCGCCCTTCGGGAAGCGAATTTTAAGACTTCTTCTCGAGAAGGCGCACAACAAGTAAAAAGTGTTCGATGCGCTTTCTCGAAGAACGAAATTGTTCAAACAGAAATTAAAATACATTTGTAAATAATGTAGAAGGTTTTGCTTGTTTTATGTCATAAGGAAAACAAGCCAATTGTACGAAAAACATTTGGAGGGTGTTTAGCGGAAAAGAGAGCAAGAGAGAAATAGATTATGTGGATTAAAACTAGAGGTGGGTAATGTTTATAGTCTAGCACTCTAGGGCGAATCAGACGCGAGAATGTGCTTTTTGCATTTCATCGCGAAAGACGAACCAAAGAGAAAGAGAAAAATAGAAAGAGGGTGAAAGGTAACGTTCGAAGCAGAGTTCGAGAAAGCGTTATCTTTGCTGTATACAGAAAGAAAATTAACAAAATTGTGTTTGTATTAATCAATTGTAAAGCACCGCAACTACTACTAAAATTTAACATTATATTGAAACATATCTCGTCCTCTCCGCATACGCGACTCGCGCCCATATCAACATTTTTTCAAGGCGTCCAAGACTTCTAAGAAATCTTGCGGAGGTTCTCTAGAAAAATCCAAACTCTCGCCAGTTCTAGGATGGGTAAATCCTATGGTTCTCGCGTGAAGCATGGGTCTCACGCTTCGTTTCCCTACTGCCTCTGCGTTTACTTTCTTTATTCCTGGATTGTTCAACAGCTGTTTCTTCACGCGTTCCTTGTTCCCGTCGTACGTTTCGTCTCCGAGGATACCACATCCGAGAAATTTAGAGTGCACGCGTATTTGATGCGTTCTTCCAGTATCTAACTTCCATTCTACGAGACTTGCGCTAGTCGCAGTATCCGCTGAAGTAGGGAATGTCTCTAGTGTTCTATAATTTGATCTTGCGAAACGTCCTGTTCTGAGACTCGAGGCGATGCTCATGCGAAGCCTATTTTTTGGATCACGACCGATTGGCTCTTCTACAACTCCTGCAGATGGATTCGGATGGCCTAAAACTAACGCGACGTAAAGTCTTCGGACTGATCTCGCGGCAAACTGATCGCAGAGATGTTGATGCGCCGCGCCGTTCTTTGCGCAAACGAGAAGTCCAGATGTCCCTTTATCCAGTCGGTGAACGATTCCAGGACGAACAGTCGTATCCTCTTCCTCTGGTCCTAAGTACGGCATAATTTCATCATCATCATCGTCATCGTCATCATCGTCTTCTTCTTCTTCGTTCTGTACTTCTGCAAAATCTAAACTCTTCGGAATCTTCCTCCCTTCTTGGACGACTAAGGCGGGGCATCCGCAGTGATATAACAACGCGTTCACGAGCGTCCCGCTCGAATGCCCAGGCGCTGGATGCACCACCATCCCGGCCGGTTTATTTATAACAATAACATCCTCGTCTTCGTAAATCACGTCCAATTTTATATCCTCCGGTTCAGCCGTTAACGATTTCGCTCGTTCAATCGTCAATCGAATAACGTCTCCTCTTTGCACTTTGTACGTTTTCTTCATCGTCTTTGTTCCGTTCACGAAGACGTTCCCGTTGGCGATGGATCTCGCCACCGCGCCTCGGGTTATCTTCTCCTCGCGTAAATTTTCCGCGATGAACGCGTCCAATCGAGACGGTTTAATAACGACAACACCATCATTCGCACCAAAAGCTGAAGCAGAAGGGGCGATAATCTCTCGAACATTTGTGTTGTTGTCCTCCTCCTCGGAAACAACGAGTTCGTTAGACGAGGACGAGGAAGTAAAAAATAAACTCTCCCGTCTCCTGCTCTTTTGATCGTACGAAGAAGAAGACAAAGAAGAAGCCGACAAAGTGCGAGTCCACCACGACGAAAACACGCCGCGCTGCTGCATGGTGGTGGTGTAATGATGCGACGAACAAAAGCACCGTCTCGCGAGTAACATTTTTTCCTTTGTTTTGGGGAAATTCACTCTTCATAACTCCATTTATTATCCACACGCACACACTACTACTGACAGACATACGTCGCACTGACACGTATTTAAAATAACACAGAAGAAGAAGTTTAAGACGAAAGAAGAAAATGGGCGCGTGTTGTTCGAAACCGGTCGAAGAAGACACCCCGGAAGTCATCGCAGAACGGAGAGAGCAGATGTTAAAAGCGGCTGAATTGAGACAGAAACAAAGCGAAAATCGAGGCGTGAAAACGCAAAAGATGAAGACAAAGTTGAAGACAGCGCAACAACAACAAAGCAGAAAAGGAGGAGGAGGATTAAACGAAGGCGAGAAGAGAAGAGCGGAGGGTGTGGTGGCCGATTGGAACTCTTAGAGAAGAAGATAAGAAGAAGAAGTAGAAGAGAGAATAATAAATATGCGTAAATAGAGAGAGTGATGATTCTTTTGTATACCAGTATG
>Ga0206131_10001769_pt1 | contig 27096 bp, 22 predicted proteins | sample Helgoland_Spring_FD_148636 | JGI IMG/M metagenome (GOLD analysis project Ga0206131, IMG submission 148636) | Pelagic subsurface seawater microbial communities from Kabeltonne, Helgoland, North Sea - Helgoland_Spring_Bloom_20160517_1 | ecosystem: Environmental > Aquatic > Marine > Epipelagic ...
TGGTCGCCGCCGATTTCGACGCCTATGCCGCCGCGCAACGCCGCGTCGATGCGCGCTGGCAGGACCGTGCCGCGTGGGAAGCCGCCGCGATCCGCAACGTCGCGCAGGTCGGCTGGTTTTCGTCCGATCGCACGATCGGCGAATATGCGCGCGACATCTGGGGCGTCATGTGACGCCATCGCCCGGCGCGCTCGCCGCCCTGATCGCGGGGCGTCACGACGATCCCTTCGCGCTGCTCGGCCCGCATGCGGGGCCCGCGGGCACGGTCGTGCGCGCCTGGCTACCGGGGGCCGACACCGCACGGGTGCTGACGCTCGACGGGCGCGATCTCGGCGCGCTGGCGCGGATCGACGCGCAGGGGCTGTTCGAAGGGATCGTCGCGGCCGAACCGCAGCCGTTGCGCTATCGCGCGACCGGCGGCGGGAACGACTGGACGGTCGGCGATCCGTACAGCTTCGGCCCCGTGCTGGGCCCCGTCGACGACGTGCTGATGGCGGAGGGTACGCATGTCCGGCTGTACGACAAGCTGGGCGCGCATCTGATCGAGCATCAGGGCGCATCGGGGATGCATTTCGCGGTGTGGGCCCCCAATGCGCGCCGCGTGTCGGTGGTCGGCGCGTTCAACGACTGGGACGCGCGCCGCCACGCGATGCGCAAACGCGGCGATGTCGGGGTCTGGGAAATCTTCGTCCCCGACATCGGTGCGGGCCAGCCGTACAAGTTCGACATCATCGGGGCCGACGGCGCGGGCCTGCCGCTGAAGGCCGATCCGTTCGCCTTCGCCAGCGAAGTGCGCCCGGCCACCGCGTCGATCACCACCGCCCCCGACGCGCATGTCTGGGGCGACGACGCCCATCGCGCGGCGTGGCGCGACGTCGATCCGCGGCGGGTGCCGATCAGCATCTACGAAGTCCATGCGGGATCGTGGGATCGCGATGCGAACGGCTGGTTCCTGACGTGGGACGCGCTGGCCGCGCGGCTGATCCCCTATGTCGTCGAGATGGGCTTCACCCATATCGAATTCCTGCCGATCAGCGAATATCCCTATGACCCCAGCTGGGGCTACCAGCCGACGGGGCTGTTCGCGCCATCGGCGCGGTTCGGCGATGCCGACGGGTTCGCGCGGTTCGTCGACGGCGCGCACCGCGCGGGCGTCGGCGTGCTGATCGACTGGGTCCCTGCGCATTTCCCAACCGATGCGTTCGCGCTGGCGCGGTTCGACGGCACCGCGCTGTACGAACATGACGACCCGCGGCTGGGCCATCACCCCGACTGGAACACCGCGATCTACAATGTCGGGCGGCGCGAGGTCGCGAGTTTCCTGGTCAACAACGCGCTGTTCTGGGCCGACCGCTATCATGTCGACGGATTGCGCGTCGATGCGGTCGCGTCGATGCTGTACCGCGATTACAGCCGGAAGGACGGCGAATGGATCCCCAACAGCGACGGCGGGCGCGAGAATTGGGAGGCGGTCGATTTCCTGCGCGGCGTCAACCGCGCGCTGTACGGCGAGCATCCCGGCATCATGACGATCGCGGAGGAATCGACCAGCTGGCCCGGGGTCAGCCAGCCCGCGCATGACGACGGCGCGCGCACGAACCTGGGCTTCGGGTTCAAATGGAACATGGGCTGGATGCACGACACGCTCCAGTATTTCGCGCGCGAACCCGTCCACCGGCGGCATCATCATGACGAGATCACCTTCGGCCTGGTCTATGCGTTCAGCGAGAATTTCGTGCTGGCGCTGAGCCACGACGAAGTGGTCCATGGCAAGGGATCGCTGCTGACCAAGATGGCGGGCGACGACTGGCAGCAATTCGCCAATCTGCGCAGCCTGTACGCGTTCATGTGGGGCTATCCGGGCAAGAAGCTGTTGTTCATGGGGCAGGAGTTCGCGCAGCGACGCGAATGGAGCGAGGCGCGCGGGCTCGACTGGCATCTGGGCAATTCCGCCGCGCACGAAGGGGTCCGCCACCTGGTCCGCGACCTCAACCATCTGTATCGCGATCGTCCCGCACTCCATGCCCGCGATTGCGAAGGCGACGGGTTCGAATGGCTGATCGCGGACGATGCCGCCAATTCGGTCTTCGCCTGGATCCGGCGCGCGCCGGGCGCGCCGCCGATCGTGGTGATCGCCAACCTGACCCCGGTCGCGCGCGCGCCCTATCGCGTCGCCTTGCCGGTCGACGGACGCTGGCGGGAGATCATGAATTCGGATGCCCATCATTATTGGGGATCGGGCTGCGGCAATCTGGGCGCGGTCGAGGCGGCGGACGGGGTCGCGTGGGTCATGCTGCCCCCGCTGGCGACGATCATGCTGGAATATGAGGGATGACGGACGACCCGTCGCGCGGGCCCTGAACGGGCGCGACGGCAGAACGAGAAACCGGGAGAGACGAGGATGGACCACCGCAGACCCCAACCGCTGGCGCGCGATGCGATGGCCTATGTCCTGGCGGGCGGGCGCGGCAGTCGGCTCGCCGAGCTGACCGACACCCGCGCCAAGCCCGCGGTCTATTTCGGCGGCAAATCGCGGATCATCGATTTCGCGCTGTCGAACGCGCTGAATTCGGGCATCCGCCGGATCGGGGTCGCGACCCAGTATAAGGCGCATTCGCTGATCCGCCATCTGCAGCGCGGGTGGAATTTCCTGCGCCCCGAACGCAACGAAAGCTTCGACATCCTGCCCGCCAGCCAGCGCGTCAGCGAGACGCAATGGTATGAAGGCACCGCCGATGCGGTCTATCAGAACATCGATATCATCGAGAGCTATGCGCCCGAATATATGGTGATCCTGGCGGGCGATCACATCTACAAGATGGATTATGAGATCATGCTCCAGCAGCATGTCGACAGCGGCGCCGACGTCACCGTCGCCTGTATGGAGGTGCCGCGGATGGAGGCGGTCGCGTTCGGCGTCATGCATGTCGACGCGCACGACCGGATCGTCGATTTCGTCGAGAAACCCGCCGATCCCCCCGCGGTGCCCGGCAATCCCGACATCGCGCTGGCGAGTCTCGGCATCTATGTCTTCCACACCAAATTACTGTTCGACGAATTGCGCCGCGATGCCGCGACCGCGGGATCGTCGCGCGATTTCGGGGGTGACATCATCCCGCATCTGGTCGCGCAGGGTAAGGCGGTCGCGCACCGGTTTTCAGCCAGCTGCGTCCGATCGGTCGAGGAACCCGGCGCCTATTGGCGCGACGTCGGCACGGTCGATGCCTATTGGGAGGCGAATATCGACCTGACCGATGTCGTCCCCGAACTCGACCTGTACGAACGCAACTGGCCCCTGTGGACCTATTCGGAGATCACCCCGCCCGCCAAATTCGTCCACGACATCGACGGACGCCGCGGGTCGGCGGTGTCGAGCCTCGTCTCGGGCGACTGTATCGTGTCGGGGGCGTCGATCCACCGGTCCCTGCTGTCGACCGGGGTGCGCGCGCACAGCTTCGCCGTGCTCGACGAAGCGGTCGTCCTGCCGCATTGCCACATCGGGCGGGGCGCGCGGCTGAAGCGGGTGGTGCTCGATCGCGGCGTCGTCATCCCCGACGGGCTGATCGTGGGGGAGGACCCGATCCTCGACGCGCGCCGCTTTCGCCGCACCGACAAGGGCGTCTGCCTGATCACGCAACCGATGATCGACCGGCTGGCGTGATCGCCGCGCTGTCCGTCGCGTCGGAGGCGTTTCCGATCGTCAAGACCGGGGGGCTGGCGGATGTCGTCGGCGCGCTGCCCGCGGCGCTCGACCCGCATGGCGTCGCGGTGACGACGCTGATCCCCGGCTATCCCGCGGTGCTGGCCGCGGTGAAAGGGGGCAAGGTCGCCCACCGCTGGCGCGACCTATTGGGCATCGAGGCGCGGCTGATCGCGGGGACGATCGGCGGATATCCCCTGCTGGTGCTCGATGCGCCGACGTTGTTCGCGCGCGACGGCGGCCTTTATGGCCATGACGACGACTGGCACCGGTTCGCCGCGCTGGCGCGGGCGGGCGCCGATCTGGCGGGTGGCGCGGTCAGGGGGCACCGGTTCGACCTGCTCCATGCGCATGACTGGCAGGCGGCGATGGCGCCCGCCTATCTACGCTATGACGGCGGCGCGGCACGATCGGTCGTCACGATCCACAATATCGCGTTCCAGGGCCGGTTCGGCGCGGACATCTTCCCCCGGCTCGGCCTGCCCGACGACGCCTTCGCGCTCGACGGGGTCGAATATTATGGCGGGGTCGGATTCCTGAAGGCGGGGCTGGAAGCGGCGGACGCGATCACGACGGTCAGCCCGACCTATGCCGCCGAAATCCGCGCCCCCGCGTTCGGGATGGGGCTGGAGGGGCTGATCGCGGCGCGGGGCGAGCGGGTGTCGGGAATCGTCAACGGCATCGATTCCGCGATCTGGAACCCGGCGGACGACGCCGCCCTGCCCGCCCGCTACGGCGCGCGCACGCTGGCGAAACGGCGGACGAACAAGCGCGCGGTCGAAACGGCCTTCGCGCTCGATCGCGACGATGGCGCGTTGTTCACCGTCATCAGCCGCCTGACCTGGCAAAAGGGGATGGACGTGCTGATCGACTGTCTCGACGATCTGGTCGCGCACGGGGCGCGGCTGGCGCTGCTGGGATCGGGCGATGCCGCGCTGGAGGCGGGATTTCTGGCCGCCGCCGCGCGGCATCCGGGCCGGATCGGCGTCATGATCGGCTATGACGAGCCCGTCTCGCACCTGTTGCAGGGCGGCGCCGATGCGATCCTGATCCCGTCGCGGTTCGAACCATGCGGGCTGACCCAGCTCTATGGCCTGGCCTATGGCTGCGTCCCCGTCGTCGCGCGGACGGGGGGGCTGGCGGACACGGTGATCGATGCGAACGAGGCGGCGCTGGCCGCGGGGGTCGCGACCGGATTCCAGCATGGCGAGGTCGCCCCCGCGGCGCTGTCCCATGCGATCACGCGGGCGTGCGACGCCTATGCCGCGCCCGCGATCTGGGCCACGATCCAAAAGAACGGGATGCGCGCCGACTTTTCCTGGGGCAGGAGCGGACGCCGCTACGCCGAACTCTATGAGCAAGTGATCCAATCCGCATGATCCACACCATCCCGACCCAGCCCTTCAGCGACCAGAAACCCGGTACGTCCGGGCTGCGCAAGAAGGTCGTGATCTTCCAGCAGGCCAATTACGTCGAAAACTTCATCCAGTCGGTGTTCGACGTGGTGGCCGACAAGGATTGTGCGACGCTGGTGATCGGCGGCGATGGGCGGTTCCTCAACCGCCCGGTGATCCAGATCGCGATCCGGATGGCGGCGGCGAACGGGTTCGGGCGCGTCGTCGTCGGACGTGGCGGCATCCTGTCGACGCCCGCGGCCAGCAACCTGATCCGCCAGTGCGGCGCGATCGGCGGGCTGATCCTGTCGGCGAGCCATAACCCCGGCGGCCCGACCGAGGATTTCGGGATCAAATATAATATCGCCAATGGCGGCCCCGCGCCCGAGGGGGTGACCGAGGCGATCCATGCCCGCACCACGGTGATCGACCGCTGGCTGACCGTCGAGGCGGCGGATATCGACCTCGATACCGATGGGACGACGCAGGTCGGCGGGATGACGGTCGAGATCGTCGATCCGGTCACCGATTATGCTGCGCTGATGGAGACGTTGTTCGATTTCGACGCGATCCGCGCCGCGGGGCTGACGATGGCGTTCGACGCGATGAGCGCGGTCACCGGACCCTATGCGACCGAAATCCTCGAACATCGGCTGGGGTTCGCCCCCGGCACGGTGCGCAACGCTATCCCGCTGGAGGATTTCGGCGGGCACCACCCCGACCCAAATCTGGTCCACGCGCACGCGCTGTACGCGACGATGATGGCCCCCGACGCGCCCGATATCGGTGCGGCGTCGGATGGCGATGGCGACCGCAACCTCATCATCGGACGCGGCCTGTTCGTGACGCCGTCGGATAGCCTGGCGATGCTTGCCGCCAACGCGCACCGCGCGCCGGACTATGCTGCGGGGCTGAAGGGGATCGCACGGTCGATGCCGACCAGCGCCGCCGCCGATCGCGTCGCGGCGAGACTGGGCATTCCGATGTTCGAGACGCCGACGGGGTGGAAATTCTTCGGCAATTTGCTCGATGCCGGGATGGCGACGATCTGTGGCGAGGAAAGTGCGGGCACCGGGTCCGATCATGTCCGCGAAAAGGACGGATTGTGGGCGGTGTTGCTGTGGCTCAACATCCTGGCGGTGCGGCACCAGTCGGTCGCCGATATCGCGCGCGATCACTGGGCGACCTATGGCCGCAACTATTATGCGCGCCACGATTACGAGGGGGTCGACAGCGCGGGCGCGGATGCGTTGATGTCCGCATTGCGGGCGAAGCTGCCCGCCCTGCCCGGCACCCGCGTCGGCGACCTGACGATCGCGGCGGCGGACGATTTCGCCTATACCGACCCGACCGACGGATCGGTCAGCGCGCATCAGGGGGTCCGCATCCTGTTCACGGGCGGCAGCCGCGTCGTCTTCCGCCTGTCGGGGACGGGCACCAGCGGGGCGACGTTGCGCGTCTATCTGGAACGGTTCGAGGAGACCGCGATCGACGGCGACACGACCACGATGCTCGCGCAGATCGTCGCCGCGGCGGAATCGATCGCGGGCATCGTCGCGCATACCGGACGCACGGCACCCGATGTCGTGACGTGACCATCATCGCCGCGGGCACGACGCGCCCGACTATCCATCATTCGATCAACCGGGCTCCGGCCTGCACCGGGGATTTGGCATGAATCTGGGAACGACGACGACCCCGACGGGAACGATCTTTAGGGTCCGCGCCGCCGCGCCGGTGACGCTGTGCCTGTTCGAGGGGACACGCGAAACGACGACCGCGATGACCGGGGGCGACGATGGCATCTGGTCGGTGGAGATGCCTGGCGTCGGCGCGGGCGCCCATTATGGCTATCGCTGCGCGAGCGACCCGGCGAAGCTGCTCGTCGATCCGCATGCGACCGAGATCGACCGCGCGTTCGCCTATGACCCGCGACTGGGTGAGGCGGGCGTCGACACCGCCGCGCTGGTGCCGCGCGCGATCATACCCGCGCCCCGCACCCCCGCCACGCCGCCCGCGACGCCGTTCAAGGCGGGCGGGCTGATCTATGAAATCAACGTCCGCGCGTTCACGATGCGCCACCCCGACATCCCCGAGGAACAGCGCGGGACGATCGCGGCGCTGGCGCATCCGTCGATCATCGCGCATCTGCGCGCGCTGCGCGTCACCGCGGTCGAACTGATGCCGATCGTCGCCTGGATCGACGAACGCCACCTGCCGCCGCTGGGGCTGACGAATGCGTGGGGCTACAACCCCGTCGTGCCGATGGCGATCGACCCGCGGCTGGCGCCCGGCGGGGTCGCCGAACTGGCGGATACGATCGCCCGATTGCGCGCCGCGGGGATCGGCACGATCCTCGACCTGGTCTTCAACCACACCGGGGAGAGCGATGTCGCGGGGCCGACACTGTCGCTGCGCGGGCTCGACGACCGGCTCTATTACGCGCGGCGCGCGGCGGACGATGCGCTGATCAACGATACGGGCACGGGCAACACGCTCAATTTCGCGCGCGCCGAGGTCCGCGACCTCATGCTCGACAGCCTGCGCCATTTCGCGCGGGCGGGTGTCGACGGGTTCCGGTTCGATCTGGCGCCGGTGCTGGCGCGCAGCCCCGGTTTCGATTCCCGCGCGCCGATCTTCGCCGACATCGCCGCCGATCCGCTCCTCGCGACGCGGATCATGATCGCCGAACCGTGGGACATCGGCCCCGATGGCTATCAACTCGGGGCGTTTCCCGGCCACTGGCTGGAATGGAACGACCGGTATCGCGACGATGTCCGCCGGTTCTGGCGCGGCGACGGTAGTGCGGGGACGCTGGCGACGCGGGTCGCGGGGTCGTCCGACATCTTCCACGGGGTCGGCACGCGCAGCGTCAACTTCATCGCCGCGCACGACGGCTTCACGCTCGCCGATCTCGTCGCCTATGACGAGCGCGACAATTACGCGAACGGCGAAGACAATCGCGACGGTCACGGCGAGAATTATTCGTGGAACAACGGGGTCGAGGGCGCGACCGACGACCCCGCGATCCTGGCGCGGCGCAACACCGACGTCCGCGCGCTATTGGCGACGTTGTTCGCGTCGAAGGGCACGATCATGCTGACCGCGGGCGATGAATTCGGGCGGACGCAGCATGGCAACAACAACGCCTATGCGCAGGACAATGCGACGACGTGGCTCGACTGGGCCAATCGCGACACGGGACTCGAGGAATTCACGATCGCGCTGGCGAATTTCCGCGCCGAGGCAGGGCTGGACGATCCCGGTTTCCTGGTCCGCGCGGAATGGCGCTATCTGTCCGGCCCGTCGATGACGCCGACCGCGTGGGAGGAAGCCGAGGGGTTCGAACTGCGGCTGCCCGCGCGCGACGGGCGGACGATCATCATCCGCATCGACGGCGCCAGCCGCCGGGTCACGCTGGCACTGGCCGACCTGCTCGACAGCGGCGCCTAGGGGGCGCCTAAGGGGCGACAGGCTTTACGCGGTGCGCGCGGAGGCATAACAACGGTTATGGCCTCGACCCAGCCCGCCCCCGTCCCGATGCCGTCACGCGGGACGGACCTGACCCCGCGCGACTGGCTGGAGGCGGGCCAGTCGCTGTTGCGCCGCGGCGGCCTGCGCGCGTTGAAATTGCGCCCGCTCGCCACCGAATTGCGGGTGTCGACGGGCAGTTTCTACCATCACTATGCCGATTTCGACACCTATCAGGGGCGGTTGGCGACCTATTTCGCCGAACAGCAGATCGGCGACATGGTCGCCGCGATCCGCCGCGCGGAATCGCAACCCGTCGCGCGCATCCGCCTGCTCGCGCAGATCGTCCGCCGCCGCGGAATGTCGCGGCTGTCGATCGCGATGCGCGCCTGGGCCGAAAGCGACCCGCGCGCGCGCGCCGCGGTCGAGCGGCATGACGAGATCGTGCTCGGCTTTCTGGCCGACTGCCTGCGCGCCAACGGGTTCGCGCCAACCGATGCGATGGTGCGTGGCTATGCGCTGATGTCGCTGGGGCTGAGCAAGATCCACGCCCCCGATCTCGACCCCGAAACGCTGATGGAGGATCTGATCGGCATCCTCTGTACGCCGACGGCGGCGACCGCATGAGCGCCCGCGCATGAGGCCGACCCGATGACATCGGCCCGATGAAGGCGCTCGTCGTGTCGTCGCTGTCGGCGGACCTGTCGGGGTGCGCGCTCGATCACGTGGCGGACCCGGTAGCGGGGGCGGGCCAGATGCTGGTGCGGGTGCGCGCGGCATCGCTGAACTTTCCCGACCTGCTGATGACCAGCGGCGGATATCAACTGAAGCCGCCGCTGCCGTTCGTGCCGGGGATGGAGATGGCAGGCGAGGTCGTGACCGCGCCTGCCGACAGCGCCTTCACGCCCGGCGACCGCGTCGTCTGCGGCACGCGGCTCGGCGCGTTCGCCGAACTGGTCGCCTGCGACGTGCGCGCCGCGCGGGCGATCCCCGCGACGCTCGACTTCGCCGCCGCCGCCGCGGTCGGCACCGCCTATCTGACCGCCTATGTCACTTTGGTCCGGCTCGCCGCGGTGCAGCCGGGCGAATGGGTCGTCGTCCATGGGGCGACCGGCGGGGTCGGGCTGGCCACCGTCGATCTGGCGCAGGGGATCGGCGCGCGGGTCATCGCGACGTCGCGCTCCGCCGACAAGCTGGCGGTGGTCACGGCGGGCTATCCCCCGGTGACGACGCTGACGACACCCGGTTTTCGCGACGCAGTGAAGGCCATCACCGGTGGCGGAGCGGATGTGATCGTCGATCCGGTCGGCGGCGATGTGTTCGACGAGAGCACGCGCTGCATCGCGTTCGGCGGGCGAATGATGGTGGTCGGCTTCGCCGCGGGACGAATCGCGACGGTCGCGACCAACCTGCCGCTGATCAAGGGATTTTCGGTGATCGGGGTGCGCGCGGGCGAATATGGGCGACAATTCCCCGATCGCGGCGCCGAGAATCTCGACGCGGTCTGGGCGCTGGCCGCGGCCGGTCGGATCACGCCGCGGGTCGATCGGCGCTATCCGCTGGCGGACTGGCGCGCGGCGTTCGACGCGATGGCGGCGAGCGAGATGGTGGGAAAACTGGTGATCGAACCCTGAAACCAGGGGCGAAGGAGAGAGAGAATGACGCAGGCCTATGATTATGTGATCGTCGGTGGAGGATCCGCGGGCTGCACGCTCGCCGCCCGGCTGACCGAGGACCCCGATGTCACCGTCTGCCTGCTGGAGGCGGGCGGGCGCAACGACAATGTCCTCGTCCGCATGCCCGCCGGGGTCGGTACGCTGATCAAGGGAAAGAACGCGCATAACTGGGGGTTCTGGACCGAGCCCGAACCGCATCTCGACAATCGCCGCCTGTGGTGGCCGCGCGGCAAGGGGCTGGGCGGCAGTTCGGCGATCAACGGGATGATCTATGCCCGCGGCAATCCGGGCGATTACGACGATTGGGCGCAGCGCGGGCTGGCGGGCTGGTCGTGGGACAGCGTGCTGCCCTATTTCAAGCGGCTGGAACGCCACCACCGCGGCGGCGACCTGCACGGCAGCGACGGGCCGCTGCATGTGTCGGGCGGCGAAAACGACACGCCGTTCAATGCGGCGCTGATCGCCGCGGGGGGCCAGGCGGGCTATCCGGTCACGGGCGATTTCAACGGGGAAAGCCAGGAAGGGTTCGGCCCCTATGACCTGACCGTGTCCGACGGCAAACGGTGGAGCACCGCGGCGGCCTATCTGTCGATGGCCAAGGGCCGCCCGAACCTGACCGTCATCACCGACGCGCGCACGACCCGGATCGCGATCGACAAGGGCCGCGCGACGGGGGTCGATTATGTCACCGGCAAGAAGGCGCGCCCCGCCAGCGTGATCGCGGATCGCGAGGTGTTGCTCTGCGCAGGCGCGGTGCAATCGCCGCAAATCCTGAACCTGTCGGGCATCGGCGATCCCGACCGGCTGGCCGCAGCCGGGGTTGCGACGGTCCATGAATTGCGCGGGGTCGGCGAGAATTTGCAGGACCATCTGGACGTCGTGATGAACTGGCGCAGCAAGAATCTCGTTACCGCCTATTCGACGACGCGGGGCCTGCGCCAGCTGGCGGTGGGCGTCGAATATATGCTGCGCGGCACCGGCCTGGGGCGGCAGCAGTTTCTGGAATCGGGGGCGTTCGTCTCTTCACGCGAAGGGCTGTCGCGCCCCGATATCCAGATCCACGCGGTGCTGGCGATCATGCGCGACCACGGCAAGGTGTTCGCGACCGAGGACGGCTTTTCGCTCCATCTGTGCCAGTTGCGCCCCGAAAGCCGCGGGCGGATCGGGATCGCGTCGGACGACCCCTTCGCCGATCCGCTGATCGAGGCGAATTACCTGGCGACGGCGGAGGATCGCCGGGTGATGCGCGAATGCGTCAAGGTCGGGCGCGATGTCGCCGCGCAGGCCGCACTCGACCCGTATCGCGATGCCGAATTGTCCCCCGGCCCCGATGTCCGCACCGACGACCAGATCGACGCGTGGGTCCGCGCGAATGCGGAAACGATCTATCACCCGATCGGTACGTGCAAGATGGGGACCGCCGATGACGGCATGGCGGTGGTCGGCCCCGACCTCAGGGTGCGCGGGATCGATGGCCTGCGCGTCGTCGATGCATCGGTGATGCCGACGTTGGTGTCGTCGAACACGAACGCGCCGACGATCATGATCGCCGAACGCGCCGCCGACCTGATCCGGGGCAAGGCGCTGGCGAAGGCCGCGTGACGATCGCCCGCCCCCGGTAACCGCGCCGGGGGCGGCCAGTTCGCGGTCAGTCCGCGATCAGTTCCGCGACACGCAGCGCCAGCGTTTCCATCGGAAACGGTTTGGTCACCAGCGCCATATTGGGTTCGAGCTGGCGGCTGCCGATCACCGCGTTTTCGGCATAGCCGGTGATGAACAATACCTTCAGATCGGGCAAAAGCGCCATCGCCGCATCGGCGACCTGACGCCCGTTCAAGGCGCCCGGCAGCCCGATGTCGGTGACGAGCAGGTCGATGTGCGCGCCCGTCTGCAGCGTCCGCAGCGCGGCGGCGCCGTCGCCTGCCTCCAGCACCGTGTGGCCCATGTCTTCGAGTATCTCGATCACCAGCATCCGGATCGTCGGTTCGTCGTCGACCACCAGGACGGTGCGTGACCGGGTGCCGGTGATGGCGTCGACGCTGGCGGCGGCCTCCTCCTCCCCATCATCGTCGTCGCGATACAGGCGGGGCAGGTAGATGCAGACGGTCGTCCCCGTCCCGATTTCGGAATAGATCCTGACCTGCCCCCCCGATTGACGCGCGAAGCCGTAGATCATCGACAGGCCGAGGCCCGTTCCCTCCCCCAGCGGCTTGGTCGTGTAAAAGGGATCGAAGGCGCGCGCCTGCACGTCGGGCGGCATGCCGGTGCCCGTGTCGGTGACGCAGATCGACAGATATTGCCCCGGTTCCAGATCGCGTTGCCGCGCCGCGCGATCGTCGAGCCATTTGTTCGCGGTTTCGATCGTGATCCGGCCCCCGTCGGGCATCGCGTCACGGGCGTTGATGCACAGGTTGAGCAGCGCGTTTTCCAGCTGGTTGCCGTCGACCATCGTCGACCACAGCCCGGTCGCGCCGACGACCTCGACCGTGATCGCGGGGCCCACGGTGCGCCCGACCAGATCCTCGATCCCCTGGATCAGCCGGTTGACGTCGGTCGGCTTGGGATCGAGCGTCTGGCGGCGCGAAAAGGCGAGCAGCCGATGGGTCAGCGCCGCCGCCCGCTTCGCCGCACCCTGTGCCGCATTGGCATAGCGTTCCAGGTCGCCGATCCGTCCCTGCGCGATTCTTACCTGCATCATTTCGATCGCGCCGGTGATCCCGGTCAGCAGATTGTTGAAATCATGCGCGATCCCGCCGGTCAGCTGGCCGACCGCCTCCATCTTCTGCGCCTGGCGCAGCGAATCCTCGGCCAGCATCAACGCGGCCGTCCGTTCCTCGACCTCCGCCTCCAGCCGCGCGTTGAGCGCCGCCAGATCGGCCTCCGCCCGGCGGCGTTCCACCGCATCGCGAGTCCGTTCGCCGACATCGCGCAGGAACGCGATCTCGTCGGGCGTCCACTGGCGCGGCCCGGCGACGTTGACGAAGATGATCGCGACGAAATCGGCCTGTTCGGTGATCGGCATGTTGATGAAGGATTGCGCCGAAATCCCCGCCAGCGCATCGGCGGTGGCAAGCGTGCGGGGATCGACGAACGCATCGTCGACGACTGCGGTATCGCCGCGCTTCAGGTCATCGATATAAGATCCGTAATCGCGAAACCGCAGCACGCCCGCGATCGATTCCACGCCGGGCGCATTCCAGTCGCGTTCGATCGTGATGGTTTCGGCGTCCGAATCGATCGTGCCGTACCCCGCACGGCTGACGCCCAGCGCCTCGCCCAGGATCTGCGCCGACGCATAGGCAAGGTCAGCCGTGTCGCCGGGTTCGCGCAACCGGTCGTGCAGCCGGACGAGCGCCGACAGACGCACCTCGGCGCCCTTGCGCGCATCGATATCGAAACTGATCCCGGACAGGTGCGTGGGCCGTCCAGTGTCATCGCGCCGGACCTGCCCACGGGCCGCGACCCAGGCCAGATGCCCGTCGTCGCGCCGGACGCGATGGTCGCTGTCGAAGGGCTTTCCGCTCGCGACCGCGGCGTCGAGTTGCTCCTTCACCCGGGGCAGGTCGTCGGGGTGGATCGACGTGAAGAACCGGTCGATCGAGACGCCCCGCATCGCGGCATCGACGTCGACCCGATATAATTCGGCGATCGCGGCATCGGCGGTGATGCGATCCGCGGCGATGTCCCAATCCCAGACCCCCAGCCGGATACCGCCGACGACATCGTCGCGGGGCGTCGCCGCGGCGGTCTGGGCATGATGGTCTTCGGGCATTTCGGGGTATCCCGTCATCGGTGGTCAGTTGCCACGGCAACACCGCGGGAATCTCACCCTGAACGTTCCGATCCCGCGCACGATCCACGCGATGGCATTATGCCGCCAAAATCCGCCGGTAGAGCGCGACATAGCGATCCGCCATGCGATCGACGGTGAAGCGGTCGGCCACCGCGGCGCGACAGGCGGCACGGTCGATCTCCCCGATCCGCGCGACCGCCGCGATCGCGTCCTCGACGCTGTCGACCAGAAACCCGGTGACGCCATCGTCGATCAGTTCGGGCATCGATCCGCGGTTGATCGCGATCACCGGGGTGCCGCACGCCATCGCCTCGACGACCGACAGGCCGAACGGTTCGTCGAACCCGATCAGGTGGAGCAGCGCGGCGGCCCCGCCGAGCATGTCGGTGCGCTGCCGCCCGCCGACCGCGCCGTGGAAGCTGATCCGGGTGCCGTCGACCCGCGCGAGGACTCGGTCGGCATAGCCCTGATCCTGGACGATCCCCGCCATGTCGAGCCGCCGCCCCGTGGCGTCGGCGACATCGATCGCCTCGATCGCGCCCTTGTCGGGATGGAGACGCCCGAAGAACAGCAGATCGTCGCTGCCGACCGGGTCGAAGGGGAAATCGTCGAGGACGATGCCGTGATGGATCGTGTCGGCATAGCGTAATCCCGGTGCGCGATCGGCGTCGCTGATCGCGACATAATGGACGCGATCCTCGAACGGTTTGTACATCGGCATGATCCGGTCGGACGAAAAGCCGTGGATCGTCGTGACCATCGGCGTGTCGACCAGCCGCGAAAACGCATGCGCGGGGAAATCGGCCTGATTGTGGATCAGGTCGAATTCGCCCGCGCGTTCGAACAGATGCGACAGATGGCGGAATTCCCACACCTTCGCATCGATCGACGGGTCCTCCGAATAGGGGGCGGGCACGACGCCCGCCAGCGTCCCTGTGGTGTGACTGTCGAGCGTCGCGAACAGCGTCACGTCGACCCCGCGCGCGACCAGCGCCTCGGTCAGCAGGCTGGTGACGAGTTCCCACGGCCCATAGTGGCGCGGCGGGGTGCGCCAGGCGATCGGGGCGAGCATCGCTATCTTCATTCGGATCGTCCTTGATGATGAGGCGCGCGACGCGCACCCGCGTTCGCGCTGTGCCGGGAAGGCCGCGGGTTCCGCCGCGTCACCGGTCGGGCGGTAGCAGGATGACGTGCGCTTCGCCCGCGCGCAGGATATCGGGGATAGCGTCACCGGCGTGGGTCGACAGTAGCAGCGTTCCCGCCGGGCGATCGACCGCGCGGTCCTTGTCGCCCATGTTCAGCATCACGACGATCCGTTCGTCACCGCAGCGGCGCCGATACGCCAACACACCATCGGTCGCAGCGACCAGATCGATGGCGCCGACCGCCAGCGCGGCGTGTTTGCGGCGCAGCGCCAGCAGATCGCGATACAGCGCCAGCATCGAGCGCCCGTCGCCCGCCTGGGCCGCGACGTTGCGCGTCCGCCAGTCGTCGCCGAGCGGCAGCCACGGTTCGGCGGTCGAGAACCCCGCCTGCGCGCTGTCGTTCCACGGCATCGGCGTCCGCACCGGATCGCGCCCCAGCCCCAGCCCCGGTTCGCGCAATTCGCGCGGATCGACCGCGCGCGACGGGGGAATCGCGACATCGTTCATCCCGATCTCATCGCCATAATAGATCGTCGGCGTGCCGCGCAGCGTCAGCAGCAACACCGCCGCGACCCGCGCCTGTGCCGCGCCGACGCGCGTCGCGATCCGGGGGCGATCGTGATTGCCGAGCACCCAGTTCGGCCAGCCGCCCGGCGGCAGTGCGGCCTCATATTCGGCGATCATCCGCGCCATCGCCTGCGCATCCCACGGCGCGTCGATCAGCTGGAAATTGAACGGCAAATGGACGCCCGTGCCGTCCCGTCCGTAATAGTCCATCAGCCGGACGACGGGCAGATAGATTTCGCCGATCAGGACGCGATTGCCCGGATAGCCATCGGCGATCCGCCGCATCTCGGCGGCGATGTCGTGCACCTCGGGCTGGTCGGTGGAGTGGTGCTGGAGGACGCGGTGCATCTCCCCCATCGCGGGTTCGTACGCCGGATTTAGCGGATTGTCGGGGTAATCGACATGTTTGATCATGTGCCACAGCACGTCGATCCGAAACCCGTCGACCCCGCGGTCGAGCCAGAAGCGCAGCACGTCCATCATCGCCGCGCGCAGATCGGGGTTGCGCCAGTTGAGGTCGGGCTGTTCCTTCAGAAACGCGTGGTAATAATATTGGCCGGTCGCGGCGTCCCAGGCCCAGGCCGACCCGCCGAAATCGCTGATCCAATTGTTGGGGGGCGACCCGTCCGGCTTCGCATCGCGCCAGATATACCAGTCGCGCTTCGGATTATCGCGGCTCGACCGGCTTTCCCGAAACCAGGGATGCTGGTCGGACGAATGATTGGGCACGAAATCGAGCAGCAGCTTCAGCCCACGCGCATGCACCGCGCCGAGCAGATCGTCGAAGTCGGCCAATGTCCCGAACCGCGGATCGACATCGCGATAATCGGCGACGTCATAGCCGAAATCCGCCATCGGCGAGGGGAAGATCGGCGACAGCCACAGCGCATCGACCCCCAGCGCGACGAGGTGATCGAGCCGCGCCTCGATCCCCTTCAGGTCACCGACACCATCGCCATCGCTATCCTGGAACGATCGGGGATAGACCTGATAGATCGTTCCCGCCTGCCACCACGGCGTCATGCGAACCGCGCCTTGTCGATCCGCGTCAGGCGGCAGGCGAGGTCCGCCTCCCCGCTCGCGACGAGATAATGATCGCCCGCATCGACCATGCCGGTGGTGAAGACGACCGGGGTCGGCAGATAGAGTTGATGCGCGATCCCGGCGGTCAGCGCGGGATCCGCCTCGATCAGCGGCGCGTCGTCGGCGACGTGGAGGAAGCGGGTCGGATCGTCGCGATCCATCAGCGCCCAGAAACTGCGATACACGCCGACGCTCGCGCGCGCCTCGACCCCGTGCCAGATCGTCAGCCAGCCCGCCGCCGTCAGGATCGGCGGCGATCCGCCCCCGATCTTCATCGCCGAAGTCGATCCCTTGCGCGCGCGCAGTCCAGGCGCCTCGAGCGGGCGCCAGTGGAGCGCATCGGGCGAGGCGGCGAAATTGATCGACGGCCCGCCGACGAACGCACTGCCCGGGGGATAAGCGAAATAGCATTCGCCCAACGGCCGCGTCAGGGCCATGAACCGGCCCGCGACCAGCCCTTCGAACAACAGCATATCCTTGTTCTGATGATCGAGGACGATGCCGAGCAGTTCATAGTGGAGCCCGTCGTGCGACCGGTGCAGCGTCGTCGAATGACGTTCCGCGCTGACCGAACAGGTCGTCATGTACCACGCATCGCCGATCCGGCTGATCCGCGCATCCTCGACACCATAATCCTGATAGGTCGCGGCGGGCTCGATCGCGGCGTCGTAATGGACCGCGACGATCGTCTGCCCCGTCGGATCGAGTTCGACCGGGAGCAGCCATGACAAGGACGTCAGCCCCAGGATGCGCTGCGCCCGTCCCTTCAGCGCGAACTGCCGCGGATCGGTGACGTCGACCGCATCGAGTGGCCAGGCATCGAGGACATAGCCCGCCGCGGTCCAGCGGATCGCGCGGATCATCCCGTCGCGCACCGGTTCGCGCAGCGCCTCGGCGATGCGTACCATCATCAGCAGATTGCCGTTCGCGAGCCGGGTGAACCCCGGATTGAACGCGCCGAGCACATAGGTCGGCGCCGCTATCCCCGCGCGCAGCGGCGAGCGTGACAGGTCGACATCGTCGGGGGTGAAGATCAGGCGGTCATCCATCATCGCCGTCTGAACCCTTCACGCGCGCCATGGTGCCATGCCGATTCAGCCGAGATGCGCGCGGCAGGCCATCAGCGGCTGGATTCGCGTCCCGAACGCCTCGACCCCGTCGAGGAAATCGTCGAACGTCAGCAACACGCCGCCGGTATTGGGCACCGCCGCCATCTCGTCGAGCATCCGCGCGACGCTTTCATAGCTGCCGACCAGCGTGCCCATGTTGATGTTGACCGCGCCTTCGGGGGCGGCGAGCTGGCGGACGTTGGTGGTGGCGTTGACCGTGTCGGCGGCGCCCTGATCCTTCAGCCAGGCGATCGCATCGACATCGACGCCGGCGTTATAATGGTGCCATTTCACCATCGCCTCGTCGTCGGTCTCGGCGGCGATGATCATGACCAGCACGAACATGCTGACATCGCGCCCCGACCGTTCGGTCGCGACCGCGAGGCGTTCGTTGTTGACCGCGAAGGCGGTCGGCGTGTTGACCCCCTTGCCCAGGCAGAAGGCGTAATCCGCCCATTTGGCGGAGAAGGCGAGGCCCTCGTCCGACGACCCCGCGCAGATGATCTTCATGTCGCCGGTCGGCTGCGGGAGGACGCGGCAATCGTCCATCTGGTAATAATCGCCCTTCAGGTCCGACCGCCCGGTTTCCCACAGGTCGCGCAGGATATGCGCATATTCGTCGAGCATCGTGTACCGGTTGCGGAAATGCTCCTCCCCTGGCCACAGCCCCATCTGGCTATATTCGGGTTTCTGCCACCCGGTGATCAGGTTCAGCCCGAACCGACCGTGGCTGATCGAATCGATCGTGTTGCACATCCGCGCGGCAAAGGCGGGGGGGATGATCAGCGTCGGACAGGTCGCGTAGATCTTGATCTTTTCGGTGACCGCGGCGAGCCCGGCCATCAGCGTGAAGCTTTCGAGGCCGTAATCCCAGAATTCGGTCTTGCCGCCGAACCCGCGCAGCTTGATCATCGACAGCAGGAAATCGAGGCCATGTTCCTCCGCCTTCTGCGCGATCGCCTTGTTGAGGTCGAAGCTCGGCCTATACTGCGGCGCGTTCTCGCTGATCAGCCAGCCATTGTTGTTGATGGGAACGAAGACGCCGACCTGCATGCTATTATCCCTCTTCGCTATCGAGCCAGTCGAGCAGCCACATCGTGAAATGATCCGCGCGGGTGATGTTGCACGCGTGCCCGCCGGTCGACAGCCGCGCCAGCTGGGCATGGGGCAGCGTGTCCGCCAGCAGCGCCGAACAGGATGGCGGCACCAGCATGTCGTCGTCCGCGCACACGATCAGCGTCGGCACCGCGATCGCCGCCAGCCGGTCGCGGCCGTCGAACCGGCGCGCCGCCGCGATCCGGCGTTCGACCATGTCCGCCCCGGGGAAATGCGCCAGCTGCGCCTCCTCCTCGGCCTGCAACGCCGCGTGGTGATCCGATATCCACTGCGCCGGATAGAGGAACAGCGGCTGGGCGTGGAGATAGGCGCGCGGCCCGGCGTGGCGGAGCAGCGCCAGCCGCGTGTCGAAACAGCGCGCGGTATGCCGGTCCAGCGTCGCCCAGCCGTTGATGACGACCAGCCGTTCGACCCGATCGGGCGCATCATGCGCCAGCGCGATCCCCGCCATCCCGCCGATCGCGTGCCCGATGATCGTGGCGCGATCGATGCGAAGCGCATCGAGCAGGACCAGCATGTCCTGCCCCACCGCCCTCAGCGTCAGGTCGCCCGGGACGTCGCGGTCGGATCGACCGGTGCCGCGATGGTCGTAGACGACGACATGATAGCGCGCCGCCAGCGCGGCCAGATTGGGCGTCCAATAGCTGGCCGATCCGCCCAGGCCCGACGACAGAAGGATCGTCGGGGCATCGCGGGGGCCGTGTTCGTCGTAATACAGGCCGCCTGCATGCCCCATCAGCCGAGATGCGCGACCGAGGCGATCTCGACGAGGCAGTCGGGCTTCACCAGATCGCACCGGATGCAATAGCGCGCGGGCTTCGCGCCGGGGAAATATTCGGCATAGACCTGATTGAACGCGGCGTAATCGGCGAGATCCTTCAGGAAGATGTGGTTCATCGCGACATCCGCCATCGTCGCCCCCGCCGCCGCCAGCGTGGTCTTGATCACCTCCAGCACATGGCGTGTCTGCGCCGCGGCATCGCCGATGTGGAGTACCACGCCCCCCTCCCCCAGCGCGAGCACGCCCGAGACATAGACGGTGTTCCCCGCCTTCGCCCCCGCCGAATAGGGGGCGATCGGGGTCGGGAATTCGGGCGGATTGATCGGGTCGAACGGCATCAGCGCTCCTGTTCCGGCAGCTGGCCGACCGCGCCGCAGAAATCGGCGACGGTCGACACCCAGCCGAAGAATTTCTCGACATTGTAGACGGTGGCAGCCTGGATGAAATCGGGGCCCAGATGATGCGTGGCATCCTCCAGCATCACCCCGAAATATTCGAGGTGGAAGCCATCGCGCAGCGTCGATTCGACGCAGACGTTGCTGGCGATGCCGACGAACACGATCGTCCTGATCCCGCGACTGCGCAGGATGCTGTCGAGCTGCGAATTGAAGAAGGCGGAATAGCGGGTCTTGTGGACGCGGATGTCGCCGGGTTTGGGGGTCAACGCGTCGACCAGCTCGTAATCCCAGCCGCCCCGCGCGAGCAGCTGCCCATCGAGCTCGGGACGGCTGCGCATCGTCTTGAGCGCGTTCGATTTGTGCCAGTTGGGCGAGGCGGGCGTCCCCGCCTCGACATAATCGGGATCCCACCCGTTCTGGAGGAAGACGACCGGCATCCCCGCGGCGCGCGCGGTGTCGAGCACCTGCGCGATCCGCCCGATCACCCCCGCCGACCCCGCGATGTCGAACCCGGCCAGATCGACATAGCCACCCGCGGTCGCATAGGCGTTCTGCATGTCGATCACGACGACCGCGGTATCGTGCGGCGACAGGCGGATCGGTTCGGGGCGCGCGGCCAGCACGACCGTGTCGGGGGCGGTGGCGGGGCGATGATCGACGACGGTGTGATCGTTCATCGCCGTATCATTGTGCAGTTGCCAGCGGCGCGCAAGCCGTCTTGTCCCAACCCGCCCCGCCCTTGCGCGGGCTGTGGCGAAGGCCCAGTTCAGTAGCCGAACGATCCCGGACCGGAGAGCCCCGCATGACCGACGCCGCCGACTATACGCCCCCCAAGATCTGGACCTGGAACAAGGAAAGCGGGGGCCGGTTCGCCAGCATCAATCGCCCGATCGCCGGGCCGACGCACGACAAGGAGCTGCCGGTCGGGAAACACCCGCTCCAGCTCTATTCGCTCGCGACGCCGAACGGGGTGAAGGTAACGGTGATGCTCGAGGAATTGCTCGCCGCGGGCCACACCGGCGCGGAGTATGACGCCTGGCTGATCAAGATCATGGACGGCGACCAGTTTTCGAGTGGCTTCGTCGCGGCCAACCCCAATTCGAAAATCCCCGCGCTGGTCGATCACAGCGGCGCAACGCCCGTGCGCGTGTTCGAATCGGGATCGATCCTGGTGTATCTGGCGGAGAAATTCGGCGCGTTCCTGCCGACCGATCCCGCCAGCCGCGCCGAGGTCATGTCGTGGCTGTTCTGGCAAATGGGGGCAGGCCCGATGCTGGGCGGCGGCTTCGGCCATTTCTATGCCTATGCGCCGACCAAGATCGAATATGCGATCGACCGGTTCGCGATGGAGGTGAAGCGCCAGCTCGACGTGCTCGACCGCAGGCTCGGCGAGAGCGAATATCTGGGCGGGGACGAATACACGATCGCGGACATGGCGGTATGGCCCTGGTATGGCGCGCTGGTGAAGGGGCTGGTCTATGACGCGGGCGAATTCCTCCAGGTGCAGGACTATACGAACGTCATGCGCTGGACCGACCAGATCGCGGCGCGCCCCGCGGTGAAGCGCGGACGGATGGTCAACCGCGTGATGGGCGATCCCGCCAGCCAGCTGCACGAACGCCACGACGCCAGCGATTTCGACACGCAGACGCAGGACAAGCTGGATCCCGCCGCCACGACGGCGGGGTAAGGCGATGAAGCTCCACGACAGCAAACGCGCGCCCAATCCGCGCCGGGTCCGTTGGTTCATGGCCGAAAAGGGCATCGACGATATCGAGATCGTCGATATCGACATCTTCGGCGGCGATCATCGCACGCCTGCCTATCTGGCGATGGCGGGGCTGCCCAACGTCCCCGCGCTGGAACTCGACGACGGCAGCGGGATCACCGAATCGATCGCGATCTGTCGCTATCTCGAAAGCCTCTATCCCGATCCCAACATGTTCGGGACCGACCCGCGCGAGACCGCGGAGATCGAGATGTGGACGCGGCGCGCCGAAATGCTGGTCGCGACGCCACTGATGCTGGCCGTGCGGCACAGCCACCCCGCGCTGGCCGCGATCGAGACTCAGGTCCCCGAACTGGCCGCATCGCAGCGACGCGCCGCCGAACGCGGGATCGCGGTGCTCGACCGGCATCTGGCGACGCGCGACTTCATCGCCGCGGATCGGGTCACGATCGCGGACATCGTCGCGTTCACCGGGATCGATTTCGCGCGGATGATCCAGTTCAAGCCCGCCGAGGAGCTGACCGCCGTCAATCGCTGGGCCGCGATGATGCGCGCGCGACCCGCCGCCAGCGCGGGAATATGATGCGACGCAGCATTTCCGCCGACGGGGCTCTTGAACTATATCGTTAGCGCGCTAACTAACGGCGCGTGACCGACCATGCGCTGTATCGAGAATTCGCCACCCGGATCGGGCCCGTGTCGCGCGCCTGGCACCGGTTGGCGGACAGCGTGCTCGCCGAATTTGCGGTGTCGAATTCAAGCGGCTGGTGCCTGACCCACCTCGCGCGGCTCGGCCCCGATACGCGACAGCGTGAGCTGGCGCAGGCGATCGGGATTACCGAGGCGTCGCTGACCCGGACGCTGGCCGATCTCGATCGTCGCGGGCTGGTCGCGCGACAGGCCGACAAGGCGGATCGCCGCGCGAACCATGTGCGGCTGACCGACGACGGGATCGCGCTGGCGCAGCGGATCGAGGCGCGGCTGGCCGCGTTGCGCGCCGACCTGCTCGACGGGCTGCCCGACACCGACATCGCGCGGATGGTGACGATGCTCGACCATATCGCCGGGCGGATCGATACGCAGCGCGGCGCCGCATGAGCGAGCGGTTCGGCCTGCCCGCCGCCTTGTTTTCGCTGAAGGCGTTCGCCGCGGCGATGCTGGCGACCTATCTGGCGTTTTCGATCGGGCTCGACCGTCCCTATTGGGCGTTCCTGACCGCCTATATCGTCGCCCAGCCGCTGGCAGGCGCGGTGATATCGAAGGCGCTGTTCCGCATCGTCGGCACCTTCGTCGGCGGGATGGCCGCGGTGCTGATGGTGCCGCCGCTGGCCAACAGCCCCGAACTGCTGACGCTGGCGATCGCATCATGGCTGGCGCTGTGCGTCTTCGTGTCGCTGCTCGACCGGACGCCGCGATCCTATATGTTCGTGCTGGCAGGCTATAGCGCGTGTCTGATCGTCCTGCCGAGCGTCGAGACGCCCGATGCGATCTTCACCATCGCCAGCCTCCGGGTGCAGGAAATCACGATCGGCATCCTGTGCGGCAGCCTGATCCACGGGGTCGTGCTGCCCGGATCGGTCGCCCGGTTCCTGTTGACGCGGGTCGCGGCGATACTGGGCGATGCCGAACGCTGGTCGCGCGACCTGCTGGCGCTCGATCCGCAGCCCGATCTCGATGCCGAACGCCGCCGCCTGGCGCAGGACGTCAGCGAGCTTCACCAGCTGTCGATCCACCTGCCCTTCGAAACCAGCCGCCTCGCCCCGCGGGTCCGGACGGTGCGCGCGTTGCAGGACCAATTGTCGTTGCTGCTGCCGCTGGGCGCCGCGGTGGAGGACCGGCTGCGGCTGTTGCAGGCGGCACCGGGGGGGCTGGCCGGCGATCTCGCCCTGCTGCTCGCCGATGTGCGCGACTGGCTGGCGGCCCCCGGCGACGATCACGCGACGCGTGCCGACCGCGCCGCCGCCCTGCAACGGCGCGCCGCGGCGCTGGAGCCGTCGATCGGCCCGCGCACCGGGTGGCATGAGCTGATCCGGCTGAGCCTGCTCGCGCGACTGGCATCGCTGATCGCCGCGCATCGCGATTGCCGCGATCTGGCCGACCAGATGACCGCGCCGAGCCGGATACCGGTCACAACGCGCGCCGCCGAGCTGCTGGAGGGGCGCCGCAATCGCGAACGCCACCGCGATTATGCGGGCGCGCTGCGCGGCGCGATGGGGGCGTTCCTGACGATCGTCGTCGGATCGGCGCTGTGGATTTTGAGCGGGTGGCAGGACGGGTCGACCGCGGTGATGCTGGCGGGCGTGTTCCTGGCGCTGTTTGCCGCAAGCGACGATCCGCTGGTGCCGCTGAAGGCATTTCTGCTGGGGACGATGATCGCCACGCTGCTCGGCGCGCTCTATGGCTATGTCATCATGCCGCGGCTCGACGGATTTCCGATGCTGATGGCCGCGATGGCGCCGCCGCTGCTGGTGCTGGGAACGCTGATGTATACGCCGCGGTTCGCCGGGATCGCGCTGCCGACGCTGCTCGGGCTGGGCAGTCCCGCGTTGATCGCAAGCCGATATCAGAGCGCCTTTGCCCCCTTCGTCAACGGCGCGATCGCGCAGCTCGTCGGGATCGCCTTTGCGATCATGATGGCGCGGCTGCTCCAGTCGGCGGGCGTCGATGCCGCGATCCGGCGGACGATCCGCGCGGGGTGGCGCGATATCGCGCAGCGCAGCGACCTGACCGGGCCGCCCGACGTGCGCGGCTGGATCAACCGCATGCTCGACCGCGTCGCGCTGCTGGCACCGCGGCTGGCGTTGCGGGGGGAGCAGGACGGCGCGCCGCTCTACGATGCGCTGCGCGACCTGCGCACCGGTGCCGCGATCGGCGAATTGCGGCAGGTGCGGATGGCGATGCCTGGTGCGGCCGCCGCCCCGCTGACCACCGTCCTGCGCGATGTCGGCGCCTATTACCGCGATCTCGATCCCGCCGCCCCGGCACCCGCCGATCGCGGGTTGCTCGCCGATATCGACACCGCGTTGACCGCCTATGCGGCGGCCGACGAACCCATGGTCCGGCGCGATACGGCGCTGGGGCTGATCAGCCTGCGCCGCAACCTGTTCTCCGCCGCGCCTGCCTATCGCGCGGTGGCGGCATGACCGGCGAAATCGCGATCGGCGGCGTGTTCGTGCCGACGCTGTTGCTGCTCGCGGTCGTCGCGCTGGTGCTGACGACGCTGCTGATCCGGCTGGCGAGCATCGTCGGTCTGTATCGCATCGTCGCCTATGGCGCGCTGGTCGATGTGTGCCTGTTCATCTTCGTCCTGGCGGCGCTGGCCGTCCTCTTTCCCCTGCTGGGTGTGCATCAATGATCAAATTTCCCTCCGCGATTGTGCGCAGCGCCGCGACGATCGTCATCGTCGTGCTGGCGGTGGTCGTCGCGCTGTGGCTGTGGAACCATTATGAGCGCAGCCCCTGGACCCGCGACGGGCGCGTCCGCGCCGATGTGGTCCGGGTGACGCCCGATATTCCGGGCCTGATCACCGAAGTCGACGTCCGCGACAACCAGCCGGTCAAGGCGGGCGACCTGTTGTTCGTGATCGACAAGCCGCGCTATTCGCTCGCGGTGACGCAGGCGGATGCCGCGATCGCCAGCGCACGCGCGACGCTGGGACAGGCGCGGCGGGAGGCGCAGCGCGATCTGGCGCTGGGCGATCTGGTCGCCGCGGAGGCGCATGAACAGAATGTCGCGCGCGTCGCGACCGCGCAGGCGGCGCTGGCGCAGGCGATGACGACCCGCGAATCCGCGCGGCTGAACCTGGCGCGAACCCGCGTCACCGCGTCGGTCAACGGCACGGTCACCAACCTCGATCTCCACCCCGGCGATTTCGTTGCCGCGGGACAGCAGGCGATGGCGCTGGTCGATACCGACAGCCTGCGCGTCGAGGGCTATTTCGAGGAAACCAAGCTGGCGATGATCCGCATCGGCGCGCCCGTCACTGTCCATCTGATGGGCGAACCGCGCGCGCTGACCGGGCGGGTCGAGAGCATCGCGTCGGGGATCAACGATTCGACGCGGAGCAACGCGGGCAATCTGCTCCCCACGGTCGACCCGACGTTTTCCTGGGTCCGGCTGGCGCAGCGGATCCCGGTGCGGATCAAATTGCTCAACGTCCCGCCGGGCATCCGCCTGATCAGCGGCCGCACCGCGACCGTGACGGTCGAGCCGACACGGGCGTGATTTCGATGCGCACGATGCACGCCCCGGCGCTGGCCGCCACGCTGCCGGTGCTGCTGGCCGCGCTGCTGGCCGGCTGTGCCACCGCGGGGCCCGATTACCGCCCGCCCGACCATTCGATCGCACAGGCCCCGGCGGCGACCGGCGATTTCGTATCGGCGACGGGCAAGGCCTTTTCTGAGGCGCCGCTGCCCGATCACTGGTGGCGGCTATACGCCGATCCCCGGCTCGACACGCTGGTCGAACAGGCGCTCGCCGCCAATGCCGACCTGCGCGTCGCCGACGCCAATCTGGCGCGCGCCGACGCGGTGGTGCGGGAGACGGCGCGCGCGCGCGCACTGTCGACCGTCATCGGCAGCAACGACACGCTGGCCCGCCCCGCCGCAACCAACGAACGGCTGCCCGGCGTGCTGGGATATCAACTGGGCATCACGCTCGCCTATCCGCTCGACGTCCGTGGGAAGCTGCGCCGCGCGATCGAGGCGAGCCTGGCGGATCGCGACGCGGTCGCCGCGGCGCGCGATGCCGTCCGGGTCAGCGTCGCCGCCGCGACCGCCAAGGCCTATGCCGATGCCTGTGCGGCCAATTACCAGCTTGCGGTCAACCAGCGCGTCGTCCGGCTGCAATCGGCGACGCTCGATGCGACCCGGCGGCTACAACGCGGCGGTCGCGGCACCGCCTTCGACGTCAGCCGCGCGCAGACCGCGGTCGACACCAGCCGCGCGTCGCTGCCGATCTTTGCGGCGCAGCGGCAGGGCGCGCTGTACCTGCTCGCGACGCTGCTCGGGCGGCCCCCCGCCGATTATCCCAGGGATGTCGAAGGCTGCGTCACCCTGCCCCGGCTGACCCGCGCGATGCCCGTGGGGGATGGTGCCGCGCTGATCCGGCGGCGCCCCGACATCCGCCAGGCGGA
>Ga0206131_10001771_pt1 | contig 27086 bp, 24 predicted proteins | sample Helgoland_Spring_FD_148636 | JGI IMG/M metagenome (GOLD analysis project Ga0206131, IMG submission 148636) | Pelagic subsurface seawater microbial communities from Kabeltonne, Helgoland, North Sea - Helgoland_Spring_Bloom_20160517_1 | ecosystem: Environmental > Aquatic > Marine > Epipelagic ...
TTTGCTAAATCTTTAGTAAGAAACAAGCCTGTTGACTCAACTATATATTCAGCTTGAACTTCATCCCATTTAATATTTTCAATATTCCTTTCTGAAGTTACTCTAATTCTCTGCTTATCAATTATTAAATAATCCCCATCCACTTCTATATTTTCAGAAAACTTACCATGAGTTGAATCGTACTTTAGCATATAAGCTAAATAATTAATATCAACTAGATCGTTTATAGCAACAACTTCTATAGATTGATTATAAATAGCAGTCCTAAATACTAGTCTACCAATTCTTCCGAAACCATTTATTCCTATCTTGATTTTCATATTATTATTGTTGTAATTCTTAAAATTAATCGTTCCTATTTATATTATTTAAATCATTAAATGATCTCTTTTACCTTTCTTGAAAAGTAAGTTCTTCTTGCTTTTACAAATTCTTCTGGGGACCAACCGAAGTCTCCTTAATTTTTAGATTAAAACCAACCTCTATTTTTCTTAAATAACTTAAAAATAATCCATTTATTCTTATATAATTTTAAATAATTGTATAATTATTTCCTATTATAATCATCATTAATTCGGATTATATCATCTTCACCAAAATAAGATCCATGTTGAACTTCTATAAATACCAAATTATTATCGAATTGATTTTCAACACGATGCTTTGTTCCTTGCGGTATTAATATAGTATCTCCGTACTCATAATCTTTAATTGATTCATCTAATGTAATTGTTGCTATACCAGAAACTATAGTCCAAACTTCACTTCTTTTATTGTGATACTGATAACTTAATCTACCACCAGGTTTAACTATTATTCTTTTCACTTTGCACCCAACATCTTCTATTAATATTTCAAATTTACCCCAAGGCCTTTCTTCTATATAATTCATCTAGATTTCTTTTGCTTTTTTCCTAAATATCCACTGTGTTGTCTTGTGGCATATTTTTTTGTTTAAATTTTGATATCATTTTATTTAATAAGCATCATACCCATCATCAATATATTTATCCGTAAAATCATTTTTATATCTTTCTAACTCACGCTTACTTTTTATTTGATCCTTCTTGTACTCAGATATTTTCTTCATAAAAAAAATAGGCACAAGCACTCCGCATACGAGACAACCCATAATCAATCCTATTGAAAAAAAAATAAAATAACTCATTAAAAAAATTTCGTCAAAGTTAGTGTCTTTTATACACTTATTGTAAGTTTTTTTAATAAAAATTTATTTTGTGTATATTTTACACTATCTTTGCTTACAAATTTTTTTAAAATATGATTTTAATTGCTGATAGCGGCTCTACCAAATGCAGTTGGGCTTTGTGTGATGAGGGGGGGGATATTGTTTTCGAATTTAATACTATAGGGTTTAATCCTTACTTTATTGACCAACATAATATCCTACAAAATTTAAAACAATCTGAATTAGTAGAACATATAGATAGTATAAAAAATATTTTCTTTTATGGGGCAGGATGCTCATCTGCTGAGAAAAACAAGATTATTGAGGAGCCTCTTCAACTTTTTTTTAAAAATGCAAAAGTAAGCATTCGGCATGATATTGATGCTGCTTGTTACGCTATGTATAATGGACATCCTAATATAACTTGTATTTTAGGAACAGGCTCAAATTCCTGTTTTTATGATGGATATAGCGTTTTTGAAAACGCCCCTTCTTTAGGATTCTTACTTGGGGATGAGGCTTCTGGAAATTATTTTGGCAAAAAGTTACTTACACTTTATTTCAATAAAGCGCTACCAAAAGATTTAAGCCAAAAATTTGAAGAAGGATTTGAAACTGACCTGCCTATTATTAAAGAAAACATTTATGGAAATAATAGAGCAAATGTATATCTCTCAAAGTACTTTCCTTTTGTGTCTGAAAATAAAAATCACCCAATGATTAAGGATCTAATTTATAATTCGTTAGATGAATTCTTTAATTTACATGTATGTTGTTTTAAGAATCACACAGAAGTTGAAATTAATTTTATTGGATCTGTTGCATACTTTTTGTCTGACGAAATAAAAATAATAGCAAAAAAATATAATTGCAAAGTAGGTGATATAATTAAAGACCCTATATACAACTTGGTTGACTTTCATTTTGATAAAATAAAAACTTTAGAATTTAAAGAAACTTTCTTAGATAATTAAGGCAGTGAATTATTATCGAAATTAATTAAATGTCTTCTCCATGTTGAGATAAGTCTAATCATCTTAACTCTTACTACTCTCGAAATCTTAAGTGTAATAAAATATCTACAAAACAAATATTACATAAAATCCCACAAATACTATTACTAATATTAATGCAACAAGATGTAAGATAAATGTTTTGTAATTTATAATCCTATTTCATCATCCAAGAACCACCAACACTTAAAACATTTTTTAATTCTAAATATTCTGAATAAGAATCTTCATTTATCCCTCCAGTTGGACAAAAACTAACATTTGGAAAAACAAACTGGTACGTTTTCAAAGCCGGTATTCCTCCAAATAAATTTGCAGGAAAAAACTTAAAGAATCTTAATCCCATACCCAATCCTAAAATAATATCGCTTGGGGTAGCAATTCCTGGAATAAATGGAATTTTAGAATTTATTAATTCTCTTGTTAGCTCCTCAGATATTCCAGGACTTACAATAAAATCAACTCCAATTTTTACTGCTCTATGGATTTGCTCAATATTAATAACTGTACCAATACCTACGCAAATCTTATTACCATAATTTTTCTTTATAAATTCAATAGCTTCAAAAGCAACTTTAGTTCTAAGCGTTACTTCAATACATTTTATATTTTTATCTAAAATAGAATTAATTTTAGGAGCTATTTCATTCATGTTATCAATAGTAACAACAGGAATTATTGAATGTTGATTCAATATAAATTCGATATTATTTTGTACAATTTTCATAGTTATCTTTTTTACAAGAAACTTGCTCCCTCTTCACTTGAAGAAACTTGCGCTCGCATATTAAAAAATAATTCTCTTCCTAATCCAAATACATTACTATTATCTTTTGTTCTAATAGCCCTATTATTCACATTTTGATCCATACATTTCAACTCACCAGTAATGGCATTCATAAGAATAATATCTCCAGTCTGAATTTTAGAAATTAAACCACCATCTTTAGCTTCAGGAACTACATGAATTGCTGCAGGAATTTTTCCAGAAGCACCAGACATTCTTCCATCTGTAATTAATCCAACCTTAAACCCTCTTCTTTGCAATATAGTGAGTGTTGGAGTAAGCTGATGAAGTTCAGGCATACCATTTTGTTTTGGGCCTTGAAATGGAAATATGGCAATAAAATCTTTATTTAATTCATTATTCTTAAAGGCCTTAATTAAATCATCTTGCTCTTCAAAAACAATTGCTTCTGCCTCTATAATCATTTGTTTAGAATCTATAGCTGATATTTTCATAACTGCTCTGCCAATATTTCCACTCATCATTCTCAAACCACTTTTTAATTGGAAGGGATTTGAAACTTCCCTAATAATTGACTCATTTAAAGATTTCTTTGAGCCTTCTTCCCAAACTAATTTATTTTCTTTAATTTTTGGCTCTTTTGTATATTTATCTAATCCAAATCCAATAATTGTATTAACATCATTATGTAATAAACCTTTTTCAAGTAATGTATAAATTAGAAAGCCCATCCCTCCAGCTGCATGAAAATGATTAACATCAGCAGACCCATTAGGATATACTCTTGTTAATAGAGGTATTATATCTGAAAGCTCTGAAAAGTCATCCCAGTTAATAATAATTCCGGCAGCTTTTGCTATTGCTATTAAGTGGATTGTATGATTTGTAGATCCTCCAGTTGCTAGTAATCCAATAATTGCATTAACAATAGTCTTTTCACTTACAATATTACATAAGGTTTTATCAAACGATTTATTTATAGAGGTTTGAGCAATAACTTTTACAACTTCTTCATTTAAAATTTCTCTCAATTCTGTCCCTGGATTTACAAAACTAGATCCTGGTAATTGAAGCCCCATAATTTCCATGAGCATTTGATTACTATTAGCTGTACCATAAAAAGTGCAAGTTCCTGGGGAATGGTATGAATCTGATTCTCCTTTTAACAAAGCTTCCCTATCTATTTTTCCTTCGGCAAAATCTTGTCTAATTTTTGATTTTTCTTCATTACTAATTCCAGTTTCCATAGGTCCTCCCGGAACAAATGCAGTTGGCAGATGCCCAAATTTTAATCCTCCAATCAATAATCCAGGCACAATTTTATCGCAAATTCCTAAACACAAAACGCCATCAAACATATTATGAGAAAGACCTAATACAGTTGATAAACTAATAACATCACGACTAAACAAAGACATTTCCATACCAGGCTGACCTTGTGTAACTCCATCACACATTGCCGGAACAGCTCCTGCAACTTGTGCAACAGCATTATACTTTAAAGAATACTTTCGTAATATTTCTGGATAATGCTCATACGTTTTATGAGCAGAAAGCATATCATTATAAGCAGTTATTATTGCTATATTTGGAACTATGTTTTTACCTAAAGCAGCCTTGTCTTTTGTTCCACAACCTGCAGCAGCATGAACAATATTACCGCAGCTTAAATGAGATCGAGAAAATCCTTTGTCAAATTGAGATAACATTTGACTTAAATATAATTTTCGAGTTTTCTGACTTCTTAAAATAATTCTATTTGTAATATGTTCAATCTTGTTGTTTATCATCATTGTGTGTAATAAATCTCCATTTCTTTATAATTTTTAACAAAATACGAAATCGGGACATTAGTCTTTGTTGATTTTTTAAAAACCTTAAATTTATGTTCTCCTGTAAAGAATAGAACAATAGCATTACTTTTTGCTATGAATTCTTTACTACATGTAATTCTATTATATGGATAATTAGGCGCTTTAGTAGTGAATACTCCTATATTAATTGAATTCATTAATTTATCTGATTCCTTATCATTAGGGAAAATAGATGCAGTATGCCCATCATTACCCATACCAAGCAAAGTAAAATCTGTTCTTTCAATAAAGCATGAATAATTGCTTCTTACCATTTCTAAATTTAATAATTCATCATCAATACAACAAACCATTGATGATAATATTGCAGTTTTAGCTGAATTTTTAATAAGATTGTTTTTAATATGGGTTTCATTACTATAGTTGCTTTTTTGATCTACAAAGCGTTCATCAACCAAACCGACCTTAACTTTTCCCCAATCAATATTTTCTTGTGAAAGGGAAGAATATAAATTTATTGGTGTAGATCCACCAGAAAGCAATATTCGTGCATCCCCATAGTTTTTAATAGCATTCGAAATATAAAGTGAGATTTTTTTTACCAAAGAACTTTCAAGAATATTTATGTTTTCAAAGTTTTTTATTTTCATATTTTATATTTTGATCCAAGCATGTTTTTCATCTAATATCTCATTTCCAGGACCCCAAGAACCAGCTTCATATAAAATATTTTTGAAATTAGTTTTTTCCCAACCATTTTTTATTGATTCAATCCAAGCCCATGCAGCTTCCAATTCGTCTTGCCTCATAAATAGAGTTTGCTCACCTCTTAATACATCTATAATTAACCGTTCATAAGCTTCAGGTAATCTTTCATGAAATGAATCCAAATAATCTAATTTTAATGAAATAGGTTTATATCGATAGCCACCAGGCCCTGGTAACTTAGTCATTTGTACAAGTTCAATTCCTTCTTCTGGCTGTAGCCTTATAATAAGTGCATTTCCAGGAGTCTCTCCTTGTGAAGGAAAAAGATTATGTCTGACAGATTTAAAATTAATAATAATTTCAGAATATCTTTTTTTCATTCTTTTACCAGTCCTCAAATAAAATGGAGTATTCTTCCATCTCCAATTATCAATAAAGGATTTAATAGCAACAAAAGTTTCTGTTTCAGATTCAAATTTATTTATATCTTGTAAATAAGATGACACTTGACTTTCTGACACATCATTTTCAGCAAGCTGACCTCCTATGTACTGACCTTTAACTGTTTCTTTCAATACAGATTCTTCATTGAAAAAACGTAAAGATTTAAGTACTTTAAGTTTTTCATTGCGAACAGAATTTGCATCAAGTTTTGCTGGAGGCTCCATAGCTATAAGGCACAACAATTGCAATAAATGATTCTGAACCATATCTAATAACGCACCGCTTTGTTCATAATAATTACCTCTACTTTCTACACCAATAGTTTCTGCAACTGTAATTTGTACAGAATCAATGTCTTCAGAAGACCATGAGTGTTCAAATAAGTGATTTGCAAAACGTAAAACCATTAAATTCTGTACTGTTTCTTTTCCTAAATAATGATCAATACGATATATCTGATTTTCAGAAAAGCATTTGCTTATTTTTGAATTAATTTCTTTAGAAGAAGCTAAACTAAAGCCTAATGGCTTTTCTAACACTACTTTACTTCTTAAATTTATCAATTGACATTTCTTTAGCATGTAACTAATTTCGCCAAAAGCATCTGCAGGAGTTGAAAAATAAAATATATTTTGAAAACTTGGTGTTTTATTTAATTCGTTTTTTAAGATTTTATAATCTATTTCGGTGTGTCTAGCAATATTTATTAATTTAATATTTTGCAAAAAATCTTCAATTTTCGTTTTGTCTAAATCATAATCGATAGTTTTTTCTATAGAAGATTTTAAGTCAGAATAAAAATTTGAATGTTTTTTTTCGGATCGAGTAACCGCATAAATATTAAAGTCACAGTTAATCTGATTATCAACATACCTGTGAAAGAGAGCTGGATAGATTTTACGAATAGCTAAATCTCCATCTCCTCCAAAAATTACGACATTAAAAGGCTTTATTGTTAATATTTTTTTTACAGATTGACCCAATTAGTAATATAAATTTATTTGCAAATATATAACCTTTGTGTATAACATACACTAATTAACTATGCTTATTTTAATAAAACAAAATAAAAAAGTTCGAAATTAGGACAGTAAGGCCCAACAATAAAGAACCCACTCAATTGAGTGGGTTTTCTTTAATTAAATGGATTTGTAGCCCATATATTAAGCTCATTAATAAAGCCTCTATCATCCATCTCAATTGCCGAGATGATTGAATGAGATATTTCTTTTGGAGTTAACTTGTTATCTACATCTTCTCTCTCTATTCTTCTAGAGCTCCCAAACGCAGTTGTAACCTCACTAGGATTGACTTGGCAAACTCTAATATTATGAAGTCTTAATTCAGCTTGCCAACACTGAGTTAAGCATCTAACAGCAAATTTTGAAGATGAGTAAATACTGCCGTTTTTATATCCTTTTAAACTTGCTGTAGAGCCAATATTAATAATAGTTCCATAAGACTCTTTCATCATATAAGGAATAATCTCTTTGGTAAATAATGCAAGTCCAAAAACATTTACATTAAATACTTTTAAGAAATCCTCTATATTTAATTCATCAAGAGATTTTCTAACCCCAACACCCGCATTATTTATTAGAACATCTACCCTCCCATCTAAAATATTGATACATTTTCTTGCATTCTCACACATATTTTCATGATCAGAAATATCAAATTCAATAATCTTAGATCCAGTATAGGTTTTGGCTTCAATTAATCTGTTCTCTGATCTTCCAGTAATCAACACATTTGCACCTTTTTTAACCAGATCTCTTGCTGTTTCCTTTCCAATTCCAAGACTACCTCCAGTTATTATAATATTTTTTCCTTTTACATTCATATTTTCATTATTTAAGTTACAAACTTACTTAATAATTCTCTAAAGTAGTTCGAAACAAGGACCGAAAGGCTCCCCAAAAAAACCAACTCAATTGAGTGGGTTTTTATTTATTCTTCCAAAAAGATTTAAAAAACAAACTCTTAAGACTGAACCAAAAAGCCAAAATTGCTAGTAGGTTAGTTTTTGGAGACTTCCCCTTACCAATACGTTGAATTTGAAGTTCATACCAGGGCAATTCTACACCACCCAGTTTATCTAAAAACTTAATTCCAATTTGAGGTATTGGAGTTTCAAATCTTTCTAAAGAACCGTCAAAAATTTGATTAGCCAAATTAGGATATAAGCAAAATGGTCTTGCCAAACCAACAACGTCTAAATTGCCATCTTCCAAAGCTTTCTCCATTACCGAAACAGAACGAAACCCTCCTGTAAGCAGCAAAGGTGTTTTAATCAACTTTCGAGCTTTTTCAATATAATCTAGGAAATATGCTTCACGTGATATGGTGCTTTTCTTGCGATCTCCCTGAATCATAGCTGGTCTCTCATAAGTTCCTCCAGATATTTCAATTAAATCGATTCCTTCATTACTAAGAGAGCGAATCACTGCCATAGATTCTTCTTCTGTAAATCCACCTCGCTGAAAATCTGCAGAATTAATCTTAATTGCTATGGGATAATCCGATCCAACTTGACGGCGAATTTCACGATAAACTTCTAAAACGAAACGCGCCCTATTAGAAAGAGAACCACCCCATTGATCAGTTCGAATATTGCTATTAGGAGATAAAAACTGACTTACTAAGTAGCCGTGGGCACCATGAATTTGACAACCTGTAAAGCCTGCTTCCTTCATGATTCTTGCGGTATTTCCAAAGCGATTTATAATATCCCAAATTTCTTCATCTGATAATGCTATTGGCATTTTAAACATCTTTGATGCACTACCCAATCTTAACGATATGGCAGATGGCCCTACTGTTTTTCTATTGATTGCTGCAAAAGCCTGCCTACCTGGATGGTTTATTTGAGGCCAAAGGTGCACACCAGTTCCTTCAACTGATCTAGCCCATTTTTTTAACAACTCAAAATCCTTGTAATCTTCAACTACTACATTACGCGCTTCACCTAGTGCCATTGAATCTACCATCACATTTCCTGTAATTAGTAATCCTGGATTCCCTTTTGCCCAAACCTTATACGCATTAATTAAATCCTTGCTTGGTGCGTGGTTTCGCGTTCCAAAGTTTTCACTCATTGCAGATTTTGCAATTCTGTTTTTTAAAACTGACCCATTTGGTAAAGTAAAAGAGGAAGCGATATTCTTCATTGATTTTTTATCAGATATATTTGGGTAAAATTACTAATTATATACTTAAAAAAGTTCGAAACTGGGACCGAAAGGCCCACCAATAATAAACCCACTCATTTAGTGGGTTTATATTTATTCAATAATTATTTTCTTCTCCACAGTTCCATCATCATAGATGTAAAATAAAGTTTGATTTTCTTTTAAAGTATTTATTTCTCTTCCATATACATCTACTATCTTCATTAGTTTTCTTGAAATAATACCACTATATTCATTTGTTGAGCTAACAATACAATTACTTTGACAAGCGGATAGAGAAGCATAAGTTCCCAATCCTGTACCAGGATCAAAACATCCACTTACTAAATCACAATCATAAGTTGCTGGAATTACACAGTTATTCTGGCAAGCAGATAATGAAGCATAAGTTCCTAATCCTGTGCCAGGATCAAAACATCCACTTACTAAATCACAATCATACGTTGTTGGAATTACGCAATTACTCTGGCAAGCAGATAATGAAGTATAAGTTCCTAATCCTGTGCCAGGATCATAACATCCATTTGCTAAATCACAATCATATGTTGTATTAATTAATTGTGTTACCCAATTACTTCCATTCCAAAAAAATAAATCACAGCTACTGCATAAACTTCCTTGTTGAGGTGAAACGGATAAATCATGCTGATAATAGTTGTCATATAAGTAAACATAAAAACAAATATTCATTGAATCTGAAGGGGAACCACCTAAACCAAAATTCTGAAACGAAAAGTTTCCGTTCATTGGGTACAATCCACAAATATTTCCGTCAGGTGTATACGCTTCCCAATAAGATAGAGAATCAATAAGTTCTGGAAAATAATTATTATTTAAATATGAAGATTGAAATGACAAAACATTAAAATTGTTATTAGCTTCAAAAACATCCATCTGAGTACAATCAAAAGTTGGCGTCAAAGTTCCGTAATAATTATATGATTCTGTATAGACACAACCTACATTAGAAGTAACTGTACATGAATATAATCCTGGTCCTGATACATTTATTGTCTGGTTTGTGTCTCCATTAGACCATAAAAATGAATTTGGATATACATTGGGACAAACTGTTATAGAGCTAGAATATGATTGATTTGCTGTAAGATTATTTCCTGAAGCTGAAATTTGAAGATCTCCATAAACACATGGATTTATGAAAAAGAGTATATCGATAGAATCTGTATCTTGACAAACATTTAATGAAGCAATGGAATCAAAATACGTAACAGTTAGGTTTACATAGCATGGGTTTGGAAGAGTTGAAATATCTCCATAAGTATGACATGGATTTTGTTGATTTGAAATAAAACCATCTCCAAAATCCCATAAGTAAGATACAGAATAATTTGTTAACGAACCAGTACTAATAGATGAGCTGTCTGACAATAAGAGAGTTCCACCCCAACCAGACACAAGATAAGGATTAGAATTACATTGAGATCCTAAAGATTGATTTGAAGTAAAAAACCATCCAGAAAGAGAGTCAAAAACTAACGTATCTGTCACTATACAACTTGATAAACTATCAGTTATCAGACACATAATTGCTGTGCTATCAGGTAAATTATTATTTATATTCACTGTATCAGTTTGTGAATTGTATGAACTTCCACCTATACAACTTCCTAACATATTAAAGTAAACCCAAGAAGGATTAGAATTCACATTTAAATTAGGACCTGAAACTGAATATACAACTTCAATAGAGTTTTGTGAATTAATATTTATTGAAAAACTTGAATCACAAGGTGTCCAGGTTGTTTGCCCAAACCCAATCATTGGTAAGCATAATAATACAAGTAGTAGATTTTTCATTTAGCAAACTTACTTAATAATTTTCTAAAAAAGTTCGAAATAAGGACCGAGAGGCTACCAAAAATAAACCTACTTATTTTAATTTTTATCATGGAGAGAATATCTTTGAAAGATTGGTTTTAGTAAAAACTCAAATCAAATTGATTATTAGGGGCTAAATTTTTTAATTTTCTTCTATCTTTTGTCGGAATATTTACTGTAATAACTATTCCGGTTTTACAATGACAAGCATAACATAACTCTACTTTTGAAGAATTAAATTCAGATGTCACATAATTTACTTCTATTCCTTCTTCAGTAAGGTAATTATATACTCCCGCATTGTAACTATCAGTTGAAAATGTATCTAAACTAAAGTGGCTGTCCCATGGATTCGAGCATCCAGTTAAGTCCCAATGCATTGATAATGGTTCATTTTTAGAGCAAGAAAAAAGAATAATAGTAAGCGAAATTATTAAAGGTAATTTTATATTTTTCATTTTATATTTTCTTTTATCCACATATTATAACTTATAATATCTAAATCTTCAGAATCTGAATCTGACATGCTAGACAATAAATCCTCTTTATTATCTACAACATCCCCATCATTAATCTTCTTAAAGATTAAATCTATCATTTTCTTCTCTCTTATATGATGCTTTTCTAATAATAAAGACTTGTATTCCTTTTTAATGTTTGTAATCTTATCATTAAGATTCTTATTTGAAACCAGCATTCTAATCATGAGGTCAGAAAGTAATATTTTTAATTGGAATGATTTATCTAACAATAAAAAGTCCTCTTGCATAATTAATCTAGCAATATTTTTCTGAGATTCTTTATAATTATTTTCATAGTAATAAATTAATGAACGATTTAAATAAATAAACGCATTATAAGATGGTAATTTTTTAATTACTTCGCTCCTGCTTGCCTTATTTAAATAATCCAATGCTTTCTTTTTATCTGTTTTAGCGTAATTTAATACAAGTATATTATAGTAGTAAAATAGATATTTATCGTGCAAGAAACAATCGTATTCTTTCATGCCACTTAATAATTCTTCAGAGTATTTCAATGACTGTTTATACTTCTTAGTTTTATATAAACAATTAGACAGATAAGTTAATAAGGTGAGCTTCTCGTTATGATTTGACCTGTCAAATAACTTGTCCTTTAAAAAATCATTATAACTTTCAATTAGAAACTTCTCTAATGACTTATAATCGCGTTCCTGAAGCAATAAACGACTATACATTTTAAATAACCTTATTCTAAATCTAGTACTATTTACTAAATTCTTTTCTTTTGAGATCTTTCCATATTTTGTTTTAATCAGTTTAACTAAACTACCATCTGATTTTCCAAAATTCTGTTTGGTTTTTATATCATACATTATTTTAGCTAATAATAAATCCATCTCATCAATCTCAGATAAGATCTTAATATTATTTCTTTTTAGTTCAATATAATGATCTACATCAACAGAAAGCAGTTCATGAGAGATATGAATTATCTCTGAGTAAATGATAGATAAAACCTCATATAATTCTGAATCTATTGCTTCTTTCTCCGCTTTTTTCAGGAAATGAAGAGATAGTTCTAATTCCCCTTTGTTCTTATAAACTCTAGATAATAAAACAAAACTAAAAGATTTAGATTGTTTGTCTTTCCAAATATATTGCCATATCATAGAATTATTCAATTCATGATAGAGTCGGTTCTTAATTTGATAATAATTATTTGGATTTGTTTCTAGTTTCTTTAAGATATCTTTTGTAGTAAAATCACCTTTTTTCTTCTTCATATAATCAAAAAGATCTACATCTTTCCGGTTCTTATTATCAGTTCTTTTTAGAAATAATTTAAAGAATCTAACCTCCTCCTTTGAAAGAGATTGTATAATAGTATCTAAAGCATTATTCATTGACAATATTATTTTCTAATATACTTCTTGCCATCTCTTATATACATGGATCCTATCGAAATATGATTTATATTACTATATCTTCTACCTAAAATATCATATATATAATAAGATGGAGCCTTATTAATAGGAGGAATCATCTCATTAATAGATGTTGTAGGTGGGATTACATACAAGGGAGTAACACTAGTGTCATTAGTAGCGGGCACTGTAAAACTTGGCCAGATGACAACTAAATTATCTCCTGCTTGTTGATACAATTGTGGGCCACCATTAAGAGGATTATTTAACATATAGAGACTATCTCCTGGCGCAAAAATACCTTGAGGTATATTTTGTGTAAGGGTTAATATCTGCCAATTTTGTGGTGATGCATTAACTGGAGAAATCACTATGTTAGCAGTAATAACCGAATCTAATATAGATGTGTTTCCTGTATTTACAAACCAAAATCCTAATGAAAAAGGAGCGGCATACTGAACTGTATCAGCATGCCATACTCCTTCTACACTAACAATCTGTGATTTTACAGTTTTAGAAACTAAAACCACACAACATATGAAAACAAGTATCTTCTTATACATTACTTTCTATCTATAATATACCTTTTCTCAATCGTACCATCTTCATAAATAAAGAATAAGGTTTGATTGCTATTTATTGTTGTTTCTCTTCCTAATATATCAACTACTTTAATTAATTTTTTATCCAATGAACCTATCTCTCCTATTGAGGTGACGCTACCCATCTTAGCCCAAAAAGAACCATTCCAAAAGAACTCTACGCAACAATTTAATGTATCTACTCCATTAACATATGTAATACAAGTTATAATACTGTCTGTTAATGCCATAATAGGCAATGCATCATGAGTCCAAGTAAGACTATCTTCACCAACAATATATCCATTAAAGTCTGTCGTGACAATATAAAGTGGAGAATTCACATTAGTTCCACTCATAACCTCCATTGTTAATTGTGACTGTGAACCAACTATATCTATTGAATCACAAGGTGATATCATTTGTAATTGACAGTTTGACTGACAAGAAGAAAGTGAAGTATATGTACCCAATCCTGTACCAGGATCATAACATCCAGTAGTGGGATTACAATCCCATGAAGGTGTTGGGATTCCGCAAACAGCTTGACAAGCAGCTAATGAACTATATTGACCATTACCAGTTCCTGGATCATAACATCCTCCAGGAGAATTAGTAGGACAATCCCAAGAAGGTGTAGGATTTCCTCCTGGAACTGACCAAGCAATTCCATCCCACACATATGTCACACAACATGTCATGTTCATTGTATACAAACAAGTTATAATTGTATCATAAGGAATTCCTGCTGGATTGGAGTTATATACACTATGCATATTCCATAAGCTATCTTGAGCTAAAACTGTTCCATCTGAAGCAGTAGTTTCCCAAAAATCAATTGTATTTACTGATGTTAATGTTAATTGATACTGTGACCCAGAAACTGTAATTGAATCACAAGGTGTTTGTGCTTGAGCAAATAAGATTGTCAAAGCTGCTGATGCTGTTAATAATAATTTTTTCATAATTTTATTTTTTTAAATTTAATGATTTGTTTTAAGTGTTTAAATCGATTTTAACACTGCAAAAATATGTAGTCTATTGCAACATACAATATCTTTTTGAATTACATCTTACGAATTCAAAAAACTAATTGTAATTTTTATATCTAGTAATATCCTTACATATTCAGAGTAATATAACTATGAAAAAAGTTCGAAACTGGGACCGAGAGGCCCACCAATAAAGAACCCCCTCAATTGAGGGGGTTTATTTATTAAAGACTACAGAATATCTTCTGTTTAATTGCTTTCAGAGCTAAAAAGCTTTTGAACCATAGTGCACTAAGGCTTACTAACAATGTCTTTAATTATATTTTAGAATGGCATTCAAAGTATTCTTTTCTATCTTTTAAAATTTGACGTGTTAAAATAGCAATAAATACCGAGCTCAATATTAAGAATGTAATCATAATTTTCTATCTTTTTAATGATGCAAATATATTATGATATAGCCTGTTATACTTTATGTAATTATTAACAAAAAGTTATTTAATATTAAATTTGATAATTAATCTTAAACCCAAAAAATCTTCCAGGGTTATATGATCTATACACCTCTTTTTTTGCACCATATGAATCAGTAATCATAGTTTTGTTTTGTTTTAAGATGTTTCGTAATGAAATTCCTAAAGAAAAATGTGAATTTATCTTTTTATTTAAGTTGAAATTTAGACTATTAAATGGGTCTGTATATATATCAGGATTTGCATTCATTGAGACAATAGAAAGAGTTTCTCCTTTAACATTATAATAAATACCAGATTCTAATCCTAATTCCTTATGTTGATACGAAAGTGATAGATTAATTATATATGGTGCTTGACCTTGCATCTGTCTATAGTACTCTCCATTTGATTGAGTAAGTGTCTCATTATCTCTTAAATTACTTATTCGGGAATTTAATTCTTCACCCATTATAAAAGCTTTTGAGTGTATATATGAAGCATTTAAACCTAAATTTAGGTTATGTACTAAATTAGAAAATATATTTTTCCTTAATTCGATTTCAGCACCTGATATTTCTGCTTTTTCAGTATTTATTGGCTTTATATTATCTGGATCCGCTTGAAAAGATGAAATTTCTATAGGATTATTTAATTTTTTATAAAATAAACTAAACGAAACTGTTTGATTTTTTTCAAGATATAATTCATATCGAAAATCGAAATTATTAATATTTGTTACTTCAAGATCAATGTTTCCATTAAATGTAATTGAAGATATACCGTCATATATTGTTGCTAAAGATTTTTCTTTAAATGAGGGACGAGCAGTAGTTTTTGATAGTGAAAAGCGAAGTTTAGATTTGTTACTAATATCATAGATAACATTTAAACTAGGAAAAACACCGATATCTTTAAGTACTAGTTTATTAGCGTATTTATCACCCGCCTGGTTTTGACCAGTATAATATTGTTGATAATACTCTGATCTTAAACCAATGATTGATTTTAATTTTTTATTAAGATTCAATTCTTCAGACAAATATATAGATGCATTCGAGAGAGATCCATCATATATATTACTTAATTGTCTTCCACCAATAATATGAAATCCTGACTGGCTATTTGTTTCACTCAATAATGAATTCATAATTTCATCAGGATTTCCTGTAAATGAAATTTGTCCTACATTGTAGGCAGTTAGACTATATCCTAACACATTATATGATCTGTTCTTAAATGAATAATTGATTCCAGAATTCAAATTTGCATCAAACTCAAGTAGTTTATGTTTAAATAATAAATTTGCAGATGCAGCCACATTATATTCATCAAGAAACCTCCAAGTTCTTGTAGGATTTCCTACATTACTTACATCTACACTGTAACTAGTATCATTTCCCATTATAGACATTAAATAAGGTGTTTCTCTTAAGTCTTTATCTCTTATTTTAGAATAGGTAGGCGATACTTTCCAATAAATTTTATATTTTCTATCATTTAAATAGTATTCGCCACTAATAAACATGTTTATTATTGATCTTTCAGAATATTCCAATACATCTTTTTTAAATCTATTCACATTTGAAAATAGATTCTCACCATAAAATATTCCTGCTTTTTTTTCTGTATCTCTTAAATATAAAAAATTTATTTTGTGTTTAGAATTTTGATTTTTAATACTTGAACCCAACATTGAGCTCAATTTTGCATTCTGGATACCTATTTCTCCATTAATTAACTTTGCTGGCTCTAAATTATATTTGTTTATCTCTATGGGCTTTCTCCAATAGTTTTGTTGATGATTTTCATAGTAATTATAATTATTTTTAAATGATAGGGCAGCAATATAACCTAATTTCTTGTCGTTAATATTAAGTTGATTCCCTCCTGAAATACTAAATCCTCCATCCATAAAACTCATTTTTCTACTTGCTGATAATTCGTTATTGAATTTATTGCTCCAATCAACTAAATTTTCAAAATTAATTACTCTATCAACTTGAGTAATTTGAAGGTCCGTACTAATAGGTAGTGCTCTTGTTCCATCTTCAATGCCTAAACCATCATATTTTCCACCTTTATAAGTCAAAAAATTATTATTAAAATGAGTGCTATTATTGTAGCGTAAATTAGATGATATTTTAAGTGTTTTAATTTCTGGAAAATCTTTAATAGCAATATCCACAATACCACCAGTAAAGTCAGCAGGAAGATTAGCAGAAAAAGATTTATACACTTTGATATTGTCTATTATATTAGTAGGGAAGATATCAATTTGAATAGTATTTCTATCTGGATCTAATCCTGGTAAATCTAGTGAGTTTAGCTGTGTTTTTGTATACCTATCTCCCAACCCTCTTACATATACATATTTTCCATCAGACACAGATATACCAGTAACTCTTTTTAAAGCACCTGACGCATCACTATCTCCTGATTTTTTAAGTGATTGAGCAGATATTGCATCTATTAAAATAGGAGATTTCTTCTTAATTGTAAGAAGCGCTGCTTCAGTATTTTTTACAGACTCTGCTGAAATATTAATTACTTCTAGAGCAACTGAATTAGGTGCCATTTTAATATTTTCTAAAGGATAAATATCATCATCTTTAATTTTGATATTTTCTATCTCCAAAGTATTATATCCTATGTAAGAAATAATCAAAGTAATATCATTAGAAGCTAGATTAAATTTATTTAAATAGTTGCTTATTTTTTCAGATGGAATTTCAAAATTTCCATCAAAATCTGTTGTTGCTCCTATTGACGTTCCTTTTACACCAACATTAGCCGCAAATAGAGGTTCTCCAGTTTCCGAGTCATATACAGATCCTCTGATAACTCCTTTATCTTGACTAAATAATATTGTATGAATTAGTATTAGCAGTAATGTAAATATTTTCTTCATGATAAGTTAACTTATATTTAATGATTTAAACAGGATATAAAAAAAAGCCCGAAGGCTTTTTTTAAATTTAACATATTACTAATAGGCATTCATATAACTTGCACACGACCAACCATCAAAATTTGATAAAGTTGCTCCTCCTGTACCATTATTGTTATCATTCCAAACTGTAGAGCCTAAATCGTCTACTAATGTTTGTGTGTAACCTGCCTCAAAAGAGATGTTAGAAAATGTTACTCCAGTTGCACCAGCATCTACTGTCAGAGTTGCGCCATCTTTCATGTTTGTATACAGCATATTTGAAACACTTCCAGAAGCATTACTTTTAAATTTTCCACAGTTATTTTTATCTCCTGGAGCACCTATAATTGTACCGTTAGTTAGAGAAAAATCAGCTTGCATAGTACCTTCCCAGCCATCTATTTCTAAAGCTTGATCACCAGAAATTAATATTCCTAAAAAGTTATTTATTGTTCCGCTATAAGATTGATCAACATCAAACGAATCGTCTCCTGAACCCCATACTAATATATTATCACAATCTACACTACCTCCAAAACACTCTAAACCATCATCTAAATTTGCAATAATTTCTACATGGCTAATTTGAGTTCCAGAACCAACACCTCCTAATGTTAAACCATTAATTTCGTTCCCTTCTCCAATTTCAGCTCCTCCATGTCTAATTTGAACATATCTAAAAACACCAGAATTATCAGAATTGTTTGAAGAACTTCCTCCTCCATACAAACCATTTGTTTCTTCAACCGGAATTCCTTCGATTTGTAGTGGATTAGCGTCAGCAGAAATATCAGCATTACCTAAGATTAATACACCTCCCCATAATCCTTGATCTGATGAAGATAGACCAGATCCAAAGCCAGAAGTTCCATTTGTGCTATTATCCGCTGATGAAGTAAATACAATTGGGTTAGCAGCATTTCCATTAGCCATAATTTTACCTCCTCTTGCAATAATTAAGGCTGATGCATCAGCACCAGTACCTGGCGCTCCTTTAATCACGGTTCCAGCTTCAATTGTTAAAGTAACTCCATCTACTACCATTACCCTACCATTTAAAGTATAAATATTATCAGATGTCCATGTAACATCTTCAGTAATATCTCCTGAATAAGTTGTTGGAACTACTGGAGTAGGCGTGTCATTACCTGAGTCTGAAGAGCATGCCGCAAATAATCCACCTATAAATATATAAGCTAGTAGTTTAATTGTTTTTGTTGTTTTCATTGTTTTTGTTGTTTTTGTTGTTTTCATTGTTTTTGTTGTTTTCATTGTTTTTGTTGTTTTCATTGTTTTTGTTGTTTTGTTTATTATTATGGCTCCATTTTGGGAGGTTGCCTATTCCCTATTTTAAATAAATATATATTGCCAATAAAGTGAGTACTATACATAGTGTTATTAGGAAAAATCTCCTCTTATTCATCACAACGCTGCTACTTTATAACCAACACCTCGAAATGTTTTAATGTTATTATTAGGTATCATTTTTCTTATTTCCCGTATATGAACATCTACTGTTCTATTATTTTCAGCTTTCTTACTCTTCCATATTCTTTTATATATTTCTTCACGAGTGTAAACTGTTCCTGGATTATTACATAATAAAGCAAAAATTAAAAACTGTTTTTTAGGTAATACATAAGTTTTGTCTAAAAAATCAATCTGAAATTTCGATTTATTAATAATTAATGAGTTGTAAGAGATTATATTCTGGTTATTATTAATTCTATTATATACTTGAATTAATTTTTTTTGAAATACTTTTTCTGAAATCAAATCAGTAAGAATATAATCAACACCAGCATCATAAGCAGCAAGTTTAATATAATCTTCATGCTTAGTTAAATAAAGTATTTTAAAGGCTTGAATATTTTTAGCACTTAATTTCTCAAATATTTCAATACCATTTATATCATTCAGGTCAATATCAATTATAATAAATGATGGAGTATAATTTTCTATATAATTTATACTATCATAACCATTACTAAAAGTTTTAATTATTGTTTTAATAGAAACTGTAACATTAGTTTTTAAATATTCTATTAAATTTGTATTATCACTTACTATAACTGCCTCTATCATTTTATTAAAATAATTTTGACAAATATGACTTATTGATTAAGTAAGTAGATTATCTTAATTTTAAACTTAGTTTAATTAAAAATTAAATTTTAAAGCATATAGTTAAGTAAATGTTAAGTTTCTAGTGCATTAAAAAAGTTCTAAATAAGAACCGAGAGGTCCACTTAAAATTATCCTCACTAATTGTGTGGTTTTTTTATTTTTGCGCAAACTTAAATGTCTTATGAAAGAAAAGAATGACAACCCATTAGGGCTAGAAAAAAAACTTTATACTATTTAAGAATTTGGTGCTATATTGAGAAATAAATTTGGAGCAGATAATTATATTTCTAATATTATCTTAGCAGAAATATTTCTTGCTAAATACCCTGTTTATTCTTGTAACATTAAAAAATTAGAAAATCACGTCTCTGACAAAAGTTGTGGTTGTTGTTAAAATATAAAAAAATCAACTTAATAATTTTCTAAAAGTGATATTTATAATCAATCAGAGATGAAACCAAACCTATAATAAACTGGAAGATGATCAGAGAAACCACCATACCAGTTGTTACCGCCAAATGTTCTGCTAGGATAGACTTCCTCTTTTTTATTTGTGTAAAGCATAAAGTCTTTCTGGAATGCCCCTGCAGAAAATATTTTCATATTAGAGGCAAGAAAATTCTTAGAAATAATAATCTGATCTAACCAATTCCATGAGCCTTTATAATTATAAGACCCCTTATCTAAAATAAAATCTGTAGTCATTAAATTAATTAAATTATCTCCAACTAAAACTTCTGATAAACTTTCATTAGTTGGATAATCGTTAAAATCTCCCATTATTATAGTATATTCATCCTCAGAAATATTTATATCAATATATCTTCTAAGGACTTGTGCCACAAATACTCTTTTATAATTTGTTTCCTCTTGCCCTCCCCATCTTGATGGCCAATGATTCACAAAAAAATTAACAACTTTATTCTTTATTTTTAACTTAACATATACAATATCTCTAGTCGATTTCTTTGCATCTGGATTATCTATTAAAATAAAATCATATTTTAATAACTGAAATTGATTATTAAATAATAAGGCGCAATCAATCCCTCGGCCATCAGGACTATCTTTATGAATAATTGTAAAATTATAATTGCTAAAAATTGGAGTTTTTAAAAGGTCATTAATTACTTGTTTATTTTCAACTTCACATAAACCAATAATATCCGGCATTTTATTGTCATTTTCATCTTGAATTATACTAGAAAATACTTTTGCTAATTGATTTATTTTATGATTATATCTAGATTTGTTCCATTTTTTTTCACTTATTGGAAGAAATTCATCATCTTTAGTAGTGGCATTATTAATAGTGTCAAATAGATTCTCTACATTATAAAACATAGTAAATATATTTTCATCTGGAACAATTTCTTTATTAGTTTGAGAAACAACTAATATGGGGAAGAATAGTAGTGTCAGTATTTTTTTCATTTGACAAACTTACTTAATAATTTTCTGAAAAAGTTCGAAATAAGGACCGAGAGGCCCACCAAAGATAAACCCACTCATGAGTGGGTTTTTATATATTTGCAAGAAAATTTTTAAGTTAAAAAACGAATAGAATGTCTATAGCAACTATCACAGCAATAGCAGTAGGATCAGCAGTTTCCATTGGAGTAGCCCTCTGGCTAATTTTAGCTAAGAAGAAAAAGTAGAAAAAGATTAAAAAAGTTCGAAATAAGGACCGAGAGGTCCACCAATAAAGAACCCCCTCAATTGAGGGGGGTTATTTATTAAAGACTACAGAATATCTTCTGTTTAATTGCTTTCAGAGCTAAAAAGCTTTTGAACCATAGTGCACTAAGGCTTACTAACAACGTCTTTAATTATATTTTAGAATAGCATTCAAAGTATTCTTTTCTATCTATTAAAATTTATATTCAAAATTTAGAAAGAGTGTGTTTTCTGCTTCTGACCCTTCAGCTGAATCAGTCCACGATTGCATATTTAAAGCAACCGTTACACCTTTGGCCATTTTTCTTTCAACACCATATATAGTGTAAGAACCTGCTTTATCTGTTTTTTCACAATCATCATATCTTGCAAAGAAAGTGTAATCATCATTTAATTTGTACGAACCATATATTGACATCAGATCTTGTTCTTCTGAATCTAAAATATTTCCAGAGTTTTGCATTAAACTTTTCTCAGCACCTACCACATAATTATCGCCAGAGTAAGCAATAGCTGCAGTAGTAATGGTTTGTGATTCAGTAGAATCAGTATAAGTTTCTCTTGGAGAAATGTCTTGATGTAACCTTAATTTTAAATTATTACTTGCCGTATAGGTTAAACCTAAACCTCCTCTAAATAATCCATTAGAAGATTGTGTTTTTTTGTATCCTTCTCCATTTAATACTTGTGCATCTATACTGATATTGTCAGATACTTTATAATCAGCTGTCACACCAGCATCTGCAGAGCTTGCCCATTTGTACTTGTCTTGCGCAGATTTCTGAATATATCTTCTCCCCCAAGCTTTCTCCATAAATTTAAAATTCTTCGTACCAACCATTCCAAGGTTAAGAGTTAGTTTGTCGGAAGTTTTCCATTTTAAAGAAGCTATTTTTAAAAATGCAGTGTATGCACTTCCTCCACTATTGCTACCAACATCAAATGTAATTTTCGTTGAAAAGCGATCATCTATTTTATATGAATAGCCTAAATAAGATCGTTTGATTTCAAATTCTTTAAAAGCATTTTCCCCATCTTCTGCTGACATATCATAATTAAAGTTAGAGAAAATTTTAACTGAAGGAGATCTTTCTTGTGCATTAATATTTGTTAATACAAATAATGTAGTACTTAATAGTAAAATTGTTTTTTTCATAGTGTTTGTAATATTTAAGTTGTTTTTAATTCGACAGCTAAAATAATTCAAACTTTTATTGAAAAGGTTAAATTAATGTTAAGTAATTGAGAAATTAATTTTAAATATTAAGTTTATAGCCGACCCCTTTTATAGTTTTAATAAAATGATCACCTATTTTTTCTCTAATCCTTCTAATATGCACGTCTATTGTCCTGTCGTTAATAAAAGCATCTCCCCATATTTCAGATAGAATCTCTTGTCTTGTAAAGACTTTTCCTGGTACAGTCATTAAATAATATAATAAATTAAACTCCTTTCTTGCTAAATAGATTTCTTGCCCCTTATATAGAAGTAGGTGTCGCTCTTTTTCAATCTCTAAATCAGATATCTTTATATTATTGCGAGTATCATTTTTCTTATTTCTTTTTAAAAGAGCTTTTATTCTACGAATTAATAATTTAGGCTTAATAGGCTTTGTAACATAGTCATCTGCACCAGCATCAAATCCTGCTAACTCAGAATATTCTTCTGATCGAGCAGTTAAGAATAAAATTAAAGCCTCGTTAAGTTTGGGATATTTTTTAATTTCAATACATGTTGAAATCCCATCCATTTCAGGCATCATAACGTCTAAAATAATTAAGTCTGGCAAAACCCTTTTTGCTATCTCTAATGCTTTCTTTCCATTATCAGCTGTTAATACATTATAGCCTTCTTTTTCTAAATTATACTTTAAAAATTCTAAAATATCTTTTTCATCATCTACAAGTAAAATTTTCATAATTAGTGTGATTTAATATAAATAAAGTGAAAATTAGGTTTAGAATACAACCAAAATAAATCTACCAAACTGAATGGGTTTTTATATTCTTTTAAATTAAACATGCTTTTTGTGTTTAATAACCTTAGCTTCTAGGTGGTATATTATTTCCTCTGCTATCTTCTTCAAGCTATCAGCAGCTCTTTCTATTTTTCTAATACTTGATAATAAATAAAGTAGCATATTCTTATCATAGTTATTTATGTTATCAATAATGATTTGAGGAGAGTCAGAATTAATCTTATTAATTAATTTGTCTTTTTTGAATACTCTTCTAGCAATACTCGGGTCTTCATTTTCAAAAGCCTCTATAATACAATCCATCATAGCATTGAATATTTCTAGCATTTCACTTATACGTGTTTTAGTCATGATTTCCTTGTCGTAAGGCACGTTATTATCAGCAACATATTTTGCTATACTTTCAGCAATATCTGCAATATGTTCAAGTGCATGATTAATTTTACGTGCAGAGAGTATAAACCTTAAATCTACTGCTACAGGAGCATGAAGTGCAATTATGTTTTCACAATCACTATCAATCTTTAGTTCTTGGGCATTAATCCTATTTTCGCTTGATGAGATTTCTTCTGCAACATCTTGATCATAGTTAACAATTGCATTAGCACCTTTTTCCCATTGTCCTTCTACTAATAAAAACATTTTTAACAGAGATGATTTTAAATTAGATATTTCTTTTTCAATAGTATTCATAAATGTATAATTTTAGCCGAAACGTCCAGTTATATAATTTTCTGTTCGTTCCATTTTAGGGTTTGTAAAAATAGTGTCAGTTTTCAAACTCAATAAGATCGCCCATGTAAAAGAATGCAGTGTAATCACTAATTCTTCCTGCTTGCTGCATATTATGAGTGACAATTATAATAGTGTATTTTTCTTTTAAAGTATGTATAAGTTTTTCAACTTTAGCTGTCGCAATTGGATCTAACGCTGATGTTGGTTCATCCATTAATATAATTGAAGGTTCTACAGCTAATGCTCTTGCAATACATACTCTTTGTTGTTGACCACCTGAAAGTGCTAAAGCAGATTTGTTCAGGTCATCTTTTACTTCATCCCATAATGCTGCTTGTTGTAAGGCATCTTTAACTCTTTTTTTAATAAATTCTTTATCCTTTATACCTTGTATTTTTAATCCATAAGCAACATTTTCAAAAATTGATTTTGGAAAAGGATTTGGTTTTTGAAATACCATTCCAACATTTTTTCTAAGTTCGTCTACCAAAATACTTTTATCATAAATATTTTTATTATCAATAAATATTTCACCATTTAATTTAAATGAATCAATATAATCATTCATCCTATTAAATAATCGTAAAAATGTTGATTTACCACATCCTGAAGGACCAATTAATGCTGTAACAGCATTTTCCATTATCCCAATATTTATATTATTTAAAGCTTTTAAGTCTCCATAAAAGACATCAATATTTTTTGCTTCTAATTTATATTTCATTTTACCAATTTATTTTTTTCTGCCATTTGTTTCTAAAATAGACTGCAATTCCATTCATCGTAAAAGTTATAAATAGTAAGATGATTATTGCAGCCGCAGCGTTAATTGCAAATTCATGTTGTGGGCGAGAAATCCAATTAAAAATCTGAATAGGAAGAACAGTAAACTCATCCATTGGACCCTTAGGAGTAAACGGAACATATGCCAATGCACCAACTACAATTAAAGGAGCTGTTTCTCCTACAGCTCTTGAGATAGCTAAAATTACACCAGTCAATATTCCTCCTGATGCAGCTGGTAACACCTGATACCACGTTGTTTGCCATTTAGTAGCACCAAGACCGTATGATGCGGCACGAATTGATGATGGGACTGCTTTGAGTGCTTCTCTTGTTGCTACTATTATTATTGGAAGAACTAATAAAGCTAGTGTGAAACTTCCAGCTAGAACACTACTTCCCATCTTACTAAGTCTAACAAAAATTTCAAGCCCTAATAATCCATAGATTATTGAAGGAACACCTGCTAAGTTTGAAATATTTATTTCTAATATTGTTGATAATTTGTTTTTCCTGTTATATTCTTCAAGATAGATACCAGCACTTATTCCAATAGGTACTGCAATAATAAATGTAAAAACAACAATCCATAATGATCCGGACCATGCTGTCAAAATTCCAGCCTTTTCAGCCTTTCTTGAAGGTAGTGAGGTTAAAAAACTCCAATCAATTCTGTTAAAACCATCATAAAGTATATTTCCTATAAAAATTGCTAAAAGAAATAAACCAATGAAGCAGGCAAAAATCCCAATATATTTAAATATTGAGTCTTTTAATCTATTTTTTTCTCCATTATTCATATTCTTCTCTAAATTTATTTCTTATCCAAAAGCTAATATTATTAAGTATAAAAGTAAATACAAACAAAGTTATTCCTGCAGCAAAAATTGTTCTGTATTCTAAAGAGTCATGCTGTACATCACCTAAACTCACTTGAACGATATATGCAGTTATTGTTTCAACTGGAACAAATGGGTTAAAAGTCAATCTAGGTTGTTGTCCTGCGGCTATAGCTACAATCATTGTTTCTCCAATTGCTCTGGAAAATGCAAGAATCACAGATACTATTATTCCAGAAGAGGCGGCTGGAACCATTACTTTAAAAGAAGTTTGTAGTTTGGTTGCGCCCATCCCATATGATGCTTCTCTTAAAGATTTTGGGACAGCACTTAGAGCATCTTCACTTAGCGAGCTAATAAAAGGAATAATCATAATACCCATTACAATCCCTGCTGACAATGAGTTAAATCCAGCCATTTCTGGAATTAATTTTTGTAAAAATGGAGTAACTACCATTAAGGCAAAAAAACCATATACAACTGTTGGAACAGCTGCTAATACTTCTAACAATGGCTTAATAATTTTCTTTAGTTTTTTTGGAGCATATTCACTTAAGTAAATTGCAATTGTTAGTCCAATAGGAAGCGATACACTTATTGCTATTATTGTTGTTAGAATTGTGCCAGAAATTAATGGCAGAATACCAAAATGCTTATTTGCAAAAAGTGGTGTCCATTGAGTGTCAGTTACAAAATCAATAATCGAAACCTCTTTGAAAAATTCAAGACTTTCACTTAATAGAACCCAAATAATTCCTATAGTTGTAAGAATAGTAATTAGAGCAGTTGCTCTTAATATAAATTCTATTATTTTTTCTTTAATTCTCTGCATTCAACAAAATATAAAAAGCAATCTTCGTATCATTCGAATGATACGAAGATTGCGAACCAACCAATCAAAACTTTATTTCAATTAAAACATATTGAAATTACTTAATAAATTCATTAAACTTATTTATCTCTAAATTATACTCATCCTTAGTTAATGGAATATAACCTACATCTGTAACTAAATTTCCAGCATTTTTAAGATAAAAAGAAATAAATTCTTTTACTTCTTCTCTTTCTCTAGCACTATTATTAGCATAAATAAATATTGGTCTAGATAAAGGTGCATATGTTCCATTAGAAACT
>Ga0206131_10001778_pt1 | contig 27047 bp, 13 predicted proteins | sample Helgoland_Spring_FD_148636 | JGI IMG/M metagenome (GOLD analysis project Ga0206131, IMG submission 148636) | Pelagic subsurface seawater microbial communities from Kabeltonne, Helgoland, North Sea - Helgoland_Spring_Bloom_20160517_1 | ecosystem: Environmental > Aquatic > Marine > Epipelagic ...
CTTCATTCGCATGTTGCCGCTTCGTACTGGGCTCCCATTGATTGCTCCAAATAACCTCATAGCCACCCTCCGTTCGCGATCGCAAAGGCAAGCGATAGTTCGATCCAGCCGACTTGCCTTTCCAGCCTTCAAGCCCCAGTCGGAAACCTCCAACACCTGCAAAAAGCTCAATGACTTTAAGCTTTTCAGGCTTCGACTTCTCTGATATGTCCTTTTCCTCTTTCACTCTTCGAATATCGGATGTTGGTCGGAATTTTAAAGCTTGAAACGCTTCTGAGTTTTGAACAAGATTTCGACCAGAAAAAAGCGAAGAAATAGTTTGTGTTAGCTTTAAGGCATGAGACTCTTCAAGTTCGTCTTCCGTATAGTTGCTAAACTATTCGCTGTTTCGAATGCACCGAAACAGGTGCTGCTCAAGAACACAATTATGAAAGAATCAAATCAATCTTCAACTCGCGTACCGACAAGTTCGAAGCCAGAAGGTCCAACAACTGAATCAAACGTGCATCGCCGGACCAAAGAATGGACGTCGCAAGAGGCTGTCGTGCGTAAAGCCAAAGAACTCATAGGGTACACAATGGCGCAAAAGTATCCCGAGCTGCGATCAGGAAATCAGTCGCACAAAGGTCGTCTAGGAGAGTTAATCGAAGAAAATCACTTTGGATTAAAGATTAATAATGAAGCGCGGCCAGATTTCGCAACCTTAGGAGTCGAATTAAAGACGAGTCCAATAAGAGAAAATTCGAAGGGAGAGCTCGTGGCCAAAGAACGTATCTCTTTGGGAATGATTGACTATTTTCAAATAATTCAAGAACGCTTTCACACCAGCGGATTCTGGAAGAAGAGTGAGCATCTGCTGATTATTTTTTATCTTCACAACAGTTCAAAAGACTTTATCGATAGAGAAATTCAACTTGCTGACGTTTGGAATTTCACCCAAAGCGACCTCATCATCATTCAGCAGGATTGGAATTTCATCCGCACAAAAGTAAAATATGGTTTGGCGCACGAACTTAGTGAAGGAGACACTATGTACTTGGGCGCCGCAACTAAAGGAGTAAACAAATCTTCCTTACGAGAACAACCCAATGGATCGATCCGTGCCAAATCAAGGGCTTATTCTCTGAAGACTACCTATGTTAATCGCATCATTCAACAATGGTTGAACCCCAATATGAATGACGCAAGATTGATTCCAGAAAAAGAGATTGCTGAGCTCGAAGAAAAAGGATTTGATGAAATGATTCTCGATCGATTCCGTCCTTTTTACGGTTGGGAAATTGAAGATGTGGCAGAAGCATTGGACCTCTTCGCTTTAAACATGTCATCAAAAAGTATGTTAGCCACACTTTCTCGCGCCATCATGGGCGTGCCTGGAAAATCAGTAATACCTGAATTTGAAGCGGCTGGAATCACCATGAAAACCATTCGGTTGAAGCCAAATGGTACTCCACAAGAATCGATGTCGTTTCCTGCTTTTAAATTCAAAGAACTTGCAGAAGAAAAATGGCTTGATTCACCCCTGTATCGTCTCCTTGACGAAAGCAGATTTCTTTTTGTTGTTTTTGACAGAGCGACCCGCGACCCCAGCGCACCACTGATACTGAAAAGTGCAAAGTTTTGGACGATGCCACAAAACGATATCGACCAAGCGCGAGAGAGCTGGATGCAAACCCAAAAAATCGTTCTCGACGGAAACATTGTCAAATCCATTGGTCCTACCGGCATACGCAAGACTAATCTCCCAGGATCGAAATTTTATCCCATTATTCATGTTCGGCCACATGCCACCACTGTTGACGATACATACCCGTTGCCAGTGCCAGATGCATTAACTGGAAGTGCTCACTACACAAAACAGAGCTTTTGGCTTGGAGATCAGTACTTAAAACAAATCATTTCTTAGCTATGCTATATACGGAGGAAGCAAAAAAATTGACCCAAGAGTATCTGCAGCGAGATCCAGACCATATGCAGCGGATGGGTGCCATTCGTCTTTATCTGCAACGAAATGGAAGTAACAGCCTTAAGCTGAGAGTGAGTAATGTCGATTGGCCCTCTCATTTCCGGCAGCTATTGCGAGACGAATGGCATGGGACATTCGCTGTAGAAGGAAGAAATGTTCGACTCAATAATCTTTTTAAACAAGATCCCTCTCCTAGCGCAATCAGCAGGGTGAACAGCTCGAAAACAGAGGCAGTAGAATCGGTGCAAAGAACAACATCATTGCAGCGGAGATCTGACACCTCAAATCATCTGGAAACAGATACACAACCGCTCTGGCCTGAGATGTATCGGCTCATCACAGAACGAGACGCCGGTGATTGGTTCGAATTCGTTGAAGAGACCATCGCTAGTCTCGCCATCAACAAGAAAGTCAAAAACACATATGGTAGCGCCCAAACGGGAGATTTCGAACATCCATTGGCCGTCATTCGAACAGAACTGAGTAAAGTCAAGGACAAAGATGTGCATAGCCTCCTTCCTGATGAAGTTCAGAATATGTGGGACCAACTTGTCGATGTCTACGTCGAGTGTGAAGTCAAAAACCCTCCTCAATGGGGCGCCTGGAGGACCAAGACACCTGCGCAATCCGATGAATTTGACATCAACGGATCTCCATGTACACTGATTGTTCCAGCGGAAGGCCTCACCAACATTCACCAATATTCTCGCACCCCAGCCAAGTTAGAATGGGATGTCCTGCCTGTAGAACAGGAAGGTGTGACTTTCTTTATGGCAGTAGCACCTGTCAAAGAAATAGACGCCGCATGCATGGTCCCTCAATTGCCAAACATTTTGAATTGCCTTGAAACCGCGGAGCGTGTTCAGGATCCAAACAAAGCCCAGAATCAGTGGCAACGACAGCTAAATGTGAATCGAGCGCTGGCCATCAAGAACTTCACGAGCAATAATGAGAATGTCATTGCCAACACCCCCATTCTATTCGTCGCCAAAGAAGAGTTTGTTCGATTTGAAGGCAGAAAAATGTATATCGACATGCATTGGTTGCAACGTGTAAAAACAGGTCAGTATCGAGATGTTTGCAATGACATGATTGACCATAGACCAATTTGGCTTATCGATGGACAACACCGTATTCGAGGAAGTGCAAGGAGTCCTCGTGGGATGAACTTGCAAGTTCCACTTATTATTTTTCCTGGCGACTTCAAAATGATGCGGGCAGCAAAAGTCTTCGCCGAAATCAACACTTTGCAAGAGGGGCTTGGAGAGTTGCACACCCTTTTCATGCAGCACCGATTCCATATTCCCAGCCCGAAAGGAAAACGAGACTTCGGTCTGTCAGATGGTGATTTCGTCAATGATAATAGCCGTGCAAATCACCTTAGTTATGAAATGGCTGCCGCTTTTTGCAGCGATGAGTCCAATCCACTGCACAAAAGGATTCGGTTCCTAGAACAGAATGATGCAATCATTCCAGTAATTAAAGCGAATCAATGGCTGGATTTCTCAAGAACGTGGTTCACGGAGATATATCATGAACGAAGTGGCTATAGTTCGGAGATGATGAATCAAGAAATCAGCAATTATTTCCATGCATTCTGCGAAACATGCAGTTTGGGATATGCTTCCAAACCAGGACTCCGTTTACCCCCAAATTTTGGCGGCCCTAAGAGTGTCATTGAAAAAATCAGCAACTTTCCTGTGCTTCTAAAGGTGTTTAAAGCAGTGAGAAATAAGACTGAATTTCTCGAACCACTCAATCAAGGCGAAGTTGTTGCGAAGGACACATTTGTCAGGGCCATGAAACCCTGGAGAAATGTTGATTGGCATGATGAAGAACTGGAAAGATTCTTACGGGGAGGTGGAGAGTCAGGGAGAACACATCTGCGCGTCTGGCTCGAAGATGCCCTAACCTCTGACTCTGCTTATTCTCGATTCCTCGTGCACTCGAATCAAATATGCAGTCAAGCAGGCCAAGGATTATTTGCGAAACCCGCCAATTCGAACATCGCAATCCAAGGAGATTCCTGGATTCATAGAAAAGGTCAAAAACTTATTTTTAAGAGTGAGAGGCCAATCAACGCCTTTGCTACTTGCATTTGGGACGTCTACTCCGCCGAGAATCAACACGAAATGGAGCTAACGTCAAAGGCTGATTCAAACACAGGAATTGCTGAATTACAATTAAGCTATCATGACTGGATGCGACAAGCTCGACAAATAGAGGTGCGCGCCTCATGGACGAATAAGGCTCAGGGCAATGGACAGGCTTCTATTACTCTTCGGCCCTAACTCCTTTGTTGACCCACGCGCGAATATTGGATGCTCCCGATTCGGGTACAATTAAAGACAACGCGACTATACCTGCATCTGTTTTGAGGTATCGACTATCGCCAGACTCAAATTTTGTTCGCTTCTCTATGTAATGAGGATCGAGCAAATAAATCAGTAATAGCACATCGCGTCTCCTCGTTCTCAAGATTTCAGTCGACAGGTTATTATGGTCATGATGCGGCATATCGATGAAGCGGTCACCTTGATACTTTCCCTGGGCGAGCGAGCGTGTACCACCTAAAAGGGATTTGAATTCATTAAGGACAAAGGTCTTTAAATCCGACGATGCCAAATCCCCTTTGGGAATTCCTGAACGTTTTCGCTGAGTCAATTTTTCATCTCTACCTCCCATAACAGCGACGTTCAATCCAACTCCGAGTTCTTGCCCCTGACTTATCCAATATTTTAAAAAGGCGGCCATTGCATCGGCTCCCGGATGCATCGGATGGGAATAGTTCAGTTTACTCAAGAAATCAATCACAAGAACCGGATTCAGATGCCTGAAAAGACGACCGCGATTGCTGTGCACCCATTCCATTGTGGCTGAATTTTTCCATTTTTCCACAGCCTCAATCAGCACCTGCTGGTTATGCTCGATAATTCTCTCATCTGGTTGAAACCATTTCAGATCAGTTACGCCATTTGCATAGTCGCCGATTAGAGCCTCTTGCAGCGAACGAGTTTTTGTCCGATTCGAAGCTGAAAACAATTTCGATGTTTGCAAATGAAACAGCGACTCGACAGGGGATACGCCATCACGTATATCCTTTTTCAGCTCGTATCGAAGTCGTAAATCCTCATGGAGGAGCTCAATAAATAAAGCCCTGTTGATGTCTTGCAGATACACTCGCATGGTATGCATGAATTTCGCCTTGTGCCCAAACCAGCGAGCCATTTGCATAACTGTATCCGCTAACGATTCCTTTTGAGATCTCACGTAATAAGATACTGCCAGCCCTTCAATCGTCAATCCGCGGGAGAGCTTATCTCCTCCTAATACAATTGCAGCACGCTTTACTTCGAGAGGGTGCCCTTCCCGATATTCTAAGATATGCTCAGTGTCGCTGTTTAGCAGATACATGAACGCATTTGTAGTGAATAGTTGCCCGGAAATGTCCTTTTCTTTTATTCTTTGGTCTGTGACCTTAATCAAACCCGCCAGGCAATAATCAAACGCCTCATCGATTGAGAGCTCTACCTGTAATCGACGTCCCTTTGCGACAAAGTCAGCGACCTGACTTAGAAACTGATCATTTCGTTCTTTTATGGCATTCTTTGCGACATTCCATGCTATGTGAACAAGACGTTGACCATCCTTTTGATTGCCTCGCAGACGCGATTGATGAATCATCAGTGCATGGCGTGGCAGCTTAACTTCAAGCGATTCATCCCAATTACCCAGTACGTCCTCCTTGTCACGTATGACCGCTGACCACCTTATAGCTCCGGAAATCGCATAATCTAACAAGCAATTCACCAAGGAAGTTGGAACTGGACGAAGTCCCGTGATAACACTCTCTAAAAACTCATTTTCGGCCTCTGTCAGCCCCATATCTCCTGCCGTTGTGGATTTGGTGGATACCACTCCCTTATAACCTGACTCTTTCGATTTGCTGTGAAAAGGCCAATCATTATCCGGAATCTTCCGCGTCGTAATATCCACGTAATCCACTAACAATTCTTGACCGCCCGTGTACGTGCCAATTTGAGGTTCTCCATTGACCATTGGAATCGATGGCTCTAGCACCCAAATAAAATCCCGGGGAAATCCAATTTCTGAATTCACATCCGCGGCAAGGCATCCCTGAGGGGTAGCCGTGTATGCCACGTAATCGGAATTCCTAGTAACTCTCCTCAGCTCCTCAATACGCGCATTGGTCTTGGACTGTTCATTCTTTCCCGTATCCAAACTGCCATAATCCGCCTCATCATCCAAAATCAGGAATTTAGGATTCACCCCGTTTTGATCCATTTTGGTTACAAAACCTTGAACTTGAGAAATGAGTTTTGGTAAAATCCTAGTTTCTTTTTTCACAACTAAATACTGCCTCATTGGAGCCATCTTACCATTCTTGCCATGGATCACTTTGGCTGAATTGAAAAACACATCGCTGGAGGTATTTCTATCCGGCGCATCAGTCTCCCGAGTGGGCGATACCACATGCATGGACACTGGCTCACCCGCTGCCAACTCTAAGTCAAACAGCTCATCGAATCGGTTCTGCGTTTGTTGACGCAACGCCACACTGACTGAAGTCAGTACAATTACGACATCATATCCAGCCGCAAAGGCCAGCAGAGTTAGGGCCTGCATGCTCGCCGTCTTTCCCGATTGAACCATGCCATATACAAGGCCATTTTTATTGACAGTCCAATCCCCAGGATTATTGCAACGGCTTAATATGTGTGCTGCATTCCAAACCACCCAGTTCTGAATCTCTCCTTGCAAGGAAAAGGTTCTGCTCAAATGTTGATGGACGAATTTTATTTTCCTTAATTCGTTCAATCTATTCCGGTTCAGCCATCCTTGGAGCTCAAAATCAAATGCAGTCAATCGGGCATTAAGAACCACCAAATCCTCTTCAGTTCCCTCGTCTTCACTGTCGATATGAACTACCCGGGGAAGATTAAACACTTGTCCAATGGCCAGCTTCAACTCGGCCTCAAATTCAGCTTGGGAGTATGTGCCATCTGCAATGAATGGACTTAGTTTCTTACGAAACTCCTCTTCGAAGTCATGAACTGAAGGAATTGTTGAATTGACTGAAAGCGTGTCAAACAGATTTCTCGCTATGCGCTCAAACATCATTGAATGATTTGGTTCAATTTTCCATCGAAATTAGGATAATAATTTTCACTCCTCTCCAACCGGTCTTAAACACCAGACTTCTTCTTGTGCGCGTGTTACGGCGGTGTAGACCCAGCGAGCGTAAGATTGACGATGCTCGGGGTGATTTTGCCATTCACGGGCACGGTTGCTGGCGGGATCGACGATCACTGCAGGCCATTCGCCGCCTTGTGAATTGTGCACCGTGACCGCGTAGCCGTATGCGACCCGAAGAGCGTTGAAGTAAGGGTCGCCCTCAATTTTCTTTTGGTATTCTTCGTACCCCTCGTCCCCGGGAGATTTGGGAGTGAGTCCAAATCGGTTTTTGATGCGGCGTTGGACATCAACCAAAAGAGCCTGTTCAAGCCATTGGTTTTGGTCGGAATCCCGCAGCCGGCTCGCTAAGATTTTCACATCCAGATCAATGTGATTTTCTCCCTGAATCGTCCGAATGCGGGCATCCCAAAACTCAAGTTGGACAGCAATTGTTTGCTTGGCAAGCTTGATTTCGGTCGTGCGTTCCTCGATGGGATCACTGATGATTTGAACAAAACTACCATTACGCAGCGCCACACCATCAAATCCAATTTCAAGTTCTCCGTAATCGTGCCAACGTTGGTTGCGTTTCACGAGCAACACGTCATTCATGTGCAGCAACCGGTGATCCCGATCCAGCGCCTTTCGAATCCGGCGATTGAATTCCTTCACGCGGTTGTTGGTGTGCGAGAGAATGACTGCATTCGAAGGCTTGTCACCATGGGCCGTCAGGTCCAAGTATTTGGAAACCAACGCAGTCTCTGACAGTGGTTGAACCTTGTCTCGCGGATCTTTTGGAAGTGTATCGCCTCGCTGCATTGCTTGCCGTACCTCAGTTACAAAATTGAGCAAACTGCCTTCCTCCTGGCGTTTGATTTCATTCAATTCTGCCACGGGAAGGGGAACGCCCTGCACCTCTGCTGGCAACCACGCTTTTAGCAAATTAGCATCCAAAGCCGGACAATCATTTCCCAACGTGCGAATGGGAGATAGTTGGCCTTGATCGCCGACAAATAAAATGCGCAATGGATTCGCCTCATCCAGTTCCGCCGCGTCGAGCAGGTCTTTCAGCAAGCTTCCTGAGCCAAAGCGCATGTCTTTTTCCTCTTCTTCGTTCTTGTATTCCTGGTCACCGACCATCGAAGATTCGTCCACAATCCACAGGGTTGGATGCCCGTTCCAGCCTTGCGTTTTGACATCTGCAAAAAGCGAAAGCTGATCAACGTTGAAGTCCATCGGCTTCAGCTTGTAAATGAAACTGTGAATGGTTTTGGCCTCAATCCGCACAGGCACGTCAGATTTGGGCAAGTGCTTTTCAATCTCCCGTCCCAATACCTCCGAGGCACGGCCCGTGGGTGCTAGGACTTTGACGTCCCAACCTTTCTCCAACAAGCCACTGATGATGTGCGCCACCAAAAAAGTCTTTCCCGTACCCGCAAATCCCTTCAAAATTCCAACGCGCGCTTCGCCCGCTTCTTTGAATAACGGAGCCAATACGGACTTGGCAATTTCTTGATCGGAGGTGAGAGCGTACGGCATGTTGGGTCAGGTGGTGAGTCAAGTTAGGGCGACTCTGGTGCAGTAGCCAAAAACAATGCCAACAATTAGTACTTGAGCGCAGTATTTGATCTTGCTTGAAAGTCTGCTCGCATCAGCTGTTCTCATCTACTGTTGCGTAAAGCAGCATGCCTTCGGCTTCGATATTCATGCTTAAAATTTATCGAATAATTACGGAACAACACAAAAACGATAATTTGGTTAATCATCCTACCGCAGTCATGTTCAAAACGTTCCTGTTCAGCTGAATTTGGGGAACGCCAACCATTTCCGAGTTTTATATTTAGTATATCCAGAAACACTCGTTCCGATGGAGTCTGTCTAGATAGGGATTGGCTCCTGAATAGACACCTTGTTCATAGACAATAAAAACAGAATGTCGAAGGCATTCTTGCAGGGTTTTATTCATACATTCCTAACCAATAAAAATCCAATAGCCAAGAGTTGCTTGGCGCCAACTTCAAAACAAACCGGCCAAAAGAACATTCAATGCCACAACAACTGGACATGTTTGAACCCGAGAGCAATCCTCGGGAGTTCATTAAGATTGCCAATGGTGAGTACATCTACCTGCCTGGGTTCTTTAATGTTCTGCACGCAAAACAATACTTGGTGCAGCTGCAGGATAGCATCCTCTGGAAGCAGGAGAAGATGAATATGTACGGCAGGCAAGTTGACTTTCCGAGACTTACTTCTTGGTACGGAGATGCTGGCAAGCCCTACTCTTTTTCAGGAATCAAACTAACACCACATCCGTGGACAGCGGAATTAATCGAAATAAAGGAACAAGTCGAGGCCTTCTGCTCGACCAGCTTCAATAGTGTGTTGCTCAATCTTTATCGACATGGCAACGATTCAATTTCGTGGCACAGCGATGCAGAAAAAGAACTGGGTATCAACCCCATGATTGCATCAGTGAATTTCGGTGGAGAGCGTGTCTTTCAGATGCGGCACAACAGCACCCAAGAAAGAATTTCGATTACCCTCGAGCACGGCAGCCTGCTGGTGATGCGAGGAGAACTGCAACACCATTGGAAGCATCAGGTGCCGAAAACAAAAAAGACAGTAGCTCCCAGAATCAACCTCACATTCCGCACCATCCGTGGCTAACTACGCCGATATAATCAAGAGCATTGACCAGCCGTGCTTCGATGCATTTTATGAGCAGGCAAAGCTCGAGCTCCGAGAGGTTGCTCGTGAAAAGCAAAAAAAGATATTCCTTCAACTCGAACGCGGAATTGCGCAACTCAGTACCCACGAGCAGCTCTGTAAATACCTCTGGAGCTATGGAAAAATGCATCAGGCCAAGCTACTTGACGCGTTCAAAAAGGTACCAGAGGATTGGTTTTCATCGCCCATTGAAGTTATTGACTGGGGCTGTGGGCAGGCCATGGGATCAATTAACTTATTGGATCATGTAAAAGAATTAGGACACCTGGATTCCATCGAAAGGATTGTGCTTGTTGAGCCCTCTCAAAAGGCGATTGAGCGCGGAACAGTGCACCTTAACACCTATCGGCCAATTAGCAATTTCGAATTGGTTTCACATGCATGCCTCTTCGAAAACATCGTTCCCAAGCATATCCAGACGTCCAAACGTCGAAGGCGCATTCACATTTTCTCAAATATTCTCGATGTAGCGGCCATCGACCTGCGTCATTTGGCTCGGCTGTTGGGAGAGTCGCAGCAGTCAGACGACTTACTCATTTGCGTGGGCCCATTCTATGCCAACAACCGTCGCATGGATCGTTTCTTTGATTTTTTCGAAGAGTCTTGCCTACGAGATGTTTACGCAGAGGAAAAATCTCGCTTTAGACCGGGTAAAGGGTGGACTTTTAAGGCGCGAATTACCGAGCTGAAGCATCAGTCAGATAGTGTTTTCAAAAAGATCAACTTCTATCCAGCTGTTCAGTTTTCTGCTGCTTATGAATTGGACGTCGTCCGGAAAATGAGACTGACCGGTTCGTTGAAGACGGGAACGCAATTTGAAAAGTTCGAAGTCGTCGCGCCCTTCGATCTGGGAGGCCATGTTTATGATGACGTCCAACCCCGATTGGCGGTCTTGAACAACATTATCTGCCGAGGTGTCCCCACGAGAAGCAGCCCACAACTTGAGCGGTCTTTCTCTTCAGCATTTGGATTGACGAAGCAGCGAGAGGATGACAATGTGATTGAATTTGATGCCAAAAAGGTGTTGAATATAAGTGCATTTGATTTGGAGAAAGCATCTGCGCATTTCAAAGCAGATGCAAGCAAACTTCCAAGTGATGCAATTGCTTGTCAGTTTTTGCTTACGCCACTCGCCGTGGCCCGGATGCATAAAGTTCTAATTGAGGCCATCATTTCAGGAAAGCTCGACACGAGCAAGTCCAAGTGGGAACTCTTAATCGAAGAAAAAGACGTGCCATTCGGACATGTGGGGCTGCAGGACTTCCTTTCCATGTGGAAAGCGCTCAGCGAACTCGCCGAACCTGATAGTCACCCAATCGACCTTCCAAGCATTCAGCTTCACGTAGTGAATGCGACCGCTTTCAAGGAGTCGCCGCTCCATCTTGGGCTTACAGTCGTGGAAGAGGCGGATGATGCGTTGGATTACGATCTCGTTTTGACGTCATCTATGCTGTCCGACGACGTCGATCAGCTTGATGAACCCAGTAGGTATGAATCAGGTTCTGGGTGTTACTTCAACATATGTTCCGCTAGTAGTTCCCGTTCAAGCAGAAAATTCTACACCTCGGATAGGATAGAATACCGCAGCTTGACCACACGGGATGAGCAAGGAAGGGTCGAAGAGCTTGAAAACTTCCAGCAACCACTGGAATTCTTCCTGCAACTTCTTTTTCGGAAAAAGTCCTTCCGATCTGGACAAATTCCCATTCTGCATCGTGCTCTGCGCAATGAGGCCGTCATTGGCCTCCTCCCAACAGGAGGTGGAAAGTCCCTCACCTATCAACTTGCCGCGCTATTGCAACCTGGCATTGCCATCGTCATTGACCCTTTGAAGTCATTGATGAAGGACCAATTCGAAGGGCTATTCGACAATGGCATCGACGGGGCTATTTTCATCAACTCTTCCCTGGATTCGGCGACCAAAAGAAAAAACGAGCGGAGAATGGAATCCTCAGAGGCCCTCTTTGTTTTCCTTTCACCAGAGCGTCTGTCCATGTCCTCCTTTCGTAGGCGTTTGCACAACATGCACAGCTACAACGTGTACTTCTCATACGGGGTCATCGATGAAGTGCATTGCGTATCGGAATGGGGCCACGATTTCCGATTCTCCTATTTGCATTTGGGGCGGAACCTGTACAACTTCGTACAGGGTAAAAACAAACCCATCTCCCTGTTTGGGCTTACAGCCACGGCATCGTTTGACGTGCTTGCCGACGTGGAAAGAGAGCTATCTGGAAGCGGCAAATTCCCACTTGATGCAGATGTAATTGTACGCCACGAAAACACCAACCGGCTGGAGCTCCAATTCAAGGTTGAAATGGTGCCTGTAGCATTTAAAGAAGACGCCTTTTACGATAAGAACAAACGCCTGCCACAGCACCTGCCCAAGGCAATCAACATCACCAACCACTGGCCGCAATTTGACAGCAAAGGAGCATTTGTTGCCCAGTATGTACGAGAAGATATTCGTGGATACGTGGATGAGGCGCAACAACGGAATCACGTCGAAGCCATGGCGGCACGATTTGCAGAACGGCAAGCGAGCGAAGAAGGGGCTGATTTGGACATTACCCTTCCCGCACACACACCGTATTTTGAAGAAGGGGAATCATTTGAAAATGCCGGAATTATTTTCTGTCCCCACGTACAAAAAACAGGACTTTCGGTGCGAGAAGTTGAAAAACGCACGAAAGCCATTGGCATCCCTGAGGTAGCCTCCTACTCTGGAAAGCACTCAGACCATGAGGCAGATGAGAACCTCTCGAAATTCCGAAAAAACAAAAGCCCACTGATGGTGGCCACGAAAGCATTCGGCATGGGAATGGACAAGCCTAACGTCAGGTTCACCGTGAACATGAATTACTCGAGTTCATTGGAATCTTTTGTCCAGGAGGCAGGCAGAGCCGGAAGGGATAGAAAGTTAGCCGTATCGTCGATATTAATCTCGGATTACAACCTCGTTCAAATCAGCAGAAGCTACCCCGGTTACGACTACCCGATCGGCATCATGAAGACCAAATGGTTCCATGCCGACGATTTGGACACCATCCTCGATCATTTCAATATTGATATTGACGAGCAACACCTCGTTCGAGCAACGCCATCCCAAGACGTGGTCAAATTGTATTGTGCGAAAGACAACCGAATGTTCGCTTTCAAAGAATGCAATGCAACCTGTCCTGAGTTTCAACGATGTGAATTGAGAAAAGTAGCCGATGAATCCAGAGGATGGATGAGCGAAAAAGAGCTGTTATCGTCCATTGCCCGACAGGGCCTAAAATTGAGTCGAAAGCATTTCCAATACCTGAACGCCGACTATCAGACTATGATGTTCTTTTTCAATTCGTCATTCAAAGGTGATTTTGAAGAAAAACAGTACATGTTTAAGCTGCTCAGCGTTTTACAGATGACTGTACAGGTCAAAGATTCAGCCATTCAGAAAGAAGCAACGGGATTTTTGGATGAACTTTTATCCATTAAACCGGGAACAAGACTCACGCTAACCATTCCATTTTCCCCTGCCGATGAAGTCGATTTGCAGAAAGCCATCTATCGGATGACCTGCATCGGATTAGTTGATGACTTCACCTACGACTTCGATGGCCAATTCAAGGCTGTCTCAATCCGAAAGGAAAAAGGGGGATACTTCGAAGGCCTGAGGCAATTTTTACTGCGTTACTTCACCAATGATCGCGCAGAGCTGGAAATTAACAGAGCAGCTACCCTTCCAGTAAATGCTCCAGACTCCGAACCGATCCGTCAAGAAATTTATCAATGCCTCGCGTACCTCACTGAATTTGTTTACGAGAAAATCTCTGAGAAAAGGAAACGAGCCCTGGATGACATGCGTGATTTTTGCATGGAAGGGGTGCGTGATGGCGGAACTTGGCTAGAGAGAAATGAGCACCTGAAAGACTTCCTCTACTATTACTTCAATTCGAAGTATGCGAAGGCAGATTATGCAGCCGATAACGGAGAACCCTTTTCTTTACTAACCGACACGGAAGAAGGAAAATATTCACACCATGCCCTCGTCTTAAAATACATGCGTGTGATCGACGACGATATTGCAGGAATTGGCACCCCCTTGGACAACATCAAACACCTCTATGGTGCGGTGCGCTTAATCCGACGTTCACTGACAGACTCGAATCCAACGCTAGACTTGTTGGATACATTCTGCATTAGTTACCTAGGGGTTAAGAGCAATCAAAATCTTCGGGATCAGCAAGAATTGAGGTACTGGGAAGGCATGATCGAATTCTCGGAAAGAATGGGTGATGAAAGGGAATTCTGGAACCTATTCGATGAATTCAATCGGTCACTGGCACGCCTAATCGACTCACATGAACTTGATCGATTGAGTGGCCAAACTCAAGTGCTCATTCATGCCCGCCGTCTACATCAAATCAAAACCAAATACCTAGGAATCCGTGAATAATAGCTCATACAATGAAACGCTCATTCAACTCGAGCAAAATTTGAAAGATCTCGCTTCCGCGCGAAACCAAGTTCTCAGCGTTGCGAATCAAGGAGAAGCCATAGTTACGGCATTTGCCAAAGTTCTGAAATCGTTGGACGATTTTTTGGCAACCGCCTCATTCGACCAAACCTCATTTGAAGATAGCATCCAGCAACGATTCAATGAAGCAAATGAATCGTTCAAAAAATTCAACGCTGGACTGGAGTCGCAATTGAATGAATTGGGAAAGGGTCGAGAAAACGCTAACAATGCGGTGAATGAAGCCATGCTTGAAGAAGCAAAAAAGGTGACAGAAGCGGTTCTCAGCTTCAATGCGTCAATTGAACAGAAGAAAGAATCATTCGGTGATTTCTTGACCAATCTGCAGGAATCAATTTCTAAAAATGAGAAGAAGGTCATCAGGCAGTTTAGTTCATTAGAAAAGGAGGTGAAAGGCACAACCGAACAATTAGCCAATCTTGACTTGACAACCCAGTTAGAGGCAACAGAAAATCGCCTCAAGGAGACGCTTGATCAACTTCAAATCAAGACCCTGACCGAGATTACGACATTGAATGAAATTTTCGATAGTACCCATAAATCGTTTCAGTCTAGTTTGGCCCAGAACCGTAAAGATGTCAAAGCTGCGTTAAAATCGCTCGATCAAACCGAATCCCAAAAACGATTAGAGGAAAAACTGGACAAGATGAGCTACAAGCAAACCCTGGTCTTCATCGGCGTCATACTCTCTGCCGCTCTATCAATTGCGTCATTTTTGATGTAAGCGGAACAATTCTTTGGCTTCGCACTATTGCATGTATTTGCGCAACTCGCTTTCCGCACCGAGTTGATCCATAATCGCTTCGATTTGTTCGTAGGAATCAATGTGGCCCGTTTCGATGATAATGTTTGTCAATTGACTAATGGAATCGATTTGTGACAACCCAGATGTCGTGTAGGCAATCCAAGCTAAAACCAGTTCATCAATGACTCGATGCAACAAGTAGGTATATTGAATGGGGGCAATTCCCTCCAGGGCCCCACTGCGGGCGTTTTCAATGTAGGGCGCAAAATCAGAGAAGCGTTGTGCCCCAACGCGCACATCTTGAGCTACCCATTTTTCTAAATTATGAACAACCTCTGATCCTGCGACTTGTCCATACAACTTCATGATTTGCTGATATCCATCGTCCCAAGAATCAGAGCTTAAGTTGAGGGCCTTATCGAACATGCATTCAATCGTAAACTTTCGGTAAAAGATGTTGAGAACAATCTTGTAAGGGAGCTCGTGGGAGGAATAACGATCCCTCCAGATGCTGAGGTTTGACGAAGCTTCTTGGATTGTTTTTGTTAAGTCGATATTCATGTTTTCACTTGGATGATTCTTGAATTAGATTTCTTGGGCGGTACATCGGAGCGCTCGCTGCGATTATAGACTAGGAATTTGAGAGAACTACCGCCCCTAATACTACCCGTCCACCGCGATTTGAATTCCAGCCAATACGTAAAGGAAGTCTTGTCTCGATTGGAATATTCTTCCAAGGTCATGGCCTTCAACCTCTCAATAGGCCAAGCATTCAAGAAGTCATCTTGAATGGCCTGGAATTCTTCAGGAGTGAATTGAAACGGCATAAGACAAGTTTACAATCATTCACACCAAGACCCAATACTTTTTGAAAACAAAACAAGAAGTGGTTTCGCATGGCGATGTGCACTGATGGGGCCAGCTGGACGGCCCAGTGATGGGTTTGTGACTTCAATAAACCACTTCAATGTGGGATTCCCTGTAATTTCAGACTCAAGACCTCCAACAGCCGCGCCTCAATAGTCGCCCAGTCACGGGAGAGGTTTACCGTGGCGACGGACATTCGGTGCGGCGGCATTTGGAATCGATGGCAGAAGTCATTTTCGTCGACGGTCGCATAGAGGAGCATACCTTCACAATCGATGTCATGCGGGTGCCGCGGCTTCTCTCCTCGCTCCAACCGCGCTCGTGCCTCCATTGCGCATTGCGTGACGTAGCTGTTGAGCTGGTACATGTTGGTGGAATGGAATTTCTCCCGCGAGATGCCCCCTGTGTTGTAGAACTTGGTGTCTAAGATGATTTTGCGGTCGGGGTGCTCCAGTGTGATATCCGTTTCCATGATGGGGAGGATAGCTTCTGCGCCAAGCGTTAATTCCTTCCATTGCCATTCAAAGTTGCGACGGCGAGCTTGCCTCCAACCATCAGTTCCGACTAGATGCTTCTGGTAGAATTTTCGAACGAACTCCTCAAACAAGGCCGGCAAGCGCTTCTCAATTACCCCGTAAAAGCGTCGTTCCGTTTCAGCCAAGGCATCCTTCAATTCATTTACGGATGTCGCTTCCATAATCAGCCGGCAAATGCTCAAAAGAAAACCGTAGAATCGATTGTTTCGGTGCAGCCGGACGCGGCTTAGCATGCGTACGTTGGGCTCAATGATTGACACCCCTGTCATGCGGAGAGCTACTTTGCGTGCAGCAGAAGCCACCTCCGCATCCATGCCGGGGATTCTTGCCATCTGCAACAATACCGACTTGAGGATTTGGTTAGCGGGGATGTCAGAGGTGAATTCGTCATGCGTGCAGACTGCGATGCCTTGTTGCAGGCGACCTGTGGCCAACGAAGGCGCGAGTTCGAGCTTACCACGGATGGCTCGCATATGCTCAGTAATCGATTGATAGTCACGGTGCAGGCCTTGTTTTAAGAGATGTACGCACCCCGCTGTGAGCACCTTGGTCAATAACTCAGCATATCCCCGATGGTCACCTGTATCGACCGTTACTTCTGCGTCAAGCTCAAAAAAATCCCAGGCGTAACACAGCAGATGGTAGATGTTGGCGATGGGGATTTTGCGTCCCTCCTGCGCATCCTGGCACTCCTGGTAATCGGACTCACGGGTTTCCATGGAATCTAGATTCGATGCCCTGGCAGGTTATGCCTTCAGGAGTTTAATTTGATTTGAAGCCTGTTTCTTGTCATCAAACCAATATTCTTGGAGTTGAGGCCCGATCTCTTGGTCGACAATCTGATGATACCAAGCCTCCTCATCGACTCCATCACCGATTGCAGCGCTGAAGTAGCTGTGTCCCATTTCAAAGCCGTCCCCTAGATTGTCATCAGCTCGAACAACATCATTGAGGGCCTTCATCTTAGAGACAATACGGTTCACCATCGCCGCGGAAATTCCGCACTCATCTCGGAGATACGCTTCGAATTTGGGATTGAAATGTGGCGGCATGTGGAAGAAAGCAAAACGACGGCGTAGCGCGTAATCAACCAAGGCCAAAGAACGGTCGGCTGTATTCATGGTCCCAATGATGTGAACATTGGATGGAATGCTGAATTGCTCTTCCTCGTTCCCGTAGGTGAGCTGAACCCGATATTCTTCGCCACGTTTATCGGCTTCGATTAGCATCATAAGTTCCCCAAAAATTTTACCCAAGTTGCCTCTATTAATCTCGTCAATGATGAGGAAGAAATCCGCATCGGACTCTTGCCTAGCATCCTCACAAAGTTGCAAGAAGACCCCGTCTTTTCGATGAAATTGACCGGAGTCAGCCGGCCTGTACCCTTGGATGAAATCTTCGTAGCTGTAGGACTGATGGAATTGGACCATTTTAACCTTTGACGGGTCCTTCTTACCCATCAACGCATATGCAAGCCTTTTTGCGATAAAGGTCTTTCCCGTGCCAGGAGGCCCCTTAAGGATGATGTTCTTTTTGCGTTTAAGTGCCGAAATCAACTGACGTGCTTTCTCACCATCAATAAACGCCTCAGCCAACAGGTCATTCAACGAGTAGGATTGAATCGAGTCATCATAGATTTCCAATTGCTCTTCCTCAATCCCATCTTCGAATGCCGTCTTTCGCACTTGATCGAAGTCCAATCCAAAGGTCGCCTCTAGCTTCTCTTTGTAATCTGGATATTTCTTAGGACTCACATCCGTCAACGTCTTTTGAGTGATCTTCCCCTCAACGGACCATCGGCCCGTCTTGACCCACTTTGCTTTTCGGATGCTCTTGTGGCGAGGCGCCTCATCGTCCCACATGTAGTGAGAAGTCACAACACCAACTCCTATGTAAGACGTCCTCCCCTCCTTCATGACCAGGATATCCCCTGGGCTCATTTTGTGCGCAAACTCCCACAGGCACATTCCAATGTTTTTGTGGTTTTTCCCGTCATCAAACAGGACATTGATTTTCTCTGTACACGCCTTAAGTGTTGGTAACAAGGATAGGTTTCCTGCATCGTCCCAACCGATACTGATTTCATTATTGGACAGAAAGGCGTCCCACATGTTCGCGCCTTCTCCAGGAGCCATCAACCAAATGCGATAAGACGCTGGCAAATCTGCTGCAGTGGCGATCTCTGGTTTCTTTTTGGGGTTGGCTCTTTTCCATTCCCGAAACCCTTTTCTGGCCTCTCGAAGCATTCCAACCGGATCATTCTTCTTCAAGAACTCCTCTCCCTCACTCGTAACGCTCCATCCGTTCTTGCCACGAATCAGCAAGCCTGCCTTGGAATAGTTAATCGGGAATGTGTTGATATAAACCTCCCACCGTTCGAAGTCTTTGCCTTCATTTCTTTGACGCTCAAAATCAGAAAATGGGAATTCACTCCGGAGCCGATTTACGAGCTCTCGGTATGTCAGTGGTTCAGACACCTCTTGAATCAAGTGAAATGCATACGTCATCAATCGACATCCTGACTTATCGGAATTCGACAAGTCTGAGGCGGAAATAATCTGAAGTTGTTCGTCTATTGTCATCACAGTCTGAGGTAAGTGATCTCGCAAGCTTTGCACTTGCGCTTGGTTTGGTCGAGGGAGGCGACATTGAAGCGGCCTTCGTATTTCTCGAAGATATCAAGGCCGCGGCCGAGGGTGATTTTCCAACCGTTGTCGGCAGCGATGAAGCGGTCGTGATGTTGCTCCATCCGGTAGGTCATGGCGATGCCGAGGTCGGCGAGGTTTTCTTGGATCTCATCGAGGAATTGTATCGACACCGGGAGGTGCTCCTCGTCGTTCCAGGTGACCACTTCCAAGGCCAGTTCGTCCTCCGGGTTTTTGTTGTTGGCGAGCATCAAGCAGAACTCCAACAGGTTCCGGAATTGGTGGGGCATCCGGATGTAGGGATCCTGCAAAGTGATGCTGGTGGCGCCTTTCAAATAGTCCGCAAAGAGTGCTCGGTAGGAGATGCCTGTTTGGTTGTCCTTGAGAATGGTTTGGTGCGGCTGCAGGTTGAGAGAAGGTGTTGCGGCCTGTTGGGCTGGGGCCGATTCCTCGGCCGGGGCCTCGGCTTCAGTGGACTGGCGGGCGGCGGCGTAGTTCTGGTTCTCGAGGGTCTCGGCTTTGACGACCTCGCCGGTGGCGAGCACCGTGTAGCAGAAATCTACCGGCTCTGCTTTGAACGTCTCGTCGATGATGTAGAGCTGATCCTTCACACGCTTGCGGCCTTCCATGCAGAAGTCGAGCAATTCACGCAGCTCAGCGTCGGTCATTTCCCGGTGTGGGTAGAGGATTTTGGCCATTCCGGAAAACGACTTGCGGACCGCGGTTTTATCCCGCGTGGTGAGCGACCCGTCGAGCTTGACCTTGCCATCGAGCAGTGGCGAGTAGTCCGATTTGCGCAGCTCGCGCAACAGCTCAGCCAGGTAATCCACGATGAAGCCGTATTCGACCGAAAAGACAGAAGACTTGAGGATGCGAACCTCCCAACCCGGGATGTACATGTGCATGCGGTCTAGGAAGGCGCCTTTGATGTAGCCGTCGGGGATGGACTCAAACAAGTGGGAATGCTTGAGCATGTACGGCACGTTGTGCTTGGTGTTCCCTACGAAGGCCATCGAAGCCGTGGCTTGATAAGTTTCTTGGCCGCGGTTGAAGCTCTGGTTGGCCATGTAGTTCTGCATTATCTTGACCAAATCGCCATCGGTGCGCTTCCCTCCCTTTTCTTGCTCAAACTCATCCAAGGCCACGACATCCCAATACCCCACGAGGCCAATTTTGTTCCCGCTGTTGTTGACGAAGAGGCGCGCTTTGGATACGTCGCCACCAGAGACGAGAACGCCGTGGGGCGACAGCTCGGAAAAGATGTGAGACTTACCCGTTCCCTTGGGGCCGAGCTCGATGAAGTTGTAGTTGTTCTCGACGTGTGGAATGAGGCGAGAGAGCTGAATGAACTTGTCCCGCTGGCTGAAGTACTCGGGGTTGAGGCCGATGGAGTGCATGAGCAAATCCATCCACTCTTCGGTGGTGAAATTGGCTCGGCGCTTTTGGTATTCCTCCACGTCCACGTTCGCCACTTGGATGGGCTTCAAATCCGCGATGACCCAACGCACAGACGCCTCGTCGTCATGGGAGTAGGCCATGTTGAGGATGCACCACACACCACCTCCGCTGAGTAGCTTTTGGTTCGCATCCACAATGCCGTCCGGCACGGGGATGTGCGACAAGCCGAGGTTTGCGAATTCCGCTTGGTACTGGTCGGACTTGTCGTTGAGGACAACGTTGACCTTGTCAATGATTTTGTGGCTGCCAGCGGATCGAATTTTGTGCTTGACCACCTCCGCGTCAGAACGGTGCACGTAATTGTCCTTGATGACGTTGCGCACCTTTTCCACCCCGTTGCTGATGATTTCATCATCGTCGATGGCACAGTACTGGCCCAGCAGGTATTCGAGCACGTAGGCCGGGACAGGGTTGTTGCCTTTGACCAAAGACACCAGGTCCTTGCGCACCACTTTCCCTTCAAATTCTGCGATGATTTTGTCCTTCAGTGTCATTAGAAATCGGGGTTGATGAGTGTTTTGTTTTCGACGCGTTGCTCCTTGAGTGGGTTCATGGCATCCCCTTCCTCAAAAATCTTCAATTTCAGGAATGCGTGGTCTTGTCCGCCGGAGGTTACGTTGAAATTCAGTTGGAACATGCGGCCGCTGGGCTCTTCCACCGTGCGGTCCAGCGCATGCGTTTCCACGTTCGACACCAACTCTCCTCCTTGGTCGCTGTACAGGCCGGCTGTGATGGTGATGGCTTTGTGGGTGGCATCCACCACATCGGCCTGGAGAATGTTGACGCGGAGGGTGTTGGACACGACGCGGAGTCGGTCTGGCTGCAAGATCTCAATGCCAACGCCCTGGGACACGGCTTCGCGTCCCCGTTGGCTTTCGATGACGGGCACGACCAGCTCTTGCAGCGATCCGCCTCCGTGGACAAATTGCCGCCCTCCGCTCGCGCGAAAGCGATTGACGGATTTGGGAATGCTGATCCAGTAGCTGCTCTCCACGTCCATGGTCATGGACACTGGAATGCAGTAGGCCAAATCCGTATCGACCTTGTCTTCGGTCAAAAAGTAGCGCGTGCTTTCTTCTACGCGCGCAATTTCGTTGGGCAGCGGCTGAAGGTCGGCATCGGCCAGGGGTTGGGCATTGAAGAGGAACCCGTGGTCGGCTGTCACATACACATGACGCACATTGTAGGTCGCGTGTACCGATTTGACCAATTCAGCTAATTCTTTCACCGCATCCTCCACCGCATCAAATGTTCGACGCTCCGTGTTGCGTTTGTCACCGATGGCGTCGATGACGTTGTGGTACACATAGACCACTTTGCTTTGGAAGATGGCACGCCGCTCGTCACGGGTCTTCTCTTGCAGCTTGTCGTAAGTGATTGCACACGCGTCAGGAACACCGCTTTTCAATATGGCGTCCCTGGCTGGGGTGCCCTGCGTACTCTTTCCCTTCGCCAAAAAGCCTTGGTCATTCCAGACTTTCTCTCCGGGAAGCAACAACCCCATCCCGACCTGGGTCACAGATGGCAGGGACGCGAGTCGCGATCGCATCTTGGCCGCATTTTTTTCGTCGATGTGCAGCACGCTGAGCAACTCCTGCGCCGCTTCAAAACGCAACGCATCCGAAATGATGACCGCCACTTTGTGCTCCGGCTCGCCGATCTCTTCTGCATAGAAGGCGGCCTGTTTGGGCCAGCTGACCTGGCCGTAGTCAAATTGCTTCTCATCGAGACATGCCAACCACTCGCGGTTCAGCTGCTCGACATGGTCTTCATACGCGCTTTCCAGACCGACAAGCACAGCCTCGAGATCCAACGCGCTCGGCAATTCCGCCATGGACAGTGCACGGTGCGCCATGATGGCCCTCCGGTAGTGCTGGTCCACGCGGTAGCCTGAAGCGGTGTACTGTTCCAGGTACTCTTCGGGCGTATTCAATCGATAGGTGCCCTGTTCAGAGATGGCCTTGCGCGTTTTGGACACCTGAGCGAGAAATGCGATCACACTGCGCAAATCGTCCGACAGCCCACTTTGGCGGGCCAACTGCTCGCACTGCTGAGTGGCACGGTTCGGGTTGCCTTCCAACCCTTCGACCACTTGCGTCAAAATGGCCTCCACCATCGAGGGGGAGTAGGCCGCAAAAGCTGCCTCGACCCCATAAGTTGACACCAGCGAAGCCCCCTGAATCACTTCGTCCGCGGCCACCAGCGAAGCCGTCACATCGTCGCTCCATCCCATGCGGCTGCCGTCTACCAAAGTCTGCTGCATCGCAGCCAGCCGAATCGGCTCACGCTCCTTGAGCGCAGCATACCGATCGTTCTCATCCACGTGCAAATCCATGGTCAGCGCATTGTACCGCACCCGCTGCACCGCAGCCCGCATGCCATCCAACGACAACTCAAAGCCCGGATCGCCCAACGCTTGCCCCACCTGGGCCTGAACCGCATCCTTCATCCCCAACGCGGTCCATTTGCCCTCGACCCGATTCCACTTCTCCTCCCTGCCAACCAGCGAATACGCCATCAACCGCGCCGCAATCAGAGACCAGGATTCCACCCGGTTCAAGTCCAGCCAGCATGACATCAGGCCACGCTGCAACCGCCCCTCTTTCAAATCCGGATGCAGGAGGGGACCCACCACCTGCTTGACGCCGACGTACTGCAACTCCGACTTGTACTTGGCCACCAGCGACCGCAAGGAAGACGGCAACTGGAACTCCTCCATCAACGCCCCCACATCGTCCAGCTCCAGCACCTTGTGCGCCATCATCCAACCGAGGTAGGGAAAAGCGGACAGCTCCGCCTGCGAAACCGGCTTGGCCTGCTGCAGGTAAAAGAGCACCCGGTCCTCCGAACCGAGTTCCATGAGCCCACACTTCGTCGTGAAGGGTGTACCCGCATCTTTGAGCAGCGAAAAACGAGCGGAATTCAGCCCGTCCACTTCGGTGGCAAACTCCCCAGCCACATCAAAAAAGAACAGCACCCGCAAATCGGGGTACTTTTCGAAATACTGTTCTGCTTTTTCCTGAATCATCTCACTTGATTTTGGCGACCACCTCGCCGAACAATTTGTGGTTCTCCGTCACCCCGTCGTCGAGGTCAAACGCAATCTGCTGGTCCGCCACATCCTTGAGCACCAGCTCATACTCTCGGCATTCCACCTCGTCTTTGCGCAGCTGCTCCAGCTTCTTCGACTCCGCCTTGGACGCATTGACACCCAATCCTTCCAAGCGTTCGATCTCCGACCGCAACTGCCGCAGGTGATCAAGCAAGTAGCGATCCCGAATCTTCTGCACTGTGAACGCATTCATGCGGTGCATGTACACCAGCACCTGAAACGCCCCCTTCTTGGAAGCAAACAGCCAGTAGATGGGCTTCTTTTTGTACCGCTTGCAATGGTCCTTGAAGAAGTCCTTGACCAGGTACTTCTCCAATGACTTGCCGAGGCACTCTTCCAAGAAATTGACATTGGCCGTCCGCGTCTCCTCTCCCCAAATCACATCCAGCAGGCCATACACCCGGTGCAGCACATCGTCCGGGAACTGGCACGAACTGCCCATCAAGGGCAGAATGGCATCGTCGTCAATCTCGACCGTGTGTCCGTTGTAGCTGTAGCTCGCGACTTCCTCTGCCGTCGGCTCCGGGTGGGCAATGTGCAGCCCCGGCTCATCCAACCGGTACCGCCCCATCATCAGCCCCACGCAGTAGGACAGGAACTGCTGCATCACCACATCCCGCTTGATGGGCAGCTCAATCGGCTGTCCCCCACCAGCGCGGAACTCATCCTCCAACGCCTCCAGTTCATCACTGTCCAACTCCTCCTGTAGGAGTGAAATCTGCTTCAGTTTGACTTCGGGCTGGAGTACACCTTCAAAATCATATAAATGAATGAGCGCTTCATTGATTGCCTGTTCAATTTCTAACAATCGAAAGAAACTTACTTGACTAGACTCTTCCCATATAAACACACCTTGACTCAGAGAAATAGCACGACACAAAGAGCTCCCTGAAAACCCCTTAAATATTTCACGAGAAGCTGAGTCATTTTCTACTAACGAAACCGCTTCCATTGCAGCTTTCTTCAAAAATTGGCTTGCGATGATACCCTTATCTGTTGGAATCATTCGCACGTCTCCAACCTGAAAACTCAGGGTGGGGTTTATCAACTGAATGAAATAATCAAAAACACAAGAATTTACCCATGCAAGTAACTGCCACTTAGACTCTTCATCTGGATAAAAACAATGTCCCGCAATGTCGTGGAATGAATGGGATGGAGCCACTCTACAATGAAATCCACCAGCTGAAACACTACTCCATGTACACTTAGAATCACTGAGTGACGCTAGTGACATCACACTACCATTCTTTCCGCTCAGAATTGACTCACCATCCCCATCGAAATAGAGGACGTATTCCAAATTACCAAACCACTTTCTGAACGCTCCACCTTTGAGATAAGTGACCCATTTGTGGCCAGGAGCATCAATTATCTCTGGATCAACTTCAAACCAACGGCGTAAATACCTTTCATTGTCACCTGTCTGCATCCCAACTTTTGCATTGGCAAAGTGTGAGAACGGGGGAAGTCTTCGAAATGAGCCAAATACTTTTTCGTCTGCCCAATACGCCAATGGCGCTCCTGGGATTTCCGTAAAGTCAATTTGGTTCACATCATTAAAACGTAATCTTTCACCACCACCAAAAGACGAATAGACATCACCTTTTTCATAGGAGTCAAAATCATATTTGGCGATTGAGTTTTTTACTGCACCCAAAAATATAGAGGCAATATCATCGCTATCAATCAACTGGATCTTCCTTTTGTGCAGCCTGAAAAATTCACAGCCAAATTCGCTGCACTCCTTTCGGATGGTAAACGTTGACGAGCCATAGTCAACTCCAAAAACACCCCGACCCATATGCAGAAGTGAGTCAATGCTTCGGTCTTTGATTAACCACTCCCTCATTGACTTAAATGCTCCAATGAACATCCATGTTGGTAGGGTAATAAGAGAATATCGTCCCGCATTCTGAGTTAAAGAATCAGCGATTTCAATAAAAACCGAATACAGATCAGACTTAGAAATAATGTAATTGCTCTGCAAATAGGACTTTAGCCCAGCATTCATATTTCGCGACCCCATGTAGGGCGGGTTGGCCACCACTGCTGTGTAGCGCCGCGTCATGGTGAGCAGCACGCGGATGAACGGCGTCATGTCCTGGATGGTCGCTTTTTCGAAGAAGTCGAGTTGAGCGCTCTCAAGTTCTTTTTGGCGGGTTGTAATGAACGCATGAGCCTGGTCGCTCAGCTTGAGCTTCATCACGGCACCTAAGTTCTTGGCATCCCACATCCTGCTCAATGCGATCTCCAACTCGTTGGCGTAGGCCTTGCCCGCCTCGCCCAGGTAGGTTTTGACCTCGGTGCCGTCAAACGTGCGTTTGTACGGCATGGCGTAGACGTGGGGACGGTAGCCGCGGGCCCAAATGTCGCGGTCGTATTGCGCCGCCTTCAGCAGCACCGCAAACGTCGACAGCTGCGCCGCCCGGTCGTCGATGTCCATGCCGAAGAGGTTGTGCTCCAGGATGGACTTCACGGCCTCTGTCGGGCTCGCAAACTCCTCCTGGTACATCTGGTAGATCAGGTCGAAGCCTTCCACCAGGATGTGACCCGATCCGCAAGCCGGATCGATGAGCGTCAGGTCCTCCACCCGGTCGATGATGGGCTGGCGGGTGCCGTCGGCCTCGTTCTCCACCAGGTAGGTCATCTGCCCTTTGAGCGGGCTGGTCGGATGCTTGTCCAGCCAGGCCTTGCCCGCGGTGTTCTCCACCATGTACTTCACGATCCAGTTGGGCGTGAAGATTTGGGTGGCAGCGGGGATGTCTTTGGCCTCGGCCTTCTTGCCCTTCTTGAAGGTATCAAAGACTTCGTCCTTCTTCTCTGAGATGTAGTATTGATAAAGCCAACCGATGAGCTCCACCTTGCCATATTGCTCCGCGGTGAGGGCGTCAGCGTCTTTCTCGGCCTCTTGCAGCAGGTGCAGGAAGCCGCCCGACTTCAGCATGTCATCCGGCAGCAGAAGCTCCGTGAAGTCGTCCGGACGGCCAAACACCTCGCTCAACGTGCCGTGCTGGCGGCAGTAACCGGTCAAGAGCAGCGCCAATGCTTCCTGCTCCTTGCTGTAGTCGCTCACCACCTTATTCAGGCGGTTGCGGTCTTCGGCGCTCAGGAACGGTGCGTGACCCTGGCGGGCGCGGCGCAGCATCAGCGGCTCCAGGCTGCTCGCGCCAGCTTCCACATCCAGCTGGGGCTCGTCGTAGCCACCCCGTGAAAGGATGCGCATCGCCATGACGCGGTTGAACCAAGTGTACGCCGCTTCCTCGATGACCA
>Ga0206131_10001780_pt1 | contig 27032 bp, 22 predicted proteins | sample Helgoland_Spring_FD_148636 | JGI IMG/M metagenome (GOLD analysis project Ga0206131, IMG submission 148636) | Pelagic subsurface seawater microbial communities from Kabeltonne, Helgoland, North Sea - Helgoland_Spring_Bloom_20160517_1 | ecosystem: Environmental > Aquatic > Marine > Epipelagic ...
TCTCCACCAATATTCGGTAGTCTTCGCCTACGCATTAAGACTTGGGAGACCAAGCCAACCTGCCGGTCCAGGCAAGGTGGTTACGAGAAATCGGATGTGAGCTGTTTCAAGCTAACAAATGGGCTCTCTCATGTTGAATGCAAGTATTTTTTGGGTGGATTTATTCCAATTGCCAAACCCTGATACCTGTCGAATTGGCTAAAACATGGAGAATTAAATGAGTAATTTTAAATCACTGGTTGATCAAACCAAAACCGTACTGTCATCAAATCCTGAGCAGGCAATTGCTACATTTTCTGTAGAAGGTTTAAATAGCGACAAACTTTATCGAACAGTTAAAGTAAGGCAATTTGAAGTCGGTGTTGATGAGCCTGAAGCTTTGGGCGGCTCCGATAAAGCACCCAATCCTGTGGAATTTGCATTAATTTCATTGGCAACCTGTCAAGAAATTACCTATAGATTATATGCAGACTCTCTAGATATTCCACTTAGGGACGTCAAGGTGAGCTTGAAAGGTGAACTTGATTTAAGGGGATTTTTTGGCGTGGATTCATCAATAAGACCAGGATTTACAAAGATCACTGGTAGTGTAAATTTTGATAGTGACGCAACAGAAGCGCAATTATTAAAATTAAAACAGATTGTGGACCTTCATTGTCCCGTCTTGGATTTGTTGACGAATGGCGTTGAAGTAAATATTGATCCTATTTTCAATAACGTGGAGTCGTTGGCGGCATGAAGATGTCATGAGTTAGTTGCATGGTTGAGATTCAACAAAAAATTTACTTTCAAGCAAGGGGTTAAAAATGAGTAACGTAGTGAATGAAATTAAGTCTGCAAATGCTGAGTATGTAGCGAGTTTTGGGGAAAAAGGATTGTTACCTTTACCTCCTGGAAGGCAATTTGCAGTTCTAACTTGCATGGATGCGAGGCTAGATCCTGCTAAATACGCCGGTCTCGCTGAAGGAGATGCGCATGTAATACGGAACGCTGGTGGTAGGGCTAGTGATGATGCCATTAGATCATTAGTGATTTCATATAAGCTCCTTGGGACCAAAGAGTGGTTTGTCATACACCACACGGACTGCGGGATGGAGTTATTTGATAATGAAATTATGGGTAATCTACTCTCTGGTAGCTTAAAAACAGCTTCTGTGGATGCGTCAGGCTGGCACGATAGCAATGCTGGCGGAGGTACTAGCGATGGCAAATATGTCAATTGGTTAACGTTTAAAGATAACGCCGAGAGTGTTGTTGAGGATGTTCAAAGGATAAGAAACAACCCAATGGTTCCCAAGGATATTCCAATATATGGATATATTTATGATTGCAAGACGGGGCAGTTAAACGAGGTAGCGGAGGCGACTGAAATCGGAAAAGCCTCCTAGACACTCACCTAACTTTAAATAACAAAGGCATCGCCACTATTATTTAGTGGCTTTTGTCTATCTCCCAAGCTACTTATAGATCTCTTAGCCCTGTGTAGACCCTCCCCCCGGGGTGTTTAGGGGTGGAATAAAGGGTACAAATTGGTTACACAGACATGTTACACACGCTTAAATAATGACTTTATAACCTATTGATTTATATCAATTAAATTATATAAAAATAGGGTGGCGGAGAGTGAGTCCGCTTTTCTAGCATTTCAGCGGGTCTCATCCGATAGCACTAAAGTGTTACTTTGCAAATTAAATCAGTAACTTATTGATTCATCCTGAATCATTGGATAGCATAACAGTTCAATTCTTTGGATAGGTTTTTGGATAGGAAAACCGTTATGCCCAAAATAGCACGAGAACTGACCGCTTTGCAGGTCAAAAATCTCAAAAATCCCGGTTTACATGCGGTTGGTGGCGTACCTGGGCTGCTCATCAAGATCGGCAAACAGAGTGCATCAGGCGTTAAACCGTCTAGATCTTGGATCTACAGGGGACGGGTTAACGATCGGCGGATTCAACTAGGACTTGGCTCATGCTCATCCGTCAGTTTGGCGGAGGCTCGGCAATTAGCTCGCGAGCAAAGGATTTTGATCGATAAAGGACGTAATCCGGTTGAGTTTAGGGCTGAGCAAAAGCAGGAACAAGCTAGGGCCAGAGAAAAGCGGAAGTCATTCAAAGACTGCGCAGAGATGTATCTCAAGCATCGACTCAAGTCGTTATCGAATGACAAGCATAAGCAGCAATGGCGCAACACGCTCGAGACATATGTGTATCCGGTTATCGGTGATCGCCCAATCGCTGATATCTCCATTAACGAGATCAAAAATCTCCTTGAGCAAGAGACGCAAAAAAGGAGCGGCGAGAAGGGATCTTTTTGGGAGGTTAAGACAGAGACAGCGAGCAGAGTGCAAGGGCGCATCTACGACGTCTTCGCATTCGCCATTACCAAAGAGTTTCGGGCTACTGCGAATCCAGCTGAATGGAGAGGGCGTCTCTCGACGTTACTGCCGCCTGCAGCCAAAATAAAAGAAATAAAGCATCACGATGCATTGCCGTATTCGAAGGCCCCACATTTTCTGGCGGCGCTTTTGAAACGGAACTCAATTACACGTGCCGCGTTAGCGTTTCTCTTGGTGACAGGTGTTCGCTCAGGGTCAGTGAGAAAAGCGCACTGGGACGAATTCGATTTTGATGAAAACGTTTGGACGATTCCTCCTGCCCATGAAAAGACAGGTAATGAGCACCGTGTTCCTCTTTCCACTGCTGCATTGGCCATTTTAAAGTCTCTTAAACAGTTAGATGGATGTAATCTCGTGTTCCCGAGTTCTACCGGTAAGGTGCTGACTGATGGTGCGATCAGTAAAACCATGCGCCAGATGCGTGAGCGAGGTGAGATTGACTATAAAGGTGTGCCGCATGGTTGCCGGGCCACATTCAGGACATGGGCGGCAGATAAAACATCCTACTCCGATGAAATTAGAAAAGCTGCATCAGGTCATTCCTTTGGAGATGCAGTGAAGATGGCCTACCAACGTGGGGATTTGCTTGAAAAGAGAAGGCGTTTGATGGAGGAGTGGTCCCTGTTCTTAAGTTCTAAACAATAATTTCGAGGTAAATATTATGTTCACGAATTCATTCGACCTGAATCAACCAAAAGCTTTGTTGACACAATGTTTCTTCCGAGGTGTGACGAGGGCAGCATCTGCCGAAATAAAATTTTCTGAGGGCTTTTTACTTCGCGTTCACTCCTGGCTGGTTGATTCTGAGATTTGCTTTTCTAAGCCACGTGGTTTGCTGTCTTTAATTTCTGGTGATGATGAATCAAATGAGCCATCGAGCGGGCCGTATTATCGAGGCTATCTAGATTATGTCAGAACATTACTTTCAAGTGATGCTAGGGCAACAATCCCGATGGGCATTAGGGAGTTCGAGGACGAGCAAATTGAGATGGCCGCAGCAATAGTGCAGCTGACGTGTCGTCCTCATGACACGATTGGACAAAAGTATGTTGAATATTTTTTGAACCAAGCTGAAAGCAGTGATCTGCGTCAGCAACTTAATCAGAGGCAAGAGCACGAAGACCGGTTATTAAAAAATGTTAAGCCGTATCTACTCCGCCATCTTAAGATGGTTTTGGCTCCAAAGAACAGGCACTTAAAAGAGGTATTACGAAAGCTGATCTCCGAGTTTGGATCGGATGATTACAAGACTTTGTGGTTAGCTTTAATTCAAAAACTTGATGACCGAGATCCTGAGGTCTGTGATTTATTCGATGGATTGATATCTGATGAGTCGGGCTTAAGAAATGGCGAGGCCCTTAAATGTCAGCCATACAAATTTGTATATATGGACTCTATTCAGTCAGGTGCTCGAAAAGGTGACGAGAAGTACTTGACCTATGCAAGATTTCGATACTACGTCAGAAAAATCAAAACCGAAAACGATTTAAGTTCGGTTCCTACTTAGATAGCAACCGACAGGTTTATCACTATCTCCATAACGCCACATGACGTGGCTTGTGAAACGGAGGTATTGCATGAAACAACTCAAAATTTATCGAAAAAAAGAGCTCTGCCAACTGCTTGGTATCAGCTCGGCCACGCTATATCGAATGGTAAAAGCCGGATCGTTTCCTGGCTCGATTCGCATATCGGAAAACATGGTCGGTTGGTTGGCCGGCGATGTTGATGAATGGCTGCATTCATTGCCTAAAAACAAGCTGGAGGAGCGTGAAAATGACTGATCCGCGTCTGAATAACGGGGCTAGTGCCCCTAACTTGCATGACCTTAGCAGCTTTAGCAACATTAGCAGCTCCACGGCCCAGCTAGTCTGTGATTTAAATATGGCGCAACGGTTTTTGACGCGCTTGGATGAAGATGCCGATCAGTTCACGTTCCAAACATTTGACGATAATACGACCGGTGGTGGTGAGAGACGCGCAGAGCTCAGTCAGATTAGGCATGGTGCGCTCGAAGATCTATTTAGTTGGCTGGCTAAAATGAATCGAAGTGGGGCTGGAATATTTGTCACCGTTAATGAAACGGATGGGCGAGGCCGGAAGAAGGACAACATTAAAAAGGTTCGCGCTGTGTGGCAGGAGGACGATGGAGCTGGTCGAGAGTTGCCACTGGAACCGCACATTGAGATTGAGTCATCCCCAAGGAAGTATCACCGTTACGTCCTCACCGATGGCACAGATGATTGGGGCGCGTTTGATTCCGTTATGGCCTCGCTGGTCACTGACTACGGCTCCGATCCAAATGCAAAGGATCGCTCACGCGTGATGCGTTTACCGGGCTTTTATCACTTAAAGGATCCGAGTCGACCTCACATGGTGAACATCATCCAAGAGAGCGGCGCGCTACCTCTGCCTTGGCCTGACGTTGTTGAAGCCTTTACATCGAACACATTGGTCCTAGATGTCACTACAAACAATCATTCTGGCCTCGATGTCAGGAGCAAGATTGCGTCGATTACGACGACTGACAACTATCATGGCTCACTTCGTGACTTGGCGGCTCACTATGTCGCTAAAGGAAGATCAAAGGAAGAGGCAGAGATGCACCTCGAGAAGCACATGGATTCTGTGCCAATTGAATTGAGGGACGGCAGGTGGGGGCATCGTCGCCAACAGATTAGGTCGCTCGTGCAATCAGCTCTGGATAAGGGATTTGGAGAAAACTATGTATGGTCAGAGCCCGTTGAATTTGGCAAGGAGGATGGCAACGAAAGTGGACCGTATCCGATAGACGCGCTACCAGAAAAAATGCGGGCTGCTGTAGAACAGGTCCTCTCACATGTTCAAGCCCCAGAAGCGTTAGTAGCGTCCACAGCCATTGCTTCACTCTCGTTAGCGTCGCAGGCGTATATCAATGTTCAGAGGGACAGTACGCTAATCGGGCCGGCTAGTTTGTTCTTGATGGTCATTGCCGACTCAGGCGAGAGGAAATCAACGTGTGAGAAGCACTTTCTGTCTCCTATTAAGGATTTTGAGGAACGGGAGAGGCGAAGGCGACAAGAAGACATTAAAAAATATGCCACCGAGATGTCCGGTTGGGATTCAAAGGTGCAGGGCGTGAAGCATAAGATCACATCCCTCATGAAAAAAGGCGTGAGTACAGCTGATGCCGAAAAGACTTTGTCGACCTTGATGAATGCGCGCCCAGAGGAGCCACTTATTCCTCGACTCCTTTACAGCGATGCGACGCCCGAGGCACTCGCAACTGGATTGGCGAAGGGTTGGCCGTCAGGAGGCGTGATGAGCTCAGAGGGCGGTGTGGTCTTTGGCTCCCACGGCATGTCATCGGACTCAGTTATGCGGACGCTCGCCATGCAGAACGAGCTATGGGACGGTGGAAGTATCCACTACGATAGGAAGACCACCGAGTCGATCACTGTCTCTAACGTGAGATTCTCTATGTTCATTCAGGTGCAGGGCGCCACGTTGACCGAGTTTCTAAATCGTTCCGGCGATCTGTTCCGCGGGATAGGTTCATTTGCTAGATTTTTAGTATCGTATCCAGAGTCAACTCAGGGGACACGCCCTTACACTGAGCCCCCTGAGGATTGGCGTGATGTGGAGGAATTTCAGTATCAAATATCGTTAATCCTCGATGGAGAACTGCCGCTAGATAAGTCTGGACAGATATCCCCACATACGCTCAAATTAGATGGTCAATCTAAGAGGGCGTGGGTGCGATTTTATAACGAGGTAGAGGCAGAATTGGCTGATTCGGGTAAGTACAGAGACATCAGAGATGTCGCGAGTAAGGCCGCTGATAACTGTGCCCGGCTAGCTGCCTTGTTTCAGTTCCTCGAGGACAAAGAGGCCGACTGTATTGACGCGGGATATGTGATGGATGCCGGGCGAATCATTCGTTGGCACCTGTCCGAGTCTCTTCGTTTCCTAGGTGGATCTGATAGGCGTAACTCGCTCCCAGTAATTTTGGACGAGTGGCTGACTGATCGGTGTCTCACAGGTCCCTCTGACAAGGTGTTGATGTCCGAGGTTATGCAGTACGGCCCCAATGTACTTAGGAAGAAGCGGGTGCTCATGGATACGCTTGAGGAGCTCGAGTGCATGGCCCGCGTTAGAGTCATCAGTGAGGGCAAAAAGAGGATTATTGAATTAAATCCAAAGTTGCTCGCTGCTACTGCTAATGTTGCTAAAGATCCTCGGCGTTAGCGATTTTAGCAACTTTAGCAGCCGCAGCGGTGATAGAACAGGAGAAAAACAGATGTCTAAATTCATTCCAGGGCAGTCTGGTAATCCAAATGGGAGGCCTCGCGGTACCGGTGTTGTCGCAAAACTCAGGGAGGCTATCCAAGGGGATATTCCGGACGTTATTCAGTCGGTCGTTGAGGCGGCTAAATCCGGAGACATGACGGCTGCAAAGATCTTGCTTGATCGTGTTGTTCCCTCGCTCAAACCGGTCGATGCGCCGGTTGTCTTGAATCAGGCAGCGGAGCTGTCGAGCTCTGGGCGAGAGGTGCTCCAACTATTGAGCGATGGGCAGCTCGGGATCGATCAGGCCCAGAGGATACTTAGGGCGTTGGGAAGTCAGCGAGATCTTATAGAGTTCGATGATCTCGTGAAACGCTTGGAGGTGCTCGAACGTGACGGCTAAAGCAAGACTATTGAAGCTCGAGAGAAAGAGAATTCCACCAAGGGATTTAGTCCGGTATCGGTGGGGCGGTGTGAGCCAGAAATCCAATGATGATGATTTGCCTCAGCCTCGGCAACACGATCTCGTTGTCGTTCGGTGGCGAGAATAGCAATGTTCGTTATTTGTGGGCCGATAAGCTTATGTTAGTGGTTTCTTCAATTGACAGAGCCCGACCACAGCGCAGACAACACACAAGGCGGCATAAGCCTTGATAACCTTGCCATGCAGGCACAGGAAGTTTTAGACGGCACATCGGATGATGTGTTAGCGGAGCTGATAGCCCTCAACGGATCTTCGGCAGGCGCAAGACCAAAAGCGCTAATTGGTGTAAACGACAAACGGGATCATATCATTCATGGTGTACATGATTTGCCCGCAGGCTACACACCATGGATGGTGAAATTCCCGAACAGTCAGGACGGCCTTGATGCCGGTGCAATCGAATATGTGTATGCCTTGATGGCAAAAGAAGCAGGCGTTTCCATGCCTGATGTTCATCTTTTCCCAGCGAAGCGCGGCACAGGGTATTTTGCGATTAAACGTTTTGATCGTGATGGCGACAAACGATACCACATGCACACAGCTTGTGGGTTGTTGCATTCAGATTTCCGTACGCCTTCATTGGATTACGAAGATTTGGTTGCGCTGACGGGCATGCTGACCCGTGATGTGCGTGAAGTTGAAAAACTCTATCAACTGGCCGTGTTTAACGTGCTAGCACATAACCGTGACGATCATTCAAAGAACTTCAGCTATCTGATGGATAGCCAAGGCCGGTGGAAAATCTCACCTGCGTATGATCTGACATTCTCATCTGGCCCACGCGGTGAGCAAAGCACAATGGTTATGGGTGAAGGTAGAAATCCGAATACAATCCATCTGTTAAAGCTGGCAGATGAAGCCAAAATCAAAAAAGACCGCGCCGCCGAAATTATTGAGGCCACAAAATCCAGCCTGTCCAAATGGCCAAGACTTGCAAAGCAATATGGCGTGAGCGATACGAATATTAAGCTGATTAGCGATAAAATAGCATAAGAGCCAGCAATCATAAAACTGAAGGCTCTTATGCTTTATTGGATTAATGACCCATATGTTTATGAAGGTTTTCTTCTGTTTCAAAGTAATAAACCTTACCAGATTCATCTGCGCCGATAATTGCGGCAGCTTTATCAACCTCCGCACCACTTATAGGATCAGTTGCTTTACGGATTGAAGCATCTTGGTTCAGACGATCTTTGCACATCGGGCAACAGCCGTAGTAAGTTTTACCTCCCACCTCAACGGCAATCTGATCACGGTCAAAAACCGTGTCATTGACCATACAGACTTTCGAAGCTTCAACCTGACGTACAGATTTGGCTTCAGCCATATGCTCATATTGACCATGATCCATCATTTCCATCTGGTGTTGATCATGGTTCATCGCACCATGGTGATTTTCTTCTGCCATCGCTGTTCCTGTGAAGATCAGCATAGAGATTGCTAGTATTTTAAGAGTTTTCATTTTTTCGTCCTTTCGGTTTAGTGGTTATGGGTTGAATGATCGTGATCATCATGACCTTGATCGGTTTTGGTTTCTTGATTTGGCTTTGCTGTATTTTCACCATGGTTAGGCATTTGCATTTCATGATGTTCATTGCCACCATGAGAATGAGAGCCATGCCCACCATCGCCATGAATTTCGGGCATACGCATCACACCAGTGCCGTGGCGATAAACAACTTCCGCTCCCTTATAGCCTGTAAGAGCCAGCAAGGGGCTGGCCAGCAGCATAGCAATTAGGAAGACAAGAGAGACCGCTTTGGCTCCACGTTGTTTTGCCAGCGCCCATCCTGCCAGTAGTAGATAAACCGCAGCCGTGGGCAATGCCCAGTTGCGGTGATCGGTCATGGCCTGGTGGGACATGCCGTCATGTGCAACCGTATTATAAGCATATAAACCAGCCACAACTGTGCCGATTGTGATCAAAGCTCCCAGCCATAAATTCCAGCGTGCCGCAATCAACAAGTTTTCTTTTTTCAAAGCATAACCTGCAGCATACAGAGCTGTTGAGATAGCTAGAAGCCCAATGGTAAAATGCACCAAGATAGGATGCCAATTTGGAATAATTTCAATCATAGCATCCTCCTTAAAACATCCATTTCACACCAACAGTGCCGACAACCGCATCGTTGTCTTCACCATTGCTTTTGGCAATTGACGAGGTTTCACCAAACTTTCGTTCATATTTCACATCAACATACGGTGCGAATGTTCTGGTGAACTCATAGCGGATTTGTAAGCCAAGTTCCGCACTGGACAATCCAGCGCCCACCTCAAGCTCCAGCACATCCTGAGCAAACAGATTGGCTTCAACATAAGGCTGGATGATCAGCTTTTGAGTAATGAGGAACTCGTTTTCCTGACGAATACGCGCACTCACGTCACCATCTTCACTAACAAACAGATGGGCTTCGGTTTCAAAGAAATACGGCGCAAGACCTTCAAATCCGATCACACCATAAGTTAGTGAATCTGGTTGCGTATCATGGCGAATACCAACCTGTGCGTCCCAGAATGTACCGATATTACGGCTATACATCGCCCAGAACTCGGCTTGATTAGTGACGCCGTTTTCTCGTTCGCCTTCGGATTTTAACCAGAGCTTATTTTCATCTGTACCGATCCAGCCATCAAAGTCCCAATCGGCAAGTCCAGCGTCGTCATCTGTGCCGCCCAAACCTGTTTCCAAGCGAAAGGCGTGATAGACAGCGCCACCATGTTCATCATCTGCAAACGCAGGCGTTGCCAAAGTTGAAAGTGTTGTGGCACAAAACGCCACGAGCATAAGTTTCTTAATGAGCATAATTGTGCCCTCCTTGAGTGTCTTGTTGTTTTGTGTGGGCTGAATGATCCATGGTTGGCATATCACTGCTCATATCATGGCTGTCATGGTTCATTTGTGAATGATCCATTTTGCTGTGATCCATATTTTCCATTGAGTGCTTTTGATGATCCATCATCTTTTGCGCTTTAGGAGAATAGGATTTAACAGGCACTTGTGATGGGTCTAGCTTGGCAACGACAACCTTATTCATCATTCCCGCCATCATGTGATAGAGCAAGTGACAGTGGAATGCCCACTCACCAGCTTCATCCGCTGTTAAGAGAACAGAGTAGGTGTCACCCGGAGCCACAATCACAGTATGCTTGTTAGGAAGTTTGGACATAGGCTGACCATTTTCAAGCTGCACAAACATGCCATGTAAATGCATCGGATGCGCCATCATGGTGTCATTGATGAAGGTTAACCGAACGCGCTCACCGTAATTCAGGTTAATTGGCCCAGAGTCTTCATATTTCTTTCCATTGAGCGTCCAGATATAGCGCTCCATGTTACCGCCCAGACGAACTGTGATTTCACGTTCCGGCATACGCTGGTCTTTTTGAATGCCTGCATAGCGCAAATCTTTATAGCTAAGCGCTTTATGGCCTGCAGGTGTATTCGCATTAGCCCAACCACTGCTGGGAACACCTGTGACAAAATCTTTAGCAGGTGATCCAGTTGTGTTGGCAGTATGCGACCCATGATGCATAGAACCCATATCATAACCATCATGATTCATTTGACCGTGACCCATGCTGGAATGATCCATGCCAGACATATCATGATCCATGCCCATATCGGCCATTGTCAGTAAGCTCATCGGACGTTGTGCGGGCTTCTCACCACGCATGCCATTCTGTGGAGCCAGTGTTGCTAAAGCAAACCCTGTGCGATCAATCGGTTCTGCCGCAATGGTGTAGGCTTTATTTTCTTTAGGCTCTACAATCACATCATAGGTTTCAGCAACGCCAAAGCGGAATTCATCAACTTTAACTGGTTCAACAGGCTGACCATCCGCAGCCACAACCGTCATTTTAAGTCCGGGGATACGAACATCATAAAACGACATGGCAGAAGCATTGATAAAACGAAGACGAACCTTTTCACCGCGTTCGAATAACCCAGTCCAGTTCTGATCCGGTGTTTTGCCGTTTACAAGGAAGGTGTAATTGCTGATATCTGCCAAATCCGTTGGCAGCATCCGCATTTCACCCCACATTTTTGTATTTTCCCACGCTTTGCCAAAACCATCTTTTTTGGCGCTTGAGAAGAAATCCCCTAACGTTCTTCGAACATACACATAGTATTCTGATGATTTCTTCAAATTGGACATGATAGTATTGCCTTCATCGTCATGAAAATCAGAGAGAAGCACAACATAGTCGCGGTCTGCTTTGATTTTATCGCCACCTTTGGGGTGGATAATGATAGAGCCGTAATGCCCATCTTGTTCCTGCGCCATGGAGTGGGCGTGATACCAATACGTACCATCCTGACGGATTTTAAATCGATAGGTGAAGGTTTCACCGGGTTTAATTCCGGTGAAACCGTTAAAATTCGGCACACCATCCATTTCACCGGGGAGTAAAAGCCCATGCCAGTGAACCGAGCTATCTTCCTTCATTTTATTGGTGACATGAATAACGGCCTCATCACCATCGGTAAATTCCAGAGTTGGCCCCGGAATAGTACCGTTGATGGTAATGCGTTTGAGAGGTTTTCCTGTGATATTCACGGTCTCTTTATCAATCACCAGTGAATACTCTTGTGTTTTGGCAAAGGCAGGCGCGCTTAATCCTAATATCAGTCCCACGATTGCCAGCATTTTTGCTGTTTGTTTGATCATTACTTAATCCTTTTTTCTTAGTTTGAATGCATCTGCTCAGTACTTCTCACGCATAAGAAGTGCTTTTCAGGTGATGTAAAATAAAAAGGATTAGGCTTTTGGAGGGCGTTTCAGCAAATATGCAATCGAATCGTTGTGCCGCTCATTACTTGTAATAAACGAGAGTTTTTTTGAAACTGCGCTGAAAGCTGATGATAGCGTCTGATGCAAGGTTTGCGTTTTCGCACAGCCATTCATCATGCATTGGCAATCTCCATCACAGCATTTTTTATGGTCGTCATTACCCTGATTATCGGTGGCTTGTTTGTCTTTACAGCAAGAATGGTCGGCCGCCATATCTGTCGAGGCATGGTGCTGTTGACCGTCAGCATGCTCAGCCATTTTATGAGACATCATCTGGTGATCCGTCATTGGTACGGGCATAGCCATGGCAAGGCTAGGCATCGTGGATACCACGAATGCCAACAAAACCATAATATGCATCAAACGTTTCAACATGTTCTCAGTTATAAGCTTTTCTTGTTAATTGTCCATAAATGACTGTTAACCATAAATATTTATGAGCCACGCCACGAGTAAAACTTGCGGCACAGTAATTAATGGCAAGAACAAAGCCAGTTTCCAGCTTTTGGCTGTGTCCTTCAAAATCATAATTTCTGTGTAGTCCGTAGCAACACCTGCCATAAGGAAAGCAAAACCATTTCCCGGGGCCTTGGCGCGGGTTAAAATATCGGCGGCAATAGGTGTAGAGCCTTCTGAGCAGACTTCCAGAACCGTTGCAATAAATACTGTTATGATAAGGCCGATAAAAGTTGGGCCAAAGAACTGCTCAAACTGTGATGGATCAAGTACGGCACGCAATACAGCGGCAAGTAAGATTCCAAACAATAACCAGCGCACAACCATTTTTGAGTCTTTAACGCCACTAATCACCATTTCTTTAAAGAAAGTCAGATTAAAACGCGTATTTTTCATGCGAGTTTTAGCCTCTTGCCAGAATTGAAAACCATCGGGCAATGACACTTCATTATGATTGGCAGGCAGCACTTTTCTTGCAACCAGCCGATCAAATATCCAACCCGTCACAAGAGCGATAATCATGGAGAGAACAATAAATGCCAATGTCCATTTAAGGCCAATTAAACCTATCAGAACCAAGGTTAGTGAAAATGAATTCCAAGGGCTTGCCAATATAAACGCAATAACTTGCCCAGCGCTTGCCCCACGTTCATAGAGTTTTGTAGCGACCATCAAAATACCATGGGAACATAAATCGAGAAGCACCCCCGCGCCTGTGGCACGCAAAAGACCAGATACAGTTCCACCCTTACCAAGCATGGACATGATAAATTCACGCGGCACTTTAGATAAAAGACCGACGAAAATAGCGCCAATAACAACACCCCACCACATCGCATGCACCATATGATGTGCCGTATGTGCCATTGTTTTCAGCCAAGGATAAGCGGTTATTTCATTCGGGAAAAAGACTCCTAAAACAAACAGTAAGGTCACTCCCAACAGCGATCCCCAAAAGAGAACATCAAAGCGTTTTTTATGATGACCGTGGCTTTGATGTCCGCCATCGCCATGACATGATGGCGCTTTCGGTTTTTCTTCTTCAATGTGACAACAGCTAGGTTTATGAGCCATAGCGAACCTCTTTATTCATACTTTTTGAGGAGTGTGACAATCTCCTCAATTTTTTTATTTTGTTCATCTGCGCTGTGACAACAGGCCTGATCGAGACAAGACTTCATGTGCGTTTCAAGAACGGCCAGCTCTACTGCTTTCAGAGCGCTTCGAGCGGCTCGTATCTGTGTCATGATATCGACGCAATATTTTCCTTCATCAATCATTCTTTTAACCGCCTCAACCTGACCGGAAACGCGGTTTAATTTTCCTAAATGATCTTTATGTGATGGATGCATCTCTTTATACCTATCTTAATATACCCTATATAGGTATATACCCCTACAGGGTATAATGTCAAGTTATTTGTTATGATGCAGATGGCCTGCCTCATACGCCTCCTGCAAAGCCTTTTTCAAAGACCAGACAGCCACATCGTAAAAATCAAGGCTGTCGCTGTTTCTGGTCTCTAGCGTTTCGATACTCAAATGGCTCTTGGCGATGCAAAGGCCGCTGGTTTTCAGCTGTGACAAAACTGCGCTGATCACCAGCCGTTTTACAAAAGTCGACTCTGGCGATATGGAGGCAAGGCGATTGAGTGGCATTGATAAGGAGGGGCAGGGCAGGGCAGCCCAAGTTTGGAGGCGGTACTAAAAACCCATGAAGAAGCCGGGCGAACGGTGACACTGCTCGCTTCGACATCCGGTGTGCTGGCCTTGTTTGCAGTGGCCGATACCATCAAGGATTCGTCAAAAGCAGCGATTACCGAACTCAAGGACTTGGGGGTGACGCCGGTGATGTTGACGGGAGATAACGCGGCGACCGCCAAGGCGCTTGCGGTGCAAGCAGGGATTGACGATGCACGCGGTAATTTGTTGCCAGAAGACAAGCTAGCAGCAATCAAAGACATGCAGCAACGGTACGGCGCGACTGGTATGTCGGGCGATGGTATCAACGACGCACCCGCACTGGCACAAGCTGATATTGGCTTTGCCATGGGCGGCATGGGTACTGATATTGCGATGGAAGCAGCGGATGTGGTCATCATGAACGATGACCTACGTCGCATCGCCTCGACTATCCGCCTGTCGCGCGCCACACACGCTGTGCTGTGGCAAAACATTGCATTGGCGTTAGGTATCAAAGCCGTGTTCCTAGTACTCGCGGTATTCGGCAACGCGACTATGTGGATGGCCGTATTCGCGGATATGGGAGCCAGCCTACTGGTGGTGTTCAACGGCTTGCGTTTGCTACGCACGAACTCACTTCTACACGAAACGGAATCAGGCCCTTCAACCAAAACACTATAGCTGCTACAATCTTGCCCATGCGTCGCTTGTTTATGATTTTTCTGCTGGTATTGATGCCGCTGCAGCTCAGTTGGGCAGCGATGGCATCCTATTGCCAGCACGAAACTGGGGCCGCAGCCAAACACTTCGGTCACCATGACCATCAGCACAAGGCTGCTGATGGTAAAGACGCAGCACCCGATCCAGCCAAAACCGGTGGTGGTGACCCTGATTGCGCATCCTGCCACGCTGGAGGCACTTCAGTCCTAGCTGACGCTCTCACGATTCACTTGGTTGCCGACTCATCGCTTGGCGCAGCTGATCACCGAGCGCGCCTCACATCCCCGCCTTTCGAACGCATTGAACGCCCTCAGTGGCGTGTCCTCGCCTGATCGGCGGGGAGCGCGTTCCTTCCCTCGTCGTCACTAGAGCAGTCGCGCTTGGCGCGTGACCGCATAAAGCCGCCTTTGCGCCGCTGACGTGACGATGTAGCAGGCGATCATTTGGATCGCTCTCCGCCGATTCCCTCGTGTCTTTGAAATCACTGGAGAATCGGATGTTGAAGAGTATTAACAAGCAAAAACGACGGGCGTCACTTGCCGTCCATAGGGCTACAAAAAAGGCAACTGCAGCGGCCCTGCTCCTTGCGCTCACTGCAGGGGTATCTTTTGCCCAATCGCTGCCTGCTGCGCAAGCCAACCGCACAGCCCAATCTGAGTCGCAGGCCGATGTGGCGACGCTTCTGACGTTGCAGAGGGCCATCGCGTTGGCGCTCGACGGCAATCCAGACCTTACCGTCGCAAAACGTGAAATTGAGGCTACTGAAGGTCAGGTGCTTCAAGGGCAAGCGCGCCCTAACCCAGAGCTTGCCTATTTACTGGAAGACCAGCGCGCACAGACCCGTACACAAAGCGTGCAGATTAACCTTCCCGTTGAAATGGGCGGCAAGCGCGCGGCCCGTATCGCGGCCGCCGAGCGAGGGCGCGACATCGCAGTGGAAGACCTGAATGTGCGGCGCATCGAAATCCGCGCCGCTGTGGTCGCCGCCTTCTTCGAAACGCTGGCAGCCCAGGAGCGTGTAGCACTGGCTCTTGACAGTGTCGATTTGGCGAGAAAAGCGACCGACGCGGTTGCCAAGCGCGTGGCAGCGGGTAAAGTTTCTCCCGTCGAAGAATCAAAGGCCCGGGTGGCTGAGGCCGGGGTGCGCGTTGAACTCGCCCAGGCGCAAAGCGAGCAGCGCAACGCTCGGGGACGTCTTGCCAGCTTGCTGGGTGCCAATCCACCTCGCTTCACCCTCGTCGCGGGCAATGTTGAAGCGCTCCCGCTCGTTCCAAGCTTAGACAGTGTCCAGCAACGCCTGTCTGTCTCGCCAACCTTGCGTCGTGCGCAGCTAGAGATGGAACGCCGCAGATTACTGGTCGATGTGGAGCGCAGCAAGCGTGTACCCGATGTCACCTTCAGCCTGGGAGTGAAGCGCCCCAATGAGCTGCAGCGTGATCAGCTGTTTTTCGGCGTCTCCGTGCCGTTGCCGTTGTTTGATCGCAATCAGGGCAACTTGCTGGAAGCGCTCAAGCGCGAAGACAAAGCCCGGGACGAACTCCAGGCGTTGAACGTGCGAGTCGGCACTGAAGTGATGCAAGCCCGCGAGCGGCTGGACGCCATTCGCGGGGAAGTCGATGTCTTGCAACGGGACGTACTCCCCGGGGCTAAGAGCGCCTACGACGCAGCCACCATCGGATTCGAGAACGGCAAGTTCAACTTTCTAGAAGTGCTAGACGCGCAGCGCACCTACTTCGCTGCCAAGTCCCAATACCTCAAGGCACTGGCCGAAGCGCATCGCGCAGCGGCGGACATTGACCGGGTGCTCGGCGACTCCACCCCGAATGCCGACAAGCCATCCAATCAGGAATGAATATGAAAATCGACACAAAAAAACTGAATATTAGCAAAAAGCAGTTGGTCGCCATCGCTGCAATTGCCGTGACTGGCGTAGTGCTTGGCACCGCCATTCTGAGCAACAAGGAAACCAAGACCGCTGAAGATGACGGTCACGGCCATGGCAGTCACGTTGAGGCCAAGACACACAGTGATGGAGAGCACCACGGCAAGAAAGATGGAGATGGGCACGATCACGACAAAGGCCATGCAGACGGTGAGCACCACGGCAAGAAAGATGGAGATGGGCACGATCACGACAAAGGCCATGCAGACGGTGAGCACCACGAGGGTCCGAGCAAGGGGCCGCATGGTGGCAAGCTGTTCAAGGAAGGGGACTTCGGCTTAGAGGCGCTGCTGGCCGAGGACGGAGGCGAACCACGCCTGCGGATCTGGCTGTTCAGCAAAGATAAGCCGCTTCCAAACAATGCAGCCAAAGTCAGCGCCACCATCACGCGCTTGACCGGAGAGACGCAGACCCTCAATTTTGCACCTGACAAGGACAGCCTGGTGAGCCGCGAGGTGGTGCCCGAGCCACACGCGTTCGAGATCAGCATCGTTGCCCAGACTGCCACCGAGCCCTTCATGTTCGTCCTGAACCAGGAGGAAGGGAAGGTCGAGCTTAGCGATGCACAAATCAAGGCCGCATCCATTGGCATCGACACGGCAGGTGCTGCGCGCATTAAGTCTGCTTTGCAACTGCCAGGCGAAATTCGTCTGAATGAAGACAGGACTTCGCACGTTGTTCCGCGTATTGCCGGTGTGGTCGAGAGTGTGCAGGCCAGCTTGGGGCAAGCGGTCAGACGGGGTCAAGTTCTGGCCGTCATCGCCAGCCCGGCGGCATCAGAGCAGCGCAGCGAGTTGCAGGTGGCACAAAAACGATTGACCTTGGCCAAGACCACGTATGAACGTGAGAAAAGGCTCTGGGAGCAGAAGGTCTCTGCTGAGCAGGATTATCTGCAAGCCGAACAAGCCTTACACGAAGCAGAGGTCGCCGTGGCCAACGCCCAGCAAAAGCTGTCCGCCTTGGGGTTGGCCTCAGGGTCTTTGGGGGGGCTGAATCGGTTCGAGCTGCGCGCGCCATTCGACGGCTTGGTGATCGAAAAACATCTCAGCCTCGGTGAGGCAGTCAAGGAAGACGCCGCCGTGTTCACAGTATCTGACCTGGGACAGGTCTGGGCCGAGATCAATGTGCCCGCGAAAGATCTGCCACTGGTCAGGGTTGGCGAAAAGGTCACCATCAAAGCGACGGCCTTCGATGCCAGCGCGACCGGAACCATTACTTTTGTGGGTTCATTGATCGGTGAGCAGACTCGCATGGCCAAGGCCCGCGTGGTCTTGGCTAACCCCAAGGGCGCTTGGCGTCCTGGTCTGTTTGTCAGTGTGGAGGTGACTGCATCGGAGGCGGAAGTACCCGTGACTGTGGCCAGTGACGCCATTCAGACCTTGGGCGACAAGCCCGTGGTGTTCCTGAAAGTGAACGGAGGCTTCATTGCCCAGCCCGTGCAGTTGGGCCGCAGTGATGGCAAGCGGGTCGAGGTGGTGCAAGGACTCAAGCCGGGGGCTCCCTATGCAGCGGCAGGCAGCTTTGTCGTGAAGTCTGAGCTCGGCAAAGCCTCTGCCGAACACACCCATTGATACCGGAGCCACGCACATGTTTGAAAAACTTATTCGAGCAGCCATCGAACATCGATGGTTGGTGTTGCTGGCAGTCATCGGTATGGCGGCCGTCGGCGTATTCAACTACCAGAAGCTCCCCATCGATGCCGTGCCGGACATCACCAACGTCCAGGTACAAATCAACACCCAAGCGCCGGGGTACTCGCCGCTGGAGACCGAGCAACGGGTGACTTACCCGATTGAGACCGTGATGGCGGGCCTTCCCAACCTGGAGGAAACCCGTTCCCTGTCCCGCTATGGACTGTCACAAGTGACTGTGATCTTCAAGGACGGCACAGACATCTACTTCGCACGCCAATTGGTCAACGAACGCATACAGGAGGCGCGCGACAAGTTGCCCTCCGGAATTACCCCGGCCATGGGTCCGATTTCGACCGGCTTGGGCGAAATCTATCTGTGGACGGTCGAAGCCAAGGATGGTGCGAAGAAGCCTGATGGCCAACCCTATACGGCCACCGATCTGCGCGAGATTCAGGACTGGATCATCAAGCCGCAGTTGCGTAACGTGCCTGGCGTCACAGAAATCAACTCGATTGGAGGCTTTGCCAAGGAATATCAGATCTCGCCGATACCCGAGCGACTTGCCTCGCTGGGCGTCACCTTGCAGGACATCGTGACGGCATTGGAGCGCAACAACGCCAACGTGGGTGCGGGTTATATCGAAAAGCGTGGCGAGCAATATTTGATCCGGGCCCCAGGGCAGGTCAAGACGCTGGACGACATCAGCAATGTGATTCTCAGCAGCGCCGGTGGTGTTCCCATCCGAGTGCGTGACGTAGCCGAGGTTGGCCTGGGACGTGAACTGCGCACGGGTGCCGCCACAGACAACGGGCGCGAAGTGGTGCTGGGCACGGTCTTCATGCTCATCGGCCAGAACAGTCGAACGGTCTCTCAAGCAGTCGACAAAAAAATGGTTGAAATCAACCGCAGCCTGCCTGAAGGCGTTCATGCGGTGACCGTTTACGACCGTACTGTCTTGGTGGACACAGCCACCATCACGGTGAAGAAGAACTTGTTGGAAGGCGCGATCCTGGTGATCGTGATCCTATTCCTGTTCCTGGGCAACATTCGCGCGGCCATCATTACGGCGACCGTGATCCCCTTGTCGATGCTGTTCACCTTTACGGGGATGGTGACCTACAAGGTAAGCGCCAATTTGATGAGTCTGGGGGCACTGGACTTCGGCATCATCATCGACGGGGCGGTTGTGATCGTCGAGAACTGTGTGCGACGTCTCGCCCATGCACAAGCTCAGTACGGCAGGCCTTTGACGCGCTCGGAGCGTTTTCACGAGGTATTTCTTGCCTCCAAGGAATCGCGCCGCCCTCTCTTGTTTGGTCAGCTCATCATCATGGTGGTGTACCTGCCCATCTTCGCCCTGACCGGCGTTGAAGGAAAGATGTTCCATCCCATGGCGTTCACCGTGGTTGCTGCGCTGGTTGGGGCAATGATTTTGTCAGTGACTTTCATCCCGGCTGCAGTCGCACTGTTCATCGGCAACCGCGTCAGCGAGAAGGAAAACTGGCTGATGATGCAAGCCAAGCGCTGGTACGCCCCATTGTTGGACCGTGTCATGGCGGCCAAGGCTGTCGTGTTGACCGCCGCCGCGGTGGCGGTGGTGCTGTGTGGCTTGATCGCGACCCGCATGGGCAGTGAGTTTATACCCAGCTTGAACGAAGGCGATTTCGCCATCCAAGCTCTGCGCATCCCTGGTACCAGTCTGACTCAGTCGGTAGCAATGCAACAGCAGCTGGAAGCGACGCTCAAAGCAAAGTTCCCTGAGATCGAACGCATTTTTGCGCGAACGGGAACGGCCGAGATCGCCTCTGACCCAATGCCGCCGAACATCTCCGACGGATACATCATGCTCAAGCCGCAGTCGCAGTGGCCTGAGCCACGCAAGTCACGTGATGAGTTGCTTGCTGCGGTGCAAGAGGTCGTGGGCAAGATCCCAGGCAACAACTACGAGTTCTCTCAGCCGATCCAATTGCGGTTCAACGAACTCATCTCAGGCGTCCGTAGTGACGTTGCGGTGAAGATCTTTGGCGACGACATGGCCGTCTTGAATAAGACGGCTGAAGAAGTATCGTCAATGCTGCAGAAGATCCAGGGTGCGTCCGAGGTCAAGGTGGAGCAGACCACTGGACTGCCGATGCTGACAGTGAACATTGATCGTCAGAAGGCCGCCCGCTATGGTCTGAACGTGGGTGACATCCAAGACACCGTGGCTACGGCCATCGGAGGGCGTGAGGCCGGGACGCTGTTTGAAGGCGACCGTCGATTCGACATCCTGGTTCGGTTGCCCGAATCCCTACGCAACGACCTGGAAGGCATGAAGCGCTTGCCTATTGCCTTGCCGCGCGCAACGGGTACGGGCGGTGCTGAAGGCCGAACCCACTTCATTCAACTGGCCGAAGTGGCAAGCTTCGAGCTGGCACCCGGCCCGAATCAGGTCAGCAGGGAAAATGGCAAACGCCGCATCGTTGTAAGTGCCAACGTCCGTGGCCGAGATGTGGGCTCGTTCGTCGCGGACGCAGAAGCTGCACTGGCACAGGTCAAGATCCCTCCTGGGTATTGGACGAGCTGGGGCGGCACCTTTGAGAACCTGCAGTCAGCGACACAACGTCTGCAGATCGTTGTTCCAGTCTCTCTGCTCCTGGTCTTCGTGTTGCTCTTTGCGATGTTCGGTAACGCCAAGGATGGTTTGCTGGTTTTTACCGGCATTCCGTTCGCGTTGACGGGTGGAATCCTGGCGCTTTGGCTGCGCGACATTCCCATGTCGATCTCGGCGGCCGTCGGCTTCATCGCACTATCAGGCGTCGCCGTGCTCAATGGCCTTGTGATGATTTCCTACATCCGCACCCTGCGAGAGGAGGGAATGCCTCTGGACACAGCGATTCGGGACGGCGCGCTGACCCGTTTGCGTCCCGTGCTGATGACGGCCTTGGTGGCGTCTTTGGGTTTCATCCCGATGGCGATTGCCACTGGAACCGGCGCAGAAGTTCAGCGGCCCCTGGCCACTGTGGTGATCGGCGGCATCTTGTCTTCGACGCTGCTGACGCTACTCGTACTCCCCATTCTTTATCGTCTGGCCCATCGACCAGACGAGCAAGAAGAGGATGTCACTGCTGAGCCAGTGCATCCGCAACATGCGACCACGTCGCACCAAACGTGATCCCTGCCATACAAGCATTGAGTTTTTAACCCGTACTTTGAAAGGAAATTTTATGAAACTGATCTCTACTGCCCTTGCTTTGACTCTGATGTTGTCGGGGGCCGTGTTCGCGGCCGACAAGCACGACCATGGCCATGAAGACAAACCCTTGCACGGGGGCTTGGTCACCGAGATCAAGGATGTGGATTACGAATTGGTGGCTAAACCCGATGTACTTCAGTTGTACGTGCGCGATCACGGAAAACCAGTCGACGTCAGCAAGGCGACGGCCAAGATTACCTTGCTCGCCGGTACCGACAAGCAAGAGGTCGAGTTGAAACCATCGGGGGATAAGCTTCAAGCCAAGGGCAGCTTCAAAGTCACAGCAGGCCTCAGGATCGTCGGTTAAAGCAGAGATATTTAAAGAAGGTTATGCTTTTTGTGAGGAGCAGGATTTAAATTTTCAACCAATCGGCTCATCTCATAAAGATGGAGTTTTCGGTAGTTCTTATGCAAATGCGGAAGTGCAATTTCGGTGCTTAAGAGACGGTGATCCTGAATTGAGTCGTCCGACTTTAGAACCGGTTCCGAATGTTCGGATAAACACCGACTAAGGGTCTGACGTTCGAGAATATTAAGAAAACTACATAGTCCCTTGTGAAAAAGTTAGAAACATATTTTTAACATCTTGATTAGTGACAAATAAGGCACCTCAGTGGTGTCTTTTTTGTATCTCCCAAGCTACCTATAGATAACGTAAGCCAGTGAAGTGCGGGTCCCAAGTCCTTCGGTGAGAGATAAACGACTTGTTGTACCTAAGTTTTTTGGATAGGATTTTGGATATCCTAATACGCTAATATTATTTAAAGTATATATAAAACATATGCTTATAACGATTAGTGGCGGAGAGTGAGGGATTCGAACCCTCGGTACGGGGTTACCGTACACACGCTTTCCAAGCGTGCACCATAAGCCTCTCGGTCAACTCTCCTGCTTACAGGAAGCCGCGCAGAATATATGAGCAGCTTCGCCATGTCAAAATTGTCTTACTAGGTAGCTTCTTTGAGTTGATCTAAAATTTGTGGATTCTCTAGTGTGGAGACATCTTGAGTAATTTCTTCACCGTTCGCCAATGAGCGAAGCAGACGACGCATGATTTTACCTGAGCGAGTCTTGGGTAAATTATCTCCGAAGCGTATTTCATCTGGTTTTGCAATCGGACCGATCTCTTTGCCCACCCAATCTCGGAGTAACTTAGCTACGTCTTTAGCCTTGTCTCCTGAAGGTCTTTCTCCGGTTAAGACAACGAATGCCACCACAGCCTCGCCTTTGACATCGTGCGGCTTTCCTACAACAGCGGCCTCAGCAACCAGTTCGTTGGCAACGAGTGCTGACTCGATTTCCATCGTACCCAACCGGTGGCCTGATACATTTAAGACGTCATCTATTCGGCCCATAATCCAGAAATAACCATTTTCATCTCGGTTAGCACCGTCCCCAGCGAGATAGTATTTTCCTTTAAAATCAATAGGAAAATAGCTACTCTTAAAGCGTTCTGGATCTCCCCAGATATTTCTGATCATAGCTGGCCAAGGTTTCTTGATAACCAAGATTCCCCCGTTACCTTTTTCGACTGAGTTCCCTGTTTCATCAACAACATCCGCCATAATTCCAGGAAAAGGGAAAGTACAGGATCCAGGTTTAAGTGGTGTTACCCCGGGAAGCGGTGTGATCATGTGTCCGCCCGTCTCAGTTTGCCACCATGTATCAACAATAGGGCAGTTACCACCACCGACCGTGTTGTGATACCACATCCAGGCTTCTGGGTTAATGGGCTCTCCGACAGATCCGAGTAGTCTCAAGGAGGACAAGTCATGCGCCTTCGGCAGATCAGGACCCAGCTTGATGAGTGAGCGAATTGCGGTAGGTGCGGTATAAAACGTTGTAACAGCATGATTTTCGATCATCTTCCAGAATCGATTGGCATCTGGATAAGTGGGAACGCCTTCAAAAATCACCTGCGTGGCACCAACGCAAAGTGGGCCGTACGTAATGTAGGTGTGCCCTGTTATCCAACCTATATCTGCCGTACACCAAAAAACATCAGAACTCCGATGGTCGAAGGTCCATTTCATGGTCAGCATCGCATGCAATAAATAACCGGCCGAGCTGTGCTGCACACCCTTTGGTTTACCTGTGGAGCCTGAGGTATAAAGGATGAATAAGGGATGTTCTGCGTTAACCCATACAGGTTCGCAAACGTCGGGCTCATTCTTGGTAAGTTCATGTAACCACACGTCTCGGCTATCAACGAGATTGATTTTGTTGCCTGCACGTTTATAGACCACAACATTACTGATTTTTTCACATCCGCCCATTGCGATCGCTTCATCCACAATGGGTTTTAATGGAATTTCTTTACCACCACGAATCTGAGCGTCTGCCGTAATAACAGCAGTAGCGCCTACATCGATAATGCGTTCTTGCAAGCTTTTCGCAGAAAATCCTCCAAATACGACCGAGTGAGTCGCACCGATTCGAGCACAAGCCTGCATCGCAGCGACACCCTCTATCGACATGGGCATATAAATGACAACTCGGTCGCCAGGTCTGATTCCTAACGATTTGAGGCCATTCGCCATTTGACAAACGCGATGATAGAGTTGCTTGTATGTGACTTTGGTAACAGAACCGTCATCGGCTTCAAAAATAAGTGCCGTCTTGTTTGGGATGGTTTTGAGGTGGCGATCAAGACAGTTGTATGAGACGTTGAGTTCTCCGTCATGAAACCACTTGAAAAATGGCGGATTCGTATCATCTAGCACCTTAGTGAATGGCTTATGCCAAAGTAATTGCTCGTTAGCTAAATTCGCCCAAAAACCCTCGTAATCAGCCTCTGCTTGATGGCATAAAGTATCGTAAGCAGCTTGACCGGATAGGGTCGCTTGCTTTACGAAATCTTCATTTGGCTGAAATACTCTATTTTCCTTTAATACGGACTCAATATTGCTCATACATACCTTTCCTTATCATGCCGTGGCCCAACTGTCTGGTGTTTTGGTGAATTTCGCTGTTATACGCTTCATGACTCTGTGGGTCGATGTGAAGCAGTGGTATCAATTCAAATGACTATACTCAGAACAGCTGCGACCTAATGTACTTGATTATACCGTTTTAACCTATATAAGACGACGCGTCCAATCATGGACAGTATTTTTCCTGCAGAACGACAAATATGAAGTTCTGAGGCCTATATAGTTCCTGGTGATTTATAATACGAGCTTAAATTCAGTATCCAAAAGATGAGGAATTCACTAATGCCTGCAATCAAGCAGAATGACGTAATTGAAAGCGTTGCTGATGCCTTTCAATATATCTCGTACTACCACCCCAAGGATTACATTGACGCGCTTGCGCTAGCTTATGAGCGAGAGGAGTCACCTGCTGCACGCGATGCCATCGCACAAATCTTAACCAATTCAAAAATGAGCGCGCAAGGTCGTCGGCCCGTTTGTCAAGATACCGGTTTGGCCGTTGTATTTGTTAAGTTGGGTATGGATGTTGAGTGGGCGGGTGTGTCGATGCCCTTATCCGACATGATTCATGAAGGTGTACGTCGTGCGTATATGAATCCAGATAATACGCTTAGGGCATCGGTGGTTAAGGATCCAACAAACACGCGCTTGAACAGTAAAGACAACACACCGGCGGTCATTCACTACGATGTGGTGCCCGGGAACAGTATCGATATTACCGTCGCCGCTAAAGGCGGGGGATCGGAGAATAAAGCGAAGTTTACGACGCTTATGCCGTCAGATGGGCTAGCCGATTGGATTGTGGATGTGGTGCCTTCGATGGGAGCAGGCTGGTGCCCTCCCGGTATGTTAGGTATTGGTGTTGGCGGTACTGCTGAAAAAGCGATGATCTTGGCGAAAGAGTCTTTGATGGAGTCGATTGATATGCAAACTTTGAAGGTTAGAGGCCCTCAAAATAAGCTAGAAGAACTCCGAATTGAGATCTACGATCGGGTGAACGCGTTGGGTATCGGGGCCCAAGGATTGGGCGGCTTGACCACTGTTTTAGATGTCAAAATTAAAGATTATCCGACGCACGCTGCGTCGTTACCCGTTGCTGTTATTCCAAACTGTGCTGCGACAAGACATGCACATTTTGTGCTCAATGGTTCTGGGCCTGTTGCACTGACACCTCCATTACCAGAGGATTACCCACCGATTCAATGGCGTGCTTCAGATGATGCCCGACGAGTGGATCTAAATTCAGTAACTGCGGAAGACGTGACTACTTGGAAACCAGGTGAGACGTTGTTGCTTAATGGAAAATTACTTACGGGCCGAGATGCTGCGCACAAACGCATCAAGGACTTGTTAGAAAATGGAGAAGGCCTTCCCGATGGTGTTAATTTTGAAGGTCGGTTTATTTATTATGTTGGTCCCGTAGATCCCGTTGGCGATGAAGTTGTCGGTCCCGCTGGACCAACGACCTCAACTCGAATGGATAAATTTACGGACATGATGTTGTCGAAAACAGGTCTTCTTGGGATGGTTGGTAAGGCTGAGCGTGGACCTGTGGCAATAGAGGCGATTAAAAAACATAAGGCTGTTTACCTTATGGCTGTTGGTGGTGCTGCGTATTTGGTTTCCAAGGCTATTCAATCATCCCGAGTCGTTGCTTTTGAAGAGTTGGGGATGGAAGCTATCTATGAATTCGATGTACGTGATATGCCGGTAACTGTTGCAGTGGATAGCTGCGGTGAATCGGTGCACCAAACAGGACCTAAATTATGGAAAAGCAAAATTGCTCAAATTCCTGTGGTGTCAGCATAATTTATTGAAGCCGAGTAGACTAACAATTAAATTAATCAGTCAAAAAAGTTTATGGCGGGCCACCCCGCATTGCAATGTAGTGAACCTGGTCAGGGCCGGAAGGAAGCAGCCACAGCTATGATTTGTAAGTGCCGGGGATTTGGCTCGCCGCCCAAATGTTATTTTTCAATTAGTCTTGATGTGATCGACAAATAAAACTGAAATGTCTTTAGCTTTAGCAAGAAAATGGCGACCTAAAACCTTCTCGGAGTTAGTGGGGCAAAGTCACGTGGTTACTGCGTTGACGAATGCCATCAGTCAAGGGCGAATGCACCATGCTTGGTTGTTCACCGGGACGAGAGGTGTTGGAAAAACGACCCTGGCGCGGATTATCGCAAAAGCATTAAATTGCGAAGCGCTGAGTAATGCAGATCCTTGTGGGCGTTGTGATTCCTGTTTATTAATTGACCAAAGTCGATTTGTGGACGTGATTGAACTGGATGCGGCCTCTAATACGCAAGTGGATAATATGCGGGATCTTCTGGAAACGGCTGCTTACAAGCCTACAGTCGGCGAATATAAAATTTTTATTATTGATGAAGTGCACATGCTCTCTCGCTCAGCGTTTAACGCTATGCTTAAAACATTAGAAGAGCCGCCTGAGCACGTTAAATTTATTCTGGCAACGACAGACCCGCAGA
>Ga0206131_10001789_pt1 | contig 26940 bp, 12 predicted proteins | sample Helgoland_Spring_FD_148636 | JGI IMG/M metagenome (GOLD analysis project Ga0206131, IMG submission 148636) | Pelagic subsurface seawater microbial communities from Kabeltonne, Helgoland, North Sea - Helgoland_Spring_Bloom_20160517_1 | ecosystem: Environmental > Aquatic > Marine > Epipelagic ...
CTAAATTGGAAATCAGTGTTTCAAGAAAAACTATTCAGAATGACATTAAGTATGTTAGAGAAACTATTGAAAATGAAAATAGTGCTCATATAGATTTTGATGAGTTTCCTGTATTTATTCCTAAACTATTTGAGGGTAAGAAAACAATATTTAAATATTCAAATCCAGATTTAGCTCTTGGAAATCAATTGTTATCCAAAACAGACCAGGAACAATTAGGAGAAACCCTTGCTATTTTATCGAGATACAGTAATCGTCAAGATTTCTTTTGGTTGGATGAATTGTTTCCACGTATAAAATCAGCTTTTAATCTTGTACATGAAGATTATAATGGTTTAATAAGCTACCAGAGCAATAGAGATTACTCAGGCCAATCATGGGTTGGTAAAATCTATAATCAGCTTATTCGTAAAAAAATAGTAATTATAGAATACAAAGGTTTCAAGGATGCTGAGGCTTATCTGCGAAGAATACACCCTTATCATTTAAAGCAATACAATAACAGGTGGTTCTTATTTGGTTGGGAGGAATCTGAAAACTATACAGGCATTACCAATTTAGCTTTAGATAGAATTATTAAGATATCTGAAACCATTGAGGATATTATACCAAATGAAAAAGATTGGGCAGATTATTTTGACGAAATGATTGGTGTATCAAGACCAAATGATAAAAAGGTTGTAGAGGTTAAATTAAGGTTCTCTGCAAAACGAATACCTTATGTAATCACTAAACCGATTCATGGTGCGAGTCAACGCCTAGATAGAAATGATCCTGAAAAGCGAACTATTATTTTAAACTTGTTACCTAATTATGAAATGTATCAAGCCATATTAGCATTTGGAAGTGATGTGGAAGTACTAGGTCCTAAGGAGGTAATTGAAAAAATGAAAGGATTTACAGAAACTATGAATAACTATTATAATTAATCAGATATGCAATACTATTACACATCTAAAACTGATATTTGTACTATTATTAATTTAAATCAATAGTTATGACTAAGAATGCAACAGTAAAGTGTCCAAATTGTAAAGAAGTCTTTAAAGTTGATGATTCGGTTTATTCCAATATCGTCAAGCAGGTGAGAGACCAACAATTTCAGGAAGAGGTGTCCAATAGATTAGCTATTGCTGAAAATGAAAAAACATCTGCCGTTGAAATTGCAGAACAGAAGCTAATAAATAACTATCAAAAACAATTGGCTGATAAGCAAAGAGAGATAGAGGTCTTAACTCAAAAAAGTAAGTCAGAACTTATTCAAGAGCTTTCAAAAAAAGATGAAGCTATTAATTCTTTAGAGTCTAAACTTGATAAAATAGATGCCGAAAAGCAATTAGAACTCTCTAATGCTGTTAAAAATATTGAAAAAGAAAGAGATCAATTGGTGAATAATTTAAATGCTAAGGATACTGAAATGGAACTTAAAGAGAAATCTTTAAAAGAAGATTTTAGAAGAGAACTCGAGCATGTGGCTAAAGATGTAAAGCTAAAAGAAGAGGAAATAGTTCGTCTAAAAGACTTCAAACAGAAATTGTCTACCAAAATGATTGGTGAAACTCTAGAACAACATTGTGAAATCGAGTTTAATAAATTACGTGCAACAGCGTTTCAAAATGCCTATTTTGAAAAGGATAACGATGCTTCAGGTGGTACAAAAGGAGACTATGTTTTCAAAGAAACAGACCAAAATGGTAATGAGATTGTGTCTATCATGTTTGAGATGAAAAATGAAGGAGATGAAACCGCTACTAAAAAGAAAAATGAAGATTTCTTTGCCAAATTAGACAAAGATAGAAGAGATAAAGATTGTGAATATGCTGTATTGGTTTCTTTATTAGAGTCTGATAATGAGTTTTATAACACAGGTATCGTAGATGTTTCTCACAAATACGAGAAGATGTATGTGATAAGACCACAATTTTTTATTCCCATTATAAGCTTATTGCGTAATGCCGGTATGAAGTCTTTACAATACAAAGAGGAATTAGCTGTAATGCGAAACCAAAATATTGATATTACTAATTTTGAGGATAAGATTAACGAATTTAAAACAGGTTTCGCTAGAAATTATGATTTGGCTAGTCGTAAATTTATGACGGCTATCAGTGAAATTGATAAAACCATATCTCATTTAGAGAAAACAAAAGCAGCCTTATTATCTTCTGAAAATAACTTACGCTTGGCAAATAATAAAGCAGATGATTTAACGATTAAAAAGTTAACCTATGGGAATTCTACAATGAAGGAGAAGTTTAATAATTTATAGGTCAACAAACAGAATTAAAAATAAATAAAATTGCATGAATATATTTGATGTACACGAACAAATAATCAATGATTACTCATCATATATTGAGAGTTTTGTTAATATTAAAAATGATTTTATTCGAAAAAAGGTTGAAAATGAAATTTCTTCCGGAAAACTGTGGCCACAACCACTTATCCAATTTAACCCTTTTTTTAAGCCAGGAAAATCAGTAAAAATACTTGCTGAAGAAGGTATTTTAGACCCTGCTGTAGATAATATATTTAAAGGGTATAATCTATATGAACATCAAGTTAAGGCGATTTCACTAGGAAACGAGGGTAAAGATTTTATTGTTACATCAGGAACAGGAAGTGGAAAGTCTCTTACTTACTTGGGTACAATTTTCAATTATTTATTAAAAAATAAACCCAAAAGTGGTGTAAAAGCAATTATCATTTACCCCATGAATGCTTTGATTAATTCTCAGAATGATGAAATAACTAGATATAAAAAAAATTATGAGAAAATAACAGGTAAAGATTTCCCAATAACTTTTGGACAGTATACAGGCCAAGAAGATGAAAATAAAAGAAAAGCACTTTTGGAAGATCTACCTGATATACTTTTAACAAATTATATGATGCTCGAACTAATAATGACTCGGGTTCAGGAAGAAGATATGCGTAACTCTATTTTTAAACACTTAAAATATATTGTTTACGACGAATTACACACATATAGAGGTAGACAAGGTGCAGATGTTGCACTACTTACTCGAAGAATTAAATCCATGACTCAGGGTAATGTTTCCTGTATTGGAACTTCAGCAACCATGGTTTCTGGAACACCACTAGAACAACGTCAAAAAGTAGCAGAAGTAGGGACAACTTTTTTTGGAAATAAATTCACTGAAAAAGAAGTTATCACTGAAACTTTAGTTAGTTCATTGGGAGGTGAAAGCACAATAAAGAAAGAACAGGTTGTTCAAGAAATAACAAATGGCATAAATATACGAGGTGCTTACGATGTTCTATTAAAAAGTACTTTCGCAAAATGGTTAGAGGAAAATATAGCTTTGAATTCAACTAATGAAGGGGAATTAATAAGAAATAAACCACAAACCTTTAATGCCATTATTAATACTTTGGCTACCTATACTAACCTATCAGAAATTGTTTGTAATAAAGCAATATTAGACCTATTAGAGTGGATTTCTAATGTTAATGACTGGGCAAGTAAAAACGATAAGAAAACTATTTTACCATTTAAATTACATCAATTTATAAGTCAAACGGGCTCTGTCTATATGACACTTGACAAAAATGATAACGATAAGATTTTAACACTTGAAGCTGGTGTTTATGTAAATAAGAGTGCCGAACAAAAAAAGCCAATTTTTCCTGTTGTTTTTTCAAGAGAATCTGGACATGAATTTATATGTGTTACTAGGAATGAGGAGATAAATCAATTTGAACCTAGAGAATTTTATGATTGGACTGTTTCTGAGGATGAGGAGGGAGACGGATTTTCTACAGGTTATTTAATTCCTAATAAAGATGTTTGGTCAGAAGACGATTTGGGTAATTTACCAGAATCTTGGATAAGAAGAGGTGCTAACGGTATAAAAGTGGTAAAAAAATATCGAGACAGGGTACCCAAGCAAATATTTTATAATGAGTATGGGCAATTTTCAGATACAGCACCGAGCTCCTCAGGATGGAAACAAGGGTGGTATATGTCCTATAAATTATTATTTGATCCTACGTCTGGTACATTTTATGATGCCAAAACAAGCGAAGGAACGAAGCTAACAAAATTAGGTTCAGAGGGCCGAAGTACATCAACTACAATTCTTTCATTTAACATACTTAGACAGTTAGCACAGTCAGGTTATAATGTTGCAAAACAGAAACTACTATCTTTTACAGATAATAGACAAGATGCAGCTTTACAAGCCGGACATTTTAATGATTTTATACAAACACTTCATTTAAGAACAGCCATTAATAGTGCTGTTCATAATTCTGAAAAAGGATTTCTAGAGTTTGAAGAGATTGGCAATGCTGTATTTAAAGAATTAAATCTTAATCAAGAATCTTATGCTGCATCACCAGCAACTTTTCCTGGTGCAATTCGAGAAAACGAGGATGCATTAAAGGATTATTTAGTTTATAAGACACTTCATGATTTAAAAAGATCTTGGCGTGTAATTCTACCAAATTTGGAGCAATGTGGCTTATTAGATATAGGATATAAATATCTCAAGGAATCTTGTAACGATGATAGTTTATGGAGTACTGATTTACTTTTAACCCAATTAAAAGGTGAAGATCGAAAAAGTTTTATTATCGAAACGCTCGATTTCTTCAGAAAATCATTTGCAATCAGAAGTGCAGAATATTTAGCTGATAATAAAATAGAAACAAAAAGTAAACGATTATTTCAAAAATTAAAGTCACCGTGGAAATTTGAAGAGGAGGAAAAAATTCCTTATCCAAATTATCTAAGGTATGATACAATGCCGAAATATGCCAAAATTTATTCTGCAAGTATCGGTTATTCAAGTGGTTACGGAAGGTATTTAAGAAATCATTACAAAGAACATTTAGGAGAATTTCTTAATAAAGACACCTACTATGAAGCGATACAATCGTTATTAGATCTGTTGGATCAGGCTGGCTGGCTTTATTCAGAGACAGTAAAGAACTTAAATGGAGACGAAACTAAAATTTATCAATTAAATCTTGATATGGTTTTATGGCAAAAGCAAGATTCAGATACTATAAAATCAGACCCTATAAAAACGAGATCCTATAAACCACATTTGAAACCTGCAAATACATTCTTTAAAAATATTTATAAAATTGATTTTAAGGATATGAAGGAGTTAAAGGCTGGTGATCATACAGGTCAGATAGGTAATGATAAAAGACAAGAAAGAGAAAAAGAGTTTAAATCTGGTGAATTAAGTGCTTTGTACTGCTCTCCTACAATGGAACTGGGGATCGATATCAGTAGTTTAGATGTTGTACACATGAGAAACGTACCTCCTAATCCAGCAAACTATGCTCAGAGAAGCGGACGAGCTGGACGAAGTGGTCAGGCAGCACTTATTTTCACATATTGTTCCAATTATTCACCACACGATAAAAATTATTTTAAGAACTCTATCGACATGGTTTCCGGTAGTGTTGCAGCTCCTAAATTAGAGCTCACCAATGAGGAATTACATAAAACACATTTAAATGCAATGTATTTATCTTATTTGGGATTAAGTGATATAAACAGAAGTATTGCTGATTTAGTAAATGAAGATGACCCTATAAATCTTCCTTTGGACGAAGTCGTTGAGCGTAAAATAAAAACAGGACTATCTGAAGCTAAAAAGAATGAAATTCAGCTTCGTTTTAACGGAGTTGTTACTGATTATAAAGATAAATTATTGAATGGCCCCTCTGTTTGGTTTACAGAAGATTGGATTAAAAGAAATATAAGTTCATTTTATACTGATTTTAATAATTCAATTAATAGATGGCGAACACTATATAAATCTGCAAAACTACAAAGAGAGGAAGCATCTAATGTCATCAATAGTGGTTTACACAAGGCGAATAGTCCAGAGTACAAGGAGGCAGAAAGAAATCAACGCCAGGCGACTTTTCAAATAGATTTATTAAGGAATGATAATAGAAAAAGTCTTTCAGAATTTTATCCGTTTAGATACTTTGCGTCAGAAGGCTTTTTACCAGGCTATAATTTCACAAGATTACCAATTAGAACCTACCTTCAAGCGAATGATGTTGGAGAGTATGTTTCTAGGCCAAGATTTATAGCTATAAGAGAGTTTGGACCAAAAAATATTATTTATCACAATGGAAAAAAATTCAGTATAGAGCAGTTAATAATGAGAGAAAAACTCTCAACAGTCGCTGCGAAAGCAAGTTTAAAGTCGGGCTATTTCTTAACAGGAAATGACTTAAAACTAGATACTTGTCCTTTAACAGGAGTGCCATTGTCCAGTGACAAAACAAAAAAGGATTTTGTAAATCTTGTTGAAATGGCGGAGACTAGGGGTGTTCAAAAAGATAGAATTTCATGTGATGAAGAGGAGCGAGCATCGCAAGGTTTTAATTTAGATGTCTATTTTTCTATTCCAGCAGGTATTGAAACAACTACGCAAGCAAAAATACTTTCAAGTGGTGAGCACCTTTTAAATATAAGATTTATGCCATCAGCCAGTCTTTATACAGTGAATTCTGGATGGAGAAAAACAAAAGAAGATTCTTTTAGAATAGGCATTAACTCTGGTTTTTGGAAAAGTAGTGGTTATGAACCAAAAGATGGTTCAGAAGATGTAAAAAAAGTACAATTATATACAAGTGACACCGCAGATGCTTTATATATTCAGCCTGTTAAAGCTTTGGGGCTAGAATATGACGGTATTGTAACATTAATGTATGCCTTGAAAAGAGCCATTGAAATCGAGTTTCAAGTTGAATCTAGAGAAATTAGTGTGGTGCATATTGGAGATGAAGACAATCCAAACATTCTTATTTATGAAAGTGCAGAGGGAAGCCTTGGTGTCTTGTCACAAATGGTGGCATCTACAAAAGTTTTTAATAAAGTTGTTGAGACAGCAATAACATTGTGTAAGTATGATAATGGTGATTACACAGCGCCAGCATCTTACGATGATTTATTAAGTTATTATAATCAGCGCCATCACCTTTTAATTGATAGGTTTTTGATTAAAGATAAATTGGATGTGTTAAAACAATCTGAAGTTGAAATACTTTCTAAAGCATCAGCACACGGAAGTTATGAGGAGCATTATGAGACACTTTTAAAACAGCTTGACAAAACCTCTAGCACAGAAATAAAATTTCTAAAATTTTTATATGAAAGAGGATTGAAATTACCTGACGGCGCTCAAGAGAGGCATGAAGATTTATACGTAATGCCAGATTTTCATTATGAAAAAAAATACTGGGTTTTTTGTGACGGAACACCACATGATAAGCCGGAAGTTAAAGAACGTGATAAAAAGCAAAGGCAAGGATTAATAAATAAAGGTCAATTCCCTATCGTTTTTTATTATAAAGATAATTGGGATGAAGTAGTGAGTAGATGGCCTAACGTATTTAAGAAAGTAAAATAATATGGAAAGATTTCAACCAGGAGCATTAGTTAATGTTCGCAATAGAGATTGGGTAGTAATGCCTTCAAATGATGAAGATTTAGTGTTAATAAAACCATTAGGCGGCAGTGATGAAGAAGTAACAGGTATTTATCTTCCCTTAGAATTTGAAGGCGATGAAATTAAATCTGCTGAATTCCCTATACCAACTATTGAAAATATAGGTGCTTTTGAGCGTGCAAAAATTCTTTATAATGCTGCAAGATTGTCTTTTAGAAATGGAGCAGGCCCCTTTAGGTCACTTGCAAAATTATCATTTAGACCAAGATCTTATCAAATGGTACCTTTAATAATGGCATTAAAGCAAGAGACAACAAGACTCTTAATTGCTGATGATGTTGGTGTTGGTAAAACCATAGAGTCTCTTTTAATTGTAAAAGAATTATTAGAACGAAAAGAAATTAAACGTTTTGCAATTGTTTGTTTGCCTCATCTATGCGAGCAGTGGCAATTTGAGATAAAAGATAAGTTTGATATTGATGCTGTTATTATCCGTTCCAATACCCAAGCTAAATTAGACAGAGAGATACAAGGTGATGAAAGTGTTTACTCTTTCTATCCATTTCAAATTATTTCTATTGACTACATAAAAAGTGATGTTAGAAGGCAGGTGTTTGTAAATGAGTGTCCGGAAATGGTCATTGTAGACGAGGTGCATACATGTACTAAACCAGATGGTTCAGGTAAGAAAACACAACATCAACGGTATAATTTAGTGAATGACATCAGTAAAAAAGATAATCAACATTTAGTATTGTTAACTGCCACACCGCATTCAGGAAAAGCAGAACAATTTCAATCGTTGTTAGGACTTTTAAACCCTTCGTTTGAGACTATAGACTTGACACAGGCAATCCCCAGTGATCGAAAAAAATTATCAGGACATTTTATACAGCGTAAACGTGTAGATGTTGAGCACTGGATGAATGAAGACACACCGTTTCCAAAGAGAGATGCTGGAGAATTTCCATATCAATTATCCATACCATATGCCATGTTCTATGATGAAATCTTATCATTTGCACGCGGGCTTACAGAAAATAAAGAAGGCAAAAAAGGACATCAAAGATTGCGTTATTGGACAGCTTTAGCGCTTATGCGAGGTGTTATGTCTAGCCCCGCAGCAGGTATTAAAATGTTGAAAAATAGAATAAACAATACGGCCAGTGACGAGGAATTGACTGAAATGGAACATTATGAAAATCCAATCTTAGACAATGATTATGGTAATGAAAGTGATGTAACACCGCTTCAGGTCGTAGAAAAAAACCAATGGAAAAGTACAGAAGTAAAAAAATTAAGGCAATTAGCAATTCAGCTCGAGTCTATCGGTAATTTAAAAGATGATACAAAAATTAAAAAGGTATTAGATATTATTTTAGAATGGGTAAATAAAGGTTTTAATCCTGTAATTTTCTGTAGATATATAGCTACTGCTCAATATGTTGGAGAGTTATTAAAACCAGCCCTTCAAAAGAAATATAAAAATTTAGATTTACAGGTCATCACCAGTGAAGACCCAGACGAAGTTCGTAAGGAACGTATTGATGCTATGGGGAAATCTAAACAAAGAGTACTTATTGCAACGGACTGTTTAAGTGAAGGTATCAATCTACAAGAGTATTTTAATGCTGTACTACATTATGATTTACCCTGGAATCCAAACCGTTTAGAACAACGTGAAGGTCGTGTAGATCGTTTTGGTCAAAAAAGTGAATCAGTGAAAGCCTATTTGCTTTTTGGAGAAGACAATCCAATAGATGGTGTTGTGTTAAAGGTTATACTCAAGAAGGTTAGAGAGATTAAAAAATCATTAGGTATATCAATGCCATTTCCAGATGACTCTAAGTCAATTCTTGATGCGGTATTATATGCGGTATTATTAAATCCGAAAAAAGCCCAAAAAACTACACAAACAACTTTAGATTTTGGATATGACCAAGAAATTAAAGATAAAGAGCTAGTTGCTACCAAAGCCATAGAGGAAGCAGCTCAAAGAGAGATTAAGACGCGAAGTATTTTTGCTCAAAATGCGATTAAAGCACAAGAGATTGAAGAAGACCTAAAAGATGTAGATGAAGCGATTGGTAATCCTGAAGCTGTTGAAGATTTTATTGTTCAGGCGATGTCAGTTATTGGGGTACAATTGGTTGAAGATAAAAAAGGTTATTCATTATACACCACCAATTTACCTTATGGTTTAAAAGACACCCTACCTGCAGAGGAGATAGTTAAAATATCATTTTTATCACCAACTCCAGAAGGATATATGTACATAGGAAGAAACCAGTTATTTGTAGAACAGCTATGCCAATATTTATTGGCTAATTCCTTTTCTGAGGAATTAAATACTCATAGTCTTTCGCGTACATCAGTGGTAAGCACTAATGCGGTTCGAACAAAGACAACTATTTTAATGTTTAGAGTTCGAAATGTCATTGAAGATGTGGGTAAAACCAAACAACTTATTGCTGAGGAGATGTTGGTAATGGGTTATGAAGGTACAGCCCAAGACAAAAAATTTATTGATTTAGAAAAAGCAAAAAGCCTATTAAATATGGTCGTTCCTTCAGGAAGTTTGGCAGAAGTAGAGCGTAATTTTTTATTGAGTAACGAATTGGATAACATGCAAGACATCAAAACTGAGTTTGACCGTGTTGCATTAAATCGTGCCGAAAAATTAGTAGAAGCACACGAACGATTTAGAAAAGTACTTGGAGGGCAAAAATACAAAGTCGTTCATCCAGTGTTACCTATGGACGTCATGGGCATTTATATATTATTACCTCAAAACAATTAGAGAATGAAGTATCCAACTATACGTATAGAAGGCGCTATACTGGCCGCAGATATTCTTGATAAAATTGAGAAATCAAACAGTATAACTGGCCAGAAACCAGCAGACTTCAAAATTGAAGGTTCTAATAAAGTTAAAGATGAAATTTCACGTGCTTGGGCAGATGCCCAGAGTTATTGGAGTATTTTTAAGCGAAAACGAGAGTTATTAGAATCTGATGACAATCAAATAGGTACTACCGAAACCAGAAACCAATGGATGATACCATTTCTGGGTTTGTTAGGTTACACTATTGAGTTTTCTCGTGCAGAAGAAGTGATGGGTAAACCCTATCCAATAAGCCATCGAGATAAAAGTTTAGATGGATTTCCAATTCATATTTTGAGCTTTAAAGATAGTCTGGATGTAAAGCCTAAAGATGGAAGACGAAAGATGTCACCACATGCCTTGGTTCAGGAATATTTGAATTTAAAAGAAGAACGTTTATATGCTATAGTAAGCAATGGTTTACAGATACGCTTATTAAGGGATAGTAGTCGTTTGATCAAATTGTCATTTATTGAGTTTGATTTAGAGCGGATGATGGATGAAGAGCATTATGCTGACTTCGCTATTCTTTACAGATTAATGCATTATACCAGAATGCCTTTAAATCAAGACACCCCTACAGAATGCCTGATTGAAACTTATCATGACAACTCGCTAGAATCTGGTTCTAGGATTAGAGCGGGTCTTTCAGAAGCTGTAGAATCTTCCATTTTAAGCTTTTCTAAAGGTTTTTTACAACATCCTAAAAATGATGCGCTAAGACAATGGTTAGAAGAAGGTGAAACCCATGCTAAATCTCAAGAATTTTACCAATGGCAGTTACGTTTAATATACCGTTTGTTGTTTTTAATGGTAATTGAAGAACGTGACCTTATCTTCCCTAAAGAGGCCAATAAAAAACAGCGTGATATTTATTACGACTATTACAGTATTAACAAATTACGGAAGCTATCCGAGAAACGTTATTTAGCAGATGCTAAATATTCAGATTATTGGCAGTCTATTCAAAACACATTTAAGCTTTTTGAAGATAATAAATTTGGTAGCCCCCTTGGTATTTTACCATTATCTGGAGATTTATTTGGTTATAAAGCTTTGGGTGTTTTAAATGAAAGTAAAATTGACAATAAAGTAGTTTTAGAGTGTCTAAAAAACTTAAGCATCTTTAAAAATGCAGATACTGGACAAATCATGCGTGTTAATTATGCCTCGCTTAATGTAGAGGAATTTGGCTCTGTGTATGAAGGCTTATTAGAATACGACCCTAGTGTAATAAAGCGAGATAGTAAATATCATTTTGAATTTATAAAAGGTGATGACCGTTCTTCTTCAGGTTCCCATTATACACCAGATGAATTGGTACAACCTTTAATAAAGCATTCGCTGGATTATATCATTCAAGACAAACTCAAGGAAGATAATAAAGAAGCGGCTTTATTATCTATTACTGTTTGTGATGTGGCCTGTGGTTCTGGACATATTTTATTAAATGCCGCCAGACGAATTGCCACAGAATTAGCAGTGGTACGAACTGGTGAAGACCAACCATCACCATCTGCGTTTAGAGCAGCGATTAGAGATGTAATACGGCATTGTATCTATGGGGTGGACCTCAATCCATTGGCAGTTGAGCTTTGTAAAGTAGCTCTGTGGCTGGAAGCCCATAATCCAAATGAACCGCTTAACTTTTTAGACCACCATATTAAATGTGGTAATGCTATTGTAGGACTAGCTCATTTTAAAGAATTACAAAACGGTATTGCCAATGAGGCTTTCAAAACTTTACCAGCAGATGCTAAAGATATTGCCGCTACTTTTAGAAATAAGAATAAAGTAGAACGAAAAACCAAAGGGCAATTAGGCATTTACGACTTAACAGATGCCAATGAAAGTTTAGATAAGATTAGAAACAAGTTTTCTGAATTTATGGACATGCCAGAAGACAAACCAGAAGAAATTGCTGCAAAAGCAGAAGCTTATAAAAAGCTGACCAAAGGAAAAGGCTGGTATCGCCTAAAACAATTAGCAGATTTACAAGTTGCCCAATTCTTTATTCCAAAAACAATTGAGAACAAGGAATTACTGACCACAGATGCCAAATACCGTACTTATTTAAATTCAGGAGCCCAAATTCAAGATAGAGGTGCTGCTATCGCAAAAGCAGCTGAAAAGCACTTTTTCCATTGGTTTTTGGAATTTCCAGAGGTCTTTAACCAAGGTGGTTTTGATTGTATTTTAGGAAATCCGCCATTTTTAGGAGGGCAAAAAATAACAGGAACTTATGGTAATGATTTTGCAGAATTTATTAGACACAATTACGCACCTATAGGTAGTGTAGACTTAGTGACCTATTTCTTTAGAAGAATATTTGAAATAATTAAAGAAGGAGGTTTTCAATCGTTAATTTCTACAAATACAATTGCACAAGGCTCTGCAAGAGAAGGCGGCTTAGAAATTATTACAGAAAAAAATGGAGTAATTAATCATGCGGTTCGCTCAATGAGATGGCCTGGATTAGCAGCAGTTGAGGTTTCCCTAGTGACAATTTTTAAGGGGGTTTGGACTAGCAGTTTTACTCTAAATAGTAAAATTGTTAATCAGATAAATTCATATCTAGATGACGAAATTTTTATTGGAAATCCTTTTAAGTTATCACAAAATGAAAATTTGAGTTTTCAAGGAAGTATTCCGCTAGGAATGGGATTTGTATTGGATAAAGATGAAGCTAAAAAAATAATTAATCAAGATTCAAAATACAATGAGGTCATTTTTGATTATCTAAATGGTAGTGACTTAAATAATCAACCCGACCTTAAAGCAACAAGAAGTATAATAAATTTTTTTGACTGGAGTGAAGACAAGGCTAAGGACTATCCAATTTGCTATGAAATACTTTATAATAAGGTAAAACCTGAAAGACAAAGATGGAAGAAAGATAAGAATGGGAATGAATTAGTAGGTGTTTACAAGTTGAGAGAACCTATGCCTACCAAATGGTGGATTTATTGTGAAAAGCGACCAACATTATACAAAACAATTTCAGGTTTGGATAATTGCTTGGTAGTTGCAAGGACAAGTAAAACTGTTGGTTTTGCACTAGTTAATACAACTCAGGTTTTAAATGCAAATCTGACTATTATTGCAAATTCTGATTACCAACACTTCACTCAACTACAGTCTTCAATTCATAACATATGGGCCTGGAAATATACTACCAAACTCAAAAGTGACTTAATATATCAGCCAGCTGATATTTACGAGACATTTCCTTTTATTAGAAATGAAAGTCCAAGCTTTTCTTTACGTAAAATTGGTCAAATGTATTATAGTTTTCGTGAGGCTGTTCTGTTAAAGTTAAAACTCGGTTTAACTAAAACTTATAATCAATTCCATAATAAAGAATTAGTCCAAAAAATAGACCCATTTAGCTCTAAAGAATTTCAAAAGAAATATGGTAAAGAAACGTGGAATTTATACAACCATTTAGAAGTTAAAAAAGCGGGTAATATTTCTTATGACGAAGCAGCACCACTTATTTATAAATTGAGAGAACTTCATAAAGAAATGGATGAGGCTGTTTTAGAAGCATATGGCTGGCATAAAGACACAGAGCGTTGGGGTAAAGCCATTAATTTAAGACATGATTTTTATGAGGTAGATTATCTGCCAGAAAATGATAGGATACGTTATACCATTCACCCAGAAGCACGTAAAGAAGTGCTTAAACGCTTGTTATTACTCAATCATGAAATGCATGAGGCAGAAGAGCGTAATATCTCCTATAATGAGTTAGATGCAGAAAAAACATTAGAAATTTATAAAGGCCATATTAAAGATTGGCTACCATCAAATAATAGTCTGCATGCTAAAACTTTAAAGTTTCTATCTAGTGCACAAGAGTTATTGCCAACTCTCGGTTCAAGTACAGCGCAGTCCTACAAACCATTTGTAAACCAATATTGCAGTGCTTTAGAAAATGAGCTACAGCAAAAGATTTTTGTGGCATTTAATGAGCATTTCCAAAGTCAATGGATAGGCAAAGTAGAGGAAAGAAATAGCTATTTAAAAGAGCAAATGGAATTAGCACCTAAGGGGAGTATGCTGTTTAAAGCTCTCAAATTTAATTCAGACAAGTACACTTTGGGTAACATGCATTTCTTTTTAAGCCGTATTGCTAATGATAATAGTACCACTGTTCTAGCTAGCCCTCTTTTACAAAAGTTTAAAGCATTTATTTTAAAGCGTTACACTAGTGTTTTTATTAACAGAAATACATTTTCAGATCTCTACAACTTCATTAAAAAATTCAGAAATGAATCAGCACATACAGGAGAAGTAGATAAAAATATGGCAGTAGAGTGTATGGCCGAGGTAAGAAAGTTTTTTAAATTATTGGTTGAGAGTGAAATTATAGAAGAAAAGATAGTTAAAGCAAAACCTGTTAAGAAAAAAACAAGAAAATCAAAAAGTAAGGAGTCTAAAGGCCCATCAAACTCTGGGCAAGCTACTTTATTTGAAGCACCTAATTTATTTAACCAAGATAGTTTAATTGGTTTTGAAAGTAAAGTTACCATTCAGAAAAAAGACGGTACAAGCTTCAAATACCATATTTCAAAAAATGCAGTAAAAGGAAAATTTACAGGTGAATACAAACAAATAACACCAAGTTCTTCTTTGGCAGAAAATATGTTTGGCAGAAAAGTAGGACACTCATTTTTATTTGGAGGCTTGGAGTATAAAATTTTGAAGGTTAAGTAATATTTTAAAAAGTTAAAGATGCGACTCAAATTATTTTAAATAAAAAAAGAGTTGCAATAAATAATAATCATGGATAATAATATTGTAAACAAGATAAAAGATTTCTTTGAAGGTAAAGAGAATGAAATTTCAATTTTTGACTTTCTAAGTAGGCATGAAAAAGTAATGCCTTCAAAAATCTTGAAAAAATGCATTAATGATAACTATGTTAAAGTTGATGGAAAGGATATAGATGAAAACTTCAAACTCAAAGGTGGTGAAAATGTTAAATTCATGACCAACTCGTATACTTATGAAAAAAGTATAGCGAGTGCAGACAAGTTTTTTAATTTTCTATTAAAAAACTTTTCTACTCAAAACTCATTAAAATCTATCTCTGTTGAGCATTACAATATAATATTAGCCTCATTAATTTTATTTATTCAAAAAAATGAATATGACAGTATTATAAATTCTGAATATAGCGGTGAATTTAGAGAATTGCTAAGAAATATACACTCGACAAAACGTTTTTCAGATAGAGAAGATTATATATCTTTAAGAGATAGAAAATTTGTTGAACAATTAATTATTGATAAAAATAAAATTGAAGCCGATTTAGAAACTCTTATTTCAAATGTAAATCAAGAGAATATTAATCCACAAAAATTTCTTTCAAGGCTCAGTCAAATTAATAAAAATTTGATATACCAAAGTCTTATAAAACCACTATGTTTTAATGATTATTCAAATATAGGCGCAATTAAGAACATTATCACCCCATTTGGTGCACTAAAGAAATTATCAAACAATCAAGAAAAATATCTTCATTTTGAAAAGAACAGGAATAAATTCGAATCATATTTGAATATTCTTAATAACTATAAGAGTCATTATTATGTAAAATCATTTTATTTTCCTTTAGCAGATACTTTATTCAAAAAATTTAAGGAGGACTGTAGTATAAAGGAAGAAAAAAAAGGTAAAATTCGAGTAAAAGATGTTAAAAGAAAATACAACTTTAAAGCAAATTACGGCACCAATATTTCTATACATTTTGAGTTAGTAAATGAAGGAGAGGGTCTTGCTAAGGACATAGAAGTTCAACTAATAGAAAATGAAAATTTCAGTTCAAATAACACAAGAAAATTAGGGATATTACAACCAAATGAAATTAGACAATTCGATTTACCTGTAAACATTAAACCAGGGACAGATAAAAATGGAACAATAATTCTTGAATTAAGCTGGGCTAACGTAAATGGCGGTTTAAAATCATTAAAACAAGAAATTATTTTAGAATCACAATCGGACAATATCAACTGGGACGAATTGAGGAACAATTCTATTTACGCAATAAGGAGAATAAAAGATGAATCACAATTATTTGGTAGAAAGGATATTTTAGAAAAACTTAAAAAAAACATTTCTGGTACAATAATACAATCTTATAAGTTATTTGGACAAAAGAGAGTTGGTAAGTCTTCTATTGTGATTACATTGAGAAACATCGTAAAGGATGATAAAAATTTAATTATAGTTTATCATACAATAGCAGGAGCTTCTGACCCAGTTGATGCATTAAATAATTTGGGTTCAAGTCTATGTGAAGAAATATCTAATGAAATTGAAGACAAGGAATTTGATAATAAAGATGAATTATTAAAAATCAATCATGAAGAATTTAAAGGCTCTTTATACCCATTAGTGAAATACATTAAACGTCTTTTGCGAAAAAATGATGAACTTAAATTTATTTTTATCATAGATGAATTTGACCAACTAAATGACAAGTTCTTTCTACCAGGTGAATTTGGAAGAGCTTTTTCCTTGAGTATTGGTAAAACTTTAAATAGTAATGAAAATCTTGGATTTATACTGGTGGGTTCAGAGAATATGGATTTATTGAATTATCAAGATATTAATTATAATGAATTTAGTGCAATGAGAGTTGACACATTTGATTTAGATAGTAATTATGATGAATATAAAAATTTAATAACTAAACCTGTATATCCTTATTTAGACTATTCTGAAAACTCAATTAAGTTATTACATCGTTTCACAAATGGAAATCCATATTTTACTAACATAATTTGTAAGTTAATTTTAAATAGATGCCTTGATTATCACAATGCAGAAATTCACTCTGATGATGTTATGTGGGCTGTTAATAATTCAATAAAATCAGAACAGAAATCAACATTTGCTCATTTTTGGGAAGACGGATTGACTGACGACACATTAGAAAAAAGGGAGAAATTATCTGATATCAGAAGAAGGATATTAGTCAGTTTTGTCAATTTTTTTGAAGAAAAGGATGATTTTCCGAATGAGAATGAAATTATTAGAGGTGTAAAATATCCGAGTGGTTACGAAATTACCAATGAGGATATTCAAATAGTCTATAAAAGTTTTTTTGACAGGGGAATTTTTGAAACTAAAAATAAAAAAACAAGAATAGTCCCTGAATTATTTGAACAATGGCTTTGCAAAGGCAAAGGTGCAACATCGGTTACTGAAGGAGTTTCGGATTTAGAAGCTCAAAGAATTAGCCAGGAAAGAGATAAAGAAAATAAAATTAATGATGAAGAATATAAAAGACTCATTAGTACAATCAATCCTAATGCTAAAAAGGAAGACGATAACCATCTAAAGGAATTTATAACACAATTTGGGTCTTATACTGAACAACGAATTGTCTTCGATTTAATGAATGACTTAATTTTTATCGGTGACGATGATATAAGAGATTTTTTTAGAAAACAGAAAACAGAAATTTTTGATAAGCATATAACATTATCAAGTAAAAATAGAAGTATAATTAGAGAGGATGTTGAAATATTTTCATCTGAAAAGAATTTTCAGCAAAATTCAGTGTATGCTGAAATGTTAAAAACAATTTCTAGTATTAAGAAAAATCTTAAAGTAAAAACACTTGAAAAGGGAATTGAAAAATGGAGATTAAGAAAGGCCAATACAGTAATTATATTTGAAGCATTATTGATTGATTTTAATACAATTTCATCTGATTTAGATAAATTTCTTTCTGAATTAAGTGAATTGAAAAAGCCGCCTAAAGTTGTTTTTATATCGTTGGTAATAACAAAGAATGCGTTAAGAAAAATAAAAGATTTATTAAATAGTTATGAACTAAATCAAAAAATAGTGATATCAAATGAAGAATTTGAAAAGCATGAAATCTGTCCTTTTTCTAGACATTCCAATGTATTCAATGACTTAGACAAGAAGGAAAAGTGTCTTTCAATAATTAAAGGTTTTGGCCATAAAATTTTAGAGGAGCATAGTCATGTTTTATTTGAAAAATTAAGCCCAAATCAAAGTTTGCCTATTTTTTGGGAGAAGAAATCAAACTTTCTTCCATTATTTGAAAGCGATTACAAAATAAACAACAAAAATGAAGAACATCTAGTTAGTAATTCTAAAAGCGAAAAGATTATTAAAAATGAATTAGCTTTAAAATATGATGATTTGGAAAGTGAGGTGACTAAAATAGAAATATGGTTAAAGGATTTTGTAGTTGAAATATTATCAAAAGAGTTTTATAAGGATAACCCAATAGATTATTTCCCTTCTAAATTACATGACAGAATTATTTCACAAATTGAATATAATTTAAAAAAAGAACTACGAAGTCATCTCAAAGAAGATGTTTTAAAAGATTTCAGAAAGATTTTTACACATGCTTATATAACTGATGCAATAGCAATTATAAAAGATAAGAAATATTACTCTTTTTTTGAAAAGTACTTTTTGGAAAAGGAGAAATTTATTAGAAAGTCTGATAGCTTAATTGATGCGAGAAACGTTTTAAAACATAGAGATAAAGAAATTGATGAATTAATCATGCATGAAATTCAATTGGCTTTGACATGGTTTAATAGGATTAAAGAAAAATCTCCAATATTTGACAATGAGCGTTGAAAAATTTGAGAATTATATAGATAAGCTTTCGAACTTCATAAATTCAAAAAACAAATTATTTGTTTTATCTGGTTCGGCTGGAACAGGGAAAACTACTTTAGTAAATGATTTTTCCAATTGGCTTGAAAAAAATGGATTCACCCCCATTTTGTTAGCTACAACTGGAAGAGCAGCCAAAATATTAAGGGATAAAACCAACAGAAATACAAGCACAATTCATAGTGAACTTTATATTTTTGATAAGATTGATGAGCTTTCCGATAATGGAGAAGATGCTTGGACCAGCGAAAGTGGGCAGTTGCAATTATCCTTTGATTTAAAGGCTAAAGCTAAAAATGATAAAATAGTATATATCGTTGATGAGTCTTCTATGATATCTCATGAATCATTGCAAAAGGCTCATACTGCTAAATTTGGCAGTGGTAATTTGCTCAAAGATTTATACGAATTTATAGGTAATAATAAATTAATTTTTGTTGGAGACGAATGCCAATTACCACCAGTTAGCCCATCTTCATTTTCACCTGCATTGAATATAGAATTTCTTAATAAACATCTTTTGTGCGAGGTTGATGGATTAGAGTTGATACATATATTTAGACAACAATTGGATGGTGGGATATTAAAATCAGCTAATTTCTTTAGGAATTCAATAAAGTCCTCAAATTATATAAAATACCCTAAGATTTTGGTTGATGATAGTGGCGATATTATTGTTCATGATAATGAATCCAGTCAAATTAAAAAGTATGTAAATGAAATTTTAAGTAATGGTTTTACAAATTCAGTGATGATAACCAATTCAAATAAAAAAAGTCAAGAATTAAATATGATAATTAAGCACCATATTAGTTCATCTTATGAATTAAAAATTGGTGATATTCTTCTTGTAACACAAAATAGTTATTTAGTTAATTTATCTAATGGTGACCAAGTAGAATTGGTAGAACTTGGAAAGTTCGAAAACAGAGCAGGATTTAAATTTATTAAATCCAAGGTAAAAACCTTACATGATGGTAAAATTTATGAAACACTATTAATCAATGACTTTATCTATTCTAACTCACCAAGTATTAGCCCTATTGATATTAAACCAATAATGATTGATTTTGACCAGAGAATGAGAAATTTAGGATTAAAAAGGAATTCTAACGAGTATAAAAACCAAATGAGAAAAGATAAATATCTAAATGCACTAAGAGTTAAATTTGGTTATGTTTTAACCTGTCACAAAGCACAAGGTGGAGAATGGAAAAATGTTTATTTAAACATACAAAAGTCAATATATGGTTATAAATCAGAATATTTATACAGATGGTTTTATACTGCTCTTACAAGAGCATCTAGAAAAGTTCATGTAAATAACGGTTGGTGGCTAATTAAAACAAATACATTTTATTAATCTTTGAATGCATCTTAAACCTTATTAAGGTCATAATATTAATAACATAAATAATTAAATGAAAGACTTAGAATCACTTAATAGAATCTTTAAAGAAGGGATATTTAAAATCCCAGATTATCAAAGAGGTTATGCTTGGACTACAAAACAGTTAAAAGATTTTTGGGAGGACATTATCAACTTACCAGACCATAAGATGCATTACACGGGTGTATTAACTCTAAAACGAGTCGAAGAAAATGTATGGAAAAACTGGAATGATGAAGGTTGGTTAATTAGGGATAGAGGCTATACCCCTTATCACATTGTAGATGGCCAACAACGACTTACCACTGTGGTTATATTTATTCAAGCATTAATTGAAGTTATAACTCATCTACCAGAAAACAAAGACAAAAATGACTCAGATATTTATTTAGGCTCTTTCAGTATTAAACAAATAAAGGAAACGTATTTGGTAATATCTAAGCCACCTCAATTCATTATAAATACATACATGTTCGGTTATGAAGTGGATAATCCTAGTTTTAAGTATCTCAGGCATAAAATTCTAAATGAACCAAGCGGAGGTGAAATAGGAGAAACTTTCTACACGTTGAATTTAGAGAACGCTAAGATTTTCTTCAAGGACAATCTTGCGCATGTTTTAGAAGAATTAGGAATAGAGGAAATTGAGTCTTTATATCGTAAAGTAACTCAGAATTTAAAGTTTAATAAGTATGAAATAGGCGATGATTTTGATGTGTTTGTAGCTTTTGAAACGATGAATAATCGTGGTAAACAGTTATCCAATCTTGAGCTTCTAAAAAACAGACTGATTTACTTAACAACGCTTTACGATAAGAATGAGCTAAAAAATGATGACCGTATAGCTTTACGAGAAAAAATTAATGATGCTTGGAAAGGTATATATCACCAAATTGGTAGGAACAAAAAGAAACCATTAAACGATGATGACTTTTTAGTTGCTCACTGGATAATGTATTTTCAATATACACGTCAAAAGGGTGATGATTATATAAAGTTTTTACTTGGTGAAAAATTTACACCTAAGAATATTTTTAACAAAATTGAGGTCGATATATCAGAATTAGAATCTTATGAGGAGGTTCAAGATGATGATATCACAGATGATGATGAAGATATAAATGAAGAAGAAAATGGAACTAAAATTATTTCCAAATTAAGGCCAAAAGAAATCGAAAAATATGTGAGTAGCTTGAAGGAAGTTGCCGCACATTGGTACAACACCTATAATCCGATTAATAATAGAGATTTAACAGAAAATGAAGCGCTGTGGTTAGACAGGCTTAACAGAATTGGAATAGTCTATTTCAGACCTTTAGTTACTGTTTCTTTTATCGCTAAAGGTGTCACTTCAAATGACAGGGTCAGGTTATTCAAACAAATAGAGCGATTTATTTTTATAATCTTTAGAATGGGTAGGGCATTTTCGACTTATAGAAACAGTGAGTTTTACAAGGCGGCAAGACAGCTAAGAGTTGGTGAAACTAGCATTGATGACATAATTTCAATATTAGAAGAACGAATGCATTGGTCGTTTTACCAATATGATGATAATGGACCAAAGCATTTTGATTACGTCCATTTTCAAAAGTATTTACAAAAGAAGTTTCAAGGCGGTGGAGGATTCTATAGTTGGAATGGTTTAAAATATTTCCTTTACGAATATGAATTAGAAAAAGTAAAACAAAGAGGAAATCAAAAGATTGATTGGTCTACCTTGTTCGTAAAGGAAAAGAAAGATAAAGTTTCAGTAGAGCATGTTCTACCCCAGACACCATCAAAAAAATGTTGGAAATCAATTATTGGAATTTACAGTGAAAAGGAACTTAATATCATTACAAATTCGTTGGGTAACTTAGTTCCTCTCTCTATGAGTATTAATGCAAGTTTACAGAATGATTGTTTTGAAGATAAGAAAGTTGCAAAGTTTAATAGTCAAGAGAAAAAAATACGAATGGGATATAATGATGGGTCTCATTCTGAAATAGAAATTGCATCTAATGATAACTGGACACCTGAACATATTCTGCAAAGAGGACTAAGCTTGTTAAAATTTTTGGAGCAACGCTGGGAGGTGAAATTTGAATCTAGAGAAGGAATGTTAGAATTATTATTCCTTAAATTTTTAGAAGAACCCAAAGACAAGTAAATGCAAAAACCCATCCTTTCAAAATCAATATTCATTAGAGGCTTACAATGTGAAAAATCATTGTATCTCTATAAGCATCACTATAGTTTAAAGGATGAGGTCTCACCTCAACTACAAGCCATTTTTAATCAAGGTAATAATGTTGGAATTCTAGCGCAAGATTTATTTCCAAATGGTACAGATGCATCACCATCTAGTCATTTCAAAATTCAAGAATCGGTTTTAAAAACTAAAGAATTCATAGAAAAGGGAGAAAAGATTATCTATGAAGCTACGTTTCAATACAATGGTGTTATTGCTGCTCTGGATATTCTTGTAAAAGATGAGGATGGATGGAAAGCCTATGAAGTTAAAAGCTCAACAAGTGTTTCTGATGTATATATAAATGATGCCGCTATTCAGTATTATACCATTGTCAATTCTGGTATTAAATTAAAGGATATTTCTATAGTACATATAAATAATCAATATGTAAAAAATGGAGGTATTAACATACAAGAACTATTTACTATTGAGTCTGTTTACGATAGAGTTCAACAAGTCTTACCTAGTATTCCAGACCAAATTGAGAGATTTAAGCAAGTTGTAAGTAATGATGAGGTTCCAGATATAGATATTGGTCCACATTGCACTAAACCTTACGACTGTGACTTTAAAGGGTATTGTTGGAGCCATATCCCTGACTATTCTGTATTTAATATTTCTAGATTAAACATTAATAAGAAATTTGAACTATATCAACAGGGAGCATTGAAATTTGAAGAGATTGATTTAAATATTACATCATTCAATTCTAATCAATTATTACAAGTAACTAGTGAGCTTGACAATAAAACTTATATAGATAAGAAAAGTATAAATAACTTTTTAGGTGATTTAAATTACCCGCTACATTTTCTAGACTTTGAAACTATGGCAACTGCTGTTCCAATTTATGATAATAGCAGACCATATCAACAATTAGTTTTTCAATATTCAATTCATATTCAAAATGTGAATGGTGATTTAGAACATAACGAATATTTGGCAGAAGCTTACCCTAACATAGACCCAAGAGAAGCTTTTGTAAAACAGCTCGTTGAGGACTGTGGAGATTCTGGCAATATACTAGTTTACAATATAGGGTTTGAAAGAGGGAAATTGAATGACCTCATCTCAGTATATCCAGAATACTCAAATGAAATTAATAGAATCATTTCAAGACTGAAAGACCTTATGGTTCCATTTCAAAAAAAATGGTATTACACACCAGAAATGAAGGGTAGTTATTCTATTAAGGCGGTGTTGCCAGCATTAGTTCCAGAATTGTCATATGACGACCTTGATATAAGTGAAGGTGGTTCAGCAAGTACTATTTTCACTCAAATGGTTTTGGGAGAATTTAGTGGTGATATTGAGAAAACAAGACAAGACTTACTTGAATATTGTAAGTTGGATACTTATGCTATGGTAAAGATTTATGAGGTTTTAAAATCTGTTTAGCTATTATTTTTTATTGTTACATTTCTATTAATTACTTCTATAGGTCCAACAAGACCTAAAATATGTTCTAAGAAATAGATAGGACTTTCTTTTAAGCGTGCTTTAAACTCCTGTTTTAGAGCTATTAGATATAATCCTTGCTGGCGCACACCTACAATACCGCACTTCACCTGTTTGTTATATGCATTTACTAATTCGGTAAGTGCTTTAGACTCAAATAATTTTTTATGATCCACAATGATATTTATGTCATTGCCTCTTTCTATATAAACGTATTCCATGGGTTAAAAAGTTAGATTAATAATTTGTTTTAATTTTAAACCTTGTGAAGTAGTTTTTTTAAAGCAATAGTTATTTGGTTAAATTCAATCTAGATTTCATTCACCTAACAATTGATTTTACTGGGATAATGATATTTTATAAACATATTAAAATTCAATTTATTTACAATGAATCTTACTTCTATACATCATTGGTTTTTTTGATTAAAAACTTAAATATTATTCCTGGGAATAATATTTTGAAATTCAATAGATAATTTTTAAAATATTTATTGATTGAAGTTTATTGATTTTTCAATTGAACAATAATTGTTTTTCTTTCCAAAATTGCAATTCTTCATTTATTTAATTTTTGAATGATTTTCATTGTATTTCATTGTTTAGTTATTGAATTGCAATAGTTTTTTATTAATTGTATTTGATACAAGTTTATATTGGCTATATAAAGCAGTAGTATTACTTTTTATTTTCATTGATTTTCCGTTTCTTTGTCTCCATGGACAGTAAGTTTACTTTAGACCCTTATTTTGGTGACCTATCAGACCCTGAAAGTTTGATTAATTATATATACACGCCATTGTTTTTAAAAACAAAAATTGATGTGTTATACTTTGATATTTTAAACTGGGAGAAGTATGATTTACTAGATATTGACCTTGGATTATGTAGAGAGTATATAGGTTATAAAAAAACTGCTATCAGCTTTGTGCAATACGTTTGGATAAAGATGGTTGAAGCATTAACTAAATATGGCTTCTCCTACGATGATATAAGAGCAATTAGAGCAAAGTTGAATCAAAAATTGAGTTATTCCCTTAGCTCCAACCAAAAGATTGCACAAAATAAAGCGCTGCAAACGTCAGACAACCACCAGGAATTTTATGTTACTGAATTTGAAAAATTTGTAATGTTATCCATTATAGATAAAAAAAACTATAAATTTTTCTTTTATAAAGATGCACCTGAAGATTATTTTGTCTTTGATGATAGTCTTTTGGATATGTTTATTGAATTCAATGAAGAACATGAACTAAGAGAAAAATTCAATAAAGATCATTTTAGTTTTTCTTTTTTTAAAATATTCGAACCCTTTTTATCTAATGATATAGATGCTTTTCAGACAAAATCTATTTCAATTTTATCCAATGAAGAGACTAAAACGCTACGTATGATAAGAAGGAATTACAACAACCTAGAATGTATAACAATAAGGTTTAAAGAGGCTAAGCCAACACATTTAGAAATTAAAACGACTAAGAAAGTTGTTGCAGAAAGCAGAATTATAGAACACATACAAAAAGGAGACTACTCAACCATAGTTATTAAAACTGTAGATGGGAGTATAGTCAATTTTGAAAACACAAAGAAATATAAATTATGATACTGAACACCTCAGATCTATTGATACCTAACAATCCTATTGTAAAAAGCAAAGGAATTGTACATGCATCAACATCATGTTATCAAACTATGAATGTAAAATCATTTTAAATAAAAACAGAAAAGAAAAACTAACAAACGAAGAAGTACAACAAATCAAAGCTTTTTTTGAGCTCATTGCCAATGCCCAATTAGAAGCCTTTCAAAATTCTAAGCAATGAAAAGAGCTGTAATCATGTCAAGAGTAAGTAGTGACGAGCAGGCTAAAGGGTTTAGTTTAGGTGTTCAATTTGAGCAGCTAACAAACTATTGTAAGCGCAAGGATATAGAGGTTGTTGCGCATTATAAAGAAGACCATTCCGCTAAAAACTTCAATCGTCCTGAATTTCAAAACTTTTTGAGATTCGCAAAGAAGAATAAGAAGACTATTGATTATCTGTTAGTTACCACTTGGGACCGCTTTTCCAGGAATGTAACAGATTCATTTTTAATGATTCGTCAATTAAAAGAGATGGGTATTGAGGTGCAAGCCATTGAGCAGCCCATAGACTTTAGCATACCAGAGAGTAAAGCAATGTTGGCTATAAACTTGGTCTTTCCAGAGATAGATAATGACCGTAGATCAATTAAAATACGTGGGGGTATCAGAGGGTCTTTAAAAGCAGGCCGTTGGTGCAGAATGGCTCCAGTCGGCTACGTAAATAGGAGAGATGTCAACAATAGGCCCATTATTCTGCCCAGCACAAAGGCTAAATTTATTCAATATGCATATAAGGGAATCTTAAAAGGGAAAACCCAAGCAGCGATTCGTGAAGAATTGGGTAGTAAAGGATTTAAAGTCAGTAGAAATAATTTATCACTTTTATTAAAAAACCCTGTGTATATGGGTAAGATTGTTGTTCCAAAAGAAGGAGAGGAGCAGGAGCAGTGGATTGAGGGTGTTCATCAAGGAATTATCTCCGAGAAATTATTTTATCAAGTTCAAGAAAAGTTGTCCGAACGCCAAAAGAAAAGAAATCAACCTATTTATAATACACTTCGCGAAGAGCTACCATTAAGAGGAATCTTACAATGCTCTAAATGCCAATCGAAAATGACAGGAAGTCCTTCAAAGAGCTGTACGGGTAAAAAGTATTTTTATTACCATTGTAATCATTGTAAAAAAGAACGATTCTCAGCAAAGAAAGTCAATACGGTTTTTGAATCTATTTTAGATGATTTTCAATTTACCAAACAATCAAAAG
>Ga0206131_10001794_pt1 | contig 26889 bp, 40 predicted proteins | sample Helgoland_Spring_FD_148636 | JGI IMG/M metagenome (GOLD analysis project Ga0206131, IMG submission 148636) | Pelagic subsurface seawater microbial communities from Kabeltonne, Helgoland, North Sea - Helgoland_Spring_Bloom_20160517_1 | ecosystem: Environmental > Aquatic > Marine > Epipelagic ...
AATATAATTGGCTGACAATAAAATTGTTTACCGTTTCTATCTTATTTCTATCAGAATATATTGTTTTTGGTATATTCATATTATTGAAACATAAATTTTAATTTTATATATATTGTTTTATTGTGTTATTTGACTCATTTTATACATAATCAAATTGAGTTACAGTATTTTTGTTTACCGTTAAGGTTACCATTTCTTTATTTTTAAAATCATATAATATTTCATTTTTTTCAACATCTAATTCGGCAACACACCATCTTCTTCCATCTTTTTTTAAATATTGAATCATGAAATCATAGTCTAGAAATATAGTTGCACCACCAGCAGCACCAGCATCCCAATTTACAGAACCATCTTCAAAGTGTTCAGCTATATGATGTTTCCAGGCTTTCATACTATTATTTTATTAGTGATTACATTTTTTGTGATGTCTATAATCTTTTATACCAATTACAAGAGTTAATATACCCACCACTCCCATAATAAGAGCAAAAATAGGACTATGCATAACAGAGTCTATAAAGCTTTCATTGTGGTGATGATGAGATTGAGTTGCATAAGCTACAATAAAAGCTGATTGTATAAATTGTATTATATGAAACAAGCCATGAAATAAATTTAAAACACCTACGGAAATTAGAAATATGTACTTAGTTGATTTTTCAGAACTACCTTCTACAGACTTAGAAACTTTTGTTACATCTAACTCTGGTAGTCTTTGTGTTTTTTTAGGCTTCCTCGGATTCTCCCCTTCTCTAATTAACCTCGATGGTGGCGGTGGCGGCTTTCTACGACCAGGCATATTTGTTATTTTTTTCATTTGTTATCATCTTTTTTTAGAGATTCTATTTCATTAATTATTCTATTAGCTTCTGCATATTTTGCATCACTTGCTGTTCTATTTATTTTTGACAACTCAAAAGCTTCATTTAATGTTTTTTTGTATTTTTCTTCTAATTTTTCTATTGGTGTTTTAGATTTAAAAATATTTAATATTTGTTTGAGCATAATTTTCTTTATTAGTTTAATTCTCTTTTTTGTCTTGGTGTGTTTTGAACACCTGTCCTAGTGCGAACATGTTGTGTAGTGCTTTAACTCTTTCTGTTTCATCTTTGTTAGTCAATTCGTCCAGCTTTTTTGCTAAGTTACGAATTAACTCTTCTTCAATCAAAGGTGTTTTAAACCCTTCAAGAGATTTGATGTCATTAATTAGTTCTTGGCTTAAGCTCATTAAATTATTTTTCATATTTTATTTATTTTTAATTAAATCATAATTTTAAAAGAGCCTCATCTATGTCTGCTATTAAATCATAAACATTTTCAACACCTACAGAAAGTCTTATTAATTTTTCGCTTATACCTAAAGCTCTTTTCAATTCCGCATCAACTCCAGCATGAGTCATTGTTGCAGGGTGTTGTATTAAACTTTCAGTACTACCTAAGCTTACAGCTAATTTAATTAATTTTAAATTATTAAGAAATGTAAAAGCTTCTTTCTCTCCACCAACAATATCAAATGAAATCATCGCACCACCTCCAGAACATTGTTCTTTCCATATAGAATATCTCTTTTCATTAGAAGGGTCGTTTATATAATGAACTTTTTCAACGTTTGGATGCGCCTTTAAGTGTTCTACAATTTTAATGGCATTTTCTTGCTGTTTATCCATTCTTAACTTTAAAGTCTCCAAAGACCTTAGCATAAGCCATGCAGTGTGCGGACTAACCATGTTACCCAAAAACGTTCTTAATGTCTTAACTCTAACCATATCCTCCCTTTTGCCCATAACAACACCAGCAATTAAATCGCTGTGACCACCAATGTATTTTGTAGCTGAATAAACTGTTAAGTCAGCACCCAACATTAATGGCTGTTGCCATATTGGTCCCATATATGTGTTGTCTACAACCAATTTCGTGTCAGCGCCTGTCCATTTGTTCATACTGTCTCTTAATTCGGCAAACATTTTAATATCGAACAAATCATTTGTTGGATTTGATGGAGTTTCTATGTAAAACATTTTTATTGTTTTAGCATCAAATTCAGAATAATTTATTTTGTCGACAATAACATTAAGTGAATCTGTGGGCAATACAGGTATGCTATTTACTCCTATAGAAGGTAAAAAATGATTTATAAAATGGTCTGTTCCCCCATATGTTGGATTACTATATAAAATTGTATCACCAGGCTTTAAGTATTCCAATAAAACAGTTGTTATTGCAGCCATTCCACTTTCAAAAGCAGCTGAATCATCAGCATCATCCCACAAACTTAGTCTGTCCTCTAATATTTCTAAGTTAGGATTATTTATTCTACTATAAATTAAGCCCAATTCTTCGCCCTCATTCTTATCTCTTAAGCCGTAAGCAATCTCAAAGAAAGCTTTACCTTCTTCTGCAGATTTAAATACAAATGTAGATGTTTGAAATATTGGTGGCTTAATTGCGCCCTCACTTAACTCAGGCTTGTATCCATAAGTCATCATTTGACTTTCTGGTTTAATTTTATTCTCCATCTTTTTCATATCTTTTAAACTCTATTCTTTCTACATTAGTCCAAAAAGTATCTCTACCTTCTCCAAAAAATTTTTCAGTAGATAATTTAACTTCGTGTCCGTCTTCACCAATTTTTTCTATCCTATGCTCTCCATATTCTTTTTTGACGTAATAAACTATATCTCCAACCTTATAATTCATTGTAACTATTTTTTATATTTATCTAAAGGGTTCCAACGATGCTCTTTAGAGGTGAAACTAATATACTCCTTATCTCCGACAACGACTATTCTATTTTGGTTAAGAAATCTATCTAATTGGTCAATTGGATATTTCGTATCAACACTACTAATCACAACTCCTGTTGGGTCTAGTATTTGTACTTTTACATTATTCTCATTTTGACTTTTGTTTAGTGTATCCAATATTTCCCTTTGTCTTGGAGTTACTCCGTAAAAGATTACATGTCCAAATTCTGGGTGCATTACTTTAACATCATTTGATTCTAAATTATTCATTTTTCATCGTTTTGTACAAATATAATGATTATGTGCCACATTTCAAACCTATACATCAAACAAAAAACTTGAATCAAAAAACCAATCCCAGCCATACATAACACTAACAAAATTATTGCTATATTTATATATATCTTTATGAGCAATAAAAAAGAAAATAACGTATGGTATCATGGAACTCCTGATGTAAGAGAATTGCAACAAGATGGAGGATTCACACAAAGACATATAGATATAGAATACGTAGAGGATATAGATAAGTGGAACAACACACAAGAAGCTTTAAGGTTAGCTAGAGAAAATAATAACGATAAAGAGTATAGTAGTTTATTAGATAGTATAAAAGACTTAAGAAAGAAAGCCTCCATAAGAAAGCCTATATTTTTAACAGATATACATTCTGTAGCAAAGACTTACGCAGACCCCCAAAGAGCATTTGATTATCAAAACTCTGTAGAGAAAGTATTAAAGGTTAGCACTAAGGGTAATAAGGGCGTAACAATAATAGCTCCTGGTAGTCGTTTTCGCTTTATAGATATTAAAAATGTTAAGCAAGGTTTTATAAATGCTGGTGTAAGTGAAGAAAAGTTTGATAGTATAGCTGCACAGTTAAATTTTGCGCTTGGTGTAGAAAAGGGCATAAAAACAAATAGCATAGCTGCGATAGCGGATTGGCTAGGATTTGATTATGTTGATGTTATTGGAGTTTTAGACTCTTATCATGGTGGCTCAACAAAGTCTACTGTAAGAATGGTATTTGACCCCAACAATATAAGTATAGTGAAAGAAGATGGTCGTGAGGCTTTAAAAGAGTCTGTTAGAGAGATTATAAAAGAATCCTTTACAGAAGATATATCTCAAGACGCAATTGCTTACCATGTAAGCCCTATTAACTTCGACAAGTTTGACTTTTCAAAAGCAGGTAGTAGACAGGGAGCTCACAGAAAGTCTGCGAAAGATGTAGGTGTGTTTTTCACTAAAGACCAGTGGAGTATAGATTGGATGAAGGATGTTATTGCTAGAGATGGTATTCCTTCGTATGTTTATAAGTGTAAGTTAAGTTACAATAAACCTTATACTTTAAATGATTTTTATAGTATGATTAATAAGATTTATGGAGACGGCTATGGTGAAAAGTTGGTAAACAGGGTTGGTTTCTGGAACGCTTATGACCAAGAGACTAGTGATATATTGGGGGATGCACTGGAGAAGGGGTGTGATAGTATTGTTTTTGGTGACTTTATTGTTATGTTCGAAGTTAGTACAGTAGAAATTTTAGATATTGAAGTTAATGACTCTGAGTAGTTGAAAGAGATTTAAAGAGGTTTAGGGTTATAAAAAAAATTCGGATGTTTTTATAGAGATTTTGAAAAAATCGCGAAAACTTTTAAAAAAAATCGGTTTGGGTTTATTAAAAAAAATAAACGTTTTTCCTTTATATTTATATAAAAATGTTATTAAAATGAATAAACAATATTTAAGACAGATAGTACAAGAGCAACTACAGAATGTATTTCAAGAAAACGAAAATAAAGAACCAAAAATTGACAACCAAAAATTAGTTGACAATTTATCCAAAGAAGAAGACGCTCTGGCGTTGGACATATTGGGAGATGGAATGTTGGAAGAGGGTTCATTTTCTAAATTAAGAGAAAAGTTTAATAAAGCCCTTAAAAATGGAGCTATGACACTGGGGGTTTTGGCAGCAGTTTTAAGCACGCCAGATATGGCTCAAGCACAAAAAGAACAACTTAAAAAAGATGTTACTGATAGTACTTGGTTTATGGACAGCCAACAAGATTTTGAGAACGAGGAAATGGTGTATAGTAAATTGATGGGCAAGTATGTAGATAATGATAGGTTTGACCAAGATGTATATGATAAAGGAAAAGAGAATAGGAATTATAACCCTGTCTCCATGGAAAAGTGGGTTAACAATCTAGGGCAAGATAGTACTGTGTATAAGCAATATCAAGATAGTGAGTGGAATGTCCCACCTGGATTAGAAAATGGTTATCATACATACAGTAATCCAACCGTATCTAAAACAGTTGTTAACAAAGATGTTAAACCATGGGCTGGTGAAGATTGGACACAATTAACTAAAAAAGGTCATATTGGTGATTACTTATGGTCAAAAGATAAAACAAAATCAATTACTCCTGAAATTCATAAAGAGCTAAAGAAATTGGATAAAGGTAAAAAGTATAACCATAAAGATTGGAAGTCAGTAAAAGCTAAAAAATATAAAGATGCTGGAATGAGTGCTTCTGATTTTCAAAGTGTAGATTTAGATAATATTCAGTCACCTTCTTTTTAGTGATATAATCATACTAATTAAATGCAAAAGCCCACACCTACAAGTGTGGGTTTTTATTTCTTAAAAATGTTTGCTTGTTATTTTGCTAAAGTAAATAAAGTTATTAAATTTACTGAAGCTAATTACTAAAAAAACTACTCATTGAAAAACGACAGCTCCACACAGATAACAAAAGAAGACATATTGGGTTGTGTGTCTAAAGATATATCATTTCAAAAATCACTTTATAGCAAGACTTATCCTAAAATGATGGCAGCATCTTACAGGTTGTGTAATAAAGACAGGCAGCTATCTGAAGACTTGCTTCAAGATGCATATATAAAGATATTCAAAAATATACATCAAATAAGATTAGAACATTTCAATAGCATAGCGACTTATGCTTGGTGTAAAAGAGTTTTAACAAATACTATATATGATTATTACAGAAAACAAAAAACAAACCCAACAGACTCAATAGAAGAGTCTAAATTAGAGTTTACTACAAATGCAGAAATAAATGAATCAGATTATTGCGAACACAAAAGCCTTAATGCTTCAGACGTTGTTTCTGCCATGCAAGTATTAAGTCCTCAATATAGATTAGTTTTTGAGATGTATTTGATAGATGGATATTCTCATAAAGAAATATCAAAACAGCTTAAAATTGGAGAGGGTACATCTAAATCTAATTTACACAAAGCAAAAGCAAAAGTTAAACAAGAATTGTCAAATATGTTAAAAGTGAATTTGTAATATTTTTATATTTTTTTCGTTATAGGTAATAGATAACTAAAAAAAATGAAATGAATTCAGAACAAGTAACTAGGTATGTTAAAAAGTTTTTCAGAAAATATTCCACAGAAAATTTAAGCAGAGTTTTTGTTAGGGGAGACGATTACACAAAGATGCAAGATATGCTAGAGCATATTAATAAATCAAACCCAGACTTTCAATTTAGTTTAATTCCAGCAGTGGGAGATGCATTGTATTCTATTGAAAAGAAAAACTTAAATGGAAAAACATTTGGAGTAGATGGAATAAAATTAACTCACGATAAAGAAGATGATTATTTTAAGTTTTTACTTTTTAAAACTGGTGAGGTTGGGAGTAGTCCTGAAAAATCTATATTAGATTTTACGATTGATAGAGAAGATGTTCATCAAGAGTATATAGATGGTGGATATTCGCCAGAAGGAGTTACAGATGACAAAGTCAAAGGTTATATAAAGTTTGAAGATATATCTATTATAAAAAACTCAGAAAGACTACCAGAACAAGAGTGTTATGAGTTAGCCATAAATGTATTTCAGACTTGGATAGCTATTAATCACTTTTTAATTTATCACAAAAAAGATATAATCACCAGAGACTATAAAGGTATAGTTCAAACAAAAGGCAAATCTGGTAAGGCTAATAATAAGCCTACAGTTATAGGAAAATTATACAAAACAAACTTACCTGAAAATTGGGAGCCTAAAAGTCAAAAAAATTACTGGACTGCTGTTTGGTCGGTAAAAGGATATGTAAGAACAATTACAGTTAACGGGCCATATGAAGACTTCATTGCGAAAAAAGAACACATATTAAGTGCAGAAGAGTTTGAGTCAAAAGAGTATACCCTTATAGAAGAACATCCCACAAAGGTTGGTAAAATTAAAGTCAGAGAGAGAATAGCAGAGGTAGAAGAGGCAAGAAGGAGGCTTCCACTATCAGATGGAGCCTCTTACGAACAAAAGAGTTTAAGAACTTATCATACTAGTTAAAACATGAAAATAGGATACGCTTGCATAAACATGACTTTAGGTTCCCAAAAACCTAAAGTAACTACCAACAGAGGCATGATTAAAAAGACCTTTCAAGAAAAAGGTATAGAATACGCATCTGCTTTAGCACTAGAAAATGTAAATGATTTGATTACCATTATAAAGTGGAACAAAAATAATAACATCAACTTTTATAGAATGTCTTCTGACATGTTTCCTTGGATGAGTGAATATAAATTTAGCGATTTACCTGATTATAAAATTATAAAAGAAAAATTGTCAGAGGCTGGAGGTTTGTCTAAAGAGTATAATCAAAGACTAACATTCCACCCAGGCCCATTTAATGTATTATGTTCTCCTAGAGAAGATGTTGTTAAGAAAACCATTTCTGAACTAAATAAACATTCTGAAATAATGGACATGATGAATTTATCAAGAACATATTATAATAAAATAAATATACATGTTGGAGGAGTTTATGGAGATAAGATGTCTGCAATGAATCGTTGGATTGATGGATTTAAAAAATTAGAAAAAGGGACAAGGTCTAGGCTAACTGTCGAAAATGATGACAAAGAGTCTTGCTATACGGTGGAGGATTTAATTTATATAAATAAAGCCACTAATGTGCCTATAGTTTTTGATTACCATCATCACAGCTGCCATTCTGGGGGCATGTCTCATAAGGATGCTTTATATTTAGCGGTATCAACTTGGCCTAAAGGTGTAGTGCCTGCAGTTCACGCTTCAGAGGCTAGAGATGACAAAAACAAAAGGGCTCATCACGATTATATTAAAAACAAGGTAGATAGTTATGGTCTTAATATAGACATAATGATGGAAGCAAAAGCAAAAGAGTTAGCTGTTTTAGAATATAGAAATATTCATAAAGAACTGATTTTAAGTTAATTATATTTTTTTTCACATAAAAAAACGTTTTTTATTTTGTTTTTTAAATAAAAAGTTTCTATCATTGTGGTCTTAAACATAAATAAATAAATAAATTAATTATGGAAATTTTAAACAATGTAAAATCTTGGGTATTAGGAATAACTCAAGTAGTAGCTGCCCTAGTTGGGTTAGCAGTTTTAGCTGAAGTAGCATTTGGCTCATTTTTAGGAGGCGTTAGCGTCATTGGTAATATTATCAGTATCGTTGAAGCTTTCGGAGAGAAAGGATTCGTAGGGCTAGTTGCTCTATTTGTAGTTCTTCATTTTGGTACCAACAATAAGGGCTAAAATAAAGAAGGTAATATATTACATTTAAAATAAGGAGAGTCTTTTGGCTCTCCTTTTTTTTTGTTATATTTGTTATGATTCAAAAATACATAAATGAGAAACGAATTAGATTTGCACGGAACAAGGCATATTGATGTTTTTAGAAAAGTAGACCAATTCATAGGAGGCCATATACAAAAGGGTACAAGAGAAGTTTTTATAGTAACAGGCTACAGTAAGGAAATGAAGGAAATTGTAAATGATGTCCTTTCAGATTATGGTGTAACATCAAAAGAGGAGTGGGGAAACAATGGTAAATTAATTATAAAACTAATTTAGGTGAGCAGTTTTAATATATATGGTGAGGCTGGATTTGTGTCTGAGGAAAAGGTTCCACTCAAAAAAAGTTTTGAATTAGGAGATACTTTAAGAGTGAAAGATGCAGCTTGGGAACTTGGGATTAGAGATACGTTTTCACTAATGAACAAACAATGTTTTATTGTGGACTTTAGTCATATAAAATGGTCAGATAATATTTTTTTAAATTTTATTAATCCAAATGTGATTGATGGCAAAAAGTTTTTTCCCAAAAGAATACCGATTAAAAAGGAATTCATTTATTTATCTAAAATATTATTAATAGAACAAAAAATAAAAAAGTAAAAAAAGATTTACAACTTAAAAGAATTAATTATATTTATATAATACAGAAACTTCAAAACAATTCATATATGGGACTACTAAAAACAATTAAAAGCGATTTCAATTCTGATTCAAAAGAAATTACAATGAATCAATATTTAAGCCTTTGCAAAAAAGATGAAAGCACTTATTCATCACCTTCTGAAAGAATGTTAAATGCAATAGGTGAGCCAGAATTTATACAAACCAAAAATGATGAAAGGCTAAGCAGAATACACTCTAACAAGGTAATAAAAAGATACCCAGCCTTTAATGATTTTTATGGAATGGAAGATACTGTTGAACAAATAGTCTCTTTTTTCAAGCATGCCGCACAAGGGTTGGAAGAAAAAAAGCAAGTTCTTTATTTGCTTGGACCTGTTGGTGGAGGAAAGTCTTCTTTAGCAGAAAGGCTTAAGCAATTAATTGAAAAAACGCATATATATGTTTTGGTTGCAGATGGAGAAATGTCTCCTGTACTAGAGAGTCCTCTTGGTATATTTGCTGGTTATGAGTCGGAATTAGAAGAGGAGTATGGTATACCCAAAAGATATGTCGCCTCTTGCCCTTCTCCTTGGGCAACAAAAAGGTTAAAAGAATTTGGTGGAGATATTAGTAAGTTTTCAGTGAAAAAAGTAAAACTTTCAATAGCTTCACAATTAGGGGTTTCAAAAACAGAACCAGGTGATGAAAACAATCAAGACATATCTGCATTGGTTGGAAAGGTTGACATAAGAAAATTGGCTGAATTTCCGCAAGACGATGCTGATGCATATAGCTATTCTGGGGCTTTGTGTAAATCAAATCAAGGTTTAATGGAGTTTGTTGAGATGTTTAAAGCTCCCATAAAAGTATTACACCCTTTGTTGACTGCAACTCAAGAGGGAAATTTTAATGGTACTGAAAATTTGCCTGCAATTCCTTTTCAGGGAATTATATTAGCTCACTCTAATGAGTCTGAATGGGATACATTTTCTAACGACAAAAAGAATGAAGCGTTTTTGGACAGAGTTTATATAGTTAGAGTTCCTTATTGTTTGCGAACAGAAGAAGAAGTAAGCATTTATAAAAAGCTACTAAATAGTTCTTCTTTATCTGAAGCTCCTTGTGCTCCAAAAACTTTAGAATTACTGTCTCAATTTTGTATTATGACAAGATTAAAATCGCCAGAAAATTCTATTTTATATTCTAAGATGAGAGTTTATAATGGAGAGAACTTAAAAGAAGTAGACCCAAAAGCAAAGTCTTTACAAGAGTATAAAGATGACTCTGGTATAACTGAAGGTATGAATGGAATTTCTACTCGTTTTGCCTTTAAGGTTCTTTCTAAAGTATTTAATCATGATTCTGAAGAAGTGGCCGCAAATCCTGTTCATTTGTTTTATATTTTAGAAAAAGAAATTGTAAAACTACAACTACCCAGTGATTTGGAAGATTATTATTTAGATATATTAAAATCAACTATTTCTAAAAAGTATTCTGAATTTATTGGAGACGAAATACAGAAGGCCTATGTTGATTCTTATAGTGAATTTGGACAAAATTTATTTGAAAGATATATAACATATGCTGACCACTGGTGTCAGGATAATGATTACAGAGACCCAGACACAGGGCAACAGTTTGACAGAGGTAATTTGAATGATGAATTAGAAAAAATAGAAAAATCTGCAGGAATTTCTAATCCTAAAGATTTTAGGAATGATATAGTTCAATTTTACCTTAGGCATAAAGCTAGAAAGGGCGAATCTCCTAGATGGGATTCTTATGCTAAAATTAAAAATGTTATTGAGAAAAGAATTTTCTCTAACACAGAAGATTTAATACCTGTTATTTCTTTTTCAACTAAAACTTCCAAAGAGGATGAGAAAAAACATTCTGAATTTATTGACAGGATGCAAAATAGAGGATATACTAATAGACAAATAAAACTATTAACAGATTGGTATTTGAGAGTTAGAAAAAGTAATTAATAAGGTTTGAACTATGGGTATAAATATTATAGACAAGAGGAATAACCCCAAAGGAAAGTCTTCTAAAAACAGGCACAAACTTCTAAAGAGAATTTCTGACAAAATTAAAAAGGCTATACCAAACATCGTTAAAGATAATGACGTAAAAGACTTAACCTCTTCCAAAAAAGGAGTAAAAATACCTATAAAAGGAATAGGCGAACCTCAATTTAGTTACGACCAGAAAAGTGGCAACAAGAAAAGAGTATATCCTGGCAATAAAGAGTATGGTGCTGGAGATAGGATAAGAAAGCCAAATGATGGAGAGGGGAAAGGCGGCTCAAAAGGCTCTAATGACCCTTCAGTTTCTGAAGATGAGTTTGTTATAAATATTAGTAGGGAAGAATTTTTAGAGTACTTTTTTGATGACTTAGAGTTGCCAGATATGGTAAAAAAACATCTTAATACCATTGTAAATTTCAAACAAAAAAGAGCTGGATTTTCTAATCAAGGAACTCCTAACAGGTTAAATGTAGTTAAGTCATTTAAAAACTCACTTTCCAGGAAGATGGCTACCTCTATATTTTTCGACAAGAAAATAAAAGATTTAGAAAAGAAGTTAAAAAACGAAGCTTTAAGTGAAGAAGAAGTTGATGTCGTAAAAAAAGAAATAGATAAACTTAAAAAAATGAAGCTGTCTATATCTTTTATGGAAGAAGTTGATTTACAGTATAATAATTTTGAAAAACAACCTGTACCAGTTACTTCTGCCGTAATGTTTTGTATTATGGATGTTTCAGGTTCTATGGGTGAAAAAGAAAAAGATATAGCAAAAAGGTTTTTTATGTTGTTATATATGTTTTTAACAAAGCAATATGAGAACATAGAGCTTGTATTTATAAGACATCACACTGCAGCTAAAGAAGTTGATGAGGAAGAGTTCTTTAATTCTAGAGAGACTGGTGGTACTATAGTTTTGCCAGCACTAGAATTGATGAACAATATAATAGATGAAAGGTATTCTGGGTGGAATGTTTATACATCTCAAATTTCTGATGGTGATGTTTGGAGCCAAGATGACTCTAGTGCCTGTAAAGAGGTTTTAGAGAATGAAATATTAGAGAAAATTCAATATATGATTTATGTTGAAATACCAAGAGGGTATAGTGAGTCTGGTGATTTGTGGGCTGACTATAAAAATCTTTCAAATTCTAGAGAAAATTTTGCAGTAGGCCAAATTAGAGAGGTGAGTCAAATATGGGATGTATTTAAAGATTTTTTCAAAAAGAAAGCAGAGTAAAATGAGCAAGAAAAAAAAAGAAGATTTAAAAAAAATGTTTTCAAATTCTGAATGGAATTCTGAAACAATTATCGAAGCAGATAAAGTAGTTAGTAAAATTGCCGAAGATTACTTAGGTTTAAAAACCTATCCAAATCAATTTGAAATTGTAACTTCAGAGCAAATGTTAGATGCTTATTCGCTGGTTGGCCTTCCTGTTTCTTATAATCACTGGAAGTTTGGTAAAGACTTTGTAATCAATAAGAATAACTATAAAAAAGGAAGGATGGGGCTTGCTTATGAGCTTGTAATAAACTCTAACCCTTGTATATCTTATAACATGGAAGACAATACCACATGTTTAATGTTGTTAGTTTTGGCTCATGCCGCATATGGTCATAATCACTTTTTTAAAAATAACTATCTTTTCAAACAATGGACTCATGCAGATGCTATAGTTGATTACATGATATTTGCAAGAGATTACATAAACAAATGTGAAGAGAAGCATGGGTATGAAGCTGTAGAAAACGTTTTAGACGCTTGTCACGCCATAATGAACTACGGAGTAGATAAATATAAGAAGCCAAGTAAAATATCTCCAAGCGAAGAAAGAGATAGGTTAAAGAAAAAAATAGAAGACGAAAGGATTTTGGCAAATGACTTATGGAGAACACTTCCCAAAAATAAAGAAGATAAGTTAAAAAAGAAAAGGTACCCCAGTCAACCTGAAGAAAATATATTATATTTTATAGAAAAGAACTCTCCAAAATTAAAAGAGTGGCAAAAAGAAATAGTTAGAATAGTAAGAAAGGTATCTCAATACTTTTATCCACAAGGTCAGACTAAAGTAATTAACGAGGGATGTGCTACATTTTCTCACTATGAAATTATAAACAAAATGTATGATGAAGGATATTTGTCAGACGGCTTTATGACTGAATTTTTACACAATCATTCTAATGTTATATTTCAACCTGGTTTTGATTCTAAATATTTTTCTGGCATAAATCCATACACTTTAGGCTTTAACATATTTGTAGACCTAAAAAGAATGTCTCTAAATCCGACAGAAGAAGATAAAATTTGGTTTCCCGAAATAGCAGGAAACAAGGATTGGGCTAGTACATTTAGATATATTGTAGATAATTTTAAAGATGAAACTTTTGTTCTACAATATCTATCTCCAAAGGTAATTAGAGACATGAGACTTTTTGAGCTTTCGGATAAATCAACTGAACTTAAATATACAGTCACTTCTATTCATGATGAATATGGCTATCAAAGTGTTAGAGAAAGTTTGTCACAACACTATAATAGAGCTACATACATTCCTGACATACAAGTTTTTGACGTGGATGTTTATGGCGACAGAACCTTAACGTTAAATTATACAAGTATTGACGAGAAAAATATTAATGAAAAAGATTTAGAAGTTGTGTTATATAACATATCTTACTTGTGGGGATTTCCTGTGAGATTAGTTGAGGGTGGTAAGCTAGAAAAAGAAATTAAAAAACCTATTAATACTAAAGGGTTATAGTGTTTATTTTGCCTTTTTACTGTTAATAATCAACAAGCCCTGTACCTTCACAGTCTTCACACTCTTCTTCTCCCAGATTTTCGAAACACTGTGGGCATCTAGCCCAATCAGAATTTATATTATCTCCTGTGCAGCAAGAAAACATACCTTCTCCTTCTCCATCACACCTTTCACAAACATCTTTGCCTTCAGTATTTGTTTCTATATTTTCAGACAGTATTCCTGCTAAGTCTTTGATTCTATTTTGTTCTTCTTTTTTCATTACTCTTATAAATATGTTTAACTTTTCATTATATCATTGATTGTTTCTTTTCTACTAAAACGATTTTAGACTTAACCAAGAAGCTTTCTTCTATAAACAAAAAAACATGCTCATTAATTGCAATCCACACTTTGGGAATAAAAAAGTTTATTACCTCATCTGGTATTTCGTATGGGTATGCTATATCTTCCTTTCTATCTTTTGAGTAAATAAACCCACTTTCATGACAATACCCTTTTGTGTTTTTTTTTATTTTAACAGTGTCTCCTTGTGAAAGTTTTCTATGCAATTTGGTAAAAATTATCTATTTATTATAAATAGGAAAATAAACTTTTGTATATTTGTTTTATGGATTACTTAAAAAGTAGAAGGATTTTAAAAAAAAAGCTATTGATAGAGGTTGTAGACAAAGATGCAGCCGATATACGCTTCCTCCATAAACAACTTTCAAAAGCACTAAGTATTCCAACAAGATTTTTAAATTTTTATGGAGAGCAAGAATTACAAGAGCATAATAATAGAAGGGAGTAAGTTGATTGAAATGGGAAAAGTTTTTGACGACAAACAAAAAGAAATAGACCCAGAAAAAGATTATGATGTTAGAGTGTATAAGTACACTAATCACATGTCTATATTGACAATAGAAGATAGAGAAGTAATTACGTTTGAAAATTATATAGACAGAATAAAGAAACACGGTGGATATATAGAGTTTGCGATTAGTTATAGAACTATGGGTATAGTTGATTCTGTTTCAGAATTTTTTCCAGAAGCAGAAACTATTATTAATTTCTTTGGAGAAAGAGAAGATTTTAATAAGGCGATATATTTAAGGGATGAATTTAAAAGTCTGAAAGAATATTACGAAAATAATGAGTTAGGAAATAAAAAATAATATTTATATACGAAATGATAAAAGAATCTCATAAAAAAAGACTTAAAAAGTTAGCTGGAATTGTTTCTGAAAACAAAGAATTTTCAACTAAAGGTGATGGCTCTCGCTTAAAGACTGGTGTTGGTATGATTTTAAAGTTATCATCAGAAGAGTTGAATGAGGTTATGGATGTTGATGTTCCAACTAAAGACTTAACAACAGGATGTGAAATGACTAGACTACCCAGCGACATGGTTCACGTAACTCTTACTAGTATAAAAAACTTTAAACCTTTTAGAGACAACTTTAAAGACTTTACTTTACTTAATAGCATTGAAATTCCTACCATTAAGATTGGTGAATGTATGTTTGTGCACAGGCCAGATACTGAAAAAGTAACATATGTAATGTCTTTATTAAATCAGGAAGAGTTTAAAAATTTTGTAGATAATGTATATAAAAGTATAGGTCTAGAAAATCCAGATTCAGACAGATTTTATCATATTACATTAGCCAACAATGAGGGAGGAAACCCATTTAAATCAATAGGAAATGTTACCAAAAAAGATTTTGAAAAATGAAAGATAAATTAAACGAAGAAAAAATAAGAATGTCCAAATTGGCTGGTTTACTTTCAGAAAATGAAGAGTCAGGCATTCAAGTGTGGTTTGACATGGATGGTGTTCTTGCTGATTTTGATAAATCTATAGATAATGATGAAGAGTTGAGAGGGTACAAACAAGATTTAGATTATTTAATTGATTCAGAATTTCCTGATTATCAAGGATTGAGTAATGATGAAATAAAGTTAAAGTTCAAAAGAGATTTAGAGGAAGACCCTAATAATGAGGATATAAAAAGGTTAAAGAAAACTTTTAAAAAATATAATAACAGAGTTTTTAAAATAGCTGGTCAGCCTGGTTTTTTTGCAAATTTAGAACTGATGCCAATGGCTGTAGAAATGCTTAAAAAAGCTAATGAGATAACTGGTAAGAAACCTAACATATTAACTGCTCCCATGGGCAATGAAAACAATCCTAGAAACCCTTCTGTTTTAGAAAAGAAAGATTGGGTTAGCAAATACTTTAACAATCTAGTTAATCAAGTAGAAGTAACTACAGACAAAGGTAGAGTAGCAAGAGGCCCTCATGATATCCTAATAGACGATAGGCAGAAATATATAGACAAATTTACAAATGCTGGGGGTTCTGGTATACTTTTTAAAGACCCGAGTTCTGCAATGGTTGATTTGAGATATTTAAATGAGAAGTTTAAGTTTAATGATTAGGCAAATTTAAAATTAGATAGAAAGTATCTAAGTTCTACATTTTTCTTTCCACCCATATACTTAGTCCAATCTTCATAAGTTTCTTTTAAATTTTTATTTTCGAAATTACACCTTTTGTATGCTTCGTTTATTTCAAGTGCATTTTCTAAATCAGAAATTGTATCAATAGTATACTCATCAAAGTTTAGGTATTCTTTTTTATTATAAACTTGTTTTGGAACAAGAAATACAGTTGCAGTTAACTCTTCACCTAAGTCTGGTTCATAAAACTCAGCTGTATCAACTCCCATCTCCTTTAAGGTAATTACATGTTGATTTAAAGAGCCAAAAGGAATTCCATCTATTAATCTCTTGTTAGTTGTTCCACCGTTTAATACAATAAATGTCTTATCATTTTTTGCCCATTGAGTATAAGTATCAACTTTATCATTGATTACATTTGACTTTCCATGTTTTAAACCATACTCTACTACTGCATGGCCGAATTGAATTCCTTGTTGGATTGGGCTAATGTTATAAGGTACCAATCCGTACATTCTCCAATTGTCTTTGTGGTCTAAAATTAAATCTCTCATTATTTCTGTTGTATTAATTCTTTGTTTTCACCTTGAGTTACATAAACAATAGTTCTAGGGTCTTCCAATCTAGCCCCTATGCCTCTATATGTTAAATAGTTTCCATCTATAATGCTATCTGTAATTTTTACTGCAAATGGATATATATCATTACCTTTTATAAATAAAGAAGTTTCTTCTTGCATGATATTTTCATTTGCTGGTATAAAGGAGTTTTTTTCTTCATCCCAATGTCCTATAATTCTTTGAGAACCAAATCCTAATACTGGTTTTTTATTGTCCATATTTTATTTATTAACATATCTATAACGAAGTAAAGGAAAAAATATTACATTTAAAAATAAAAACCTATATTTGTATTGTATGAGAAATGAAATAAGAGTTATAGTTAACTATGTTGCAACTACACCTTTAGAGGGTGATTCTCCAAAAGTTTATATATTGGGTGGGAATCCTGGGGATATGTTTAGAGTTGAGTTTATAGATAGTGAAAGCGGAGATGTTGTTTCAAAGTTTTTTGCAACAACAAATTCTTGTACTGCAGGTGGTTTTCAGTGGTTTATAAAATGGCAAATTAACGTATACAAACAATCGGATAACTCTCTTGTATATTCTGAAAAATACGACCCTTCAGGTAAGGTGGTTTTTATTAAGTTTGATGGATTTGCATTAGGCGATAACATATCTTGGATACCTTATGTAGATGAATTTAGAAGAAAGCATAATTGTACAGTTATATGTTCTACATTTCATAATTATATGTTTAAAAATATATATCCAAAAATACTGTTTGTGAAACCAAATACAGTAATTGAGAATGTATATGCTCAATATTATATAGGTGCATCTATTGATAATGAAAAATATTCTCCATTAGACTATGAAAAAAGTCCGCTGCAAGAAATGGCTTCCAAAACTTTAGGCATAGAACATGTAGAAATAAGACCCAACCTTGAGTGGAATGTGGCTCATAAAAAGTCTAATATTGAAGGTAAATATGTGTGTATATCAGAATTTGCAAGTCATGAAAAAAAGCATTGGAAATGTCCTGGTGGGTGGCAGAGTGTTGTTGATTTGCTAACACAAAAAGGATATAAAGTCGCTGTAATATCTAAAGAACCAACCCAGCTAAAAAATGTGATAAATTTAACTGGTAGCGGCTCATTAATGGACAGGATGGTGGATATATATAATTGTGATTTTTATATGGGCGTATCAAGTGGTTTAGCTTGGTTGGCATGGGGTTTAGGCAAGAAAGTGATTATGATTAGCGATTGCACACCTTCTTGGTGTGAATTTAAAGAGAATAATTATAGAGTCATAAAAAGAGAATTAGATTCCATAAATTACAAAGTAGATGAACACTCTTCGTTTAGTGATGTTTCAGAGAAAATAGTACAATTAATAGGAAAATAATATTATTTCAAATCTCTATCTTTAATAATTTTTTGATATTTATTATTAATGGAAGAGATAAGGAAAATAGTAAGAAAATGTATTCAAGAATCTTTTTGGACTGAAAAAGATTGGGACATATACTTGGGAAAAGAAAAGTCTGAAAACGACAAGCTAAAAGGTGACATAAAAGAATATATAGAGTCTGAAAACTTTCAGCTAAAAGGTTCTGTTTTTAGAATAATGGATTTAGCAAAAAAGTCAAACCCAGAACAAAGCGAATATGACTTAATAGACACTATTAAGGGTTATCTTCTAAGCTTAGAACATGAAGATGACCACATGGACAACACTTTTAGGAATAGATTTTCAAAAGTGTATGAAGAGTTTGATTATATGTTTGAAAAAATTAATGAAGTAGTGTCAGCAGCCTCAGATAGCACTACTGATAATCAACTTGCAGACCCAGGGGTATCTGCTGTATCTACAAGCTCTACAGATGATGAGGATATAAATGAAAATAAAAAAGATAACAAAAAACTAAAGAGACAACCATATGTAATGACCTTGCCCAGCGGTTTACTGTACTCTTTTACTTATTAATATAACAACAACATTTTAAGTAATAAATTTATGGAAGATTTAGGAGAAAACAAAGAAGAGTTCACTCTTTTATATTCAGAAGAATTGGATTCTTGGATATTGCAATTAGACGAAGAGTTGGGAGAGGATAAAGATGGTCAATATAGAGGCTTAGTACTATATGTTGGAGACAATAAAAGCAAGGAAGAAAAAGAAGATGAGCTATTAGATTTGATACTTGAAGATGATGATAAAAGAGTTTATTATGAAGAGATATTAAGAATAATTAGCAGTACTAATTTTTAGTCAAAAAAAACTTATAATTAAATATAAAAATTCTTATATTAGATATTACAAAACTTTATTAATATGTACAAATTAGGAGACACGCTTTCAAACAAGTCTGGTGAAAGGTTTATTGTAATAATGACTTTTTTTATTTCTAAAACTATTAATACAACCACAAAAAATAAAGAACTTGGAGGGTTTTGGGCTTGTAAAGAAAATATGAAATCCGTATTACCTTTTTATTTAGATAAAGACAGCTTTGATTCACTAAGTAATTCGTTAAAGCTTATAGAGAATATTGAAACGCCAATACAACTAAATAGGTCAAGATGTTTGTTGACCGAAAAAGATTTTAACATTATACTAAAAGAAAAGACAGCCAAAAAATTTGCATCTATATTACTAACTCATTTATAAAAAAATAAAGCCCCTATTTCTAGGAGCTTTATTTTTTTTGGAATAATTAATATTCCGTAACAACAAAAACGAGACAATATAAATATTGTTTATCTAATTTATAAATAGTAAAAATAAAGTAAATAAAAAAAATAATTTTTTTATTTAAAATAAATACAATTTTAATCCCTATTTATACGTGTAATTAAACATTATAAAATGAACAAAAAAGATTTACAAAAAATTATAAGAGAAGGCTTCCAAGATAGCGGATTAAATGAAGGTATGTTTGACAAGCTTAAATCAGCTGTAGGTATGGAGACTGAATTAGAAAAAGCACAAAAAGCAATTGAATTAGTTTTAGAGTGCTTAACTAACAAAGACTGGGGTGTTGTTGAATCCTTTTTAAAAGGAGAGGAGCTATGGAACTTTAATAGAAATATAAGAAATATAAACGATGTTTATACAGCTGTAAAAGGAACAAAGCTAGAGAGGTCTTTTGATATGTTTGTTAAAGATTTAAATCTTAGTTACAGAAATGAAATAGATAGACTTGGAGATGATACATTGCAAGGAAAAGCATTGTCAAGCGCACTTAGTAATGTTGATTTAGGGGAACATGAACTTTCTCGCTTGAAACTAGACTTAGAAACAAGTCATAAAGACTGGTTAAAGAAAAGAGAAGATGCTGAGGCTGCAAAAGAAGCTGAAGCTGAAGTTGAAATGGCAGAAGGAAGTGCTAGAAACCAAACAAATTTTAGAGGAGCAAACCTTAAGCCAGGAACTTATCCTTGGGTTAAACAAATAAGTGAGTCTGTTGAACTAGAAATAATTGAAGAAGAAGATAAAAGAGAAACAGACAGATACATGTTTGCTTCTAATTTAAAGCAAATGATTAGACAAGCTGAATTAATGATGCAATTAGATGCTAAACAAGTTGAAGAAATATTAGATGGTGGTCATGACTGGGCTCAAGACCATGTTGCTGTTGCCAAAGAAAATCTAGACCAAGTTTTTGACTTCATGATGAATAAAATTGGAGATTCTACTGACCCTGTTGTTGGTGGAGGATATGTTTTAGATAAGGAACAAAATAAAGATGATGAAGAGCTTGAGGTTGACTTAGATGCAGAGGATACAGAAGATTCAGTAGAGGAAGGTAATGGCACAAGTTGGACTATGAAAAAAGGAAAGAATACCCAAGGCGCTCCTGGCAGGGTGAAGAAAGAAAAGTCTTTAGAAGAGGATTCGGTAGAGGAAGGTAGTGCAAGAAATTTAACTAACAGAAAAGGAATGAATAAAAAACCTTCTAGTTTGAAGTAATATCAAAACTATTATATATTAAAAAAGCTCGACTATTTGTTCGAGCTTTTTTTTTAAGATAACTTTTCTATTATTATATTTCTGTTTTTGTTGTTACCACTATTGAAATATAGAAACAAATTATCTGATTCGTTTAAGAATGTTTTTATAAATTTAGTATCATTATGTTTTCCTTCTGATGTTACTATGACTCTACAAATCCAGTCTAACCAAGTTAGTATGTTGTTAAATTCAAAATAACTTATTAATATAAAGTCCTCCACCCTATCTATAACCTTCATGTTAATTCCAAAAGCGAACTCTTCCCATTCATTTTCATTCAACATTTCTGATTCTAAAAGCATAAGATGTAATACATAACCGAATTCTATCATTTGCAGTAGAGGAGAGTTGTCATAAATCATGAACAAATCTTCGGATATCTCCTCTATCATGACTGTTTTACGTGCCATAGCTAAAGATTTTAATTTATTATAAATAGTCCAATCTTATTAGCTTTTGCTAAGACTTTTCAACAATACTCTATGAGGTGTTTATGGAGGGATTTTATGTGTATAACATATCTTATTTACTATTAAAAGCCACTCTTATTATGTCAATCATGCTAAACTTTTCATTGACTACATTTTTTTCAGTCAGTAATACTTTCTTAGTTTTACAGCTTAAAACATTCTGTTTATAAAGTAAGTCGCTGTCATTGTTGATGTAGTCAATAATGAATTTATCAAAATAAAACCTCATATCCTTATTTCCTAAAACTCTAATAAAATCAGACAATGCAGATAAGTCAATAACGTCTCCATTATTAGTTTCTTTAAATTCACCATTAATGTTAGTGTGGGCTCTGCTTACCATAGTAGGAAAGCACGCCTTTAGAAAATTTAGCTTGTTCTTGATTAGGTGTATCATATGTTTTTGAAAAAAGTGTAGGCGGAGGGTTTCGAACCCTCGTCCTATCTAGCATCCATAAGAAACTTTTTTACAGGCTTAGGATAACAATTTTCTAACTGTTCCAAAAATAGAGAGTTTTTTTTATGCTTGGTTATCACTCACAATCTTCCGCCTTGATTAGTTAAGCCAACCAATAATGCAAACACTTCCTTTAACATCTAACCTGGCTACAAGTATACTCGCCAGTATGATGTGCATTATAACCTAGATACTAGGCTGCTAACGCAAACTGTGATTCTCCGTTTAAGAGATTCGATGGTAAGTCATCACCTTTACCTGAGTTTACGAACTTCTGACTAAAAGTCAAATCCAAGTCGCCCACATATATTTATATTGTAAATATAGTTAATTTTCATGAAATCTATAATAATTTTTACATTTATTATTTATACAGCCTTTCAATTTTTTTAAAGATATAATTCCAAATAGAAACTTTCTTTTAATTGATGAGCCGCAATCTTTACAAAGACAACTTATACAACCTTCTTTGTCAAAAGTGTAAATTACTCTAGTATCTTTTTTATTGTACCACCTTTCTTCACTCATTACTTATTAATTTTTAGAAGACCTAATTTCTGACAACAACACCATAAAGGTGCCATAGTCAGCATCTGACATGTTTAATATATTTTTTCCAAGCCAATCAAGATTGTCTACATTTGTGTCTAATGTTATGCTATGTATTTTTTGCAAATGTTCTGAGGCATAATCTGAACTAGGATGTTGATTGACTCTATTTGATTCGTAAGCTTTTTTAGCTTCTTCTTCTATAGATTTTATTTCACTTTGTAACATTTTCTCCCTGTCTTTAGTTGACATTGTGGCCTCAGACATGTCGTCAATGTCTGAATCTATATCAAATTTAAGCTGGTAGTTTAAATTGTTTTTAGTTGGATTTAAATTTTCATCTAGTTCGAAATATTTATCATGTAACATTCCTCCACTCAAAAGATGTAAAGCAAATTCTGAATATATATTTCCGTCAAGTATTAAACTTCTAAACAATGATAAAACTTCTTCAAAAGGTAATTCATTAATTTTTTTTACTATATCAACATATCCTATTACGTGATAAAACCCTTGTTGCACCAACAGCTCTTCTCCGCCTATAATGTCACAAGTTTGGTCTATTTTTCTTACTATTAAATTGCTATTCATAATTTTTATTTTATTTTAAACATTCTATTATTGCTAAATTTTGAGACAATTTAACATTTATAGAAAATCCTATATTATTTAGTTCGTCAGCTAGAGTATGGTAGTCATCTATTATTATTAATTGAGAAAAAAAAGAGCTATAAACATTTCCAGAATCATCTTGATATGACCAAAAATCATTTCTATGCTGATTGTGTTCAGATATTAAATAGTTAGTGAACAAAAAAGTACCACCCTTATTTAATTTTTTATAAACATCTTTATAGTATGATGTGCGTTGCTTTTTACCAATATGATTAAAGGTGTTTATTGAAAAAATTATATCATAATTTTCACCCACTTGTTTTGGTATAGATTTTCCATCACATTCATAAAGCCCATCATAATAAAACATTTTATTAACATCTATTGCATAGTAATCAACTGAATTATAATTTGATGTTATGTCTTTAAAGAAATTACCATAACCAGGGCCTATTTCTAAAATTTTAGAAGATGTATTTTTCTTTATCAACTGGTTCAGTTTGGAGTAAAAGCCTATCCATTTTGCAGCATTTATATTTGCCTTATTTACATCATCATCAGTCTTGCAATTGGGATATTGACTTATAGAGAATAGGGGAAACTTTTCGTTAACGCACTTCCAAAAAAACTTAATATCTATATTGTCTGGACTGAGCATTTTTACACTTTCTTCACTAACTAATTTGTAGGGACTTGAATGAAGGTTGTAATTGGTACTTACTTGGTCTGTTAAGTTTTTTTGAACGCTATTATCATTAACATTAACTATGCTAATCTTAACCTTGTTTTCAAGATGTAAAACATAATCATTTTCATCTCTTTTTTTTGAATGATATTCATTAATTATATTTTCTACCTCTTCATTGTTCATGTGTAATACAAATATAAGTAATTAAAATTGTTTTTCAAACATATTTATACTCGTGGATAATAATAAAAAATATATTCAATTTTTATCTGGCATTTTGCTTGAGGGTAAATTTTACAATACCATAACAAAAAAGATAGGTATGCCTAATTATCTAGCTGATGATATGGAGAATAGATTTGAAAAATACTCTATTTGGGTAGCTGACAGTTATAAAAAGTATATAACTAAATTGTTGCTAGAAAAGGTTGTCGAATTCGAAGGTCATCCAAATATAAAAAAGCCAGAAATTGATTTATTATTTGAAACAGGAGATGAAGATTTTCACGATTTTTTAATTACATGGTGGCAAGGCAAATATAGAGACGAATTATATGGTTATGTATATGATTGGTTAAGGGGAAGAAATTCTGGTGCTGTTATTGAAACTGACAAGTTAAACTTCAAAAGTATGACAGCCATAGAGGCATATACTAAAGCTGTTAATTGGCACAGAAAGCTAGAAAGCATTCAAACTGGTATAATAGAAGATGAGTATGGAGATGTTGTAATTACATTTCCTGATGGATATTACTGGATTAAGTTGGATTCTTCGAAATGTGAGGCTGAAGCTAAAGCTATGGGACATTGTGGTGTTGGCTCTAAAGGAGGTTCTTTATACTCCCTAAGAAAAGATAAGAAGCCTGTGGTAACTGCGGATGTGATAAATGGAGTTGTAACACAAATGAGAGGCAAAGGAAACACAAAGCCAAAAAAAGAGTACTATAAATATATGACTGACTTTGTGATGTCAGACTTGGTTAAGAGTTTTGAATACAACAATTATAAATCTGAAGATAATTTTTACGTTACAGATTTAGAAGAAAAAGATATAGATAACATTATATCAAAAAAACCTTCTTTGATGAAAAATCAAAATTTAGAAAAAATTCAGGAATATCAAACTAAAGAACTTTTAAAAACAAACCCAGAAATATTCCCAGTAAAAGACATTGTACCAGGTGATTTAAGTGAAGAAAATTTAAGGTCTCACATAAAAGGGGAGTTTGAAAAAGGAGCTTTAGACAACTTCAAATTGAGAAATTTATTAAACAATATTAAAAAAAGTGGAAAATATTTTTCAAAAATTTTAGTAGATGAAATTGAAAAAAGTAATTTAATTTTTGAACTTATTAAATATAATGTCGAAAATTACTCTTACGACTCAACTAAAAATAACAATGAAACAAAGAATTTAATAAAGATATTTGCTAGAGAACTTCCTGAATTAGAGAAATATATTAAAGATTTATTATTAAAAGATAAAGATGTAATTTCAATATTTCTTAAAGGAAATGATTATAATAAAATATTGTCTTATTTAGATGTAATATGCTTAAAATCATTATTTGGCAAAGAAGGATTAAACGTGGCAATTAAAATTTTACAAAACCCGAAAATTAGACCATCTCTTGAGAAAAAAGTTGGTAAGGATTACTATAAAGCTCTAGAATCTTTGGTTATAGATGAGATAGGGGACTCACCTTTTTCTGTATCCAAACTCAATTAAACCTAACTTTTTTATACAATTTTATTATAAAAAAATAATACTAAAATGGTAAATCATCTTGATTTGGAACATCTACTCTTGTTTGTACATCTGCTGCGTTAACAGTACCTGGTTCTGATTTTTTTGAAATTCCATAAACAGACAAAGTGTTAAAGAATTTAACCTCTCCAGAAGGGCTAGTCCACTCTTTACCTTGTAAGTTAAAATTAACCTCTATTGAGTCGCCAACTTTGCAAGAGTCTATTGCGTCAACCTTGTCTAGTATTAGTGTGAATAAAACTTTTTGCACATATGCTTCATTATTTTTTATTTCAAGAACAAAATCTCTTTTCTTAAACTTTTCACTAATATTTTGAACTTCTCCAATATTGTATATTACTCCTGTTGTTTTCATAACTTATTTATTTCGTACAAATAAAGGAATAATATAAACAAAAAGCAAGTAAACTTTATTTTTTTTTATTATTAACTATATTTAAAAGAAAAAATGGAAAATAATACACTATCTTTTATTCAATTAGTTAAGTCTATTTTAGAATATTATGGAACTACAAAGGATATGAAACCTAAAGAAGTTGCACAAGAAATGTCTGGTCTTGAGCGTGCAGAGTCTATAATTGAAAACTTTGACGACTTTGACATGGATAATATTTTTGTAGAAATACCTAAAGATGTTGACGAAGAAGTGAAGAAGACTTTTTTGCACCAACTAAAACTGCATCAAGTGGAAACAGAAAAAAAAGAAACATACCAACCAAAAGGAGGACAGCTTTTAGGATAAGTATTTTTTAAAACTATTTATATTTAGCAAAATAGCCTACATTATGAAAAGGAGTAAAGTAAATTTTGAAAAATTAATCATATCGGAAGTACAATCTATTTCTAAAGATGATAATTTAAAAATACAACTAAAAGAAGAGTATCAAGATAAATACGCTGATGACTCTAAGATGAATATTGAAAAAGATTTTGAAGAAGTAAAGTCTGAAGAATTTGCCCAAGAAGCTAAAAAAGTAAAAACATTATCAGAAGAAGTTTCTAGAATGAAAGACTTGTTAAACTTCAACAATCCTTTGTTAAAAAAGTAGTTACAACTAATTTTTTTTTATTCATTGTTTTTTCATATATTAGTGTTATGAAAAGCTTTCACGAAAAAATATCTCAAAAATTTTCCAAATACCTATCAGAAACGTCATCAGATACAGTTTCTAAGAAAGATTTTTCTCAAGACATCAACATAGGTGAAGATGGAGAGGGTTTTATTAAACATTTCTTAATAGACAAGGGTTACAACTTTTTGTCGGAAAATAAAGATTACAAATATGATTTATTAATGTCTTTTAATGGTAGAGAAATTACTTATGAAATAAAGACAGACGTTTATGTAAGTCCGAAAAAAGATACTGGTAATTTAGTTGTAGAATTTGAAAGTAGGGGAAAGCCTTCTGGAATAAGTGTTACAGAGGCTGATTATTATGTATATTACATGCCTAAACTAAAAGAGGTTTGGAACATAAAAATGGATGAGCTTAAGTCTTTAATAGATGACAATAACTTCAAAGAAGTGAATGGAGGAGATGTTGGTAGCAATACTAAAATGTA